>ERZ1032852.234-NODE-234-length-14926-cov-17.456190_pt1 | contig 14926 bp, 7 predicted proteins | sample MGYA00516689_ERZ1032852 | MGnify/ENA primary metagenome ERZ1032852 (study PRJEB33719, sample SAMN04262499) | wastewater metagenome | biome: rural village; feature: composting latrine chamber; material: composting feces with ash | place: El Salvador | collected...
GCAGGAAGGGCCTGCCGGCTCGGGCTGAAGAAGTCGACAGTGGTGCTGGGGGTTGGAGCTGGCGTAGGGACAGAGCAGACACCTACGCGAGGGGGTGGGCGGTCGGTTCGTGGTTGGGTGGTTCCTTGTCGGTGTGCCTGGGGGTCAGTGGCTGGCGGATGGCCCCGGGGCAGGGTTCCGGTGGGAAGGGCGGGCGGGAACAGGGAGCGGGTGCGGGATATCACCCCCTTTTTCTTTGCTATACACCGAGGGGCCGCATAAACTCAAATCTTGCGCCCAAGTGTCCGAGGTGACCTGTATCCACACGCCAGTCAAGCGCCAAGCGTGCAGGAGCTGGTCAGTTAGGGGCCGGTGCGCAATCGCGCGACGCAAACCGATGCAATGCACTGACGTTCTGCGGGGGTCTGATCAGGATCCGGGAAGCTAACTGAGCTTTCCTGGGTTTTGAAGGAACTTGGGGAAGCTGAGCAGGCTGCCGGGAAGCCTTGAAAGGGCTGCTGGGAGCTGCGCGTGTCCCTGAGCTTGAGATCTCCTGAGGACGGGAGATGCAGCGCATCGAGCGCCCAAGTGGGCGCCGAAGAATTGCTGGGAAGGAACCCCTTTGGCTTCCAGTGCCTCCGCGGAACTAACCGCATTTGAACCAACCAAACGAATTTCTTTCGCAAAACTGCACCAGATCATGCAGCCGCCGAACCTGCTCGACGTCCAAGAGCAGAGCTTCGACTGGCTTCGCGGCAGCCCCGAATGGGAACAGCGCGTCGTAGAAGCCAAGAAGGCGGGCCGCACAGATTTCCCCGACAAGTCCGGGCTGGCTGAACTCTTCGAAGAAGTCTCACCCATCACCGACGTCGGCGAAACGATGATGCTCGAGTTCCACGACCCGACGCTCGAAGACCCGATCCATGACCCGGATGAGTGCCGCGAACGCGACCTTACCTACTCCGCAAAAATGTACGTGAAGGTCGACTTCACCTACCGCGAGACCGGTGAGATCAAGTCGCAGACCGTCTTCATGGGCGAGTTCCCGCTGATGACGGACGAGGGCACCTTCATCATCAACGGCACCGAGCGCGTTGTCGTCTCTCAGCTGGTCCGTTCCCCAGGCGTTTACTTCGAGCGCCAGCAGGACAAGACCTCTGACCGCGACATCTACTCCGCGCGCATCATCCCGAGCCGTGGCGCATGGCTTGAGTTTGAAATCGACCGCCGCGACGCCGTCGTTGTGCGCATCGACCGTAAGCGGAAGCTCCCCGTCACCCTGCTGCTCAAGGCGATTGGGATGACGACCGAGGAGATCCGCCAGGAGTTCGAGGACTACCCGCTACTGCTGGAAACCCTTGAGAAGGACGGCGTTGAAGACCAGAACGAAGCGCTGCTAACCATCTACCGGAAGGTCCGCCCAGGTGAGCAGGCTTCCGTTGAAGCCGGCGAGAACCTGCTGAACAACTTCTACTTCAGCCCCCGCCGCTACGACTTGGCGAAGGTCGGGCGCTACAAGATCAACAAGAAGCTTGGCCTTGACATGCCGCTTACCGAGGGCACGCTGACAGAGGCTGACCTGGTAGCGACCGTCAAGTACATGCTTGCCCTACAGCGCGGCGAGGAGTCCCTCCCCGGTATGCAGGGCGGCAAGCCTGCTGAGATCCGCGTCGAACCGGACGACATCGACAACTTTGGCAACCGCCGCGTTCGCGCGGTTGGTGAGCTAATCCAGGGCCAGATGCGCACGGGTCTTTCCCGCATGGAGCGCACGGTCCGGGAGAAGATGTCAACACACGAGGTCGAATCGATCACCCCGAACACCCTGATCAACATTCGCCCGTTGACGGCTGCGATCAAAGAGTTCTTCGGAACCTCTCAGCTGTCGCAGTTCATGGACCAGAACAACCCGCTCGCGGGGCTTGGTCACAAGCGTCGCCTTTCGGCCCTGGGCCCCGGCGGTCTTTCCCGTGATCGCGCAGGTATGGAAGTTCGTGACGTTCACCCCTCGCACTACGGACGCATGTGCCCCATTGAAACTCCTGAAGGCCCGAACATTGGCCTGATCGGAAACCTGGCGACGTACGCACGCATCAACGAGTTCGGTTTCATTGAGACCCCTTACCGCGTTGTGAAAGACGGCAAGGTGACCGATGAGATCCGGTACCTCACTGCGGACGATGAGATCGGTCAGTTCATTGCGCAAGCTTCCGCACCGGTCGACGGCGAGGGAGTCTTCACCGAAGAGCAGGTCCTTTGCCGCGTTGCTGGCGAAGACCCGACCCTGGTGGATGCGAAGGACGTCAGCTACATGGACGTCTCCTCGGGCCAAATGGTGTCCGTCGCGACTTCCCTGATTCCGTTCCTGGAGCACGACGACGCAAACCGCGCCCTGATGGGTGCGAACATGCAGCGCCAATCTGTCCCGTTGCTCACCACGGAAGCTCCGTTGGTCGGCACCGGCATGGAACGCCGCGCAGCATTCGACTCGGGCGACATGGCGATCGTTGAAAAGCCCGGTGTTGTCGAGGAAGTTTCTGCCGACATCGTGACTGTGGCCAACGACGATGGAACCCGCAAGGTCTACACGCTGGACAAGTTCAAGCGCTCCAACCCGGGCAACTGCATCAACCAGCGAGTCCTGGTGAACGAGGGCGACGTGGTTCGCCCCGGCGACATCATCGCTGACGGTCCCTCGACCGACGGGGGTGAACTTGCCCTGGGCAAGAACCTGCTCGCTGCGTACATGTCTTGGGAAGGTCTGAACTACGAGGACGCGATCATCCTGTCGCGCCGCGTCGTGGAAGATGACGTTCTCACCTCGATCCACATTGAGGAGTATGAGGTCGACGCGCGCGAAACCAAGCTGGGCGTCGAAGAGATCACTCGCGACATCCCGAACATTTCCGAAGAGGCTCTGGCTGACCTCGACGAACGCGGTATCGTCCGCGTTGGTGCCGAGGTTTCGGCTGGAGACATCTTGGTCGGCAAGGTCACGCCGAAGGGTGAAACCGAACTGACCAGTGAGGAACGCCTCCTCCGCGCTATTTTTGGTGAGAAAGCCCGTGAACTGCGTGACACCTCGATGCGCGTCCCCCACGGCCAAGAAGGCATCGTGATCGACGTTCGCGAGATGAACGAGGAAGACGGCGAGCTTGGCCCCGGCGTCCTCCAGTCCGTTCGCGTTTACGTGGCTCAGCGCCGCAAGATCACCATCGGTGACAAGCTGGCCGGCCGCCACGGAAACAAGGGCGTCGTCTCCAAGATCCTGCCGGTCGAGGACATGCCGTTCCTGGCTGACGGAACCCCGGTCGACATCATCCTGAACCCGATGGGTGTGCCTGGTCGTATGAACGTCGGGCAAGTCCTTGAGACGCACCTGGGATGGATTGCTAAGCAGGGCTGGGATGCGGAGAAGGCTCGCGAAAACCACGAAGAGTGGACCGCAGAGCTGCACCCGGACGCCATCAAGGCCGAACCGAACTCGAAGATCGCAACCCCAGTCTTTGACGGGTTGGAAGCTGAAGAGCTCCTGGGCCTCATGGATGTGACCCTGCCGAACCGTGACGGTGAGCGCATGGTCAACGACCTCGGTAAGGCTCAGCTGTTTGACGGCCGCTCTGGTGAACCGTTCCCTCACCCGATCTCAGTCGGCTACAAGTACATGCTGAAGCTGCACCACTTGGTTGACGACAAGATCCACGCGCGCTCCACCGGCCCGTACTCCATGATCACCCAGCAGCCGCTGGGCGGTAAGGCACAGTTCGGTGGTCAGCGTTTCGGTGAGATGGAAGTTTGGGCGCTCGAAGCCTACGGGGCTGCTTACGCCCTGCAGGAGCTGCTCACCATCAAGTCGGACGACACCACGGGTCGCGTCAAGGTCTACGAGGCCATTGTGAAGGGCGAGGACATCCCGGAACCGGGCATCCCCGAATCCTTCAGGGTCCTCATCCAAGAAATGCGTTCGCTGTGCCTGGCTGTCGAAGCTCTTGACGCTGAAGGCAACGCGCTCGATCTTGAAGAAACCGAAGAGGACATGCGAGCTGGCGAGGAGCTGGGGATCACCCTGGACGCACGCCCGCTGGCTGGCGCCTCATCCCTTGACCTCGTCTAAGTAAGACCAACGAAACAGGAGAGCAAGTGCTCGACACTAAAACGTTTGACAGTTTGAAAATCTCCTTGGCTACGACCGAGGACATCGATCGCTGGTCCCATGGCGAAGTTAAGAAGCCTGAGACCATCAACTACCGCACACTGAAGCCGGAACGCGACGGCCTGTTCTGCGAACAGATTTTCGGTCCCACCAGGGACTGGGAATGCGCTTGTGGTAAGTACAAGCGCGTGCGCTACAAGGGCATCACCTGTGAACGCTGCGGCGTTGAGGTGACCCGCTCCAAGGTGCGTCGTGAACGGATGGGTCACATTACGCTGGCCAGCCCTGTCACGCACATCTGGTACTTCAAGGGTGTTCCGTCCCGTCTTGGCTACCTTTTGAACCTGGCCCCGAAGGACCTCGAAAAGGTCATCTACTTCGCGGCTTACATGATCACGGAAGTTGATGAAGAGGGTCGTCGTGAAGACCTCGACATGCTCCGTGATGAAATGAATGTTCAGAAGGCTCGCCTGGAGCAGAAGCGCGATGCCGAGATCAACGAGATCATGGCTGCCGCTGAAGCGCGTCTGGCACACCTGGAAGAAGAGGGTGCGAAGGCTGACGTGCGGACGCGCGAACGCCGTGGTTTCGAGCGTGAGCAGGCGCAGGTTCGCCGCATGTACGACGCGCAGATCACCCGCCTGGAGAACGTCTGGGAGAGGTTCCGCGACCTGAAGGTCGGGGACCTTGAGGGCGATAAGCGTTTGTACGAGGAAATGGAGTCGCGTTACGGGACCTACTTCAAGGGTTCCATGGGCGCCGCCGCAATCCAGAAGCGCCTGCAGGACTTCGACCTTGAAGGCGAAGTGGAAATCCTGAAGGAGACCATCGCGACGGGTTCGACCCAGCGGAAGGCTCGTGCGCTGAAGCGCTTGAAGGTTGTGAACGCGTTCCTGACTACAGGCAACAAGCCTGAGTCCATGGTGCTCGACAAGATCCCGGTGATCCCACCGGACATTCGCCCCATGGTGCAGCTGGACGGTGGGCGCTTCGCTACCTCCGACCTGAACGACCTGTACCGCCGCGTGATCAACAGGAACAACCGCCTGAAGCGCATGCTGGATCTTGGCGCTGCCGAGGTCATGATCAACAACGAAAAGCGGATGCTGCAGGAAGCTGTTGACGCGCTATTCGACAACGGTCGTCGTGGGCGCCCGGTTGCGGGTGCCTCGAACCGCCCCCTCAAGTCCATTTCGGACATGCTGAAGGGTAAGCAGGGACGGTTCCGCCAGAACCTGCTGGGTAAGCGCGTTGACTACTCGGGCCGCTCCGTGATTGTTGTTGGTCCTCAGCTGAAACTGTCCCAGTGTGGTCTGCCGAAGCAGATGGCTCTGGAGCTGTTCAAGCCGTTCGTGATGAAGCGTCTGGTTGACAAGAACTACGCGCAGAACGTGAAGGCAGCGAAGCGGAAGGTTGAGCGTCAGCGCCCCGAGGTTTGGGACGTCCTTGATGAGGTCATCCGCGAGCACCCTGTGCTGCTGAACCGTGCTCCGACCCTGCACCGTCTTGGGATTCAGGCGTTTGAGCCCCAGCTGATCGAGGGTAAGGCTATCCAGCTTCACCCGCTGGCTTGTGGCGCTTTCAACGCTGACTTCGACGGCGACCAAATGGCTGTTCACTTGCCGCTTGGTGCCGAAGCTCAGGCTGAGGCCCGCATTTTGATGCTGTCGACAAACAACATCTTGAAGCCTTCGGACGGACGCCCTGTCGCCATGCCTTCTCAGGACATGGTTTACGGGCTGTTCTACCTGACCACGTCTGTTGATAAGGATTCGGACTTCACGCCTCTTTACTCCTCGGTCGCTGAAGCGATCATGGCGTTCGACGCCGGGATTATTGGGTTGCAGGAAGAGATCATCATCCGCTTTGACGACATCGTTCCGCCTGCCGGGTGGGAGCCCGAGTCGGACTGGGCACAGGGCGATGCGATTGAGCTGAAGACGACGCTTGGACGCGCACTCTTCAACGAGACTCTCCCGATCGACTACCCGTACGTGAATGAGACTGTCGAGAAGAAGCTGCTCTCCACGATCGTCAACAACCTTGCGGACAACTACCCGAACGTGCTTGTCGCAGAGTCTCTTGACGCGCTGAAGGCAGCGGGCTTCTACTGGGCCACCTGGTCTGGCGTGACGATTGCGTTCACGGACATTGAGCCTGCTCCTCACAAGGAAGAGATCCTGGCGAAGTACGAGCTGAAGGCTGCTGAAATCCAGAAGGAATTCGACCGCGGCCTGATCGACGCTGACGATCGCTACCGCGAACTGGTTGACGTTTGGACCGAGTGCACGGCCGAGGTCGCAAAGGACATGCGCGAGCACTTCACTTCTGAGAACACTGTCTCCCGGATGGTGAACTCTGGTGCTCGTGGTAACTGGTCGCAGATCCAGCAGATTGCTGGCATGCGCGGACTTGTGTCTGACCCGAAGCAGAAGCTGATTGAGCGCCCGATCAAGGCGAACTACCGCGAGGGCCTCACGGTTCTTGAGTACTTCATTGCTACTCACGGCGCTCGTAAGGGGACAGCTGATACGGCTCTTCGTACGGCTGAATCCGGCTACCTGACCCGCCGCCTGGTTGACGTCTCTCAGGACGTGATTGTTCGCAGTGAAGACTGCGGCACCCGCCTGGGCGTTGAGATTCCGATTGCGGACACCAATGATGCTGGTGAACTGGTTCGTTCGGACCTGGTGGAGACGACGGCTCTTGCCCGTGTTTTGGCCTCGGACGCTAAGAACGCGGAGGGTGAGGTTATCGCTCCTGCTGGTTCTGACGTGACCACGGAACTGGTTGACAAGCTGGTTGCTGCGGGGATCTCGAAGATCCGGGTCCGTAGCGTCCTCACGTGTGAGGCGTCGGTTGGCACCTGCGCGGCTTGCTACGGCCGCTCGCTTGCCACCGGTAAGCGCGTGGACATCGGTGAGGCTGTTGGCATTATTGCCGCCCAGTCGATTGGTGAGCCTGGAACTCAGCTGACGATGCGCACCTTCCACACGGGTGGTGCGGCCTCGGGCGGTTCTGACATCACGCAGGGTCTGCCTCGCGTTCAGGAACTCTTCGAAGCTCGGACCCCGAAGGGTGTGGCCGTCATGGCTGAAGCTGCGGGCGTCATTGAGATTGACGATGAGAACCCGAACCACCGCGTCATCATCATCAAGCGTGAAGATGACAAGGAAGACATCCGAGTTGAGATCACTCGCCGCCAGAAGCTTCTGGTTGACGAGGGTGAGCAGGTTTCTGCTGGTCAGCAGCTGACCGCTGGTCGTTTGGACCCGAAAGAGGTGCTGCGTCTGCGCGGTGCTTCCAAGGCTCAGCGCCAGCTGGTTGATGAGGTCCAGGAGATCTACCGCTCTCAGGGCGTCGACATCCACTCCAAGCACATCGAGGTCATCGTCCGTCAGATGATGCGCCGCATCACGGTGCTTGAGCCTGGCGACACGACCTTCATGCCTGGCGAGCTTGTCGACTCGGTTGCTTTCCGTGAGGAGAACCGCCGCGTCGCAGCTGAGGGGGGCCAGTTCGCTAAGGGACGCCAGATGCTGATGGGTATCACCAAGGCTTCGCTTGCGACGGACTCGTGGCTGTCTGCGGCTTCCTTCCAGGAGACCACTAAGGTTCTGACCGAGGCTGCGATGAACGCCAAGGTTGACCCGTTGCTGGGCCTGAAGGAGAACGTCATCCTGGGTAAGTTGATCCCGGCTGGCACCGGCCTTGCCATCTACAACGATGTCAAGGTTGAGCCCACGGCTGAGGCGATGGCTGAGATGAACTACAGCCCGCTCGACTTCGTGATCCCTGAGGATCACGGGGGCCTTGAGGACTTCGTTCACTCCCTGGAGAACATTGACTTCGGCATAGGCTTCTCCAGCCAGCCGTAGTCACCGGTTCCCCAGAATCATTCAGAAGCCTCGGCGTGAGCGTGCTGTTCAGTCGGGGCTTCTGGCTTAGCAGCAACTTGCGGCCAGCTGACGCACGGCACGCAACCTGCGCCCGAAGCAGCAAACCTCGCTTTGGGCGCGGGTTGTTTTTGCTGGTCTCCCCATCTTTCCGACGCTCCCCTCATCTGCCTCCGAAAGCCTCGGCGTGAGCGTGCTGTTCAGCCGGGGCTTCTGGCTTAGCAGCAACTTGCGGCCAGCTGAGCGCGACCCCGCCCAGAACGCCTGAACGCGACCCGCGAGCCCGCTGAGCTCGACCCGCGTCCAAAACATCCAACCCACTGCTTTGGCAGCACGCTTCCTGAGGTGGCAACAACTGTGCGTTGGAATGCGTTTGCATTCCGGAGTGCGCTTGTTGGCAGGGCAAGGCGGCATACGGCCTGGTCAGCCGTTCAGGCGTTGGCAACGACCGTGCGTTGGAATGGGTTTGCGTTTCGGGATGCGCTTGTTGTCAGGGCAAGGGAGCATATGGCCTGGTCAGCCATTCAGGCGCTGGCAACGACTGCGCGTTGGAATGGGTTTGTGTTTCAGGACGCGCTTGTTGGCAGGGCGGGGTACTAGACCTGGTCAGAAGAACGGGCGTGTTCAGACAACGGAGTCTGGACGCCCCAGAGTCTGGCAGGGTCCGTCAGCTCGGGGGCGATTGGTTTCCAGAGCACGCCGGGTCTGGACCGGAGTCTGACTCCCAGGCTTCGTAACTCAGAAGCGACGTAGGTCGCAGCTTGGACTGGGTCGCGTGCCATCCTCCAGTCGACGTGAATGGACTGCCAGCCGAGCGAGCGCAGCTCTCTTTGCCTGGAGAGGAAATCTTGTCGGGAGTACCGCTCAGCGAGCTTGCTTGCGCCGTCGAACTCGAACGCAATCTTGTGAGCGGGGAGCGCCACGTCTACTCTTCGGGTCCGAGTTCGCGAACCCCAAGCAGAGCTGCTTCGCACGTCCACTTCTACCTGTGTCTGAAGTTCGCACGCGGTCTTCTCGGGGAGTAAAGCTCCGAGGGTCCAGAGCAAGAAGCCTTCGCCAGGGGACTCTATTCCGGAGCGGGCTGCCGCCACGCAAGCTTGTCCCATGCGCCGGCGCCACTGCGAGTTGTCTTTGTTGCTCAGCGTGTGGAGCCAGAACTCTCTTAGCTCTTCGACCGGATCAGGGCTATGCGTGGCTGGGCGGCCGGCCTTGTCGGGGGCAGCCAGGATCCCTCTCTCGGCGACTCTGGTGAGGAGGCTGGAAAGCCCGACTACTGCGACAAGCGGGTGCTCGTTGAGAGCAATGCCCAATCCCAATGACTTGACCGTGTCCAGGCTAGGCCGCAGGAGCGGGGAAGAGGCACGAAACTCTTCGCACCAAGAGTTTTCGGAGTCCGCCAGCCGCAGGTTTCCGTCGAACGTGGGGATTTCTCCAGACGTGGGGATCTCTTTGGCGGAAGGCACTAGGTGTTCCCCGACTTCTACCGACGGTAGCTGCACCACGCGAGAGACACTCGGGTGTCTGGAGAAGCGCACGTCGGGTGCGCTCAGCCAGGCGCTCCAGCCCAGGGCGACAAGTGCAGCCTCACCTGTCAGGCGTGGAACTCCAACCTTGCTGCGGGCATGAAGACACGCGAGGACTCTCGCCTGGGTTATTAGCCTCGCTGCGTCCCAAGGCTCGATGCACTCCCCAAACGCCGAGAGGTCGAGCGCGTAGCCCCGTCGGATTCTGGCAAGCTGTGGCGCACGGTCAAGTCGCAGGTGGCTACGCCGACCCGTCCTAACCAATGCTCTCTCGACTAACTTCAGTTGCGTCTCTGCTTCTTTCATCACTAGCTCGCGCTTCCGTGTGGCTTGTTGCTGACTCAAAGATCAGAGGTGAGTGTTCCGCCCCCCTAGCAAAGCTCTGCTGGGAAAGTGAGCGGGGCTACAAATCACAAGCTAGTGGCGTTTTGAGGGTCTTGCCGCTATCTCGGCGGTGCCTGTGGAGGACTTCCAAGGAGCGTTGCCTGTGGACGCTGGGCTTTTCCAGCGCGCGCTGAGAGCGTGCTGCAGCAACAGGCGTGGTTGATGCTACGCGTAGACACTGCGGGCTTTTGTCGCGGGGAGGGGCACCGCCGCGTACGCTTGGCTCAGGCAAACAAAATGGAGGTTGAAATGAAGAAGTTCTTTAAGACCGTGTTCTGGCTGGGTCTCACGGCTCTGGGTGCGCTTGTCGCGATCCAGTTCCAGCCCGTACGCCAAGAGCTCAAGAAGCTGGGGCTGCCGCTGTAGACAGGATCTAGACGCAAAGGGGTGCTTGGCTGGAAGGTCGGGCGCTTTAGGCACAAGCCAAACGTAAAGGGGCGGTAGGCTACTAAGCCGGCCGCCCCTTCTGCACGCCCGATTCGTCCGCGAGAGGGCTTGGTGTTGGGTGCCTGTCTGAGCTGGGTCTTCTCGGGGCGTCCGCTTGGGCTGGGGGGAGTCTGGGGTCGATGGTGGGTGGGCTTGGTGTTGGGTGCCTGTCCGAGCTGGGCTTCTCTGGACGTCTGCCTGAGCTGGGGTTTGGGGCGCACTCGCTGCGCCCAGTTCTGGCGGGTGCGTCGCATCCCACACCGTTTTCATTAGCCGCTTTTGGCGCGAAACCATAGACTTTCCCTTGGTAACCCGACTTGTCGGGTCTCCGGTCTGTGTCGCACTGGTGCTAAGCCCCGCTTAGCCCCTACAGATCCTCCGTGTTGGCGGCGGTGGCGATATGGATCTCGGGCTCTTCACCGTTAGAGCTCCGGGTGTCATCCTCCTGCTTCACTGGGACAGGCACTGCCGCTTGCGACGAGCTCTCGGCCAATGCCCTCGGTTCCCAAGTGTCGTTCAGTCATGGCACGCCGGCCCCGGGCGGTGTGCTGCGCCCAGGAGGCCTACCAAGTCACAAGTTCTAACGCCGGGCGCAAACGCGGCCGGGAAACATTGCTGAAACCAGCAAAGGCCCGCGGATGGCGAAAGCTAACCGAACGGGCATTTAGAAGGAGACGTAGTGCCAACGATTCAGCAGCTGGTCCGCAAGGGCCGCACGCCGAAGCCTAAGAAGGCGAAAACTCCCGCGCTAAAGGGATCCCCTCAGCGTCGCGGTGTCTGCACCCGTGTTTACACGACCACCCCTAAGAAGCCGAACTCAGCCCTCCGCAAGGTTGCGCGTGTTCGCCTGTCCAGCGGCATTGAAGTTTCTGCTTACATCCCTGGTGAAGGCCACAACCTACAGGAACACTCGATGGTCCTGGTCCGCGGAGGCCGCGTTAGGGACCTCCCCGGCGTTCGCTACCGCATTGTCCGCGGCGCGCTTGACACCCAGGGTGTCCGCGACCGCAAGCAGGCTCGTTCCCGCTACGGCGCGAAGAAGGAGAAGAACTAATGCCTCGTAAAGGCCCAGTCCCCAAGCGCCCACTAGTCGACGACCCGGTCTACGGCTCCAAGCTGGTCTCCCAGCTGGTGAACCGCGTCCTTTTGGATGGCAAGAAGTCCACTGCCGAATCGATCGTTTACGGCGCCCTGGAAATCGTTGGTGAGAAGACCGACCAGCCGCCCGTCACCGTCTTGAAGCGTGCTCTGGACAACATTCGCCCGACCCTTGAGGTCCGTTCCCGCCGTGTCGGTGGGTCCACCTACCAGGTCCCGGTTGAGGTTCGCCCCAGCCGCGCGACCGCACTGGCTCTCCGCTGGCTCGTCGACTTCGCACGCAAGCGTCGCGAAAAGACCATGACGGAACGCCTCGCAAACGAAATCCTCGACGCCTCCAACGGCCTTGGTGCTGCTGTGAAGCGCCGCGAGGACGTCCACAAGATGGCTGAAGCGAACCGCGCGTTCGCCCACTACCGCTGGTAACCCCGGCCTAGAAGAAGTTAGGACAAACACGTGGCACTTGAAGTGTTGACCGACCTGAACAAGGTCCGCAACATCGGCATCATGGCGCACATCGACGCCGGTAAGACCACCGTGACGGAACGCATCCTGTTCTACACGGGCATCAACTACAAGCTCGGTGAAACCCACGACGGAGCCTCAACCACCGACTGGATGGACCAGGAAAAGGAACGTGGTATCACCATCACGTCCGCGGCAGTCACGACGTTCTGGAAGGGATACCAGATCAACGTCATTGACACCCCCGGTCACGTTGACTTCACGGTCGAGGTTGAACGCTCACTGCGCGTCCTTGACGGCGCTGTCGCAGTCTTCGACGGTAAGGAAGGCGTTGAACCGCAGTCCGAAACCGTCTGGCGTCAGGCTGACAAGTACGACGTGCCTCGCATCTGTTTCATCAACAAGATGGACAAGCTGGGCGCTGACTTCTTCTTCTCCGTTCAGACCATCAAGGATCGTCTTGGTGCGACCCCGATTGTCATGGAGTTGCCAATCGGTGCCGAGGACCACTTTGAGGGCGTTGTTGACTTGATCAACATGCGTTCGCTGCGTTTCCCCGCGAAGGACGAGGCCGGCAACCCCACCATGGGTGCGTTGGTTGTTGAGGGGGAGATCCCGGAAGACCTGGTGGAACTGGCCGAGGAATACCGCGAGAAGCTGATGGAAGCCGCTGCCGAAGGCAGCGAGGAACTCATGGACATTTACCTTGAGAACCTTGAGCTGACGAACGACCAGATTAAGGAAGGCGTCCGCGCTCTCACCGTCTCTGGCGCAGCCTTCCCGGTCTACTGCGGAACCGCCTTGCGGAACCAGGGCGTTCAGCCCGTTCTGGACGCGGTCATCGACTTCTTGCCTTCGCCCCTCGACATTGAGGCGATCGAAGGTTTCCGCCCGGGTCACGAGGACGACGGGAACACCGAGTCCCGCAAGCCTGACGAGGACGAACCGTTCTCTGCGCTCGCGTTCAAGGTGGCTGTCCACCCGTTCTTCGGCAAGCTGACCTTCATTCGCGTTTACTCCGGCAAGGTTGACTCCGGTTCCCAGGTCTTGAACGCAACGAAGGGTAAGAGGGAACGCATCGGGAAGATCTTCCAGATGCACTCCAACAAGGAGAACCCGGTTGAAGCCGCACACGCAGGCCACATCTACGCGGTTGTCGGTCTGAAGGACACGACCACAGGTGACAGCCTTTGCGCGATCGACAAGCCGATTGTTCTTGAGACCATGAGCTTCCCGAAGCCGGTCATCCACGTTGCGGTCGAGCCTAAGTCGAAGGCTGACCAAGAGAAGATGGGGATGGCGATCCAGAAGCTGGCTGAAGAAGACCCCACGTTCTCAGTTGAGCTGGACCCCGAAACCGGTCAGACCATCATCGGCGGCATGGGTGAGCTTCACCTAGACATCATCGTTGACCGTATGCGTCGCGAGTACAAGGTTGAAGCGAACGTCGGCAAGCCGATGGTTGCGTACCGCGAAACCATCAGCCGCCCGGTTGAGAAGCTGGAATACACCCACAAGAAGCAGACGGGTGGCTCCGGTCAGTTCGGTCGCGTCATCATGGCTCTTGAACCGATGGAAGCGAACTCCGAAATCGACTACGAGTTCGATGACAAGGTGACCGGCGGACGCATCCCGCGGGAGTACATCCCCTCTGTTGACGCAGGCTTCAAGGCTGCCCTCGACACCGGTGTGCTTGCGGGCTACCCCGTTGTCGGTGTGAAAGCGACACTGCTTGACGGCGCCTACCACGACGTTGACTCTTCCGAAATGGCGTTCAAGATTGCCGGGACCATGGCGATGCGCGAAGCCTTGAAGAAGGCGCGTTCCGTTCTGCTGGAGCCGGTCATGGACGTGGAAGTTCGCACCCCTGAGGAGTACATGGGCGACGTGATCGGCGACCTGAACTCCCGTCGCGGCCAAATCCAGTCAATGGATGAGCAGCACGGTGTTCGCGTTGTTCGCGCACTGGTGCCGCTCTCAGAAATGTTCGGATACGTCGGGGATCTGCGTTCCAAGACGCAGGGCCGCGCGGTCTACAGCATGCAGTTCGATAGCTACGCTGAAGTGCCCAAGGCAGTCTCTGACGAAATCGTTGGAAAATCTCGGGGCGAGTAGCCCCGGGGTGGGTCCGCTCAAAACCGCTGGTGCTGAGCGGATCACCTCACAAAAAACAAGGAAAACCCCGTAGCTGCTTTGCCCCGATGTACAGTTACATCGGCCAAAAGGCGAAGATCAACTACCCGAGTCCAGGAGGACAATAGTGGCGAAGGCCAAGTTTGAGCGCGTAAAGCCTCACGTGAATGTCGGCACGATTGGTCACGTTGACCACGGCAAGACGACACTGACCGCTGCAATCACCAAGGTGCTTGCTGACAAGTACCCGGAGCTGAATGAGTTCAGCCCGTTCGATAAGGTTGACAACGCACCTGAGGAACGCGAGCGCGGTATCACCATCAACGTTTCCCACGTTGAATACCAGACCGAAGACCGCCACTACGCGCACGTTGACGCCCCCGGTCACGCTGACTACGTGAAGAACATGATCACCGGTGCAGCTCAGATGGACGGCGCGATCCTGGTTGTTGCCGCCACCGATGGCCCCATGGCCCAGACCCGCGAGCACGTCCTACTGGCCCGCCAGGTCGGTGTTCCCACCATCCTGGTCGCGCTCAACAAGTCCGACGTGGTTGATGACGAAGAAATGCTGGAACTGGTTGAAGAAGAGGTCCGCGACCTTCTGACCAGCCAGGGCTTCGACGGCGACAACGCCCCGGTCATCCAGGTTTCCGCACTCAAGGCTCTTGAGGGCGACGCTGAGTGGGGCGAAAAGGTCGCCGAACTCATGGAAGCGGTTGACACCTACGTTCCCACCCCGGAACGCGAAATGGACAAGCCATTCCTGATGCCGATCGAGGACGTCTTCACGATCACCGGTCGCGGCACCGTCGTCACCGGCCGTGTTGAGCGCGGCAAGCTCCCCATCAACTCTGAGGTCGCGATCG
>ERZ1032852.235-NODE-235-length-14887-cov-12.937635_pt1 | contig 14887 bp, 13 predicted proteins | sample MGYA00516689_ERZ1032852 | MGnify/ENA primary metagenome ERZ1032852 (study PRJEB33719, sample SAMN04262499) | wastewater metagenome | biome: rural village; feature: composting latrine chamber; material: composting feces with ash | place: El Salvador | collected...
GCACAAGCGACATCTTTTTTTTGAAAACGTGCAAAATTAGTTCTTTTGAGTTGTATTTCAAAACAAAGTATCTAATTTACTCTTAGCTATATAGATAGGAGTCAACTCAAAATAGCTGCTATGTGCAAAGTTAAGATATTTTATGATAGTAAAAGCATCGAAATGATGAAAAAAACGTTTCTCAAAAGTTCCAGCAGTAGCAGCATTTTCATTACAGTCTGTTATAGCCGCCAAAAGATTGTTTTCTTTTATAAATTGCTCTACAGAAGCATGCAAGCCCTCTATTAAATTTGATACAACCTGCTCTGACTGTCTGTAGAATTTTATTCGTAAAAAGAAAAATTCTTTCAACGCCTCAAAAGCTTCTACCGAGTATACGCGCAATAGTCCATCGTTGGTTGCCAATATTTTCTCTAAGGCAGGTCCCGTACCAAAAGGTATACGATCCGAGAAACGTGCTTGGGGGTATACAAAGGCTTTCATCAACTCTGTAGTTCTCTCTAAAAAAAATACCTTCTGAAGAAAATAAAAATCCTCGCCCGCCTGTTGACGCCCAATGCCTCCAGCACGCACATAAGCATCTGCCAACACGGCAAATGCAGAGCCAATGGTGTGATAGTAAAAAGGAAAATCGATTGCTTTAAGCGCATTGCGGAAATACCAAATATACTCTTCGTATTGGTCTATGGCACTTTGCAGAGCGGGGTTGTCGCCCATGGTGCGATGCTTAAAATTCAAGACACAACAGTTGGGGCTATAGGTGGCAAATTGATGCTCTATCAACTGCAGATAGTTATCAGACACTGTGCAATCAGCATCCAACGAAATGATAACTCCATCACTATTGTTAGATTGCAGGAATCCTCTCACAGCCCACTCCATGCCAATCTTACGTGCCAATCCCACCCCAGCATGCTTTCGAGGCATATCCTCACACAAAAGTGCATAAAAAGAAAGTTGCTGCTGATTGTGCTTTTCTGCAAAAGCAAGTACTTCGTTATAAGTTGTTCTGTTTTTTTCAACAATAGCCTCTTCTGTCAACTCACTAGAATTAACTACCACCAACACCCCTACAGGTTGCTCTGTCGGCGCACATTGCATTAAACTCTTTAGTGTGATAAGCAAATCAGGCTCATCAAAACACGGAATCACCACTACCATACCGTAGTTAAACTCGGCAGGTACAGGGTATTTGTTATACTTCTGATGCCTTTGTATATATTTTTTCCAATTCTTCATAGTATCAAGATAGTAGATTAATTAATGCAACGTGTAACTTTTGCAGGCTATAATACAAAAAAAGTGCTCTAAAGCCCCATATCATTCATGAGCTTTAAAGCACCTTCTATATTGTTTCTGCAAACATTCAACATACATTGTATGAATGTGCATCCATTGTGCTTTGCTGCACAATTGATATATTATTTCTTATCTTCCGATACTGATGTTGCAGGACCGTAGCGTCTGTTTAAGAAAATAATAAACTCATCAGTAATATCATATTTAGGATTAGCCAACAAAATATTGTCTGAAGCAGTATTGCTAAGAATCATTTCATAGTTTCTAGTTTTGTTATAATCTTCTAGTGCAGTTCTTATACTATCAGACAGTTGTATGTTTAACTTCTGTTGCTCCATACCAAGTTCATTGCTCAATTTTTGCGCCATTCGTTGATAATCTTCACCCATTTTCTGAATGCGCTGCTGCTCTTCCTCTGCTCTCTTTTGAGTTAAAAAAGCGTTATTCTCCAATTTACGTTGAAAATCTTGAGCTGCTGATTGCACCTCTCGCTCCTTTTGTGTGAGCGATGCACGTGAGCTTTCTTCAATTCTCATCAAAGCCTCATTCAAGTCTTTTGCAAAATTATAATTCATCAATAATGAATCTACATTTACATAAGCTATTGGCAAAGTAACACTATCTCCGGGTGAATATTCTAATTTAACATTTTGCTCAGCAGTCTCCTTTGTCTCATTAGAGTTGCAAGATAAAGCGGTAAGTAAAATTAATGCAGCAGCAAGAATGCCGCCTACAGCATAGTTATTTTTCATCTTAATATATAAATTTATAAATTATCCGATTTAAGAATCTCTTGAATAGGGCTCACATACTCACGTGCTTCACGCTCTTGCGACGAAGCACAGGTTATACCCCTATCTTTCATGGCTTGACTAGCGCTAATATGTGTGTTTGGGAAAGACCCCTTTTTAGTAAAAAATATTCTTACACCCATTAGCAAGATTGCTATAGCCAATACAATTATTGATATGATGATAGTTTGTACCATTGCTTTTTTTGTTATTTGAGAGGCAAAGATAGTTTAATTAGACAATTATTTGCCAAGATTTCATCTTAAAGATACAAAATTTTTTGCGCTCATAAATATTTCTCGTAAATTTACAGAATAAGAATTCTATCTGCACAATAATAAATGATCGACTAAGTGTAGTTAACTATTATAGAAAGTGACAACTAACATGCCAAAAACTTAATAATTCAAATTATATAAACTAACTTTAAAAGTATGACAATTAAAGATTTAAAACCAACCGAGTTGTGGAACTATTTCTATGAAATAACACAAATTCCTAGACCTTCTAAAAAAGAAGAGAAAATACTAGCCTACTTGTTAGATTTTGCAAAAAAGCACAATCTTGAAGCTAAGCAAGACAAAGCCGGCAATATATTAATTACAAAAGAGGCAACAAAAGGAAAAGAGAACGTTCCTACCATTATCCTACAGTCGCACGTAGACATGGTATGTGAGAAAAATGCTGATGTAGAGCACAACTTCGACACCGACCCTATAGAAACAGTAATAGAAGGAGATTGGTTAAAAGCTAAAGGAACCACTTTGGGTGCTGACAATGGAATTGGTGTAGCAGCACAGCTAGCTGTTTTAGCCTCCAATGATATTGCTCATGGCAAAATAGAAGCACTTTTTACAATTGACGAAGAGACGGGACTAACGGGAGCTTTTGCACTGGAGCAAAACTTCATGACAGGCAAAATACTCCTTAATTTAGACACCGAGGAAGAGGGAGAAATATACATTGGCTGTGCTGGAGGAAGAGGCACAAAAGCTTTCTTTAGCTATAAAACTAAAGAAGCACCAAAAAAACACTTCTGGTTTAAAGTAGCTGTTAAGGGTTTAAAAGGTGGCCACTCGGGCAGTGATATAGATCACGGTTTGGGCAATGCCAATAAAATATTGACTCGTTTCTTATATCAATTTATTGACAAGAAGTACAAACTAGTTCTTGCAGAAATTGATGGAGGAAACCTTCACAATGCCATTGCACGAGAAGCACATGCCATAGCTGGTGTAAAAAGCAAACACAAAGAAACTGTGCGTGTAGAGTTAAATCACCTCATAGCTGATCTTAAAGACGAACTAAAACATACAGATCCAGGTGTAGATATCACTCTCGAATCTGTTGAAGCTCCACAAGAAGCAATGGGTAAAGGCGCTACAAAAAGACTTATACGTGCATTAACTGCATGTCCACACGGAGTGATAGAGATGAGCCGCGATGTGCCAGGTGTAGTAGAAACATCTACCAATCTAGCATCGGTAAAAATGCGCGAGCACAATGTTATTGAAATTGGCACTAGCCAGCGCAGTTTAACAGAATCATCTAAAAACAACATTGTAAATACTGTAACATCGGTATTCAAGTTGGCAAAAGCCGAAGTAGTAAGCAATCCTGGATATCCTGGATGGAAGCCAAATCCAGAGTCATTAGTATTAAAAGTTGCTAAAGATGAGTACAAGAGCTTATACAACACAACTCCAGAAGTGAAAGTAATTCACGCAGGGTTAGAGTGTGGACTTTTCCTTCAAAAGTATCCTCATCTAGATATGATTTCTATTGGTCCTACTATCCGCAATGCTCACTCGCCAGACGAGAAAACAGAAATTGCTTCTGTGCCTAAATGGTGGGATTTCTTTGTAAAGCTTCTAGAAAATATGCCAGAGGAGAAATAGGCAGCATGATTGAGTCAATTTTTTTAAAACTCAAACAGATATATTTATAAAAGGGAAACAGTCGATGTGTTTAATTGCAGAGAGATTGTTTCCCTTTTTTATTACCTCACTAAAAAATGCTTTAAATAAACACACCATAGAAATCACTTCACATTCCATGCAACACAAATACCTCTTCACTCTTGTCTCTTTCATTGTACTACTCGCTTTACTATACTCAAAAGCATCTGCGCAAGACAATTTCAGGATAATGTTTTACAATGTAGAAAACCTATTCGATACCAAACACGACTCTCTAAAAAACGATTACGATTTTCTGCCAGGTGGATTTATGAATTGGAACAATTGGAAGTATTGGCAAAAACAACGCAATATAGGTCGTGTCATCACTGCAGTTGGTGAAATGCAATCACCAGCATTGGTAGGATTGTGTGAGGTGGAAAACGACAGCGTTATCTTCGATCTAACCAAGCGCTCCCCTATTCGTGCACAACAATATGAATATATTATAACCAACTCACCAGACAGACGGGGCATAGATGTAGCACTGCTTTACCAACGACACAAATTCAAGCTCATCGAGAAAAATGAATACGAAGTGATACGCAGCGATAAAAATGCACGTCCCACACGTAATATACTACATGCAGTGGGACAAGTAGTTACAGGCGACACTTTGGATATCTTCGTTTGTCACTTCCCATCACGTTATGGTGGTCAATTAGCATCGGAAGGTGGGCGTATAGACGCAGCACAACTACTTCGCAACAAAGCAGATAGCTTGTTCACAACACGACACAATGCCAATATCATCATTATGGGCGACTTTAATGACCACCCCGATAACAAGAGTATTTTTAAAGTTCTAAAAGCACGCAGCCTCAACTACCATCTAAATAAAAACGAACTCTATAATATGTTTTTCCATCGAATAAAGGAGAGAGATTTTGGCACACATAAACACGAAGGACGATGGGGAGTACTCGATCAATTTATTGTTAGCGGCAATCTCCTGATGAAGCATGAAAGGATTAGAATAGACAACAAGCAGGCACATATATACAAAGCCAATTTTCTAACAGAGAAAGATGAAAAACATGGAGGTGTTCGACCTTTTAGAACCAATTTAGGACCTCGCTATATAGGCGGTTTCAGCGATCATCTCCCCATCTATATGGATTTGATAATAGAGATGCCATAAGACAGCACACACCAATTGTAAAAAAAGAAGTTTGCTTCTATAGTTTATCAACGAGCTAATTATGTTCCTTATCAACCCTATCAAGCTGTCAAAATAGTGTGAAACGACGATTTTTTTTATCTTTATATTAAATACTTTGTTTCTGAAAACAATAAACTCTATTTTTGCTTCACTATTTTCAGTAAACTAAATATTATAAACAATCATGCTCATGAATCCATTATTTCTTACTGCTCCACGCCCACTAGAAATTATAATTATATTTCTAGTTATTCTTATTCTATTCGGAGGAAAAAAGATACCTGAATTCATGCATGGATTAGGTAAAGGCATCAGCAGTTTCAAAAAAGGTCTAAAAGACATTGAAGATGATATAAAATCCGATCCCAAATCTGAAGATGAATAGTCTCCACTCCCCTCATCACATTGTAAAACTCATTGGCTCAACATGTTGTACTAGCTGTGAGAATGAGACTAACCAAGATAACTTTTATAAACCGATAGCAAGCTCTGTCGGTTTTTATAAACCGAATAGATTGCAAAAAAGCAAATGAGCAAAGATGAAATGTCCTTTTGGGACCATTTGGATGAATTACGTTCACACCTCATTCGAATTGTAGTTGCATTGATGACACTCACACTTGTGGGGCTACTCATCATACCCAGCATATTCGACACTATTATTCTTGCTCCACGCTCATCAGACTTTATCACTTACAGACTTTTCGAGAAAATGGGAGAAATCCTACCCTTCCTCCCCGACTTCTCAGCCGAGGCATTTTCTGTGCAAATCCTCAACATAAACATGACCACCCAGTTTATGACCTATCTATCTTCATCCTTTGCATTTGCTGTTCTTTTCTCTACACCCTATATATTCTACGAAATTTGGAGGTTTGTGAGCCCCGCACTCTACGAGAATGAAACAAAAAACATCAAAAAAGCATTTACCTTTGGTGGTGTTATGTTCATTGTTGGTTGTTTGGTAGGATATTTTATTGTGTTCCCCCTAATTTTCAGATTCTTAATCACATTCGAGCTCAGCTCTAGCATAGAAAACATGCTATCGCTAGACTCATATATGAGCAATTTCTACAAACTCATTTTAGTTATGGGAGTTGTTTTTGAATTGCCCCTAATGTTTTGGATACTTTCAAGCATGGGGCTTATATATCGTTCTTTCTTTAGCAAATATCGCCGCCATGCCATTGTTGGCTCTCTCATACTAGCCGCTATAATCACACCAACAGGCGATCCCTTCTCACTCTTTGTAGTTACCATTCCACTCTATATGCTTTGGGAGATAAGCGCATTTGTGGTTAAAAAAGAGCCCCCTACCGAAGAATCACCAGCTATGTTTGAGTAATTCCTCTTTCTCAACTCACCTATTCCACATCCTCCTTCTTCGCCTCTTGCCATATCTCCTCCATCTCGGCAAGTGTCATATCCTTCAAGTTGCGTCCACTACCTTTTGCCTCCTTTTCTAAATAGGTAAAGCGCTTAATAAATTTTCTATTGGTACGCTCCAATGCATTATCTGGATTGATATCATAGAGACGAGCAGCATTTACAATACTAAATAGCAAGTCGCCAAACTCCCCCTCCATCCGGTCTTTGTCCATATTCTCAATTTCCACTTTCAGCTCAGCCATCTCCTCGTTCACCTTACACCATACATCTTGACGCTCATTCCAATCAAACCCCGAATTGCGTGCTTTGTCTTGAATACGGTATGCTTTTACCAACGAAGGCAACGATGCAGGCACACCATCCAATATAGTTTTATTGCCATTCTTCTCCTTCATTTTTATCTCTTCCCATGTCTGCTCCACCATTTCAGGAGTATCGGCATTGGTATCTCCAAACACATGAGGATGACGGAAAACCAACTTATCAGAAATGGCATTACACACGTCACCTATATCGAAATCATTTTTCTCCTCTCCAATTTTGGCGTAAAACACAATGTGAAGCAACAAGTCACCCAGCTCTTTCTTTATCTCATCAGAGTCGTTGCTCATCAATGCTTCGGATAGTTCATATGTCTCCTCAATTGTGTTGGCACGCAAGCTCTCATTGGTTTGCACCCTGTCCCATGGACATTTCTCTCTCAACTCATCTAGTATATCTAAAAAGCGATTAAATGCTTCCAGGTTTTCTTTTCTACTGTTCATTGTAAATGTTATTTTATATTAAAAGAAAAATACCGATAAACTAAGCTTGAACTTTGTTATCGGTATTTTATCTGTATAGTGTTATTATCGTTTTTCTATCTTCTGAGTCTTGTATTAAACAGATACACTTCGACAAGACAGTGACCGTGTTTAGGATAAACTCAGTAATAGCCCTTCTATTCTGTAAAAACTATTGATTGAAATTACTTAAACCCAACTGTAAGAAGTCTACATAATTATCCGGATTCTCATCAAAAGCATACGAAGGGCTAAGTGGCATTCCTTCAGCATCCAACACCACGTAGAATGGTTGTGAGTTAGAGCCAAACTTATGTCGTTGTAAGTAACTCCACTTATCACCAATAGTTTTAAGCTTAGAGGTTCTTCCGTTCTCCTCCACTTCTATAATTTCTGACAGTTTTGTTTTATCATCCACCATCAATGTTATCAATACATATTCATCGTCAATCAAGCTCTTAACGCGTGGGTCGGTCCATACCGATGCCTCCATCTTTCTACAGTTTACACACCCATAACCCGAAAAGTCGATCAACACAGGTTTGTTTTGCTGTTTAGCAATTGCCATTCCTGTTTCATAATCCAATGTTTTTGCATCCACAGCCCCATCATACAGATTGAAATCTTGTGTGTACATTGGTGGAGCAAACGCACTAATTGATTTAAGCGGAGCACCCCACAATCCAGGAACCATATATACAGCAAACGAGAGCGAGATAATTGATAAGAAGAGACGTGTTACCGAAACGTGAGGCAAGTCGCTATCGTTCGGCAATTTCAGTTTGCCCAATAGGTAAAGTCCCAACAATGCAAATATCACTATCCACAACACTAAGAAAGTCTCTCTATCGAGTATACCCCAACCGTAAGCCAAGTCTGCAACCGACAAGAACTTTAAAGCAAGTGCCAATTCCAAAAATCCTAATACAACTTTTACCGAATTGAGCCATCCACCCGATTTTGGCATACTTTCTAAGAAAGAGGGGAAAATTGCAAAGAAACTAAACGGTATAGAGAGTGCCAACGCAAAACCGAACATACCAATAGCAGGTGCAATCATGCTACCCGATGTAGCTGCCTCTACCAAGAGTGTACCAATAATAGGACCTGTACATGAAAAAGATACAAGTGCCAATGTAAATGCCATAAAGAATATGCTTAGCATACCCGTAGCAGAATCGGCTCTAGAGTCCATTTTATTAGTCCACGATGCAGGCAACACTAAATCGAAAGCACCAAAGAATGATATTGCAAAGAACACCAACAGAGCAAAGAATATAATATTGAATACTGCACTTGTTGATAAATCATTAAGAGCACTAGCCCCAAATATTCCTGTAATAGAAAGCCCCAGCAATACATATATCACTATAATGGAAACACCATACAACACAGCATCCGATATTGCTTTCTTCCTGTTTGCTTTATTACGTTTCAGAAAGAAACTAACAGTCATAGGAATTAGGGGCCACACACAAGGTGTAAGCAATGCAATGAATCCTCCAAGGAAACCTGCAATAAAAACCCACCACAACGATTTACCCTTAATGCTCCCTTTCAAACCATACTCCTGCAGCTCGTCTACTACTGGATTCCAAAGCTGATTGCTGCTAATATTCGTAGATTCAGAGCCTATATTTAGTGGAGTCATCTCCATATCGGTAGTTGCCACAGACTCCTCGTCTGTAGTTTCAGTAGCTACTGCAGCATCATCCGTAACGGATGTGGTTGATGCACTTGTTGCCACTACTGTTGCAGGAAGATCCGATGATTTAAAAGCAAAATCGACAGGAAGCGGAGGTGTACATTCAGAGCCATTACAAGCCTGCGAACGAATATCTCCTTCCAATACAAATTTAGCCTTATCCGTTACTTTAAAGCGCTGCACAAACTTTGCAGCACCCTCATACGAACCGATGGTCATTTCAAAAATGGCATCATAACCAGAGTTCAACTTCGAATCTCTTGGCTCAAAACCACCAACTGCAACAGCCCCTTCCACCTTGTCGATAGACAAAGAGGTAGGATATGGACCACCATCGGGTATATCTGTACCATATATATACCAACCCTGCTCTATAGCAACATTGGCAACCAACTCAATTTCACCATTTCCTTTATCCTCCAAACTAAACTTCCATTCAGTTGGATCTTGAGCAAATCCTTGAAAGATAAAGCTTATAATAAATAGAAACGCAAGAATACTTCTGTTTTTCATAATAGCTTTTCATTTAAAAATAAAATATACGGCAACAAAGATACTATTATTTCAAAAATGTAGCCTCTAAATAATGCTTTTAGTTGCTACAAGTTATTAAATCAAGTACATTTGAGGTTACTACACCCACTATGTGAAGTGTCTATAGTGTTATATGATTGGTCTATGAGGAAGAATCTGAATTAAAGATAGACTTTGTGGTAAGTGATATTAAAATCAATACTTAAAACTTACATTCACCATCACCATCCGTGGACGAAGCTTGTACTCATAATCAAACCTGTCCAAACCATTGTACGATGAGTATGAATAACTTTTCTGATTAAACAAATTGTGCCCCGACAAGTTATACTCCATTTGTCCATGCTTATAGGTGACACCCACATCAGCAAAAAACATTTTCACAGAATTGTTATCAGCCACTTCGTTGTACGAATGCTCTAGGCGTGCATTAAACCGCCAATTCTCGCCTAAATGATAGTAACCTGAAAGTTGTTGTGTAACTTGCCACATAGATGAACTGAAAGTATTGGTAGGTCGTGTAATTTTGTTTCTTCTATTGCTTGCAATAGTTTGATACGACAAAGAACTTGCATCGGATAACTTTACGGTCACCTTTGGCATAAAGCTCCAGCCCGATGCTAAGAAAGGATACAAAACACCCTGTTGTTGTCGTTCGCCCTTCATTGAGTTATAGCCCACATTGAGCGATGTATTAGTGCGTATTGCACTGAAATACTTTGCCATATGACCCGTCCACAATAGCATATCCGATTGGGTAGATACTTCTTTGCTACCACTCACCAACTCATTACCCACAAAGCGTTGCGTAGTGAGCTTGTTTTTCACAGTAGGTGAGTATACAAACGAACTGTTGAAGAAGAACGTTGTCAAAGGATTGCGGTATCTCACCCCAACATTGAAAGATTGTCGCTTGTTTTCTGACAAAACCCCTGCTCGTTTACTAAAACTACGATATGCCGACATGTAATAGACATCGGTCAAATCCATAAAGTCGCCAATAGTGTGCGTGTACTTATAACCAACACGAAGATGCAACAAACGCGATAAATGATAACTGGCACGCAACGATGGGTTGGCAAAAAAGAAGTGTCGCTTGTCATCCGATGCGTTTTTCTCACGGTCCGAAACATTCAAATAATGATTCATCAAAGAGACATCGGCATTGATAGTCAACTTACCATTCCGATACATATAAGTAGGAATCAATTCGAGCAACAGATAATCTGATGAAATATCAGAGCGCGTGCTGTCTATAAAAACAGGGTGCATCAAATCCGTTCTATAGTTATCTATTGATGCCTCAACCGCACCTTTAACAATGAAGTTCGAATTCCCCATTCCGTAACTGTAATAAGTACTGTTTCTGGTATAAAACCCCGATAATTCCACTTGTTGCGATTGATTGGTTGCAATGGTATCAACATTCACGGTCAACAGCTGTGGTTGCGAAGAGTACACTACAAACGAAGTAATATCCCACACACGTTTACCCCATTTCTTCACAAAGTTCAAATCATTTTTTATCACTTGTGTAGGCAAATCAAAGTGTTGAGAAACACCCATCTCATTTATTGCTACCAAAGAGTTTGTTTTATCCCAACTACCATTCCATGTAAGCACATTCTTCAAAAAGTAGTTGGGGCTATTTACATTGTAGGTAATTGCAGCATCTATCATGTTTGTTCGCAGCTTCAAGTTGCTTGTCTCCTTTATACTCAGCACACCATCTTTCAACAAATACTCGCTATTGCGTGCAATGCTCTCTTTCTGCGCATCGTGTAGGTATTGCACGTTCACTCTCAACTGACCATACCTGCTCGTTTTCCACAAATTGTTTAGCGACACTACATGCGACTTGTTGAAAAGAAACCTGCTTTTCTCCAACGGCGGATAGCTAAATGCACGCCCACTAAGCAACCTTTTGGTGGAAAAGTTAGATGCATCTTGCAGATCGTTCATAGAAAGTCGATGACCTGTCAACTCAGCGCCAACGTCCCTTCCACTATTATTACCTTTATACATCACAATAGACTGCTTGTTCCTACCCGCAGATAACGCAAAAGCCTCCATCAGCCAAAGCATCTCGTCAGAATATCCTGCACCCAACTTCACCGTTCCCGTTGGACGATTCTTACTCCCCTCTTTCAATCTCAAATTGATGGCAGCATTGGTCCCTGGCATCATATCACTTACCACCATCATGGGTTGATGCCTCTCTATCACCTCTACATTTTGCACCGCATCCACCGTAACATTGTTGGTGGCTATTCCGTACCGATTCTCCAACAAGTCCAACCCCTCGATGTAGAATTTATTAATGGCTTCGCCCTGATATTTAATAGCTCCACTCTCACTCACCTCCATGCCAGGAAGCTTTTTTATCAAATCGCCAATCGTTTTGTCGCCCACACTCTTAAAAGCCTCAACACTATACACCAAAGTATCCTCTTTGTTCCACATGGCTTGCGATTTCACAACCACCTCTCTTAGCGCAATTTCGCCAAACGACAGTTCAACTGTTATACTTTGCGTTTTATTATCAATCTCCTGTTTATAATCTTCATATCCCAACAGACGAACATGCAGAAACAGTTTCGAGAGATTGCTTTTTGCTTTTAAAATAAAACTCCCGTCTTGTTTCGTTATGGTGTATGCAATCATCTCCCCCTCGTTGTCCAACAAAGAGACCACCGCCCCATCAATCATTTTTTTATCTGCCTTATCTTGCACCCAACCACTTATAATTGATTGTGCTTGTAAGCAAGTAGTGCTTACCAATAAGAAGAAGAAAAGAAGAATATGTTTTTGCATAGTTTATTCACTTAACTCAATAGGATTATACGGACGTGCTCTCCGAGCCGATTCGGGTAATGGGCTTAAAATTAACCCTGTTCCTTCTACCATTGCTGCAGGATTGTCATGAAACTTTTTCTGAAGCTCATAAAACCTTTTCTTTGGAACATCAAAAGGCTTTGATTCTCTGGTGTATATTGTACTACCCCATGTTGGTTTTTCAATAGAAATACACTCAAAAGAATAATGCTCTCTGTCGTCTTCCACTTTTAGTATTAATCCTGGCAGTCCAAAGAACTTCCAGGGCCCTTCACTAATTGGTATTTCCGGCGTATACCACGCCGTATAGTTTCTGCCAAAGTAAGTGGTGATTGCTTTCTTGCAAGTATAACCGCATACTATTAGCGTATCGCTTTCTAATGTCCAATCGGGACTCTCCATCTCTTCCTCAAATGTATAGGTGTCAAAAGGAATACGGTCGATAGTTGTAATTTTTCCCTTTGGGTAGTTTTTAAAAATATTCATTTTTAGAGTTCCTTCCCTATAATGTATTACTTCAGATCTAACTTCAGATATTGGTTTCTTTTTAATAGCCAATGCATTCCATAAAGAGTCAGATAAATAACGATGAAAATCAGAATATTTCGAAAGTTCATTACCTATCTGCAACATCATTGTGTTTTCAGTTTTCTTATCTGGATTTTCTACATCTTTTACAAACAACATGCGATACTTTATTCGAACTAACGATGTATCAAGCTTTGGATAATCTCGAACTTTTGCTGGAGTGCCATCGTAAGGAAATCTTATTCCTTGACTAAAAGATTTTAATCCAAATAACAGAAAAGAAAGTATGAAAAAAGACTTAAGAGATAATCTATTTTTATTCATAAAGTTATATTCTTATTATTGTTGAACTTTCACTTTAAAAAGGGAGATGCTAATTTAAAGCATCTTCCCTAATTTTGAGTCTATTTACACATGGAATCGGGTTAAAAATCGCCCTTAAATTTCGGTCACAACATCCTTAAAAAGAAACTCCTATATTAACACCAGTGTATGTTCTAAATTTCGACCCCGGAATTATGTAACTAGATATAACAACTCCTGAATAAAGGAAATCTTTTATAATATAAAAGTTGATGTCGAACGAAGCATTAAAAATCAACTTTTTGTCTTCCTCAGCATAACCTATCCCCATCGAAGGTTTTAAAATGACAAATTCATTGTCCTTTGATATGGGAGTTTTCATGAGCGCGTAGATGAAATATTTATTATTCTGGTCATCTAGGGTATCATCTTTTTGATCTTCGAATACACCTTTTATACCTATTCCAACCCAATCATTAAAATGATACTCACCATAAATTGAAAATTCGCGGTTGAATTTTTGATTGTTAGAAAATAGCTCATTTATTCCCAAAAATATCTTTTTAGGACGATCTTCCTGTGAAAATGCACATACTGTAATTGTGAAAAAGAAGATAAAGTAAAAAATAAATCTTTTGAAAGTTAGTGAATTTCTCATTTTCTACAATTTTTGAGTTAATATAATCTGTTTTAATACTCATGGAAAATTTAAAACTATACATTTACGGTAGCAAGAAAAGAGTTATGTTTTAGATCTTACATGAGTACTTTTAGCAACAATAGATAAAGGTCAACAATATTTACAGAGCTTTATCCACCAATGTGATGCTAGCGGCACTTGCACTAATGGCTGTAGCTACTCCTCCAGTTGCTCCAATTGCGTCAGCTGCTGCAACAATAACAAATTTCCACCATTTCCATGCTCTTGTTGTAGGAGTCGAAATTTCATAATTATACCAATAATTTGCAGAGTGCCTAAATGTTGAAGTAAACTCCAAATAAGTTTGCAAATCAAATGAGTTTTCAAACTTTGTGGTTGCATTACTTTCATAAAGTAATATGGCCGCATTTACATCTTCAAGTGTTGAAAAACCTCCTTCTACATTAACCTCTCTAAAATATTTAAGAAAAGAAATCATTTCTGTTTTTAGGATATCACTATTCACCTTGTTTAACAAAGGACTATTTCTAAAATCATTATTATAATTCTCCATTGTTATTGTCTCAGTTATTTCTAAACGCTTTAAATCGGATAATTGATATGTTTCTATAGCCTTTTCAAAAAGATTCTCATTTCCTGAACGAGTTAAAATATTGGAAGACATCAAATTATATAACCCTAAATTATGCTCTCTCCCAAAATGGTCAAAGATATTGTTATCATTCTTTGAATCTTCATTAATTTTGTTGATATCAAAATTAAGTATTGCTTCAATTTTCTCATTTTCATTGCTTAATAATAATTGAGTCCCATCGGAACAAGAGAAGAACAATGAAATTCCAAATAGTAATAATAATAATTGAACTGTTGTTTTCATAAGAGTTCCTTTTAAGAAATAATAATATAATTTTGAAGATTAATTTTATGTTTAATCCACTTT
>ERZ1032852.236-NODE-236-length-14839-cov-17.797348_pt1 | contig 14839 bp, 16 predicted proteins | sample MGYA00516689_ERZ1032852 | MGnify/ENA primary metagenome ERZ1032852 (study PRJEB33719, sample SAMN04262499) | wastewater metagenome | biome: rural village; feature: composting latrine chamber; material: composting feces with ash | place: El Salvador | collected...
GGCGCCGAGCTCCTGCCCCGGGCCGAGGGCCTGGTGGCGACCCTGGAGGCCGCCCTCAAGGGCCACCTGGCGATCACCAAGGCGTTGAAGGGCAACCTGAACCTGGCCCTGGCGCTGGTATACAGTGACCTCAAGGCGCAGATGGGGCGGCTGGTGCATCCCGGCTTCGTCAGCGAAGCGGGGGAGTGGCTGGAGGAGTATCCTCGCTACATGGAGGCGGCGCTGATCCGCCTGGAGAAGGCCCCCCGAGAGCGCATGCGCGACCAGATGCACATGCAGGAGGTCCAGGCCCTTGAGGCGCGGCTGGCGGCCCGCCTCGAGAGCGAGCGGCGCGGCGGCATGGCCCCGCCGGCGCTGAAAGCCTTCCGCTGGTGGATCGAGGAGCTGCGCGTCTCGCTCTTCGCCCAGCAGCTGGGCACCAAATTTGCGGTCTCCGCCAAGCGCCTCGAGAAGCGCTGGGCGGAGATCACCGGGCGCCCCTGAGCGCCCCGAACAGTGAGCGGTCGCCGAGGCGGCCAGGGCGGCCCGGACGCCGCGAAAGGGAGATACCGATGACCAACGTCGTGATTACCGGCACAGGACTCTTCACGCCGGAGCACACCATCGACAACGACGCCCTGGTGGCCTCGTTCAATACCTGGGTGGATGCCGAGAACGCCCGCCGCGCCGAGGCCGGCATCGAGGAGCGCCTGGCCCACTCCAGCAGCGAGTTCATCGTCAAGGCCTCGGGCATCCACAGCCGCCACGTGCTCGATGCCGAGGGCATCCTCGACCCCGAGCGCATGCGGCCTCGGCTGCGCGAGCGGAGCAACGACGAGCCCTCCATCCAGTGCGAGATGGGCGCCGTGGCGGCTCGCCAGGCCCTGGAGGCCGCCGGGGTGGCGGCCGCCGACATCGACCTGGTGATCGTCGGCTGCTCCAACCTGGAGCGCCCCTACCCGGCGGTGGCGGTGGAGCTGCAGGCAGCACTGGGCGCCGGCGGCTACGCCTTCGACATGAACGTGGCCTGCAGCTCGGCCACCTTCGCCATCGAGACTGCCGCCAACGCCATCCGCGCCGGCAGCGCGCGGCGCGTCCTGGTGGTCAACCCGGAGATCTGCTCGGCCCACCTCAACTTCCGCGACCGGGACAGCCACTTCATCTTCGGCGACGCCTGCACCGCCATCGTGCTGGAGCGCGACGACCTGGCCAGCGCCGAGGCGCGTTTCGAGATCCTGGGTACCCACCTGGTGACCCGCTTCTCCAACGCCATCCGCAATAATGCCGGCTTCCTCAACCGGGTCACCGACGCCGACCCCCAGGCCGTGGACAAGCTCTTCGTCCAGGAGGGGCGTCGGGTCTTCAAGGAGGTGTGCCCCCTGGTGGCGTCGCTGATCGGCGAGCACCTGGGTCGGCTCGGCTTCGCCGGCGAGGACCTGGCGCGGATGTGGCTGCACCAGGCCAACCGCCACATGAACGACCTGATCGCCCGCCGGGTCCTGGGGCGCGACCCCAGCGAGCAGGAGGCGCCCATCATCCTCGACCGCTACGCCAACACCAGCTCGGCGGGGTCGATCATCGCCTTCCACCTGCATCGCGACGACCTGGCCGCCGGCGACCTGGGGGTGATCTGCTCCTTCGGCGCGGGCTACAGCGCCGGCAGCGTGGTGGTGAAACGTGTCTGACGCCCCGGCAACCACTCGCACAACAGCGCACAAGGAGAGAAGCATGGACGCCAGCACCAGAGGAAGGCAGGGCAGGGCGGTAGCGGGGCTGCTCGCGGTGGCACTGCTGGCCGGCTGTGCCAGCACGGCGCCCATCGAGGAGCGCCACCCGGATGATCCCTGGGAGGGCTTCAATCGTCGGGTCTTCACCTTCAACGACGCCGTGGACCGGGTGGTACTCAAGCCGGTGGCCCGGGGCTATCGGATGGTGACGCCCCAGCCGGTGCAGACCGGGGTCGGCAACGTCTTCTCCAACCTGGGCGAGCCGCGCACGGCGCTCAACAGCCTGCTGCAGGGCAAGCCCGGCAACGCCGGCATCGCCCTCTCGCGCTTCGTGATCAACACCACGGTGGGCATCGGCGGCCTCTGGGACTTCGCCACCCACATGGAGATCACCGGACGCGACGAGGACTTCGGCCAGACCCTGGCGGTATGGGGGTGGGAGGAGTCCCGCTACCTGGTGCTCCCCTTCCTGGGGCCGAGCACCCTGCGTGACACCGGCGGCATGCCGGCGGATATGGTCACCTATCCCACCTACTACGTGGACGAGGACCGGGTGCGCTACGGCCTTACCGCCCTGCGTATCGTGGATATGCGTGCCGGGCTGCTCGACCAGGAGGAGTTGATCAGCGGGGACCGCTACAGCTTCATCCGCGACGCTTGGCTGCAGCGTCGCCGCTTCGAGGTCAGCGACGGCGAGATGGGCGACGACCCCTTCGCCATGGACGATTTCGACTTCGACGACGCCGACTTCGACGACGCCTTCTCCGAGTGAGGCCATTGCCATGGACCGCCCCAAGCAGCTGATCGGTGTGATTGACGAACCGGGTCCGGGTCGGGATGCCCTCGCCGAGACCATCGCCCGGGACGGTCTGGCGGTGATCGCCGCCGACAGCCTCGAGGCGCTGCCCGCCGAGGTGTCGCTGGTGGTCGCCCACGCCCGGGCGGTGCCCGCCGAGCAGTGGGCGGCACTCTGCGAGCGGCTGCCGACCCTGGTGGTCAGCGACAGCCGTGCCGCCCCGGGGCTGCTGGAGGCGGTGGATGCCGGCCTGGTCGACTACATCGTGGAGCCCCTGCGCCATGGCCAGCTGCTGAGGCGCATGATCCGCAAGGTAATCGAGCTGCGCCAGCTGGAGGAGGCGCGTCGCCAGGACCAGGTACGCCTGGAGGAGCTCAACGAGAGCCTGGAGACCCACCTGGCCATGCTGCGCCTGGACCAGCAGGCCGGCGGTCAGATCCAGCGCAAGCTGCTGCCGGCGCGGCCCCAGACCTCCGGGGGCATCACCTGCGACTACTGGTTCGCTCCCTGGCTCTACCTCTCCGGCGACTTCCTCGACTTCCAGCGCCTCGACGAGCGCCACCTGCTGTTCTACTTTGCGGACGTCTCCGGCCACGGGGTCTCCTCGGCCTTCGTCACCGTGCTGCTGAAGTACCTCACCAACCGCTGGCAGGCGGAGTGGGACGGCAGCGCCCCAGAGGCGCTGCCGCCGCGCTGGCTGGCGGACCTCAACCGCGAGCTGCTCGACACCGGCATCGGCAAGCATGCGACCCTGTTCGTCGGGGTCATTGACCTCGAGCGCCGCTATCTGCACTATTCGCTGGGCGCGCAGCTGCCCATGCCCATGCTGGTGGGGGATGGCGAAGTGCGGGCCCTGGCCGGCGAGGGGATGCCGGTGGGGCTGTTTCCCGGCGTGGAGTACCCGAGCCTGGGCTGCTCCCTGCCCGAGAACTTCCGCCTGTGGCTGTGTTCGGATGGAGTATTGGAGTGCCTGCCGGGCGATACGCTCGACATGCGGCTCAGGGATCTCGAGCGGCGGGTCCTGTCCAGCGAGACGCTGGCGGATCTGCGGGCCAGCCTGGCCCTTGGCCACCTGGCCAGTGGGGACGAGGCGGGCTCCGACGCGGGTATCGAGGCGCTGCCCGACGACCTGACCATCATGCTGTTGAGTGGATTTGGCAATGTTGATTCATGAAGGGCGCATCAAGGCGGCATTCGAGGCGGGCGTCTTCGTCCTCAAGCTCTGCGGCGATGTGCGTCTGACCCTGTGCGCCACCCTGGACCGCCAGGCCCGCCAGCTGGCCGAGACGCCCGGCCTGGCGAGCCTGATCATCGATCTGCGTGACGCCACCAACGTCGACTCCACGGCGCTGGGCTTCCTGGCCAAGGTGGCCATGGCGGTGGAGGGGCGCCTGCCCGAACGGCCGACCATCGTGGCCGACAACCCGGACATCCGGCAGATGCTCGACGTGATGGGGTTTGCCCGCTATTTCACCGTGGTGGAGGCGCCCATCACCGAGGTGTGCGAGCTCTGCGACCTGCCCGAGATTCCCTGCGACGTGGAGGAGACCCGCCAGCGGATCCTCGAGGCCCATCGCATCCTGATGCACATGAACGAGCACAATCGGGAGGAGTTCCAGCCCCTGGTGGAGATGCTCGAGGCCCAGGAGGCCACCCCCCACCGGCACTGACCGGCGTCTTTCCCCGGGGCCGGGCGCTGCCCGGCCCCCGGTTCCTCAGCCCCGGCGAAGCTCGCCCAGCAGCGCCTCCAGCTTGCGCTGGTCATCCATGAACTTGCGGATCCCCTCTGCCAGCTTCTCGGTGGCCATGGCGTCCTCGTTCATGTGCCAGCGGTATTCGGCCTCGTCGAGGGGCTCGAGGGCGCTGGTCTCGGCATCCTCGGGGCTGAGCCGCCGGTCCAGTGCCCCCCGGCTCTCGGCCAGCTCGCCGAGCAGGGCAGGGGAGATGGTCAGGCGGTCGCAGCCGGCCAGCGCCAGGATCTCGCCGGCGTTGCGGAAGCTCGCTCCCATCACGACGGTGTCGTAGCCGTGGCCCTTGTAGTGCTCGTAGATTCGCTTGACCGACTGCACCCCGGGGTCCCGCTCGCCCTCGAAGTCGGCCGACGGCGACTGGGCCCGGTGCCAGTCGAGGATGCGGCCCACGAAGGGGGAGATCAGGGTGACGCCGGCATCGGCGCAGGCCCGGGCCTGGGCGAAGCTGAACAGCAGCGTCAGGTTGGTGCGGATGCCCTCGCGCTCGAGCTGGCGGGCGGCGCGGATGCCCTCCCAGGTGGCGGCGACCTTGATCAGGATGCGCTCGGGGCCCACCCCGTGGCGGCCGTAGCGCTCGATCAGCGAACGGGCCCGTGCCAGGGTGGCGTCGGTGTCGAAGGAGAGCCGGGCGCTCACCTCGGTGGAGACGTAGCCGGGCACCAGCTCGCTGATCTCGCTACCGATCTCCACGGCCACGGCGTCCAGGGCGTCGTCGAGGTCTCCGGCGCGGCGGGCGATCTCGGCCAGGCGCTCGCGTCGCGCCGGCTGCTGGGCCGCCTGCAGGATCAGCGACGGGTTGGTGGTGGCGTCGGTGGGCTGGAAGCGGCGAATCGCCTCCAGGTCGCCGGTGTCGGCCACGACGGTGGTCATGCCGCGCAGCTGTGTCAGCAGGTCGTCTGCCATGGGGCCAGGTTCCTCCCGGGTTGATGGATCGTCACTCTACCCGGCCAGTATGACAGGGAAGAGGCGAGGGCAGGGAGCACGACGATCGGCTATGATTAGCCGCCTATCCAAGATCACGACAAGGAGCCGTCTTGACCCTGAGCACTCGACGCCTGGCGCTGCTGGTGGCCGCCAACACGGCCCTGGCGCCCTTCGCCATCGACGCCTATCTGCCCGCCATGGCGGCCCTGGCCGAGAGCGTGGGCGCCAGCATCCACCACACCGAGCTGTCGCTGTCGGCCTTCCTGGCCGGCTTTGCCCTGGGGCAGCTGCTCTTTGGCCCGCTCTCCGATCGCATCGGCCGCAAGCCGGTGCTCCTCGGCGGCCTGGTGGTCTTCCTGCTGGCGAGCCTCGCCATCATCACCGTGGGGTCACTGTCGGAGCTGCTCGCCTGGCGCTTCGTCCAGGCGCTGGGCGGCGGGGCCACGGTGGTCAACTCGGCAGCCATCGTGCGCGACTGCTTCAGCGGCCGGGAGGCGGCCAGGGTGATGTCCACCATGGCGATCATCATGCTGCTGGCGCCCCTGGTGGCGCCGGTGGTGGGCAGCGGGCTGCTCTACCTGGGCGAGTGGTGGCTGATCTTCATCTTCCTGGCGGCCTATGCCGCCTTCCTGATGTGGCTGCTGGGCACCCGGCTGCCGGAGACCCGGGCCCCGGGCTCGCCGACGGCCTCGCTGCGCCAGGTGCTGTCCAACTATGCAAGCGTGCTGCGCCACCGGGAGGCGATGGGCTACATCAGCGCCGCCTCCATGTCCTTCGCGGGGCTCTTCGCCTTCATCACCGCCTCGCCCTTCCTCTATCTGGAGCACTACGGCCTCTCTCCGGGGCTCTATCCGCTGGTGTTCGGGCTCAACGTGGTCACCATGGCGGCCTCCAACCGGCTCAATATCCGGCTGCTGAGGTGGCGCTCGCCCCAGCAGAACCTGCGTCTCGGCCTGGGGATCCAGCTGGGGGTGGCCCTGGGCCTGGCGCTGGTGCTGGCCAGTGGGCTGGAGTCGCTCTGGACCGTGGTGCCGCTGGTCATGGTGTTCGCCGGCACCATCGGGCTGGTGGCCCCCAACGCCATCTCCGCGCTGCTCGACCACTTCCACCACATGAGCGCCACGGCGGCGGCCCTGCAGGGGAGCATCCAGTTCTCCTGCGGGGCCCTGGCCGGGGTGCTGGTGGGGGCCTTCGAGGTGGACAGCGCCTGGCCCATGGTGGGCACCATGCTCGGCGCCGCCCTGCTGGGCAACCTGGGGCTGAGGCGGCTGGCGGGGCGGGCCGGCCATGGCTGAGGTGCTGCTCCCCGGCGTCGACATGACGCTGCCGGTGTGGCTCGGTTGCGCCGCTACGCTGGCCCTGGGGGCCTTTGTGCAGCGGGCCACCGGCTTCGGGCTGGCGGTGGTGGGGGCGCCGCTCTTGCTGATGCTGGAGCCCCGCCTGGTGCCGGTGGTGCTGGTGCTCTTCGGCTTCACGGTGGCGCTGGCCACCCTGCGCCACTACTGGCGCGAGGTGCGCCTGGCCGAGATCGGCACGGCCCTGGTGGGGCGGATCCCCGGCAATGCCCTGGGGCTCTGGCTGCTGATGGCCGCCCCCATGGCGGTGCTGGAGAAGCTGATCGCCGGCAGCGTGCTGTTCGCCGTGGCGGTGACCCTGTTCCGCTTCCGGCTGCCGGTGAACCGCTCGACCCTCTTCGGTGCCGGGGTCTTCTCGGGGATCTTCGGCACCATTGCGGCCCTGAGCGGGCCGCCCATGGTGCTGCTGCTCCACGGCTTCTCACCGGGCCGCCTGCGCGGCACCCTCTCAGCCTTCTTCGTGGTCACCGCCCTGATGACCCTGGTCACCCTGGGGCTGGGCGGGTTGCTGAGCGCCTGGCACTTCGGCATGGCGCTGACCTTCGCGCCGGGGGTGCTGGCCGGCAGCTGGCTGGCCGGCCGGGTGGCCCATCGCCTCGATCGGCGCCTGCTCCAGGGGGCGTCGCTTGCGCTCTGCACCCTGGCGGCGCTGGGGCTGCTGGTCTGAGCCCCGGATGACATGCAATCGACATCTTGCCGTCACAGAACTGCAATCCATCACGCGCAAACTCCTCCCTGCAAACGGCCGATAGTGCCGAACCAGAGTCCCGGAACCCACCGTCCCGGGGCCCCATGCAGAGAGGATCATCAAGATGAACGTCAGCAAGCGTACCCTGGGCGTTGCCCTGGCCACCGGCCTGGCCGTCGGCTTCTCCACCGCCGCCATGGCGCGTGACACCCTCCAGATTGCCGGCTCATCCACCGTCCTGCCCTTCGCCAGCATCGTGGCCGAGGAGTTCGGCAGCAACTTCCCGCAGTTCAACACCCCGGTGGTGGGTTCCGGCGGCTCCGGCGGCGGCCTGCGCCAGTTCTGCCAGGGCGTGGGCGAGAACACCATCGATATCGCCAACTCCTCCCGCGCCATCCGCGGCGGCGAGCTCGAGAACTGCCAGGCCAACGGCGTCGACGAGGTGCTCGAGGTGCTGTTCGGCTACGACGGCATCGTCTTCGCCTCCCGTGCCGACCGCGGCGCCTTCGCCCTGACCCCGGCCCACGTCTTCGCCGCCGCGGCCCAGCAGGTGCGCGTGGATGGCGAGCTGGTCGACAACCCCTACACCCGCTGGTCCGAGATCGATGCCGAGCTGCCGGACCAGGAGATCGTGCTGGTGATCCCGGCCTCCAACCACGGCACCCGCGAGGTGTTCGAGGAGAAGGTGCTGCACATCGGCTGCGACAGCTACGAGATGGAAGGCGATGCCTGCAACGCCCTGCGCGGCGACGGTCGCATCATCGAGATCGCCGGCGACTACACCGAGACCCTGGCCCGCCTGGACGCCCAGTCCGACGCCGTGGGCGTCTTCGGCCTGAGCTTCTACGACCAGAACCGCGACCGGCTGCAGGTGGCTACCGTGGACGGCGTGACCCCGTCCCTCGAGACCATCGGTTCCGGCGAGTACCCGGTCTCCCGCCCGCTGTTCTTCTACGTCAAGGGCGAGCACCTCGACGTGATCCCGGGCCTGGCCGAGTACACTGAGTTCTTCCTCAACGAGATGGTCTCCGGCTACGGCAGCCCCCTGGAGGACGCCGGCCTGATCCCGCTGGACGACGATGAGCGTGCCGAGGCCCTGGAGCAGTTCCAGGCCCGCACCCTGGTCAGCGTCGAGTAAGGGTCGTGATTGCCGGGGCAGGGGTCGCCTGCCCCGGTTTGTCCATGCGGGGAATCCATGAATAACCTTGCCTTGATCGCCATCCTGCTGATCGTCATGGCCCTGGCCTACCAGGTTGGCCTGACGCGCAGTCGCGCGGTGGCAACCGACGGAGTGCGCCTGCACTCGCGTCCCGGATACTACGGCATGCTGGTGGCCCTGTGGTGCGGCCTGCCGGCATTTGCCCTCTTCCTGCTCTGGAGCCTGGCCGGCGACGGCCTGGTGGAGCTGCTGGTGGTGCGCCAGCTGCCCCCCGAGATCGCGGGCCTGGGGGAGCGGGAGCTCTCCACCTTCCTGCGCCGCGTCTCGACGCTGGCCGCCGACCGTGCCGTCTCCGGCGCGCCCGACGAGACGGAGCTGGCGGCCGCGGCCCATATGGCCAGCCTGCAGACCCTGGGGCGCATGATCACCATCGCCACCATGGCGGTGGCCGCCGTCGCCGGCCTGGTGCTGGCCCGGGGCCGCATCTCGCCGCAGCTGCGCGCCCGCAACCAGGTGGAGCGGGTGATCACCATCGCGCTGGCGCTCTGCTCCGGCGTGGCCATCCTCACCACCGTGGGCATTGTCCTCTCCATGGTGGGCGAGGCGATGAACTTCTTCCGCTTCATCAGCCCGGTCGACTTCTTCTTCGGTACCACCTGGAACCCGCGCTTCAGCACCTCCGGGGATACCGGCCAGGGCGAGTTCGGCCTGCTGCCGCTGCTGTGGGGCACCCTGATGGTCAGCGCCATCGCGCTGCTGGTGGCGGTGCCGCTGGGGCTGATGACTGCCATCTACATGGCCGAGTACGCCCCGGGCTGGCTGCGCAACGTCGCCAAGCCGGTGATCGAGGTGCTGGCCGGCATCCCGACCATCGTCTACGGCTTCTTCGCCCTGATCGTGATCGGCCCCTTCCTGTCGGGCCTCGGTGACCTGGTGGGCATCAGCATCCGCACCACCAGTGCCCTTACTGCCGGCCTGGTGATGGGGATCATGATCATCCCCTTCGTCTCCTCGCTCTCCGACGACATCATCACCCAGGTGCCCAAGGCCCTGCGCGACGGCGCCCTGGGGCTGGGTGCCACCAAGTCGGAGACTATTCGCCAGGTGGTGCTGCCCGCGGCGCTGCCGGGGATCGTGGGGGCCTTCCTGCTGGCCGCCAGCCGCGCCATCGGCGAAACCATGATCGTGGTGCTGGCGGCGGGCAACAACCCGGTACTCCACGCCAACCCCTTCGAGGCGGTCTCCACCATCACGGTGACCATCGTCAACCAGCTGACCGGCGACATGGACTTCGCCAGCCCCCAGTCGCTGGTGGCCTTCGCCCTGGGCCTGACGCTGTTCGTCATCACCCTGGGGCTCAACGTCATCGCCCTGGTGGTGGTGCGTCGCTACCGCCAGCAATATGAGTAATCGCCCGTGACCACTGACACCCTCACCATCGAAGAACGCAGCCGGAAGCGGCTGGCGACCATCGAGGCCTCCCTGGCGAGGCGCCACGCCCGCGAGCGGCGTTTCCGCCGCATGGGGCTGGCGGCGGTGGTCACCGGCATGGGGCTGGTGCTGATCCTCTTTGCCAGCATCCTGATGCGCGGCGTGCCCGCCTTCTGGCAGGCCACCTTCCACCTGGACGTGCACTTCGACCCCGAGCTGATCCGGGTCGACCAGAAGCCCGAGCGCCGGCCCGACGAGGGTGCCAGCGCCTTCCGCGAGCGAGAGCTGGCCTGGATGAGCCAGGTGGGGCTGGTCAACTGGCAGCAGATCATCGACGAGGCGCTCAAGACCGAGCTCGGCGAGATCGAGTCGCGCCAGACCCGTGACCTTCGTGCCCTGATCACCTCCGGCGAGCGCTTCGCCCTGCGCGACCGCTTCATCGAGGACCCCTCGCTGCTGGGGCAGACGATCAACGTCAAGATGCTCGCCTCGGCCAACGTCGACGTGTGGCTCAAGGGCAACATCGACCGCAGCTTGCCGGATCACCAGCAGCAGCTCAGCGCCCAGACCCGGGAGTGGGCCGACGAGCTCTTCGCGCGCGGCGTGATCACCAACGCCTTCAGCACGGCGCTCTTCCTCAACACCGACTCGCGGAGCTCGCTGGCCTCGGCGGGCCTGGCCGGCGCCTTCATGGGCTCGCTGTTCATGATGCTGGTGGTGATTGCGCTCTCGGTGCCGATCGGGGTGGCCAGCGCCATCTACCTGGAGGAGTTCGCGCCGAAGAACCGGCTGACCGACCTGATCGAGATCAATATCAACAACCTGGCGGCGGTGCCCTCCATCGTCTTCGGCCTGCTGGGGGCATCGATCTTCATCGGCTACCTGGGGCTGCCGCTCTCGGCCCCCCTAGTGGGGGGGCTGGTGCTGACCCTGATGACGCTGCCCACCATCATCATCGCCACCCGGGCGTCGCTGCGCTCCATCCCCGGCTCCATCCGCCAGGCGGCCCTGGGGGTCGGCGCCTCCCGGGTGCAGACGGTCTTCCACCACGTGCTGCCGCTGGCGCTGCCGGGGATCCTCACCGGCTCCATCCTCGGCGTGGCCCAGGCCCTGGGAGAGACCGCGCCGCTGCTGCTGATCGGCATGAACGCCTTCGTCGCCAACGTGCCGGGCAACCCCCTGGATCAGTCCACGGCGCTGCCGGTGCAGATCTATCTCTGGCAGGGCAACGAACTGCGCAACTTCTTCGAGGCGCGCACCTCGGCAGCCATCATCGTGCTGCTGGGCCTGATGCTGAGCCTCAACGCGCTGGCCATCTGGCTGCGTAAACGATTCGAGACGAGGTGGTAGATGAACATGGCAACCAGCACGCCGGTACCCACCGGCCTCGGCGAAAGCCGCACCAGCAAGGCAACCGACCGCATCAAGATGCAGGCCCGGGGCGTCAAGGTCCACTACGGCGACAACGAGGCGCTCCACGGCGTCGACGTGGATATCTTCGAGAACGAGGTGGTGGCCTTCATCGGCCCCTCGGGCTGCGGCAAGTCCACCTTCCTGCGCTGTCTCAACCGCATGAACGACACCATTCCCGGCTGCCGGGTGGAGGGGGAGGTGAGCCTGGAGGGGCAGGACATCTATGCCCCCAGCCTGGACGTGGTGCTGCTGCGAGCCCAGGTGGGCATCGTCTTCCAGAAGCCCAACCCCTTCCCCAAGACCATCTACGAGAACATCGCCTACGGGCCGCGGCTCCACGGTATCGCCCGGCGCCGCGCCGAGCTCGACGATATCGTCGAGGGCAGCCTGCGCAAGGCGGGCCTCTGGGAGGAGGTGAAGGACCGCCTGGACCAGCCCGGCACCGGTCTCTCCGGCGGGCAGCAGCAGCGTCTCTGCATCGCCCGGACCATCGCCGTGCAGCCCGAGGTGATCCTGATGGACGAGCCCTGCTCGGCCCTCGACCCCATCGCCACGGCGAAGATCGAGCAGCTGATCGACGAGCTCTCCGAGAGCTACACCATCATCATGGTGACCCACAACATGCAGCAGGCCGCCCGGGTGGCCGACCGCACCGCCTTCTTCCACATGGGCGACCTGGTGGAGGTGGACAGCACCGACAGGATCTTCACCAACCCTGGCGACCAGCGCACCCACGACTACATCACCGGGCGCTTCGGCTGAGGAGGGCGGCATGGAGAGAAGGCTCAGCGTGCTGTTCCTGTGCAACGCCAACTCGGCGCGCTCCCTGATGGGGGAGGCGCTGCTCAACCATATGGCGGGGGATCTCTTCGAGGCCTGCAGCGCCGGGGTGGAGCCCGACGCGCCCCACGAGCACACCTTGGCGGCGTTGCGGGAGTTCGGCATCCCGACGGAGGGGCTCGCCAGCGAGTCCAGCGAGCGTTACGCCGACCGGCACTTCGATGCGGTGATCATCCTCTGCGAGAAGGCCCAGCAGCGCTGCCGCGACTGGCAGGGCAGGACCGACGAGCTGATCTACTGGGACATCCCCGACCCGCGCCTGCACCAGGGGCCGACGGCCTACACCCGGGCGCTGCGCGATATTCGCGGCCGGCTGGAGCTGTGGGTGGCGGTGAAGCGCCGCCAGCAGCGGCGCTCCCGGGGCGAGGGGGCGAGCGACGCCTGAGCGACTGCGGTACCATGGCGGTCATCTCCTGCCCGCCATGGTGAGCCCTCGATGATCGAGCCCTCCCGCCTCTTCAAGTGCCTCGGCGACGACACCCGCCTGCTGGTCACCCTGCTGATTCGCCGGGAAGCCGAGCTCTGCGTCTGCGAGATGACCCACGCCCTGGAGGAGTCCCAGCCCAAGGTGTCGCGTCACCTGGCCCAGCTGCGCAGCTGCGGGCTGCTCAGCGACCGCCGCGAGGGGCAGTGGGTCTACTACCGCCTCGCGGAAGGGCTCCCCGCCTGGATCGAGGCGGTGCTCGCCGCCGCCGAACGGGGCGAGGCGGAGCGTCTCGCCGTCCTGCAGGCGCGCCTGGCCGTCATGGGCAACCGCCCGGAGCGACAGGGCACGCTCTGCTGATCACCCCTTGAGCAGGGCCTCGAGCTCCTCGGCGCTGGCCACCTTGCCCTCGATGACCACCTCGCCGTCGACCCCGAGGGCCGGCGTATGCATCACCCCGGCGTCGATGATGGCGTTCATGTCGGTGACCTTCTCGATCTCCACCGTCATGCCCAGGGCCTCCGCGGCCTCCCGCGCGTTGGCGGTGAGCTGCTCGCACTTCCTGCAGCCCTTGCCGTAGATGCTCAGTTTCATGGGGTTCTCCTCGTGGAGGGGGTCGATATCACGGCCACAGCTGGCCGTAGAGGTAGCCGGTGAGGGTCGCCATGACCACCACCAGCGTGCAGTAGACCAGGGTCTTCCGGGTGCCCATGATGGTGCGGATCACCAGCATGTTGGGCAGCGACAGCGCCGGGCCTGCCAGCAGCAGCGCGAGCGCCGGGCCCTTGCCCATGCCGTTGCCGATCAGCCCCTGGACGATGGGCACCTCGGTGAGGGTCGAGAAGTACATGAAGCCGCCCAGCAGCGAGGCGAGGAAGGTGGAGCGCAGCCCGTTGTCGCCCACCGCCAGCACCACCCACTCGGAGGGAATCAGCCCCTCCTCCCCGGGGCGGCCCAGCAGCAGCCCGGCCACGAAGACCCCGACCAGCAGCAGCGGCAGGATCTGCCTGGTGAAGTCCCAGCTCTGCTCGGCCCACTCGCGGTCGTCCTCACGCAGGGTGGCGATCAGCATCAGGCCGATGATGCCCACGGCGAAGGCCAGCTCCGGCACGCCGGGCACCAGCAGGGCCGCCAGCACCACGGCGCCGGCCAGCATCGCCAGCTGATGCAGTGGCCAGCCCCAGCGGCGGATCAGCAGCAGGGCGAAGAGGGCGGCGAGCACGGCGGTGATCTGCCACTTCCAGGCGTGGATGGCCATCCAGGTGGGGCTGTCGGCGGCGGCCCAGTTGGCGAACACCAGAATACCTACCATCAGGCCGAAGAAGGCGGCGATCTGGCCCAGGGGGCGGGAGAGCTCACCCTCGAAGCCGTGGGCGCTGGCACGGGCCCTTGCCTGCTCCTCGCGGCGATAGATCAGGTGCATGATCACCCCGATCACCACGGCGAAGACGATGGCCCCAACGGCCCGGGGCAGTCCCAGCTCCAGGCCAAGCACCTTGGCGGTGACCACGATGGCCATGACGTTGATGGCCGGCCCCGAGTAGAGAAAGGCCACCGCCGGCCCCAGGCCTGCGCCGCGTCGGTAGATGCCGCCGAACAGCGGCAGCACGGTGCAGGAGCAGACCGCCAGCAGGGTGCCCGAGACCGACGCCACGCCGAAGGCCACCGGCTTGGGGGCCGTGGGCCCCAGGTAGCGCATCACCGCGCCCTGGCTCAGGTAGGTGGCCATGGCGCCGGCGATCACGAAGGCAGGTAGCAGGCAGAGGATCACGTGCTCCTGGGCGTACCAGTGGGTCAGGCGGATGCCTTCCAGCACGGCGTTGTCGAAGCGCTCGCTGCCGGCGGGCAGGAAGTAGATCAGCAGGAAGATTCCCACCACGGCGGCGAGCCACCGCAGTTGCTCGGGATTCTCCCTGGCCATGGCCAGCAGGCGGCGGGGCGCGGAGGGTGAGCTGGGCTCTGACATGGCGGTGTCCTTGCCAGGAGGGGAAGCGTCACGCCCAGTGTATGCGGAAAACCATATGTCCTGCAGGGGCCTTTTGCTCCCGGGCTGACACCGGTCAAGTCCGCCGCGACGCCGTTTCCTGATCGCCTGTCGGCTGGCCCGGAAGCTCTCTCAGGCCGTGCATGGCCCATAGGCCGAGCAGCGGGCCCGGCAGCAGCCACCACAGCACCCAGGTGCCCTGCAGGCTCCACAGCGCGGTGGTGAGGGCGATGGCCGGGATAGTCAGGGCGAAGCCCACGGCATTCATCACCGCCAGGGTGGCGCCGATCCGGTCTCGGGGTGCCGTGGCCGCCCGTAGAGCAGGTAGGTGCCGGCACTGGCCGCCCGGGCGCCGCTGGGCGAGACAT
>ERZ1032852.237-NODE-237-length-14673-cov-11.243741_pt1 | contig 14673 bp, 11 predicted proteins | sample MGYA00516689_ERZ1032852 | MGnify/ENA primary metagenome ERZ1032852 (study PRJEB33719, sample SAMN04262499) | wastewater metagenome | biome: rural village; feature: composting latrine chamber; material: composting feces with ash | place: El Salvador | collected...
TGGCCGAAAATGGTCACGCCTAGAGCTCCGGGAACCGGATTAAGGACCGGGAACAATGTTATGGAAAGTGGAGGTCGGTAGTACGCCTTTACGATGCGGTACCGCGCCCGTGAATCGGGGCGGGGGTGGATGGAAGTCAGGTCCCGCTGAACTATACATACGAAGATCTTGGCCAGATGCTGGAGATCCTGAAGCATCTCCCGCGTAAGCAGTGCGACGCGTGTCTTCTCGGGGCAGGTTTGGGCGATGATGCGTGCCAGTGTTGTTGAGCTGGAAGGGGACTTGGCGCTTGCGGAAGAGTGTCGCCCGTTTGGTTTTACGTGGTGCTGATCGCGCCGAACTAAGCGGCACGCCGAATTCAGCGGGGGACTGGCCCCGTGCTGGACCTTGTTATGAGGGTCGTTGCCAGCTGGACCTTCTGGGAATCTGCTGGTTTACCTTCGATAAGGCGGATGAGGGTGCGAATACCTAGGCCGCCCATCTGGCGAAGCGGCTGGCGGATGGTTGTTAACTCTGGGCTCATCCAGCGGGCCGGGGGAATGTCGTCAAATCCCGTCACGGACAAGTCATCCGGGACAGTGAGGCCTCCCTGTCGTACCGCTTCGATCACTCCAAAGGCGGCAGTGTCTGCCACGCAAACAACCGCAGTTGGCCGCACTTTTGCTCGCAAGATTCTCTCGCCCACTCTTCTCCCGAAGCCGTAGTCAGTGCTGCCGTAGTAGACCAGATTTGCCTTGAGCGCGTGTCCGTACTTTTCCAGTGCAGATCGAAACCCCGCGAACCTTTCAACAGCGTAATCAGCTTCCATGTCCAGTCCGGCGAAACCAATGTTTGTGTGACCGAGGTTGAGCAGGTGCTCCGTTGCCGCAAATCCGCCCGCCCAGTTCGTTGCACCAATGCTCGTTATCTCGTGACTTGTGCGGTGCTTCGGATCAATCGCCACCAGAGGAAACCTCTCGTTCTGGGCAGTGCGCACCAATTCACCAGAGATTTTTCCCGTAACCAAAAGTGCGCCCCTGGATCCGTTGGCCATGGTTTCTTCGACCCAGCGACTTGCTTCTCCGGGGCCATCAATGCGTTCAGGAAGGATGGTCACTTCGGAGCGATAATCGGAAGTGGTTGTCTGCGCCAGCGCTCCGGCGAGTAGCTCGTTGGAATAGATCGAGCCGTATGACTCGAACGCCATCGTCAAAGAATGGAATGATCTTGCGGCAGCGGACTTGCTGCGGGATTTGTATCCGGCTGATGCCGCGATCCGCCGGACTTTCTCGCGCGTATGGCTCGCTACGTCGGGGGCCCCTGAAAGAGCTTTGGAAACGGTTGACACGGAACACCCAGCCATAGCGGCTATTTCCGTTAACGTTGGGCTTCTGGATTCTTGATTCATGAGTCCCCCTCACAAACATTGCTTACGATCAACTTTACTGCACGTGATCGAAAAGTTTCGTAAAGTCACGCAAGAGTTTCAATACGGCGTACCGCGATAAATCAAGCCAAAAGCCCTTGACGTCTTTGTTGTGTATCGAAACAATGTGCGTATTCGAAGAGATTGTAGATACAGATCGAAACTTTTCGAACATGGATAAGTCGAAGGAGACACGTAGTGCGTCTGAAAACACGAAACAAACTGATGGCGGGGCTTGGAGCTCTTGCAGCAGCAGGGTTGCTGGCTGGATGCGGGGGCGGCGTGCAGCCCGGAGACCAAAGCGGCTCTTCCTCGGAAGGGGCTTCTTCCAATGGAAGCGAGGTAACCGCTTGGGCCGTGACTGGTGGGGTGCACGAGCAGCTATGGAACGCCTCGTTCGATTGGTGGAATGAGGAGCACCCGGACGAACAATTCTCCGTTGAGATGTTCGCCAACGATGCTTTCAAGGAAAAGATCCGGACGGCCGTGGGTGCAGGAAACGCTCCGACTTTGATCTGGGGCTGGGCCGGCGGCACCCTGAAGGAGTATGTCGACAACGACAAGGTCGTCGACATAACCGAAGGTACGAAGGATGTTCTGGAAAGGGTTATTCCTTCAGTTGCAGATGTAGGCAGGATCGATGACAAGGTGTACGCGATTCCGAACGCGCAAAGCCAGCCTGTCATCCTTTACTACAACCAGGATCTGTTCGATCAGGTTGGACTGTCAGTGCCGACCACATGGGATGAACTGATGGATTCCATCCCCGTGTTCAAGGATGCGGGAATCGCTCCTCTCTCTGTGGCAGGTCAGTCGAAGTGGCCCTACCTGATGTACATCCAGTACCTGTCGGACCGGATTGGCGGCCCAGAGGCATTCAATGCCGTCCTTGACGGCGAGGAAGACGCTTGGTCAAATCCGGCATTTGCCGAGGCATTGACGAAAATTCAAGACCTTGTGAGGGAAGGAGCGTTCATCGATGGCTACGGTTCTATCGCAGCGGATGCCAACGCCGACCAAGCACTTCTCTACACCGGACGCGCAGCGATGCTACTCCAAGGGTCGTGGGTCTACTCTTCGATGAAGGCCGATGCTCCCGAGATGATTGAGAGTGGCGCCATTGGTGGAACAACTTTCCCGTCAGTCGAGGGCGGGCTGGGTGACCCCTTGAATATTGTTGGTAACCCATCGAACTACTGGTCAGTTTCGTCAACCGCAACAGCTGAGCAACAGAAGATTGCAACCGAGTACCTGAACGACATTGTGTTCGATGAGCAGTACACCGACTTCCTACTTGAGGGTGGCGGCGTCCCGCCAGTTCTAGGGCTTGAGGACAAGCTGGCTGAGAGTGACGACGCTGATTTCCTAACGCTGGCGTACTCCATGGTTCGCGATGCGCCTCACTTCCAGTTGTCTTGGGACCAGGCGTTGCCTTCAGAGCAAGCACAGGAGCTTCTCACCAACCTGGAGAAGGTCTTCATGCTTCAGAGCACTCCTGAAGAGTTCGTCGACGCGATGAACGCGACATTGAAGTAGGCGATGAGTAAAATCGCAGCACCCGGTGCGGCGGACCGCCGCCGCACCGGGCCTGGCTTCTGGCTGGCGGTCCCGGCCATTGTGTTTTTCGGCGTTTTTGCGCTGATTCCTTTGGTCGGAGTTGTGTTCCTGAGCTTCACCGCGTGGGATGGTTTGAGCTCCCCGACGTTTGTGGGGCTCGAAAACTGGCCTCGTATTCTCTCTCAGCCCCTCACTCACAATGCGATCTGGCTCTCGGTCAAGGTTGTCATTGCCTCTCTACTAATCCAGGCTCCGATAAGCCTCCTCCTGGGGGTTTTCATGGCAGGAAAGCAAAAGTACAGGGCAGTGCTGTCCGTGCTTTTCTTCTTGCCGCTGTTGTTCTCGTCTGCTGCGGTCGCCATCGCGTTCAAATCTTTGCTGGATCCGAACTTTGGGATTGGTAGCGCGCTGAATCTGCCGTTCCTGAATCAGGACTGGCTAGGAGATCCGAACCTGGCGCTGTGGGTGGCTCTGTTCGTCATCGCGTGGAGCTTTATCCCGTTCCACTCACTTCTTTACCAAGCGGGGGCACGGCAAATCCCCATCCAGTTGTACGAGGCCGCCCGTATCGATGGCGCTAACGGTTGGCAGCAGTTCTGGCATATCACAATCCCTCAACTCCGCTACACGATAATCACATCTTCAACGCTGATCCTGGTGGGTGCCTTGACCTACTTCGATCTCATTTTTGTGCTTACTCAAGGCGGTCCGGGTAACGCGACCCGAATCCTGCCGCTTGACATGTATCTAACAGGATTCCGTTCGTTCGATATGGGTGGCGCATCCGTCATCGGAGTGATCCTGGTGGTCATTGGACTTGCCATGTCACTCGGACTCAACCGAGCCACGGGGGCTCACCGTATGGAATCGCAAATGGAGGGCCAATGAGACGTCAAAGTGTTTCCACAGGTCGGCCAAATGTCATCGGGGCAGCGTTGTCCTTCGTGTGGCTTGCCATCGTCATCCTCCCGATCTACTACATAGTTGTCACCAGTTTCCGTCCGCAATCGATGTTCTACTTCGAGAATCCTCTCTCGATTCCATCGGAACCGACGCTTGGTGCATACCAAAGGGTGCTGGAAAACAAGTTCCTTCTGTACTTTGGCAACTCCTTGTTCGTCACTATCGTGGCTGTGGCGATTTTGCTCCTGGCCAGCGTCATGGCGAGCTACTACATTGTCCGGTCCACTTCTAAGGCTGCGCAGGCACTGTTCTCTGTGATCCTGCTTGGCCTCGCGATTCCAATGCAAGCCACCATCATCCCGGTCTATTACATGATCGTTCAGATGGGCCTGTATGACACCCTGTGGGCGCTGGTCCTTCCATCCGTCGGCTTCGCCATTCCAATCACCGTGTTGATCTTGGTGAACTTTATGCGAGACATACCGAAGGAACTGTTTGAGTCGATGAAGGTCGACGGTGCAAGCGATATGAAGATCCTGCTCCGCCTTGTGCTGCCCCTTTCTAAGTCAGCTCTGGTGACCGTCGGGATCTACGACGCACTCAATGTCTGGAACGGATTTATGTTTCCCCTGGTTCTTACCCAGAGCTCTAACAAACGAGTTCTCCCATTGTCGCTTTGGAGTTACCAAGGCGAGTTCCAGGTTGACATCCCGGCGGTATTGGCCGCTGTTGTGCTGTCTGTGCTTCCGCTCCTTGCCGCGTACATCGTGGGCAGGCGTCAGCTGGTCGCCGGGCTAACGGCAGGGTTTGGCAAATAGTTCGATTTTCACGTATCCACAAACTAACTCAATGAGGAAAGATGTCCAGGACGATTTACGTAGCAAAAAGTGGCTCCGATCATGGCGAAGGTACATCGGAGAGCCCCTTTCTGACGATCAACCGTGCAGCGCAGGTGGCTTTGCCCGGTGACACTGTCGAGGTTGGGGAGGGGGTGTACCGAGAATGGGTGAAGCCGGCGCGAGGGGGACTCTCAGACCAGCGCCGTATTACCTATCGACCCGCAGAGGGGGAGAAAGTCACCATCACTGGGTCCGAAAGGGTGGATGGTTGGGAAAACACCGGGGGCACAACCTGGAAGGTCGAAGTGCCCAACACGCTGTTTGGGGACTTTAACCCGTTTGCGGAGGAAGTCGCGGGTGACTGGGTTGTTTACCCGAGTAGAGAAGCTCCACGCAAACACTTGGGCGACGTCTACCTCAACGGGGAGAGCTTTTACGAGGCCTCCTCGATCGAAGAAGTTGAAAATGCCGTCGAAGTACTCGAGACCGTGGACGACTGGACGGGCACGACCGTGCCGACCAGCAACCCGACGCAAACAAAGTTCCGCTGGTTCGCGGAAGTAGGCCCGGAGTCAACGCTGATCTGGGCAAATTTCCATGGCGCCGACCCGAACGAAGAGCTGGTGGAGATTAACGTTCGCCGATCAGTTTTCTTCCCCATCAAGAATCATGTCGATTACGTGACAGTTCGTGGGTTTGAGCTCGCTCAGAGCGCGACTCCGTGGGCACCCCCAACGGCCGATCAGCCAGGCCTTATCGGGCCGAACTGGGCCAAGGGTTGGATTATTGAAGACAACGTGATCCACGATGCAAAGTGCTCTGCAGTCTCCCTAGGAAAAGAGGAGTCGACGGGACACAACTTCTTTACCCTTCGTGATGACAAGCCCGGCTACCAGTACCAGTTGGAGTCGGTGTTTTCCGCTCGTCAAATAGGGTGGGACAAGGAGCACATCGGCTCGCACATCGTTCGACGAAACCACATCTATAACTGCGGACAGAACGGTGTTGTGGGACACCTGGGATGCGTGTTTTCCACAATCAAGGACAACCACATCCATGACATCGCGCTGAAACGCGAGTTCTACGGATACGAGATCGGAGGCATAAAGCTCCACGCCGCGATCGACGTCGTCATTGAACACAATCGCATCAACGATTGCTCGTTGGGCTTGTGGCTCGACTGGCAGACCCAGGGCACGCGCATCACTAGAAACCTCTTCTATGACAATGATCGCGACATTTTTGTTGAAGTTTCCCACGGCCCGTACGTTGTTGACCACAACATCTTTGCGTCTCCGGCGGCGATTGAAACCTTCAGCCAGGGTGGCGCTTACGTAGGAAACCTCGTACTGGGTTCTGTGCGCCTTGAACCGGTTATGGATCGCGCCACTCCTTATCACAGGCCGAACTCGACCGAGGTGGCGGGCTACGCGGTGATCTATGGGGCCGATGATCGTTTCATTGGAAACGTCTTCGTCCCCAGCACGCAGGAACCGTACTCCGATAAGAGTCACGGGGAACCCGAATTCAGCTTCGGAACTTCCGTCTATGACGGCCACCCGGCGTCGTTCGAGGAATACCTGCAGCTCATCGGGGAGCAGCCCGACAGCGACCACGAGAAATTCCCCAGCGTGAAGCAGCCCGTTTATATCCGGAATAACGCTTACCTGCAGGGTGCGACGCACTACGACAGGGAAACGAATCCAACCGTGGTGACCGAGGCGGCTGCCAGCCCTCGCATTCTTGAGGAGGGTGACAACGTGTTCCTGGAGTACCAGGTCCCCAAGGTTCTCGCGGACCAACGGATTGCGGTTACAACGACCGATGACCTTGAACCAACAAGGTTCACTGACCTGAATTACACGGCGCCGGACGGGTCCGACTTGGTCCTCAACGTCGATTTGACGGGGAAATGCGCAGACGTCCAGGACCTCGTCCCCCAAGGGCCACTATTCGGAGTTAGCGCGGATGAGAAGCGCTACAAGGTCTGGTAGCCCACAGGAGTAAGGCATCTCTGCTGCCGTTCCGACGTGTGACCCGGCGTTAGCGGGTTGGCGGGGGCGTCACGCGCCCCCGCCCCCAGCGATAAACAATTGAGAATAGGAATACGTGTCAATGAATGATCTACCAGAAACCATGCAAGCCTCAGTGCTCCAGAAGATCGGGACAGTCACCACGGAGGAACGGCCCGTTCCACAACCGGCTCCGGGCGAGGTTCTAATCAAAGTGGGAAGCGTGGGAGTCTGTGGTTCAGACGTCCACTACTTCGAGACGGGACGGATCGGCGATTATGTGCTTGAGGAACCCATGATCCTCGGACACGAAGCGGGCGGCGTAATTGTCGCAGTGGGCGACGGAGTGGATGCTGGGCGCATCGGGGAACGGGTGTCGATCGAGCCTCAGAAACCCTGCCGCAAATGTGGCTACTGCAAGTCAGGGCGTTACAACCTTTGTCCTGAAATGGAGTTCTACGCTACCCCTCCCATTGATGGCGCGTTCTGCGAATATGTGACCATCGGTGACGACTTCGCCTTCCCCGTATCTGACGCAATAAGCGATGATGCGGCGGGGTTGATGGAGCCGCTGTCAGTAGCGATCGCCGCGGTGCAGAAAGCCAACCTACAGAACGGGCAGACAGTCCTCATCGCGGGTGCCGGCCCCATTGGGATCATCACTGCGCAAGTTGCAAAAGCCTTTGGAGCGTCGAAGGTTTCCATCGTTGACCTGTCGGAGACCCGACGAAACTTTGCTCTCCAGTTTGGCGTTGATCAGGCATTTGACCCCACTTCTCCGGAATACGAGGACGTCTCTGCCGACGTGTTCATCGATGCGTCAGGGTCTTCGGCGGCAATCCAAGCGGGACTGGCTCGGACACGACCAGGAGGTTGCGTCGTCCTGGTGGGTAGCGCGGACGTGGTCCCGTTCTCAGTGCCGGAGATCGCAATGCGTGAAGTAGATGTGACTGGGATTTTCAGGTACACGAACACCTGGCCTATTGCGATTGACCTGGTGGAGCGTGGATTGGTCCAGTTGGATCCCCTAGTGACAACCGTCTATGGGCTTGACCAGGTCGAGCAAGCACTTACGGATAAGACTGACCCAACAACCATGAAGCGGATTATCCGTCCAGGGGTCTCCCGCATATAGAGCGTTCTCCAAAACGATGTTGAGATGCCACGCGCTGTCCTCGGCTACTGCTGGGGACAGTGCGTGGTTTGAGTGACTCGGGGCCGAATAGTGTTTTTTGGTCGTAGACTCGATGACGTGACGGATCCAACCACCCAAGTGCGCCCCTCAGCTTTCCTCTCGTCAAGGCTCGGAGGGACGGCCGGCGCGGCAAGCCACGCGTCGATCCGGCACTCAAACCTGGCACTCGTGACGTCTGCATTGTTCCAAGACGGAGGAGGCCTGAGCAGAGCGGACATCGCAACCGAAACAGGCTTAACCAAGGCTACGGTTTCCCGGCTGGCGCGGGAACTGCTTGAGAAAAATGTCGTGGTGGAGGGCGTTCCGGGTGAGAGTTCAAGTGCGGGTCGCCCGGGAACCCCGCTCTTTCCCGCACCCGGAACGATGGTCGGCATCGGGCTGGAAATCAACGTAGATCGGATTTGCGGTGCCGCTGTCGACCTCCAGGGACAGCAAGTAGACAGTTTTGAAGAGAGCTGTAACCTAACGAACTCTGATCCTGAGGCAGCCTTTCGTCTCTTGGAGCCACAGGTCTCAGCCATGCTGGATCGGCTGGAAGGGATGGGCGCCACGGTTGTGGGGGCCTCGCTGGCGATCCCTGGAATAGTCGACCAGACAAGCCAAATTGTTATCTACGCGCCCAACCTTGGGTGGCGCATGGTTGCGCCGGGGGAGTATCTCCTGGACGCCCTGGGTGGCATTCCTCTGTTTGTGGACAACGATGCGAACCTTCAGGCGCTGGCGGTTCTATCGGCAGATATCCCGGACCAAGAGAGTCTGCCGTCCTCGTTCTTTTACTTGACTGGTGACATTGGCATTGGAGGGGCTCTCATCCGCGATGGCGAGCCTGTGCGTGGCCCTCAGGGGCGAGCTGGCGAGATCGGCCATACAACCGTTCATCCCGACGGACCCGAATGTCACTGTGGGTCGCGGGGCTGCCTTGAGAGGTATGCGGGGAAGCTTGCTATCGCAGAAGAAGCAGCAATCACTTTCGATGACGAGCTGGCGCCGCCTCCGCAGGTTCTGGTGGATGCCCTCGAAGAACAGAACATGGACGCGATCAGAGCTGTCGATCGGGCGGGATGGGCGTTGGGCATTGCCCTGGCAAACGTCACGAACCTGTTAGACGTCGACACTGTTGTTCTGGGAACCTCTCTTGCTCCGCTTTTGCCGTGGCTCGCCCCGTCGCTGGAAAAAGAACTGAAGCGAAGAGTGATCGGGTCTGACTCTCGAACAGTGGAGCTGGTCTCCGCACCCCCGGTCGCGCTACCTGCCGCGGTCGGCGGCGCCATTTTGGCGTTGCAGAGCGGGCTTGTGGACAGCCTGCTGGAGCCGTAAGTGCACGGAGCGTGAAGGCTGCAAAAGCAGGGTATTAGTTGAATCCCACAACTATTGACATCCAGCTATATTCCGGATAGTTTTACTGCACAACAAATGATATTCAACAATGACCAGTTGGAGGTCTCTGATGGTGCGTCGTCCTGAACCGAGCGATAAGTTTACTTTTGGCCTGTGGACCGTGGGTTGGACTGCAGTTGATCCTTTCGGCACGGCTACTCGCAAGCCGTTGGAGCCGTGGGAATACGTGAAGGGCCTGGCCGAAATCGGCGCGTATGGCTTCACCTTCCACGACAACGATGTGTTCCCCTTCGAAGCAACTGATGCTGAGCGGGAAGATCGCGTGAAGCGGACCAAGAAGGCCGCAGACGAATACGGCCTCGTCATCCCCATGGTCACCACCAACACGTTCACCCATCCGGTGTTCAAAGACGGCGGCCTGACCAACAACGACCGCTCGATTCGCCGCTTTGGCCTGCGCAAGATCCTGCGCAATGTCGACCTGGCAGCAGAGCTCGGCGCCAACACCTTCGTGATGTGGGGTGGCCGCGAGGGCGCTGAGTATGATTCCTCGAAGAACCTGAACGCAGTGTTCGACCGTTACAAGGAAGGCCTGGACACGGTCGCCCAGTACATCAAGGACCAGGGCTACGACATGCGGATTGCGTTGGAGCCGAAGCCGAATGAGCCTCGTGGGGACATCTTCCTTCCCACCATCGGCCACGCCCTCGGACTCATCGCGCAACTGGACAACGGCGACATCGTTGGCCTGAACCCAGAGGTTGGGCACGAACAGATGGCGAACCTCAACTACACCCACGGCATCGCACAGGCGCTGAACGCGGGCAAGCTGTTCCACATTGACTTGAACGGGCAGAGCGGCATCAAGTACGACCAGGACAAGGTCTTTGGTCATGGCGATCTTTCCTCGGCGTTCTTCACCGTTGACCTTCTGGAGAACGGATTCGCGGGCCAAGAGGACGCGCCGCGGTACGAGGGCCCCCGTCACTTCGACTTCAAGCCGACCCGCACCGAAGGACCCAAGGGGGTCTGGGAGACGGCAGCAGCGAACATGGAGATGTACCTGATGCTGAAGGAGAAGGCTGAGGCCTTCCGTGCAGACCCGAAGACCAAGGAACTCATGGAAGTTGCCGGCATCGAAGAGTTGGCTCTGCCGACGATGAGCGAGGGCGAAACGATGGACGAGTTCCTGGCCGACCCCGATGCCTTCGAGAACTTCGACGCAGACGCAGCTGGCGACCGCGAGTACCACTACGTGGAGCTGTACCAGCAGGCCATGCGCCACCTGATCGGCTAAGCAAAGAACTAAGAGCGAGGAAAAATGAGCACCACCCCCTACGTCGCCGGAGTTGACACCTCAACCCAGTCCTGCAAAGTAGTGATCGTCGACCCCGAATCGGGAAAGATTGTTCGCGAGGGCAGGGCCACACACCCGGACGGGACAGAAGTTGACCCGGCGGCGTGGTGGGATGCTTTCCTCCAGGCGGTCGAAGAAGCCGGCGGACTTGAAGATGTTGCTGCCCTTGCGGTTAGCGGCCAGCAGCATGGAATGGTTTGCCTTGACAGTGACGGAGAAGTGATCCGCCCGGCGCTGCTGTGGAACGATACTCGATCCGCGCAGGCTGCCGAGGACCTCATTGCAGAACTCGGTGACGGCGACACGGAAGTGGGGAAGGCTCGCTGGGCCGACCTCACCGGTTCCGTGCCTGTTGCTTCTCTGACCGTCACCAAGCTGCGCTGGCTGGCCGATCACGAACCGGAGAACGCCAAGCGGATCGCTGCGGTTTGCCTCCCACATGACTGGCTCACCTGGAAGATTGCCGGGGAGCCTGGCCTGGAAGCATTGGTCACGGACCGCTCAGACGCCTCAGGCACGGGATACATGAGCCGGAAGGAAGCGGAATACCTGCCCGACCTCCTCGCCCTTGCTCTGCGCCGCGACGACGTGTCAGACATAATCCTCCCCAAGATCCTTGGCCCGTGGGAGCAGGCAGGAACTGGGGACCCCGCTCGCGGTTGGGGTCACCTTGTTCTTGGCCCGGGATGTGGTGACAACGCTGGTGCAGCCCTCGGGCTGGACCTGGGGGCTGGAGAGGCAATGCTTTCCCTGGGAACCTCGGGCGTCGTTGGCGTGATCAGCGATCACTCAATCGCAGACCCGACAGGTTTGGTTACCGGTTTTGCGGACGCAACGGGTCGCTGGCTTCCGTTGGCGGTCACGTTGAACGCCTCGCGCATCATCGACGCCATGATGAAGATCATCGATGCGGATTACCGCGAATACGATGACTTGGCGCTGGAAGTGCCGGACGCAGGTGGCCTCGTACTACTCCCATACTTTGAGGGAGAGAGGACACCAAATCTTCCCGAGGCCACGGCCACTCTTTCCGGCATGACCCTTGCCAACAGCGACCGGGCGCACGTCGCCCGCGCCGGTGTGGAAGGGCTGCTAAACCTGATGCGTTACGCCCTTGACGCGGTTCGGGCCCTGGACGTTCAGATCAACACGGTTCATTTGGTTGGCGGGGGCGCAAAATCAGTCGCAGTTCAGGACCTGGCCGCAGAGTTCCTGGATGCGCAAATCGTTCTTCCTCAGCCGGGGGAATATGTCGCCCTGGGGGCAGCTCGCCAAGCAAAGGGAGTCCTGGAGGCGCAGAACCTCTAGCACCGGGATCAGCGACGGGGCCGGATAGCCAGGTTTCAAGACGCCAAGATGCGTCATAGGCAGTCTTGATACCGTGGCCGTCGGGGGAGCGGGTTTTCCGTTTCTCTTTGTGGATGGACCAGCGGCGCTGTGTCCTCGCCCGTGGGCGGGGGATGGCCGGCGCGCTTGCACCTGCGAAACGACGAAGCACATAGGCGGCACCCATTGACTGACCAACCAACAACTTCTAACCCACTAGTTGAAGCGCGCGCAGAACTGGCGCACGCTGCCAGAGTTCTTGATCTTGACTCGGGCCTTGAAGATGTACTCTCGCGATTCCGCAGAGAAATCACGGTAAGCGTTCCCATCTGGAATGACCAGGGCGGGATTGAGGTGCTCACGGGTTACCGCGTTCAGCACAACCTCACGCGTGGCCCCGGTAAGGGCGGTGTGCGGTACTCGGGTGAGGTTTCTTTGGACGAGGTGCGGGCGCTAGCCATGCTCATGACATGGAAGTGTGCGCTCGTTGACATTCCATATGGGGGTGCGAAGGGTGCGGTCACTCTGGACCCCTCGAAGCACTCGAAGGCAGAAATCGAGCGGGCTACTCGCCGCTACACAGCAGAGATCCTCCCCCTGATTGGCCCACAGGAAGACATCCCAGCCCCCGACATGGGGACGGATGAGCAGGTCATGGCCTGGATGATGGACACCTACTCCATGCAGGTTGGCCACACAGCCCTTGGAGTTGTCACGGGTAAACCAGTGTCGCTGGGCGGCTCTCTGGGCCGCGAAACCGCGACCTCTCGCGGTGTTGCCCACATCGTCTTGGAGGTTTTGAACCACCTGGGGATGAAGCCCACCCAGTCCACTGCTGCCGTTCAAGGTTACGGAAAAGTCGGTCGTCACACAGCGCGCTTCTTGCATGAGGCCGGCGTCAAGGTCCTCTCTGTCAGCGACATCTTCGGTGCCATTTACAACAAGGACGGCTTGGATATTGAAGCCCTGGACCAGTACTTCTTGGACAAGGGCAGCGTCGTCGGGTTTGAAGGTGCGGAACTGCTGCCAAGCGGGGACGACCTGCTGACTCTGGAAGTTGACGTTTTGGTTCCCGCGGCGAAGGAAGGTGTCCTAACGGCCGCCAATGCCGGCAAGGTCCAAGCGAAACTGATTGTGGAGGGCGCGAACGGGCCAACCACCCAGGACGCGGACAAGATCTTCGCTGAAAGAGGCATCGTCGTTGTCCCGGACATTCTGGCGAATGCTGGTGGCGTGATTGTCTCCTACTTCGAATGGGTGCAAGCCAACCAGTCGTACTGGTGGGGTGTGAATGAGGTAGAGGATCACCTCCGAACCCGCATGACAGCCGCGTGGAACAGGGTCCGTGACTTCTCCACGGAACGTGATCTGTCACTGCGAACCGCTGCAACGTCTCTGGCGGTCAAGACTGTCGCGGACGCGCATCGACTCCGCGGTCTCTACCCGTAAACGCACGCGGTCGCAAAGCGTTTGCTACGGGTGCTTGCCCTCGGTAAGGTACCCGTATCGCCCCGATAGCTCAGTCGGCAGAGCGTCTCCATGGTAAGGAGAAGGTCAAGGGTTCAATTCCCTTTCGGGGCTCTATCAGGGGCCGTGGCCGTGGGCGCCACCGCCCCATACCAACCCAACTTCCTCATGGGATCCACGCCCTTCGCGGCACGCCCTAGTACCTCCTGATAGGAAAGCTGCTCCAAGCCAGGATCCTCAATTTCTTCCCATGTACGAGGGCATGCCACCATCGGCCGCGTCCTCCCGCGCAAAGAGTACGGGCACACCGTGGTCTTCGCAGGGGAGTTTTGTGACCAATCAAGTAGCACCCTGCCCTCCCGTGCAGTCTTCTTCTGGATCGCAACCACCCGACTTGGGTGGTTCTCTTCCAGTTGCAGCGCGAGGTGATGCGCGAGAGCGCTTGCCTCATCACTGGTGATCTCCCCATCTAGGGGCACATACAAGTGGATGCCTTTCGACCCGGAAGTTACGGGAAAGGTCTCCTGACCACGTGTGTCAAGAAGGTCCCGGACCATCAGCGCGACTTCAGCGCAACCACGCAAGTCCACGCCGGGCCCTGGATCCAAGTCGATGACCAGGCGGTCGGGGTTCATGCGTCGTCCTCGTTCATCAAAGCGCCACTGCGGCACGTGAATCTCTAGAGCGGCCATCTGAGCGAACCAGGCGAGGACGGCGGCATCATTGACCAACGGGTAGGTGTTGGTGCGTTTACGGTGGGCTATTTCGGCGGTGGGGAGCCATTCCGGGGCCCCTCGTTCAAGGTCCTTCCGAAAGAAAACTTTGCCGGGGTCAGCGGGTGTGCCCACGCCGTCCACCCAGCGCTTGCGGGTGGCAGGACGCCACGCGGACTGGGGGATAAGGAGCGGTGCAATGGCCAGGTAGTACTCCAGAACGTCACGCTTCGTTGTCCCAGTGGCCGGATACATGACCTTTTCGGGGTGGGTGAAACGCAGGGTGTGTCCGCCCACCTCGATGACATCTTTGTCCTCGCCCATGATTTGTCCTTCCCGTGGGTCTGTTTCAACCTCACCCGAAGTGTGCAAGCAAAGTCAAGGAAATCTTCGAGCGGGAATCTCTGTCATTTGTGGTGACTTTGCACATAAGGCTGTGGGGGAGTTTGCGCGCGTTGCGGCCCCTGAACTACTGTTTCTTCTGTTGCCCCGATAGCTCAGTCGGCAGAGCGTCTCCATGGTAAGGAGAAGGTCAAGGGTTCAATTCCCTTTCGGGGCTCT
>ERZ1032852.241-NODE-241-length-14522-cov-27.745697_pt1 | contig 14522 bp, 12 predicted proteins | sample MGYA00516689_ERZ1032852 | MGnify/ENA primary metagenome ERZ1032852 (study PRJEB33719, sample SAMN04262499) | wastewater metagenome | biome: rural village; feature: composting latrine chamber; material: composting feces with ash | place: El Salvador | collected...
CTACGAGCTGGGCTGGGGCGGCTGGTGGTTCTGGGATCCGGTGGAGAACGCCTCCTTCCTGCCCTGGCTCACCGCCACGGCGCTGCTCCACTCCCTGGCGGTGACCGAGAAGCGCGGCGGCTTCAAGGTGTGGACCCTGATGCTGGCGATCATCACCTTCGCGCTGACCGTGCTCGGGGCCTTCATCGTGCGCTCCGGGGTGATCACCTCGGTGCACGCCTTCGCCACCGACCCGGATCGCGGCGTCTTCCTGCTCGCCATGCTGGCCGCCACCCTGCTCGGCTCGCTGACCCTCTACGCCTGGCGGGCGCCCCGGGTCGGCCTCGGCGGCGGCTTCCACTGGTTCTCCCGGGAGTCGCTGCTGCTGGCCAACAACGTGCTGCTCACCGTGGCCTGCGCGGCGGTCTTCATCGGCACCCTCTACCCCCTGGTGCTCGACGCCTTCGGCCTGGGCAAGATCTCGGTGGGCCCCCCCTACTTCGATGCGGTGTTTGCGCCGCTGATGCTGCCGCTGCTGCTGCTGGTGGGCCTCGGCCCCACGGTGATGTGGAAGCAGTCCAGCCCCGCCGAGGTGGTGCGCCAGCTGCGCTGGGTGCTGCTGGCCAGTGTCGTGGCCGGCGGCCTCTGGCCGCTCACCATGGGCGCCTGGCGGCCGCTCACCGCGCTCTCGCTGATGCTGGGCAGCTGGATCCTCCTTACCGCGCTGCTCGATATCCGCAAGCGCCTGGCCGGCCGTCAGCCCCTGGCCACTCGCCTGCGCCGGGTGCTGCGGCCCAGCTTCCTGGGCATGCACCTGGCCCATGTGGGGCTGGCCCTGGTGGTGGTCGCCATCGCCATGGTCAACACCTACGAGGTGGAGCGCGACGTGCGCATGGAGCCGGGCCAGACCGCCTCGGCGGCGGGCTTCGACTTCACCCTGCTGCGCATGGAGGCGGTGCGTGGCCCCAACTATGACGCCGACCAGGCCGTGGTCGAGGTGACCCGCGACGGCCGTCCGGTGGCGACCCTCTACCCGCAGCGTCGCTACTTCGATACCCAGCCCCAGAACCCCATGCACCAGGCTTCGCTCCACCGGGCGGCGACCCGCGACGTCTATGTCTCCCTGGGCGAGCGGCTGGTGGGGGACGCCTGGAGCTTCCGCCTCTACTACAAGCCCTACATGGCCTGGATGTGGAGCGGTGCCATCCTGCTCGCCCTGGGCGGCCTGCTGGCGGCCGGTGACAAGCGCTACCGCCTGTCCCGGCGCCGCGAGCGGGAGGCCGCCGCCAGGCCGGGGGTGAGCCGCGAGGTGACCGCGTCATGAAGCTCAAGCTGCTGATTCCGCTGGTGGCGGTCACGGCCCTGCTCGGCCTGCTGCTGCTGGGCCTGGGGCTCAACTCCCGGGACCTCCCCTCGCCCCTGGTGGGCCAGCCCGCCCCGGCCTTCACCCTGGAGTCCCTGGAGGATCCCGAGACGATCCTGACGGAGCAGGACTTCATCGGCGAGGTGGCCCTGGTCAACGTCTGGGCCACCTGGTGCAGCACCTGCCGCCAGGAGAAGCCCCTGCTGATGGAGCTGGCCCGGGGCGGCATCCCCATCCACGCCTTCAACTACCGGGACGAGCGTGAGGCCGCGCTGCGCTACCTGGAGATGACCGAGAGCCCCTACCGCACCATCGCCTACGACCCCGCGGGGGATGCGGGCATCGATTGGGGGGTCTACGCCACGCCCGAGACCTACGTGCTCGACGCCGAGGGGGTGATTCGCTACAAGCGCATCGGGCCGCTCACCCGCCAGCTGCTCCTCGACGAGGTGCTGCCCCTGATTGAAAAACTGAGAGCCGAGAAGCTGAGGGCGGAGAACCTGAGCGCCGAACCGTCGAGGAGGACGTCATGAGCCGCTGGATGGCAGGTCTGCTGATGCTGCTGGCCCTGGCGCTTTCGCCCGGCATCGCCCTGGCCACGGCCATCGGCGAGCCGCTTGACTTCGACAGCGAGGCCCAGCGCCAGCAGTACGAGACCCTGACCCGAGAGCTGCGCTGCACCGTGTGCCAGAGCGAGACGATCCACGAGTCCAACGCCGAGCTCGCCGCCGATATGCGTCGCCGCGTCTACCAGATGACTCGGGACGGCATGTCCGCCGAGGCCATCGTCGACTTCATGGTGGCGCGCTACGGCGACTACGTGCGCTACCGGCCGCCGCTGCAGGCCAATACGGCGCTGCTCTGGGCGAGCCCCTTCCTGCTCTTCGGCGGCGGCCTGCTGGTCTGGTGGCAGGTGATGCGCCGGCGCAGCCGCCTCGATGATGAACCCGAATTCACCGACCAGGAGCGTGCGGCGCTGGAGCGCCTGCGCCGTGGCGACTGACCCCGGAGGTCCGACGAGATGAATGGCGTCTTCCTGCTGCTGGCCCTGGGCCTGTGCGTGCTGGCCCTGGCCTTCGTACTGATACCGCTGCTGCGCGAACCGCGCGGCGTCGAGGCGCCCGGGCGTCGCGAAGTGTTGCTGACGGTGCACCGTGACAGGGTGGTCGAGCTCGACCAGGACCTGGCCAGCGGCACCCTGACCGCCGAGCGCCACGCCCGCGCCCTGGCCGATCTGGAGCGTGAACTGCTCGACAGCGGCGTCCTGGATGGCGATACCGCTGCCGGCGGTGACTCCCGCGGGCAGCGTCGCGTCGCACGGATCGCCGCCGTGGCCAGCATGGCGCTGCTGCCCTTCCTGGCCGTGGGCACCTACCTCTCGGTGGGCTACAGCGAGGAGGTGTTTGCCGCCCGGGCCCCGGCCGGCCAGGCGATGCCGCCCCTGCCCCAGGAGGAGCCCAGCGACGAGGAGATGGTGCGCGAGTTCAGCCGCCTGGTGGAGGGGCTCCAGGCGCGTCTGGCCCAGAACCCCGATGACCTGCAGGGTTGGGTGCTGCTGGGGCGCACCCTCGGCTTCCTCGACGAGTTCGAGGCGGCGGGGCGTGCGCTGCGCGAGGCGCTGCGCCACGGCGGCGACCGCGACCCCGAGGTGCTGGTGCGCTACGCCGACGTGCTGGCGGAGATCGAAGGCACCCTGGAGGGGGAGCCCGCGGCCCTGATCGAGCAGGCGCTGGCCATCGACCCCGAGAACGCCCAAGGGCTGTGGCTGGCCGGCACCCGGGCCTACCAGGCCGGCGCCCATGAGGAAGCCCGCGCCTACTGGGAGCGCCTGCTGGCCGTGCTGCCGGAGGGCACCGCCGAGGCCGAGGTGATCCGCGGCAACCTGATGCAGCTGCAGCAGCCCTGATGGCATCTGCGAGGAGGCCGAGATGAGCTATCGCTTCAGCCGAGAGACCCTGCGGACGGTGCGCCAGGTGCCGCTCTTCGCCGGGCTGGGCGACGACACCCTGGCCCTGCTGGCCAGGGGGGCCCACGAGCGCTGCTGCCCCCGCGGTACCCGGCTGTTTGCCGAGGGGGAGCCCGCCGACCGCTTCTATGTGGTACTCGACGGCTGGGTGAAGCTCTACCGGGACAGCCCCGACGGCAGCGAGTGCCTGGTGGGGCTCTTCACCCGGGGGGACTCCTTTGCCGAGGCGGCGATGTTCGATCGCCAGGGCTTCCCGGTGCACGCCAGCGTGGCCGAGGAGGCCCGGCTGATGATCTTTCCGGCCGAGCCCTTCCTGGACACCCTGTTCGAACATCGCGACCTGACCCTCAACCTGCTGGCCAACCTGACCGGCATGCTGCGCTCCCTGGTGCTGCAGCTCGACCAGCTCACCAACCAGTCGACCCATCAGCGGCTGGCGGCCTTCCTGCTCTCCCTCTGCCCCGACGATGCCTCGCGGATCACGGTCTGCCTGCCCTGCGACAAGATGCTGATCGCCGGGCGCCTGGGCATGAAGCCCGAGAGCTTCTCCCGTGCCCTGGCGCGGCTGCGCGCCTTCGGCGTGCGCTGCGAGCGCAACTGCGTCCACCTCGAGGACCTGCCGGCCCTGCGCCAGCTGGTCCGCGGGGGAGAGTCGCGCCCCCTGCCCGCCTGTCCCGGCCTCAGTGGCACAGGAGCCTCGGCGACCCTTTCGTCGCGTCCCATGACATAAGTCAACGCTGCGGTCTGACACTTGACCGCTGTCAAGTGAGCAAAGAGGTAAAGCTGCTACTACTTATACGCAGGTGGAGGGTGTCGCCCGGGCTTGACTGGCTGCAGGTCGGGGCCTTGCGAGACTCCCTCCGGACCCTACCCCAAGGGGAAACAGAGCGAGGCACGTTATGCACAAGAAAGCACTGAGCAAGGGAATCTTCGCCCTCAGCTTCCCGCTGGCCGCCATGATGGCGGGCGGCGTGCAGGCTGACGCACCGGAGATGAGCGCCGAGGAGCTGGACCGCGCCGGGGATATCTACTTCTCCCGCTGCGCCGGCTGTCACGGCACCCTCCGCAAGGGTGCCACCGGGCCCAACCTGCTGCCCGAGAGCACCATCGGCATGGGCCAGCGTCGCCTGGAGAGCATCATCACCTTCGGTACCGAAGGGGGCATGAACAACTTCGACGGCATCCTCGACGAGGAGCAGATCGAGCTGATCGCCAAGTACATCCAGCAGACGCCGGAAGAGCCGCCGGAGATGTCGCTCGCCGATATCCGCGAGACCTGGAAGATCGTGGTGCCCCAGGAGGAGTGGCCCACCGAGCCCCAGCACGACCGCAACTGGGAAAACTTCATGGTCACCATCCTGCGTGACCGTGGCGCCATGGGCATCATCGACGGCGACACCAAGGAGCTGGTCACCGAGGCCGAGACCGGCTACGCGGTGCACGTGGCCAAGGAGAGCTCCGACGGGCGCTTCTGGTACGTCCAGGGCCGCGACGGCCGCCTCTCCAAGATCGACCTGTGGATGGATCCGCCCCAGGTGACCGCTGAGGTGTTCATCGGCATCGACGCCCGCGACGTGGCCGTCTCCCACTACGGCGAGTGGAAGGACAAGTACGTCATCGGCGGCGCCTACTGGCCGCCCCACTTCGTGATCGCCGACGCCGAGACCATGGAGCCGCTCAAGGTCGTCTCCACCCGCGGCTATGACACCGAGGGCAACTACGTCCACGAGGCCCGCGTGGCGGCGCTCTACAACACGCCCCATGCGCCGAGCTTCCTGGTCAACGTCAAGGAGACCGGCCAGGTCTGGCAGGTGGACTACAGCGATCTCGAGAACCTGCGCATCGAGCAGATGGAGACCTCCGAGTTCCTGCACGACGGCTTCTTCGACCCGACCGGGCGCTACTTCCAGATCGCGGCCAACTACAACAACACCATGGTGTTCGTCGACACCGAGACACGCAAGCGCGTGGGCATGCTGGAGACCGGCCTGATCCCGCACCCGGGGCCCGGTGCCAACTGGGTCGATCCCGAGTGTGGCCCGGTGGCCGGTACCACCCACCTGGGCGAGGGCCGCATGACCTTCTGGGGCAACGATCCCGAAGGGCATCCGGATCAGGCCTGGGAGATCTGCGGCAGCGTCGAGACCGATGGCCCCGGCCTGTTCGTGCGTAGCCACCCGGAGTCCAACAACGTCTGGATCGACCAGGCGATGCACCCGGAGGCGGACGTCAACCAGTGGGTCATGGTCATGAACAAGGAGACCCGCGAGCTGACCCCGATCCACGTCGCCGACCGCCCCGCCGAGCATGACGCCGTGGCGGTGCACATGGAGTACGACCAGACCGGTACCGAGGTGTGGGTCTCCATCTGGGCCCGCGGCCGCGGCCACCAGGACGACGGCGCCATCGTGGTCTTCGACGACAAGACCCTGGAAGAGAAGGCCCGGGTCGAGAACCTGAACACGCCGACCGGCAAGTTCAACGTCTACAACCGCAAGAACCACGTCGGCTGAGCCGACCCGCCGGAGCGCCAGGGGGGCGCTCCGGCCTCTTTTCCAGCCATTCCTGCCTCCGGGAACAGGCCGCCGAGTGGCTGGGCAAGGGGCCGGACATCATAACGAAAGCAAGGCATCTCGAGAGCAGACAACTGCTGTCATGACATTTTCGGGAGACTGACATGCTGAGGGAGCGACTGCGCAACTGGCGCAAGATCACCATCATGGGAGCGTCGCTGGGGGCCGTGGCGCTCTTCTTCGTCGCCGGTATCATCTTCTGGGGGGGCTTCAACACGGTGATGGAAGCCACCAACAACATGAAGTTCTGCAGCTCCGCCTGCCACGAGATGAGCTGGGTCTACGAGGAGTACAAGGACCGCCCCCACTACCACAACAAGTCCGGCGTCGGGGCCGAGTGCTCCGACTGCCACGTGCCGGACGCCTGGGGGCCCAAGATGGTTCGCAAGATCCAGGCCAGCCGCGAGGTGTGGCACTGGATGCTGGGCACCGTGAACACCAAGGAGAAGTTCGACGGCAAGCGCCTGCAGCTGGCCGAGAACGTCTGGCGCTCCATGCTGCGCACCGACTCCCGCGAGTGCCGCAACTGCCACGACTGGTCCGCCATGGACCTGGAGCAGCAGCCCGCCCGCGCTTCCCGCGAGCACGCCCGCGCCTTCGAGCAGGGCCAGACCTGCATCGAGTGCCACCAGGGCATCGCCCACGAGCTGCCCGAGGCCTGGGACGAGTCCGAGGTGTGGGCCGCCCGTTTCGAACACGACGAGCCGGAGACCGACCTTGCCGAGCGCGGCGAGCCGGCCATGCCCCTGGAGGCCGAGGAGCTGGGTGAGGCGGTGGCCGCCGAGGGCGATATCGCCTCCACCCTGGCCTGGGATGAGGTGCCGGTGCTGGATGTGACCCTCTTCCTGCCGGGCCAGGCCTCCATCGAGTGGATCCAGGACGGCAGCTCCCACGGCGGCGGGCGCGCCTTCAGCTTCGGCGACCGCTGCATCTGGTGCCACGCCGGCGAGGAGGCGGATATCGGCGCCCTGGCCACCAGCGCCGAGAAGATCGAGACCTATGACCTGGGCGACAAGCGCGGCCATGTCCCGATGACGGTGCAGACCGCCTTCGACGACGACTACCTCTACATGCGCTTCCAGTGGGAGGACGCCGAGCATGCGCCGCTGCCCTTCGTCGACGGCGGCATGATGGACCCGGAGAACGAGATCAAGCTGACCGTCAGCTTCGCCGACGACCGCGTCGACATGGCCGACCGCGGCGGCTGCTGGGCCAGCTGTCACCACGACTCCACCTACATGCCGGACGCCCCGGAGCAGGAGGCCCTGGAGCAGAGCGAGATGGCCGAGCGCCTGGCGCTGATGAACGGCGTGACCAAGTACCTCACCGAGAGCCGTACCGAGGTCGAGGTGCGCGGTCGTCGCGGCGCCGCTCGCGGCGGCTGGGACAAGCTCAAGGAGAGCGAGGAGATCGACGAGCTGTTCGCAGGCGGGGTCTACCTGGACATGGCACGCTTCAAGAGCGGCAGCGAGCGCACCGAGTCCGGCTATATCCTCGAGCAGCGCCACTTCGAGGAGAGCGAGGCGGTGGTCTTCAGCGCCGGCAAGGAGGACGGTGTCTGGACCGCCTACATGACCCGCGCCCTGCGCACCGGTCAGCAGGGCGACAAGCCGCTCTCCCTGGACGGCAAGTACAACATCAACTTCGCGCTTCACGACGACCATGCGGGCTCCCGCTTCCACCACGTCTCCTGGCAGCACGGCCTGATGTTCGGCGCCGACGAGGTGGACGAGGAGATGGTCGAGATCAACGCCGTGCGCATCGAGCGCTGAGAGAAGGAGGTGGAATGAGTCAAGCGAGGCAACTCCGCGGCTGGATCGGCGCCCTGGCGCCGGCCCTGCTGCTAGTCGCCGGGGCGGCCCTGGCCGCCCCGGCCATCACCGGCTACGGCAGCGCCGAGTTCGGCATGACCCCCGATGAGGTGCGCGAGCGCCTGGCCGAGGATGGCGTGACCGACCTCAGCGAGGAGCAGACCGCCGACGGCGACCTGCTGATCGACGGTCGCCTGGGGGGCGCTCCGGCGGCCGGCGCTCCGGCGGTGGAGACCGATCTGCGCTATGTCTTCCCCGCGGGCAGCGAGCGGCTGGCGCTGGTGGTGGCCTTCCATCCCGAGGTGGAGGACCACGCCGCGGTGAAGGCGCAGCTGACGGCCGAGTATGGTCAGCCCTGGGAGGAGGAGATGGCCGAGTGGTGGCTGGACCAGCTGGCCGAGGGCATGCCGGCCACCCCGCTGGGCTTCTCCGCCTGGGGCGGTGACGAGCAGCAGCGCCACCGTTTCGTGCGGCTGTGGACCTTCGAGGAGTACCTGACCGTGGAGTACCTGGATACCGGGCTGCTCTCCGGTCGCCAGTAGCCCACTGCGCCACCCTGTGTCACCCTGGGCCGCCCATCCGGGCGGCCCTTTGCACGTGGATACCACGACCCTGATACCGAGGAATATCGAGATGAAGCGTACCGTTCTGCTGGCCACCGCCCTGCTGATGGGATCGGCCACCCTGGCCCCGGCGTCGGATCACGGCCAGTCTGGCCACCATGGCCATGTCCAGGGGGAGATGACGGAGTCCCGCCATGAGGTGCGTGGCATCTATCTCGGCTATGACGCCGAGGCGCACCGCATCAGCGTGGCCCACGAGGAGATCCCCGAGGTCATGCGTGCCATGCGCATGAACCTGCACCTGGCCGAGGGTGATACGGCCCCCGAGCTCGCCGAGGGTGCGCCGATGCGCTTCATCATGGTGGGCAGGGTCGGGGACGGCATGACCTGGTACGCCGAGTCCTTCGAGGCGCTGCCCGTCGACACCGAGCTCGAGCTGCCGGAGCGGCTGCGCGAGATGATCGGCCACTGAGGCCGGTCAGGTCGCTCAGCCCCGATCGGCGCGGCACAGCTGCCGGGCCCTCTCCATGGCCTCGGCGGCTCCCTCCAGCGCGAAGGTCATGAACCAGGGGTCATCCTCGCCGCGCATCAGGCGCAGGCGCAGGGTCTCGCCATGGCGCATCTCCTCCAGCAGCAGCGCCTGCTCCTCGAGGAAGAACTGCACGTAGAAGCCGCTGTCGGCGCGCTCGGTGATGAACTCGGCCTCGCCGCCGTGGATGGTCTCGTGATCCACGCGCAGGTCGGCGGGCACGCGGTTGACCACCCGGCTCTCTGGCTGGCGCTCGCCCAGGTCCACCCGCAGCTCCAGCCAGGGAACGTCGCAGCGCCCAGCGGTGACGTTGACGCTGAACAGGGAATCGCCGTAGCTGCTGGCCTCCATGGCGCGGTAGTGGCGCTCGTCGCCCAGCGCCAGGGTCAGCGACTGCCACTGGCCATGGGTCTCGGCATCGACGGTGTTGTAGATGGCGGCGCTGGCGCTGGCGGTGGTCAGCAGGGTGGCCAGCAGCACGGCGGCGGGCGGGATGGGCTTGGGCATCGACGGGTTCCTCGGGGACGAGGTGACGATGTTAGCAGCCCGCCCCGGGGCCTGCCGACTCCCTGGCGCGCTACTCCAGAGCTATGGCAGTTAGCGACAGGGAGAGAGCGAAAGGCGTCGGATCAGCCTTGAGCGGGGCTGCCATCTGCGATAGCCCAGCGCGCTACTCCCCCAGGGTGGCGAAGTGGGCGGCCAGGTCGGCGATATCCCGGTCGCTGAGGTCCTGGGTCATGCGCTTCAGCAGGTGGCCGCCGTCGCCGGCCTGGAGGGCTTCCATCCGCTCCCGGAAGAGTGCCGGCGCCATGCCGGCGATGCTGGGGTAGCGGCTGATGTTGCTGTGACCCTCCCGGCCGTGACAGCTGGTGCAGAGCGGCGCCAGCTCGGCGCCCCGCTCCGGGTCGCCCGGCGGGGGCGCGTCGTTTTCCGCCAGCGCCGCGGGGGCGACCAGCAGGAGGAGGGTGGCCAGCAGGGCCTGGGGGACGTTCGGCATGACTCGCTCACTCCAACGAGAGAACCTGCCGCCATTCTAGGAGGGGGCGCTCGCGACCCCCTTGATGCAGGTCAAGGGGCGCTGCTCAGTCGAAGTCGCGGCTGGGCATCAGCCAGTCGTCACCGGGGCGGTGGCCGGCCGTCAGGGCCCGCTCGTACTGGGCCACCAGGTCATCGGTGATGGCGGCCAGCGCCGCATCGACGCTGGCGTGGTCGTCGCTGCTCTCGAAGGAGGGCTCGGACTGCAACGGTGTCTGCAGGTAGTGGCTCTGTTCGCAGCTGATCCGGCCCCCGTCGGCATCGCGGTAGCAGCGGATGCGGATCGAGACGGGGATCTCGCCGAGCTGGAAGCTCATCTCGGCAGCCAGGAAGCGCTGCTGGTGGATCAGTGGGTGGCGAATGGCGGCCGGGGTATCCATGGGCGTGGGTCTCCTGAGGGGTTGGCCGAGGCCCGCCCTGCATGGGCGTGCGGTCAACATAGCATCCGGCTCGGAGGGGGAAAAGGCGAATACCTTGATCTGTGTTCGTTGCCGAGCGCGGCAATCTCACCCATGCTTCACCCTTAAAGAGGTTTTATGGATACATCTTAATGTGCCGGTCAACTGACCCGAAGGTGGAGTGGCTCGTGACAAGTTTTCTGCGTACCTGGCTGGTATCCCTGATGCTGGTGGTGCTGGCCGCCCTTTCAACCAGTGTCCAGGCGGCCGACTGGCTGCCCACGGTCTTTCCCGAGGCGGATGCCGTCGGCGAGCCCATCGAGGAGCCGCCGGTGCTGCCGGTGCTGCGCGATGGCGAGGTCGTGGGGCACGTCTTCGAGACCAACGATATCGCCCCGATCCCGGCCTATTCGGGGCATCCGGTCAACATGCGGGTGGGCTTGACGTTGGAGGGTCGCATCACCGGGGTCGAGGTGCTGGAGCACTCCGAGCCTATCATGCTGGTGGGGATTCCCGAGACGGTGCTCGATGACTTCGTCGAGCAGTACACCGGCAAGTCGGTACGCCAGAAGGTGCGTGTGGGCCTGTCGCGCCAGCGGCGCGAGGGCTACGAGCACGTGGATGCCATCTCCGGCGCTACCGTCACCGTGGTGGTGATGGGTGAGGGGATCATGCGCTCGGCGCGCCAGGTGGCCAGGGGCCTGGGGATCCTCGAGGGCGGCGTGGCCGAGCCCGCCACCGTACGTGAAGATGTCTTCGAGGAGGCGAGCTGGGAGACGCTGCTGGAGGAGGGGGCCGTCGGCCACCTGCACCTGACCCGGGGGCAGGTGGACGAGGCCTTCATCGGCACCGACGCCGAAGGCGTCGACACCGCGCCCGAGGGCCGCGAGGACGAGACCTTCATCGACCTCTACTTCGCCTACCTCAACGTGCCCACCGTGGGTCGCAACCTGCTCGGCGAGCGCCAGTTCGAGCAGCTGATGGAGGGCCTTGCCGAGGGCGAGCACGCCCTGGCGATCATGGCCAACGGCCGCTACTCCTTCAAGGGCTCCGGCTTCGTGCGCGGCGGCATCTACGACCGCATCCTGGTCCACCACGGCGGGCGCTCCGATCAGTTCACCGACAGCGACATGCGCCGCCTGTGGGGCGTCGAGGCCGAGGGCGCCCCCCGCCTGTCCGAGCGCGATATCTTCATCCTGCGCGAGGAGGCCCGCTTCGACCCCGGCCTGCCCTGGGAGCTGGAGCTGCTGGTGCGTCGCCAGGTGGGCGCCCTGGACACCGAGTTCGTCGGCTTCGCCACCGAGCTCAAGGTGCCCGAGCGCTTCCTGGAGATCCCCGAGCCGGTGGCCGACGCCATGCTCGAGGATGACGAGGCGAGCCCGCTGTGGGTCTCGGTGTGGGAAGACCGCGTCCTGCATATCGTGGTGCTGGGTGCGGGCCTCGGCGTGCTCACCTTCATCCTGATGTTCCAGGACTGGCTGGCCAAGCGTCCGCGGCTGCTGCACACCCTGCGCTACTCCTTCCTGGTCTACACCGTGGTGTTCATCGGCTGGTACGCCCTGGCCCAGCTCTCGGTGGTGAATATCTTCACCTTCGCCAACGCCCTGTTCACCGACTTCCAGTGGTCCACCTTCCTGATGGACCCGATGATGTTCATCCTCTGGAGCTTCGTGGCGGTGACCCTGCTGCTCTGGGGCCGCGGCGTCTACTGCGGCTGGCTCTGTCCCTTCGGCGCCATGCAGGAGCTGATCAGCGCGGTGGCCCTCAAGCTCAAGGTGCCGCAGTTCGAGCTGCCCTTCGCGCTGCACGAGCGGCTCTGGGCCCTCAAGTACATCATCCTGCTGGCGCTGTTCGCCGTCTCCCTGCAGTCCATGGGCCAGGCCGAGGTCTACGCCGAGGTGGAGCCCTTCAAGACCGCCGTGCTGCTCAAGTTCCAGCGCGAGTGGGGCTTCGTCCTCTATGCGGTGCTGCTGCTGGTGATCAGCGCCTTCAACCACAAGTTCTACTGCCGCTACGTCTGCCCGCTGGGGGCCGGCCTGGCGATTCCCGCCCGCATCCGCCTGTTCGACTGGCTGCGTCGCCACAAGGAGTGCGGCAAGCCCTGCCAGATCTGCGCCAACGAGTGCCATATCCAGGCGATCCATCCCGATGGCCGGATCAACCCCAACGAGTGCCACTACTGCCTGGACTGCCAGATCACCTACCACGACGATCGCAAGTGTCCGCCCATGGTGGTGCAGCGCAAGAAGCGTGAGAAGGCGACTCGCCTGAGCAGCAAGGTGGCCGAGAGCCGGCGGATCCCGGCAACCGAGGTACCCGGGGACGGCGCCTGAGGCGCCCCCTGCCAGGCAGCGAACCGAGTAGCGCCGGCGGCAACTCGCCGCCGGTGCGCCGGAAGAGAAGGCCGGCCGCAGAGTTGGCACAGCAAGAAGCGAAAACGAAACGGAGAAGCGTCATGAGCGACAAGCAGAAGGGCGATCAGCCCACCGGAACCGTCAACGAGGGGCGTCGCCGCTTCCTCGCGGGTAGCGCTGCGGTGGGTGCGGTCAGCATGGCCGGCGCCGCCGGCGTGGCGGGCGTGGGCGCCATGACCCGCAGCCAGCCGGCCCAGGCGCAAGCCAACGGCAGTGCCGCCAATATCCACGTGCCGCCGGGTGAACTCGACGAGTACTACGGCTTCTGGAGCGGCGGTCACAGCGGCGAGGTGCGCGTCTACGGCGTGCCCTCCATGCGCGAGATCATGCGCATCCCGGTCTTCAACCACTGCTCGGCCACCGGCTGGGGGATGACCAACGAGTCCAAGCGCATCATGGGCGACAGCCACCGCTTCACCAACGGTGACGCCCACCACCCCCATATCAGCTACACCGACGGCAGCCACGACGGCCGCTACCTGTTCATCAACGACAAGGCCAACACCCGCGTGGCCCGCGTTCGCCTGGACGTCTTCAAGACCGACGCCATGGTGACCGTGCCCAACGTCCAGGCGATCCACGGCCTGCGCCTGCAGAAGGCGCCGCGCACCGGCTACGTCTTCGCCAACGGCGAGTACATGATCCCGCAGCCCAACGACGGCCGCGACATCAATGACCCGTCGAAGTATCACACCCTGTGGAACGCCATCGACGCCGACACCATGGAGGTGAAGTGGCAGGTGATGGTGGACGGCAACCTGGACAACATGGATGCCGACTACACCGGCAAGTACGCTGCGGCGACCTGTTACAACTCCGAGGGCGCCGTGGACCTGGCTGGCAAGATGCGTGCCGATCGCGACTGGGTGACCATCTTCAGCATCGAGCGCATCGAGCAGGCGGTGGCCGAGGGCAACTACATGACCATCGGCGACTCCGAGGTGCCGGTGGTGGATGGCCGCAAGAGCTCCGGCCTCAACGTCACCCGCTATGTGCCGGTGCCGAAGAACCCCCACGGCCTCAACACCTCCACTGACGGCAAGTACTTCATCGCCGCCGGCAAGCTCTCGCCCACGGTGTCGATGATCGAGATCGCCAAGCTCGACGACCTCTTCGAAGGCAACCTCGACGACGAGCGCGATGTCATCGCCGCCGAGCCGGAGCTGGGCCTCGGGCCGCTCCATACCACCTATGACGGCCGCGGTAACGCCTACACCACCCTGTTCATCGACAGCCAGGTGGTGAAGTGGAACATGGAGGACGCGGTGCGCCACTACAACGGCGAGGACGTGGAGTACATCCGTCAGAAGATCGACGTCCACTACCAGCCGGGCCACAACCACGCGACCCTCTCCGAGTCCAAGGATGCCGATGGTAAGTACCTGTTCTCGCTGAACAAGTTCTCCAAGGACCGCTACCTGCCGGTGGGCCCGCTGCACCCCGAGAACGATCAGATGATCGATATCTCCGGCGAGGAGATGGTGCTGCTCCACGACACCCCGACCTTCGCCGAGCCCCACGATGCGGTGATCATCCGTCGCGACCAGATCCAGACCAAGCAGATCTGGGAGCGCGATGACCCCTACTTCGCCGACACCGTGACCATGGCCCGCGAGGATGGCATCACCCTGGAGACCGACAACGAGATCATCCGTGACGGCAACAAGGTGCGGGTCTACATGACCACCGTGGCGCCCAACTTCGGCATCACCGAGATCCCGGTGAAGCAGGGCGACGAGGTGACGGTGACCATCACCAACCTGGACCGCGTCGAGGACCTTACCCACGGCTTCTGCGTGGTGGATCACGGGGTCAGCATGGAGATCAGCCCGCAGCAGACCGCCTCGATCACCTTCACGGCCGACAAGCCCGGGGTGTTCTGGTACTACTG
>ERZ1032852.242-NODE-242-length-14517-cov-11.980293_pt1 | contig 14517 bp, 13 predicted proteins | sample MGYA00516689_ERZ1032852 | MGnify/ENA primary metagenome ERZ1032852 (study PRJEB33719, sample SAMN04262499) | wastewater metagenome | biome: rural village; feature: composting latrine chamber; material: composting feces with ash | place: El Salvador | collected...
GGCTGGGTGACCATGGGCATGCTGCTGACCCTGCCAATGATGGTGGCAGGCGCGGCGCTGATCGGCTGGTCGCGGCGTCAGCCGGCAGTGGAAGGCGCTTCCCGAAGAGATATCGGGCATCCCGGTGACAAATCGCAACACTCTTGCTGATCATGACCGGGGTGCTCCCCATTACACTCCCGAGTACTGGACACGATAATGATTCCGCGGCCAGGCGGCCGAGGATGCTTTGACGAGGTGATATAGATGGCAATGACGAGAGGCAAGCCGGGCCGGCGGGGTGAACCCCGAACGTGGTCGGCCCTGGCCATGAGCGGGCTGCTCGCCGGCCTGCTGGCGTTGAGCGGTGCCGCCCAGGCCGACGAGGAGCAGGAGTGGCCCCGGGGCCACTACCCGCTGCCGGAGTCCGGCAACGTGATCGGCGAGTCCTACACCGTGACCGTGGAGGATCACGAGGACACCCTGATCGACATCGCCCGGCGCCATAACCTGGGCTATGAGGAGATCGTGCGCGCCAACCCGGAGGTCAGCATCTGGATTCCGGGAGAGGGTACCGAGGTGAAGATTCCGGGGCAGTTCATCCTGCCCGAGGCGGAGCGTACCGGCGTGGTGATCAACATCGCCGAGCTGCGGCTCTACTACTACCCGGAGGTGGCCGAGGGCGAGACGCCGCGGGTCGAGACCTACCCCATCGGCATCGGCCGCGAGGGGTACGACACGCCGCTCGGGGTCACCCAGACCACCATGCGGCTGGAGAACCCGGCCTGGTATCCGCCGCGCTCCATGCGCGAGGAGGCCGCCGAGCGTGGCGACCCGCCTCCCGAGGTGGTGCCGCCGGGGCCCGACAACCCCCTGGGCGAGCACGCCATCCTGCTCGATATTCCCGGCTACCTGATCCACGGCACCAACGAGCCCGACGGCATCGGCATGCGCGCCAGCCGCGGCTGCATTCGCATGTTCCCCGAGGACGTCGAGTCGGTGTTCCACAACGTGCCGGTGGGTGCCCGGGTCAATATCGTCGACCAGCCGATCAAGGTCGGCTGGCAGGAGGGCCAGCCGCTGGTGCAGGTCTTCGAGCCCCTGGAGGAGCAGGAGCACGGCATGTCGGCGCTGGTGGAGACCCTCGACAGGCTGAATGCGGGCAATGCCGAGGGCGTGGCCTTCGACTACGAGCAGCTGCGCGGCCTGCTCGAGGAGCCCAATGGCCAGGTGGTGGCGCTGCAGCCGCCCGCCTCTCCCGAGCCCGATGAGGCACCGGAGCTCAACGGCCTCTTCGATGAGCTGGCGCTGCGCGAGGAGTAGTCCTCGCCGGCAGCGGGTTGCAGCAGCAAGCGGGCGCCTTCGGGCGCCCGCCTGCGTCAGGGGAGGGGGGCGTCGTCGGGGAGGGCGTCCACCAGCTCCAGCGCCACGCAGAGCCGCACCAGCTCGGCGAGGCTCGACGCTCCCAGCGCCTTCATGGCGCGCAGCCGGTAGACCTCCACGGTCTTGGCGCTGATCCCCAGATGCTCGGCGACCTCGCGGCTGGTCATCCCCTCCGCCACGTGCACCAGGATCTGCCGCTCCTTGGGGCGCAGCGCCGCGTAGCTCGCCTGCAGGTCGTCGTGGCGCTCCCGCTCCCGGCGCTGCCGCTGGTGGGCCTGCCGCGCCTGCTGCACGGTATCGATCAGCTGCTGGTGGTTGAAGGGCTTCTCGATGAAGTCCAGGGCACCGGCCTTGAGGGCCGCCACCGCCATGGGGACGTCGCCGTGGCCTGTCATGAAGATCACCGGGAGCTCGTCGCCGCGCTCGTTCAGGCGCTGCTGGACCTGCAGGCCGGAGAGGCCCGGCATGCGCACGTCCAGCAGGACCGCATCGAAGGCGGCGGTATCGGCGAGCAGGAAGGCCTCGCCGTCGGCGAAGGCGTGGGTGGCCAGCCCCACGGAGTCGAGCAGCCAGGCCAGCGACTCGCGCAGGGCGTCGTCGTCGTCGACGATGGCGATGCAGGCGTTGGGGTGGTCGGTCACGGGTGCCTCGTGGAAACCATGTCGGTGGGTTCGGCCAGCAGTGTAGCGGCAAAGGTGGCGCCACCGGAACCGGCGGCCGGGAGCAGGCGCAGGCTGCCGCCCATGGCCTCCATCAGCGAGTGGCTGATGGCGAGCCCCATGCCGAGGCCCTCCGGTCGCCCGGAGTGGAAGGGGGCGAAGATCCGCTCGGCCTCCTCGGCGGGCACGCCGGGGCCCTGGTCGCAGACGAGGAGGGTCACCTCGCGGCGGCCGCTCCGGCGGGCGCGCAGGCGGACCCGCTCGGCGCCGGGGTGATCCCGGCTCGCCTCCAGGGCGTTGAGCAGCAGGTTGACCAGCACCTGCTCCAGGGCCACCGGGTCGACGATGACCCGCGGCAGGTTCTCGGGCAGGTGGTGCTCCAGCGCGATGCCGGCCTGCTGGAACTGCCATTCGCAGAGCCGGCAGGCCGCGTCCACCACGGCCAGCAGCTCCTGGGGGCGGGGGCGGGTCTGGCCCTTGCGCACGAAGGTACGGATATGGCGCAGCCGCTCGCCCAGGCGATCCACCTGGTCGCGGATTCGCTCGAGCGGCAGCCGCAGCGCCTCGGCCGGCAGGTCGGGGTCGGCGTCGAGCTTGAACAGGGCGCCGCTGGCGTAGTTGGCGATGGCGCCCAGGGGCTGGTTGAGCTCGTGGGCGATATTGGAGGCCAGCTCGCCGGTGGTGGCCAGGCGGTTGGCGTGGGCGATCTGCTCCTGGTGGCGGCGGGCCTGGGTCTCGGCGGCCTTGCGCAGCCCGATATCGCGGTTGAGCAGCGACACGTGGCCCGGCTCGCTGCCCAGGCCCCGATGGGCCATCACCACGCTGAGCACCGGCACCGGCCCGTCGGGGCCGCGCATGGCCAGCTCGCCGCTCCAGGAGCCATAGCGGGCCACCGCGGGGAGCACGATATCGCGCAGTTCGGCCAGCGACTCTTCGCCGTAGGCGTCCGACAGGCGGGCCTCGCCGCCCTCCCGAGGCAGGCGCAGCAGGCGCCGGGCGGCCTCGTTGGCGTAGAAGAGCCGCTCGTGCTCATCCATGAACAGCACGTGGTCGGTGGTGGATTCCACGACCCGGGCGAGGCGTTCGCGGTTGGCCTCGGCGCGCAGGCGCCGGCCCACGTCGCGGGAGACGCTGAGGATGTCGAGCAGCTCGCCGGTGGCCGGGTCGCGGCGGGTGCGGCTGGTGGTCTCGAACCAGACGTAGCGGCCGTCCTTGGCGCGGAAGCGGTAGGTCTGCTGGTAGAACCCCTTGTGGTAGTAGACCCGCGGCGACTTGTTGAGCAGGTCGGCCAGGTCCGCCGGGTGGAAGAGGTCGTAGGCGGAGACGCCGATCAGCTCCTCGGGCTCATAGCCGAGCAGGTCCCGGGCGGCGCGGGAGGCGTAGAGGAAGGTGCCGTCCCGGGCGTGCCGGCTGATCAGGTCGGTGGTGCTCTCGGCCAGCCACTGGTAGTGGTCGCGCTCGTCCTGGAGTGGCTGCAGCTGGTCCCTGAGCCGCCGGTTCTCTGCCTCCAGCTCGGCGCAGCGCGCCGCCAGCCCCTCGGTCCTTTCGTTTTGCCCCGTCATCAGCGCGCCGGGTCCACCCGGCCGCCCAGGGAGGCGTTGCGCCGGAACCAGCCGGCGATGCTGGCCCGGGGCAGGCGGGTCGGCAGCACCTCGTGGGGAACCGTTTCGGAGAGGAAGCAGGCGAAGTTGCCTGCCTCCGGGCGCACCCGGGCGACCTCTCGCTCGGGGTCGTCGGGGGCGAAGAGCGCCATCTCGCCGCCGCCGTCGGCGGGCCAGTCCGGGTTGAGGTAGCCCACGGTGGAGACCACCCGATTGGCTCGGCCGCGGAAGCTGTCCAGGTGCTTGCGGTAGAAGGCGCCGGGAGGGTAGTGGGCGAAGTGCGCCTCGTACTCGAAGAGCCCCAGGAAGAGCGCCTGGTTGAGGGCCCGCTGGAGTTCGCCCATGGCTTCCAGGTAGCGGCGCTGGGCGAGGCTCTCGCGATCGAGCCAGTGGATGGCATCGCCGCGGATGTCGCGGCGCAGCCGATGTTCCGGGCCGCGCCCGATGCCGGCCGCCTCCAGGGCGTCGTGGTCGGCAAGGGTGTCAAGCTCCGCGTGCAGCTGGGCGCACAGCTCGGCATCGAGCACCCCCTCGCCCAGGTACCAGCCCTGTTCCACCAAGGCATCGATCAGGCGGGGCAGGGCCTCGGGGGCCAGCGCGGGGGGAAGGGTGTTCAGCGTCGTCATCTCCGGAGGGGTGGATTGGCTCAGGGGCTGGCCCGCTGCTGGATGCGCAGCAGGCGTTCGGGAAAGTAGCAGAGTCGACCCGGCGGCTCCCGGGTCAGGCTGATCGGGCGGTCGAATCCCTCGGCCAGCAGTTCCACCAGCATCATCGCCGAGAGCCCCCAGATCACCTGGCCGTCTACGTGGTAGTTGGGCACATAGAGGGGCCGGCCGTCCACGGGGATGACGTCGGTATGGTGGCGACGGTCCTCCAGGAAGTGGGCGAGGGGCACCTCGAAGATGGCGTCCAGCTCGCCGGGGTCGGGGGTCAGCGGCAGGCCCGGCGGGATCATCCCCACCCAGGGGGTGACGCGCAGGCCGTGCAGCGAGACCACGTCCGACAGCCGGCCGAGCAGTTCCACCCGTTCCCGGGGCAGGGCGATCTCCTCCTCGGACTCGCGCAGGGCGGTGGTCAGCAGGTCGGGGTCCTGGGCCTCGCGTTTGCCGCCGGGAAAGGCGACCTGGCCGCCGTGGGTGTTGAGATGGGCGGCGCGCCGGGTGAACAGCAGGGTCGGCTCCGGGCGATCGACGATGGGCAGCAGCACCGCCGCCTCGGGCAGGCGCAGCGCCGAGCGGCGGGGGCGGTGCGCTTGCAGGCGTTCACGAAGTTTCTCTAACATGGGGATTCCACCGGGTTTGGTTCCTTCTACCCGGCCGCCTTCCGCGGCGTCAAGCCCGCCCGCCTGCCTGGGAGCGCCATGAACTTCTGCAGCCACTGCGGCCACACCGTCCGTTTCGCCATCCCCGAGGGCGATGATCGTCCGCGCTACCTGTGCGACGAGTGTGGCACCATCCACTACCAGAACCCACGGATCGTGGCCGGCACCCTGGCGGTGAGCGGCTCCCGGGTGCTGCTCTGCCGTCGCGCCATCGCCCCGCGGCTGGGCTACTGGACTCTGCCGGCGGGCTTCATGGAGAACGCCGAGACCACCGGCGAGGCCGCCGCCCGGGAGACCCGGGAGGAGGCCTGCGCCGAGGTGGCGCTCCAGGGGCTCTACGCCATGATCAGCCTGCCGCATATCAACCAGGTGTTCATGATCTTCCGCGCCGAGCTGGCCGGGGCCTTCGCGCCCGGCCCGGAGAGCCTGGAGGTGGCGCTGTTCGAGGAGGAGGAGATTCCCTGGGAGGAGCTCGCCTTTCCCACCATCGAGCGTACCCTGCGCCACTTCTACCGGGACCGTCGGGCGGGTACCTGCACCCTGCATATCAGCGCTATCACCCCCGAGGATCGCGAGCGCTACTTCGGTTCGGCCTGACTCGGGCCCGTCGAGCGCTACTCGACGCTCTCCAGCCGCCAGGCGTCGAAGGCCGGCTCCTCGTAGGGGTGGGCGGCCCTGAGCGCCGCCACCGCCGCGCGGATCAGGTGATCCTCGCAGACCAGCTCCACCTTCAGCTCTTCCACCCGCTCCAGGTCGCCCACGCGGCCGATATGCGGATTCGCCCCGGCCAGGGGGCGGAACTGTCCGGTGCCCCGGGTCTGGAAGCAGCACGCCTCGTAGTCGCCGATGCGCCCGGCGCCGGTGGCGAATACGGCTTCCTTGACCGCCTCGGCGTCCTCCACGGGGACGAAGAAGGCTAGCTTGTACATGATCAACCCTCCTGTAGAAAAAAATAGTGCTCGGGCGTGAACTTCTTGTTCACAAGGTGTACAAATAATCTGTCGCGTACAATAGCGATACCCCTGACGAACTGCCCCCCCCGGGCAGGCATTCGAGGAGCAAGACCATGACAAGCTTCAAGGCAGTAACCCGCTGGATGAGCATCGGTGCGACCGGTCTGATGATGGCCGGCGCCGTTCAGGCCGGCAACCATGATCACGGCCATCCTGACATCGTCGACACCGCCGTGGCGGCGGGGCAGTTCGAGACCCTGGTGGCCGCCGTCGAGGCCGCGGGCCTGGTGGAGACCCTGAAAGGCGAGGGGCCCTTCACCGTCTTCGCCCCCACCGACGAGGCCTTCGCCGCCCTGCCGGAGGGCACCCTGGACGAGCTGCTGATGCCGGAGAACCGGGAGACCCTGCAGGCGATCCTCACCTACCACGTGGTGGCCGGCCAGGTGATGGCCGAGGACGCCATGGGGCTGGAGAGCGCCGAGACCGTGCAGGGCCAGTCGATCACCATCACCACCATGGACGGCAGCGTCATGATCAACGACGCGACCGTGATCCAGGCCGACATCGAGGCCGCCAACGGCGTGATCCATGTGATCGACGGCGTCCTGCTGCCGGAGTGATCGCCCGAGGCTTCCCCCTGTTGTGCCAGTCCCTTGCTCTTGCCGCCCCGCCCCGGGCGGCTTTTTTGTGGAGGGCCCTTCGCGGCGGGCCGCGTCAGCGGGTGAGGAAGGCGCGCAGCGGCTCGACCTGCTCGGGGCGGTCCAGCATCGGGGCATGGCCGCAGCCGGGGGCCTCGAGGGCGACCAGCCCGGGCTGGGCCTCGGCCATCCTCTCCACGGCACCGGCGCCGAGCAGGGGCGAGTCGGCGCCGCGAATCACCATCAGCGGGCAGGCGATGACGGCCCAGTCGGCCCACAGGTCCCGGGGTGTGTCCTGGGCAAACTGCTCGGCGATGCGCGGGTCGAAGTGAAAGCTCCAGCCGCCGTCGGGGAGGCGCCGGGCGCTGCCCAGGGCCATCTCGCGCCAGGCCGCATCGCTCTCCAGACCGAAGCCAGCGTAGTGGCGACGCAGCTCCGCCGCCAGGTCGGAGAAGCTGTCGAAGCGGTGGGGCCGGGCGAAGTAGGAGGCGATATCGGCAAGCCCGGCGGGCTCGAGCTCCGGGCCGATATCGTTGAGCACCAGGCGTTCGATGCGCGAGGCGGTATCGGGCTCGGCGGCCAGGCGCATGCCCAGCAGGCCCCCCATGGAGGTGCCGACCCAGGGCACCCGCTCCAGCCCGAAGTGGTCGAGCAGGGCGACGGCCAGCTCGGCATAGCGGGCGTAGCGGTAGTCGTGGGGCGGCTGCGGCGACCAGCCGGAGAGGCCGCGGCCGGGGGTGTCCGGGGCGATCAGTCGCCACTCGGGACCGAGGCGGCGGGCCAGGGCGGCGAAGTCGCCGCCGTGCCGTGCCAGGCCGTGCCAGGCCACCAGGGTTCGGGGTGCGTCGGGGTGCCAGATCCGGGCGGCAAGCTCCAGCCCGTCCAGGCGAACCAGTTCCAGGGCATCCATCTCATCTCTCCGGGGGCGGCTTCACGAAAACTCCTGGAGGCAGGTTAGCGACGGGGCGAGGTGGGGTCGAGGGCATAAAGCTATACAAATGTTGAAATATGGATAACCGTGGTCCAATATTGCTGGCGAGGGTGGTTCGCCCTCCACTTGAAATGACCTCTTTTTTCTCGTTTCAAGTCCCGTCTGTACCCACCCTGCCTTGCCGCCCGCCCCGGGCGGTTTTTTTGTTACGGCAGCGGGTGCGGTGGGCAAAGTCGGGTAGTATACATACATGAATGTAGCTATAATCCCGCGCTGCAGCGCCCACCGCAGAAGTTGGCGCCCTCGCTCTTCCCGTGCGACACCACCCTGACAGGAGACTTTCATGCGATTGGCACCCCCGAGGGGGCACAAGCCCCTGAAAAAACTGGCCCTTGTCGGGCTGATGGCCGTCGGGCTGAGTGCCTGCGGCCAGGATGACGACCCGGCCGGCGGCCCCATGGGCGGTGGCGGCGAGCGTCCGCCTCCCCCGGTGGTGGTGCTCGGCGTGGAGCCGCGCAGCGTGGAGGTGATCGAGGAGTATGCGGCACGTGCACGGGGCTCCCGGGAGGTGGAGGTCCGCGCACGGGTCGAGGGCATCCTCGAGGAACGCCTCTACACCGAGGGCCAGGTGGTGAGCGAGGGCGACGCCCTGTTCCGCATCGACCGCGAACCCTACGAGATCGCGCTCAGGCGCGCCGAGGCGGAGCGCGCCAACGCCCAGGCCGAGCTGAACCAGGCCAATCGCGAGTGGCGGCGGATCTCGACCCTGTTCAACCAGAACGCGGTCAGCGAGCGCGAGCGCGACAGCGCCCTTTCCGCCCGAGAGCTGGCCGAGGCGCGCTATGCCCTGGCGGCGGCCGGGGTGGCCAGCGCCGAGCTCAACCTCAGCTATACCGAAGTGCAGGCGCCCCTGGATGGCCTGACCGGCCTGGAGAGCTTTCCCGAGGGGAGCCTGATCGAGCGCGGTACCCTGCTGACCAGCGTGACCCAGCAGGACCCGATCCATGTGCGCTTCTCGCTCCCCGAGCGCGATGCGGCCCTGCAGCGCGCCGCGCGCCGCGCCATGAGCGATGACCAGGCGGAGGCGCCCCGGGAGGCGTGGCTGACCCTGCCCGATGGCAGCGAGTTCGAGGAGCGCGGCCAGATCGACTTCACCGACAGCACCATCGACCCGCGCACCGGCAGCGTCTCGGCCCGTGCGGTTTTCCCCAATCCGGAGGGCCTGGTGGTGCCCGGCCAGTTCGTGCGCGTGCGCGTGCTGGTGCAGGAGCTCGATGACGTCTTCCTGGTGCCCCAGGAGGCGGTGGGGCAGGGCCCCCGCGGTCCGCGCATCTTCGTGGTCACCGACGAGCAGGCCCAGGCCCGGGACGTGGAGCTGGGCCCCATCGTCGACAACCGCCAGGTGGTGCTGGCCGGCCTCGAGGCGGGCGACCGCATCATCGTCAGCGGCCTCATGATGCTTCAGGACGGCATGGCGGTTCAGCCGAGCGAAGTGGAGTCCGCCGAGGAGGTCGAAGGCGACCAGACGGCCGGCGAGGTCTCTCTCGAGGCCGGTGATGCGGGTGATGCCACTGACGCCGCTGACGAGGAGGCGTGATGCTCAGGTTCTTCATCGATCGGCCGATCTTTGCCTCGGTCATCTCCATCATCATCGTGCTGGTCGGCATGGCGGCCCTGCGCGCCCTGCCGGTGGAGCAGTATCCCGACGTGGTGCCGCCCCAGGTGGTGGTCCAGGCCAGCTACCCCGGCGCCAGCTCCTCGGTGATCGCCGAGGCGGTGGCCGCTCCCCTGGAGCAGGAGATCAACGGCGTCGACAACATGCTCTACATGGAGTCGACCTCCACCGACGCCGGCAGCCTGCAGATCACCATCTCCTTCGAGATGGGCACCGATCCTGACCAGGCGGCCATCAACGTCAACAACCGCGTCCAGGCCGCCACCGCGCGGCTGCCCCAGCAGGTCCGCAACCAGGGGGTGCGGGTCGAGGCGCGCTCCAACAATATCCTGATGGTGCCGGTGCTCTTCTCGCCGGACGGCAGTCGCGACGTGCTCTTCATGTCCAACTACGGGCTGCTCAACGTCCTCGACGAGCTGGTGCGGATTCCCGGCGTGGGCGACGCCTCGCTGTTCGGCGCCCAGGACTACTCCATGCGGGTCTGGCTCAGCCCCGACAAGATGGCCCAGTACGACCTGACGCCCAACGACGTGGCCGCGGCGATCCGCGAGCAGAACGCCCAGTTTGCCGCCGGCAGCCTGGGCGCCGAGCCCGCGCCCGAGGGGCAGGCCTTCACCTTCTCGGTGACCACCCAGGGCCAGCTCTCCGACCCGGAGGAGTTCGAGGCCATCATCCTGCGCTCCGAGGAGGACGGCAGCACCCTGCGCCTGGGCGACGTGGCCCGCGCCGAGCTGGGCGCCCAGAACTACGCCTTCTCGGCCACCTACAACGGCCAGGATGCGGTGCCCATGGGGGTCTACCTGCAGCCGGGGGCCAACGCCCTGGAGACCGCCACCGCGGTTCGCGAGGCCCTGGAGGATCTCTCCTCCCGCTTCCCGGAGGGGCTCTCCTACACGGTGCCCTACGACACCACCGAGTTCGTCGAGATCTCCATCCGCGAGGTGTTCATCACCCTGCTGATCGCCGTGGCGCTGGTGGTGGCGGTGACCTTCGTCTTCCTGCAGCACTGGCGCGCCACCCTGATTCCGGTGGCGGCGATCCCGGTGTCGCTGATCGGCACCTTCGCCGGCATGCTGGCCTTCGGCTTCTCGGTCAACCTGCTGACGCTGTTCGGCCTGGTGCTGGCCATCGGCATCGTGGTGGACAACGCCATCATCGTGCTGGAGAACGTCGACCGGCTGATCAGCGAGCATGGCATGAAGGCCCGCGAGGCGGCCATCGAGACCATGAAGCAGGTGGCCGGTGCCGTGGTCTCCTCGACCCTGGTGCTGGTGGCGGTATTCGCCCCGGTGACCTTCCTGGGCGGCCTGACCGGCGAGCTCTACCGCCAGTTCGCGGTGACCATCGCCGTCTCCGTGGTGGTCTCCGGCGTGGTGGCCCTGACCCTGACGCCCGCCATGTGCGCGATGCTGCTCGACAAGCAGTCCCACACCGTGGCCAAGCCCTTCCAGTGGTTCAACGCCGGCTTCGACAGGCTGACCCGCGGCTTCACCTGGCTGGTCGGCAAGCTGCTGCGCCATGCCGTCATCGGCGTGCTGCTCTTTGCCGGCGTGATGGCCGCGACGCTCTTCACCATGTCCCGCCTGCCGCCGGGGCTGGTGCCCCAGGAGGACCAGGGCGTGGCGCTGGTGGTCTACCAGCTGCCTGCGGTATCGGCGCTGCCCCGCACCGAGGCGGTGCGCGACCAGGTCTCCGGCATGCTGCTGGAGCTGGACGAGATCGACGAGTTCACCACCTTTGCCGGCTTCGACCTCATCGCCGGTGCCCTGCGCACCAGCGCCGGGGTGGGCTTCGCCAACCTGGCCGACTGGAGCGAGCGTGAAGGGCCGGGGCAGGATGCCCAGTCCCTGACCGGCCAGATCATGGGCATGGGGGGCGCCATTCCCGAGGCCTTCGTGATCTCCTTCACCCCGCCGCCCATCATGGGGCTCTCGCTGACCGGCGGCGTGGAGGGCTACCTGCAGGTCCGCGGCGACGCCAGCACCGAGGAGATCGCCGAGCTGGCCGGCCGGCTTGCCGCCGCCGCCAACGAGCGCCCGGAGCTGACCAACGCCCGTACCACCCTGGATACCTCCATCCCGCGCTACCGGGCGGAGCTGGATCGGGAGAAGGCCCGTGCCATGGGGGTGCCGATCAACGAGGTCTTCGCCAGCATGCAGAGCACCTTCGGCTCCATGTACGTGAACGACTTCACCCTGGCGGGGCGCAACTGGCAGGTGAACCTGCAGTCGGAGGGCGAGTTCCGCAGCCAGCCGGAGGACCTCAACAAGGTCTTCGTGCGCTCCCAGAGCGGCGAGATGATCCCGCTCTCCTCCCTGGTGACCCTGACCCGGGAGGCCGGGGTGGATATCCTCAACCGCTACAACGTCTATTCGGCCGCCAAGTTCCTGGCCGATGCGGCGCCGGGCTACACCACCGGCCAGGCCAAGGAGGCCATGGAGCAGGTGGCCGCCGAGGTGCTGCAGGGGGGCGATACGGCCCTGGGCTGGACCGGCGAGGCCTATCAGCTCGATGCTGCGGCGGGTGCCGGCGGCCTGGCCTTCGGCCTGGGCCTGCTGATGGTGTTCCTGATCCTGGCCGCCCAGTACGAGCGCTGGTCGCTGCCCCTGGCGGTGGCCACGGCGGTGCCCTTCGGGGTGCTGGGGGCGGCGCTGGCCGCCATGCTGCGGGGCTTCCCCAACGACATCTACTTCCAGGTGGGCCTGCTGGTGCTGATCGGCCTGGCGGCCAAGAACGCCATCCTGATCGTGGAGTTTGCCGCCCAGAACCGCCGCGAGGGCAAGAGCTCCAGCGAGGCGGCCCTGGGGGCGGCCCAGCAGCGTTTCCGCGCTATCCTGATGACGGCGCTGACCTTCATCATCGGCACCCTGCCGCTGGTGTTTGCCACCGGCGCCGGCGCCAACAGCCGTCAGGAGATCGGTACCGTGGTGGTGGGCGGCATGCTGCTGGCCAGCTCGCTCGCGCTGATCTTCGTGCCGCTGGCCTACAAGCTGCTGGATGATCTCACCACCTGGCTGCGCGGGCGCAAGGCGGCCCGGCAACAGAAGGAGACAACCCATGCGTAAGGCACTCCCTGTGCTGCTGCTCTCCACCGCCCTGATCGAAGATGAACCAAACCTGACATTGCGACAGGGTGAAGCAATAGACATACTGTTTGATGAGGAAGCCATTAAGGGTGTTGTAACCAGGACAGGTGCTGTGTATGAGACCCAGGCGGTTATAATAGCAACGGGAACCTACCTGGGAGGCAGGGTCTACATTGGAGAGGTAAACTACCAATCAGGACCTGATGGAATGTTCCCCTCCCTCCTCCTATCCGATTCCCTAAAGGAAAAGGGGTTTCAGTTGAGAAGGATGAAAACAGGCACCCCTGCAAGGGTGCACCGGGACAGTGTTGATTACTCCGTTATGGAGATTCAACCAGGCGATGAGGAGGTTATTCCATTCTCATTCCTCAATATGGGAAAGACCTTTGATTTTGAACAGGTCCCCTGCTACCTTACCTACACAACAGAGGACACTCATGAAATAATTAGGCAAAACCTTGACCGATCACCAATGTTTTCAGGTTATATAGAAGGTGTGGGTCCAAGGTATTGTCCATCCATAGAGGATAAGGTTGTAAGGTTTGGAGATAGGGACAAGCACCAGGTCTTCATTGAACCAGAGGGCTTGTCAACCAAGGAGATGTATGTGCAGGGTGTCAGCTCTTCCCTGCCTGAAGAAGTCCAGATAAACATGTACAGGAAGATAAAGGGCCTTGAGAATGTACAATTCATGAGATCTGCCTATGCAATTGAGTATGATTCAATAAACCCGACAATGCTTAAGAGGAGCCTTGAACACAAGCAGATAAGGAATCTTTTCTTCGCCGGACAGATCAACGGGTCTTCAGGATATGAGGAAGCTGCAGCCCAGGGGCTTATCGCAGGCATTAATGCAGCACAAAACATAAAGGGCGGGGAACCTTTTATCCTGGATAGGTCAGAGGCCTACATTGGGGTATTGATAGATGACCTGGTAACAAAGGGAACCGAAGAACCCTATAGGATGATGACTTCAAGGGCTGAATACAGGCTTACTCTTCGACAGGACAATGCTGACCTGAGGCTGACCAGGAAGGGTTATGACCTGGGTCTTGTCACTGAAGAACGCTATAGAAAGACGGTTGAAAAGGAAGAATTGATAGAAAATGAGCTTAAGAGACTCAGAAAGCTAATTATTAATCCCAATTCAGACAATAATAGAACTCTTGAAGGTATTGGATCCACTGCAATCAAGAATGCCACATCCCTGTACGACCTTATCAAGAGACCGGAGGTTTCCTATGATAGCACACTTGTTTTCGATCCTGAGCGGGAACCGCTCATCAAGGAGATTAGGCTTCAGGTTGAGACCCAGATCAAGTATGAAGGATACATCAAGAAGCAGATGATTCAAATTGAACAGTTTAAGAAACTGGAGAACAAGAAGCTTTCGGTGGAGTTTGACTATTCAAGGGTTAAGGGATTGAGTAACGAGGCCCTTCAGAAGCTTACTGCCATAAAACCGGATTCAGTGGGTCAGGCCTCAAGAATATCGGGTGTCTCACCAGCTGATATAAACGTCCTGCTGATACATCTTGAACAAAGGCGAAGGAATGGTGAAAAGGATGAATGATGATAGACTTAAGAGACTTTCCACTTCAATGGGCCTTGAACTGACTGACGAGATGCTTCATGATTTCACAGTCTACAAGGAAATGCTAAAGGAATGGAATGAGAAGATCAATATAACAAGTATCACAGAGGACGAGGAAATTGATAAGAAACATTTTGTGGACAGCCTCTCCCCCGCACTGACCGGGATATTTGATGGAGATAAGGAAATAATCGATATCGGAACCGGTGGAGGCTTCCCTGGACTTCCTTTGAAGATAAGAAACAGAAATCTGAAGGTAACCCTACTGGACAGTCTCAACAAGAGAATCATATTTTTGGATCAGGTTATCAACAAGCTTGGACTTGAGAACATTGTTGCTGTTCACGGAAGAGCTGAAGAGCTGGGGCTAAAACCTGACTACAGGGAAAAGTATGATGTTTGCGTGTCCAGGGCAGTGGCATCACTGGATACCTTAAGTGAGTATTGTATGCCCTTTGTAAAGGTTGGAGGTTACTTCATATCAATGAAGGGGCCTGAGGTGGATGATGAGGTCAAGGAGAGCACTAAAGCCATTGAAACACTGGGTGGCCAGGTGGAAGAAATCAAACATGTACAGATTCCTGAAAGCGACATAGTCCATTCATTGGTGGTTATAAGGAAGATTAGAAACACTCCCAAGAAGTACCCTCGTGCAGGAGGAAAACCAAAGAAATCACCTATCAAGTAGAGGTAAGCA
>ERZ1032852.243-NODE-243-length-14462-cov-8.172416_pt1 | contig 14462 bp, 13 predicted proteins | sample MGYA00516689_ERZ1032852 | MGnify/ENA primary metagenome ERZ1032852 (study PRJEB33719, sample SAMN04262499) | wastewater metagenome | biome: rural village; feature: composting latrine chamber; material: composting feces with ash | place: El Salvador | collected...
AGCAGGTTAGAGCGTACGACTCATAATCGTAAGGTCGGGAGTTCGAGTCTCCCCCCCGCTACCAAGGTGCTGGTTACAGCTCCAACACTACGCTTTCGGCCATGTACTCCTTTGCTCCAATGGGTGCTCACACCGCAGCCCTGTTAGCGGATACCTGGAAGTATTCACCCCCTTACGACTTTCACCACATGACGGCGGATCCCGAAGACTATAACGAGTTTGTTGACCCGACCCAGTGGTCAGCGCACTTCATGAAGGTGCTGGAGTGCGGTGAGTTGGGGGTTCTTCTCTATCGCTACCTTCAATGTGCGGGCGATTCGCGTGTATGAGGAGGCCGGCTTCAAGGCCGCGCCGCTTCCGGCAAACCACGAATGGGGTGGAATACGACTTCCTTGAGATGAAGAGTGAGTCCAAGGCTGAATGAGGGCTGGGCATAGGATTGAACAGTGATGCTTGATGTGTGATGCTTGGCTGGGAGGTGGTTTCGTGCGAACAACGCTCACGATTGAAGACGACGTGCTCTTGGCGGCGAAGCAACTCGCGCGCGCCGAGCACATCTCGGTTGGGCAGGCACTCTCAAAGCTTGCTCGCCTAGGCATTAATCGCCAGGATGAGGGCGATCGTCGCAACGGGGTTCAGCTCCTTCCTGTTGCGGAGGGTGCCCGTGTGGTCACTTTGGAAGCAGTAAACGAACTGAGAGACGAGTTGGTGTGAACCGTCTTCTACTCGATGTGAACGTCTTGATCGCGCTCATTGACCCGTCTCATGAGCAGCACGATGCGGCGCACCAATGGTTCTTCGGAGATCCAGACCGTCCATGGTCTACCTGCCCCACTACTGAGAATGGCGTCATTCGCATCGTCAGCAATCCGCGATACCCGAATCCGCGGCCCGTGTGGGTGGTTATGGAGAGCCTGGAAAGTTTGACGCGGCAAGCCGATCACGAGCGGATGGTCGAGGACGTCACGCTGCTATCCGATGATATTGACCGGAAGGCTCTGCTGTCCTCGGGTCAAATCACTGACAGCTATCTGGCTCTGCTTGCGTACTCCCACGGATCGGCCCTAGCCACCTTTGACCGCAAGCTCTCTGTGGCAGCTTTGCCGGAGGGTGTCTCAGTTGTTCAGATCCCCGGCTAGAGCGTGTGGCTCATAATCGCAAGGTCGGGAGTTCTAGTCTCCCCCCGCTTCGGTTACAGCCTCATAGCGGGCCGTCTGTGCCGGGATACCCCTGTTAGCGTGACATTACGGAACGTCAGCACCAACTGGGCTTAGGGAGCCTCCATGAAACGCGCACTAGCCGCGGTCTCCGCCATTGCCCTCGCCGTTATCGGTCTGAGTGGGTGTGGAGGTACCGAGTCAAAGGAATCCAAAACGGAGGTTGCCGTAACAGCCCGGCAGAGGAAGAGGCCGAGGAGGAAGGGGGCACAACGGAACAGACTGTTGCGGAAGCCTGTCTGGAACTGGCGACGCCAATGCTTGATGCCGAGAGAGCGATGACCGAACTGGCAACAGAGTCATTGGATTTAGCTGCGGATATCACCGCGGACCCTGGGCCGGCAGCTAGCGTCTTGATCCTCCGAGGGCTTAGCTTTGGTGCTAAGTGGTTCACCGTCGGCGGCGCCGCGGGCTCAGGCCAAGCCCAGGAACTCCTTTATGGCGGGCATCTCGGAGCGAATCTGCTCGGCGCCTTCGGTGTAAGACCTTTCGAGGCGTGAGAATCTGCGCTCCCGATTGCTGACGAGGTAGCCGGTGGGAGCAAAGACATATGCCTTGCCATCGGCTTCCAGGTCGAACAGTTCTTCGCGGGTTCGGTTGTAGTTTTCAGGCCGCTCCATGAGAGCTTCGGTCACAGAGGGGTAATCCTTGAATACGCGGCGAGTTACGGCATTGGCACGGAACGGTTTCTTCACGTAGTCGCGCGGCCTGGTCAGGACCACCAGGAACTTTTCATAACCATCTGCCTTTGCTGCGTCGAGGGCGATTCCGCCCGAGGGTCCCAACGCCCCGTCCACGTACATCTGCCCATCGATTTCCACCGGGGGCATGAAAACAGGCATGGTGGAGGAGGCCTGGACGCGGACCAAGAAGTCCTCTGGCACGTTGATGTCTTCGCGTCCCCAGAAGACTTCTTTTCCGTCGTCGGCGCGGAATGCCCCGATGCGGAAAGTTATAGGGTTCTTGTTGAACACGTCCCAGTCATAGGGGAGGGATTGTCCGGGCTCAGATGTGCGCTGGTAGATGTAGTCGGCGTTGAACAGTCCGTTGCCGCGGGCCCAGGTCCGCAGATTTCCGAAATTTGGGTCCAGGGCGAACTCGACGAAAGACCTTCTAGAACGGACAAGATCTCTGGAAATGTAGTTCGCGGTGTTGGTGCTGCCAGCGGAGATTCCTGCCACCCAGTCAAGAAAGACTTGGTTCTTGATCAGTTCGGTGACGACCGGCGCGGTGTAGGAGGCGCGCATGCCTCCACCCTCGAAAATGAGGGCAGTGTCTTTGACGTTTGATTCCAGAATCTGTTCGGCCATGCCCTAATGGTCGCTCCAAACACGGGGTCTGTGTCAAGCCTGGGTGTTGAAACTCCCGATGGGTGCAGCTTTGAGCGAGACACCTCACACGTGACCAACAGCAGCGCGATCTGAATTCGCCATATCTCCCGCTTTCTCAGAGACTCGCCAACTGAGTGGCAGGAACCGACGATCCGGTCCTTCTCCTACCCGGAACGCTCCTCCCCGCCAGATGAGGCCTTCCCCAGCCCCACGAATGCTTCCCTAACCCCATGAGCCGCGTGTCCTGCGTACATCTCCTCTTTTCCTAAGTCGGCTCATTGTCCCGGATGTGCTTCCGTGTCCCTCATGTGGTTCCCTGTCCTTAATGTGTATGTTATGAAATCGTGTTGGCCAGGAATGGCGGCACCAAGAGCTCCGGGAAGCACGGTAAGGACAGGGAACAGTGTTGTGAAACTCAGGGGCCGATCTGGGTCAGATTATGCCGCCTGACGAGGTGTCACCTTGAGGGCGTTGGCAGTTCCGCAAGCGAATTAGCTGCAAGGAACGGCACAACGAGGGGTTCCGAAGCTTTGTCCCGCATTTGGGTCTAGGCCGGGGCTCGGTGCAGGGCCTTCCAAGACCCTTCTTGTAGCAAGCCGCAGGATGGTCACTCTTCAGAACCCGCATCCAACGCCAGCACCGATGCCACCGCGTCAATGAGTGGCTGCCCATGCACACGCGTCCAGAGGGTCGTCAGGTGGTGGGAGTCTTGGTATACAAGTACCCCCTCGTCCACACTCACACACGTTCCTTCGGGGCAGTACTGGTCTGCCATCGCAACAAAACGGAAGTGGGGATCTGAGATAGGGGAGAGGGCTTCGTTCTTGGAGTAGTACTTGTCGAAGTCTTGGAAGCAGGCGTCAGCACCACGCGCGGCAACGCATTCCGGAACGTCGTAGGGGAACAACGGGTTGTCCTCAATGGCGACAACACCTATGCCCGCGGCCAGCAGTTTTTCAAAAGCCGAGTTGTAACCACTTGGGATCACGTTGACACCCTCGATCCAACGTGTGCCGTTGGTTACCACCACGTCCGGGCGTTGCTCCAGCAGCATCTCCATTACTTCTAGGTTCCATTCAACGCAAGAGGGTAGCGGCGTGTAGCCGAACCCTTCAGTGTCGCCGAATGGGCAACTGCTCTTGACCAGGGTGTAAATGTCCGCATCGAGTTCTTCGGCCGAGTCGACAAGCACATCCAACCACTGAGCAGTGCGTGAGCCACCAACGACGTAAACGCTCTTTCCGTCGGCTTCCTCCGTCCAGCGGCATTCGACCACTTCGGGTCTGACGACGGCTTGGATGCACTCCTTTGAGAACGCCATGTGTTTTTGGGTGTTGGGGTAGTTCGGATTAGGGGTTATCGAGTTCGAGTCAACAGAAGCCGGTTCGAGTCTCTCCATAGCAATTTCTGCTTGCCCCGCGCTACTGACTTCTTTCGCATCCCAAACGTGGAGGAGCGCTGCCGGCGGCAGCACCAGAAGCAGACATGTCAGCACTGTGCGCCACCAGTAGGCGCCTATGGCTTTGGAGAACCGGATGGGGTTCTCCACGAACTTGGTGGTGAGGATCGCGAGGCCGACGGAGGCCCCGATTATTCCCAATCCCCAGAGGATCGAGACGTCCGGGCCAACAAGAATCCGATAGAAGACCAACATCGGCCAGTGCCAAAGATAAATGGCGAACGAGGCGTTGGCGACGTAGAGGACCGGCTTCCATTTCAAGATCGACGGTTCGACCCGGTTCCAAGACCCAACGATCAGAGACATTGCCGCGGCAACGGGGAGTAGCGACCAATATCCGGGCAGGCGGCTACCAAGGTCCACAACCGCGCCCAAGAGGAGCAGTCCGACGAGGCCACCCCAGCTCAAAATGCGGAACTGTGCAGCCCGCCGAGGACTGGGGTCGGGCGTCTTTCGCAGGACGAGGAAAAGCAGCGCCCCGAACATGAACTCCCACAGGCGCGCCCAGGTGTCGAAGTAGGCGGCCGACTGGTTTGAATGGGTGGCGACAACGGAATAGGTGAACGAGGCCAGCAGGACAAGTACGGTGACCCACGCAAAAGCCCGAGGGAGCGCTTCCGCACCTCGTTTTGACCAACGCAGTATGCAGGCGCTGACGATTCCTAAGACTATTGCCGCCAGAATGTAGTACTGGACGTTCACGGACAGAGCCCAGAACTGTTGGAAAAGAGTCGAAGCAGTGCCTTGCGCTAGGTAATCGGTCGACTGGCTTATAAGCCTCCAGTTTTCCCTGAACGTGAGGCTGGCCCAACCTGACTGGATGTTGGTTGCCCAGAAAAGTTTAGGCATCCACAACAAGGCCGCACCTGCGGACACGGAGATCACCAATGCGGCAGAGGGAATGACTCGCCGCGCTGTCCTCAACAAGTAGTTGAAGGTGGCCGAGGCAATCTGCTTCCCGCCGTTCGCGCGGGCATAGGCGCGTAGCAGCGACCCCATCGAAAAGAAGCCAGCCACCACGAAGAACACATCGACGCCGCCCGATACGCGTCTGAACCAGATGTGGTACACGACAACCAGCAGGGCAGCGACCGTGCGCAGGCCTTGGACTCCTGCGAGGTGGCGACGGTCATCGTCAAACACCGACGGTGCGGGTTTCTGTGTAGAAGCTGGCGGATCTGATTCGGGACGTCTTACCTGGGGATTCCCGATCCCTAACGTGCTGAGATCACCGGCCGTTGCGTCGCTAACCACCGTAGGAGCCTAACAGTGCGCTGCGCTCCGCAGGTGTTTACATCCCTCGACTCCGGCCAAGATCTGGGCCTTAGGGCTCAGGTGATGCCGTAGCGGCGTATTGGGAGCGCTCCCCCTAGCTAACGCCCAACCCGGGACACGTCAAGTGTGATGCAGGTCGAATGTTCTGGCTCTAACGTCAGCGCAGTGTACATCCCCAGCCTGGGGATGGGCGGGACGCCACCGCTCAAGGGCAGCCTTCAGGCCCGGGCGGGCGAGGGGCGGACGTCATTCCTGTCCGTCCGAGGAGAGAGGGATGGCAATGAAGATGTTACGCAAAAGACGAGGGCGCGCGGCTCTCGGTGCGCTCGGCGGCGTCGCATTGACGCTTTCTCTGGGGACTCTGCCCGCACTGGCTGGCGAAACAGATCCGGAGGGTGCAACGGATCCCGAAGCGGTACCCGTGGTGTACGTCGAAGGGGAGGAGAGTAGCAAGGTCTCCGAGGACCCTCTGACCCTCAAAGAGACTCCGGTGCTCGAAGACGGGCAACCGGCTACTGAAGAAGGTGCGGGAGGTGTCGACCCAGCCCCAGAGGGAGCGGAGGCGCCCGAAGCGGGAGTCGAGGGAGAACCAGAACAGGAGCCTGGTGATAGAAGCGGAGGTGAGGCGTCACCCGTTGTAGCCCAGATGATGTCGCTACCTGCGCCTGTTGCGGAAGTGGCTCCCGCTGGGAAGATCGAGAGTGTAACCAGGGACGGCTGTACGGTCACGATTACCGCTGCCACGGAGGCTGTCGGTGATTTTGCCGTCGACATTTGGGACGACGGCGAAGTGCTCTACACCGACGCTTGGACTACAACGAAGTCGGGTACGCACACCACCAAGTGGACCATCACGAATCCAGCCGGTGACGAGGCGCCCGGGGTAGGGATTTACCTGACGCTTGGGGGGCGCAAAGATCGACCGCATCGACCCGTGGGAATACCCGGATTCTGTGGCGAACGAGTGCTCTGCAGCCGTTTCCGTGACAGCCACAGCGCCTGGTTATGACTCGGCAAAGGGCGTGGAAGCGGGCGCGAAGGCGCCTATTGCTGGCGCGGGTTTCCTTCCGGGTGAGACTGTCATCTTCACAGTTGGGGGAGTCGAGGTTGGCTCCGCGGTTGTGGGCGATGACGGAACGTTCGAGGGGACGTTTGTGGTTCCAGAGGGTGTGGATCCTGGTTCTTCGTTCATGGTCACCGTTACGGGTGAGGAGAGCCTGCGTAGCATCACAGTCACATTCACAGTGGCGGGTGCCGCTGCCGCTTCGTGATCTTATGAAGTCAAGATAGGGTCTTCGGGATTCGTCTCGGGGGCCCCATCTTGGTGTCCCGACAACGCAACCCGCTCCGCCGGTCACACGCGACGCCGTATCTATGAGCGATGAGGCGACACGTCTCATCTACCGATCCGTGTTACCTGCCAGTTTCGCTTTTCCCCGGTTGCGCTTGGCCGGCCCGTTCCCGGGATTAGCCCTGCTGGGTCCGGGGAGTGCGGCCGAGCACAGCACCCTCATCTCCATCGACCAAACCAAATCCGGCACGCAACGTGGCCTCAAGCAGTCTGGGCACGTCAACCAGGTCGGGATGCAACCGTCCAAAAACTTCCAGACCTTCCCAGGCAGCAATCAGCCGGGCAGCCTCTTGCTCGACAGGCAAGCCATTATCTGCAAGATCTCCGGTCTCCCGCTGCGCCCAGATTGCCTCACTGAAGATGGACAGCAGGATCTGGTGCCGTTCCTGGAGGTACTCGCGCGCCGGGTGCCCCTCGATGCCCGCCTCTGCGGACATCACCGAAAACAGTTGAGAGCTCTCTGGGTCCTGCAGACCTAGTTCCGCGGTCCTAACCAGTGCGGCAGTCAAAGCTCCGACTGTGAGCGGAGTGATGATCCCGTCGGGGATCTCGTTCCCCTGGGTGTATGCGGTGTCGCGGGCCTGGAGCGCCTCGTGTAACAGATTCGTTTTGTCACCGAAATGATGGATCAGCGTTGAGTGGTCCACCCCCGCCGCTTTCGCGACGCTGCGTAACGAGGTCCCCTCGAACCCCCTACTGGAGAAGATGCGGGCCGCTTCAACAAGGATTCTTTGACGAGTTGGGGCGCTGACACGGTAACTTCTCTTCGCAGTTTCCTGGCCGCGGTGTTCCGTCGAATGTGCCAATGCTCCCCCTTGTCCTTTGTCCCCAGCTTGTGTCCCCGGGGGCGTGATTGGCAGGTTGTCCTTCGTTTTCCTCGCCGAAGTGTGTCCGAATCCACACAGAAAGGCCTCCCCCCGAACCTTCCACCACCTGGTGGAAGTGCGTTAGGCTACAGATGTGAACGAAGTGGATCATGCGCTCAGAAGGACGTACCCATAATTCGCTTCTTCTGGGCATTAGGGGCTGAAAACAAAGGTGAAACACGAAGACGTGATCTCGCAGTTGACGCGAGAAGAAAAAGCATCGCTGACGTCAGGGCTGTCATTCTGGCAGACCAAGTCGATCGACCGGCTGGGGATTTCCTCCGTTACGGTGAGCGACGGCCCTCATGGCCTTCGCAAGCAAGAATCCAAAGGTGACCACCTGGGCCTGCGTGGCTCGGTGCCGGCAACCAGTTTCCCGACCGCCGCAACGTTGGCGAACTCCTGGGATGACCAACTTCTTTTCGATGTGGGGGAGGCGATCGCATCAGAGGCTGTTGAGCAGGGCGTTGACGTAATCCTCGGCCCCGGACTCAACATCAAGAGGAACCCGCTTGGGGGACGTAACTTTGAATACTTCTCTGAAGATCCGCTCCTGGCCGGGACCTTGGCGGCGTCGTTTATCCGCGGTGTGCAGTCCATTGGCGTAGGGGCTTGCCCGAAGCACTTCGCGGTCAACAGCCAAGAGACTCGTCGCATGAGCGTTGACGAGGTCGTGGACGAAAAGGCCCTGCATGAGATCTACCTGGAGGGCTTCCGAATCGCCCTAGGCCAGGGGTCCCCCTGGATGCTGATGAGTTCTTACAACCAGGTCAATGGCGAATACGCTCACCAAAACCCCTACCTGATCTCCGACGTCCTGCGTGGTCAGTGGGGCTACGACGGCGTTGTCGTGTCGGATTGGGGTGGCAACGTTGACAGCGCTCAGGCCGCAGCCGTTGGCTCCAACCTCGAAATGCCCACCAGTAGCGGCGTGGGGGAGGCCCGTGTCCTGAACGCAGTGGAGAATGGGGAATTGGACGAGGCGGTGCTGGACCATCGCATCGACGAGTTCCTCACCTTGGTGGACCGCATCACCCAGCCGCGCGGACCCAAACAGCCCCTCGACATGGCGCGCCAGCACGAGATTGCGCGAAGTGCGGCCGAGGAATCCCTAGTCCTCCTCCGCAATGTTGACGGGGCGCTCCCCCTGAACACCACTGAGCGCGTCGCCGTCATCGGATCGTTTGCTGATGTCCCCCGCTATCAGGGAGCAGGATCTTCCCTGGTTAACCCAACGCGTGTGGTCTCCGCCCTGGACGCGCTCAAGACTTCCGGGCTGAACCTCATTGGCTACGAACCCGGCTTCAAGCGGGCGGACAAACCGTCCCGGCGCTTAGCCGGCCGCGCCTTGAATCTCGCGGAACACGCCGACACCATTCTTCTCTTCCTCGGTTTGGACGAGGGCGCAGAAAGCGAAGGCGTCGACCGCCCCCACATGCGCCTGGCCCGCAACCAACTGGCGTTGACCAGGGACCTGATTCGCCAGGCCGAATTCCTCGGGACAAAGATTGTTGTCGTCTTGGCGGGAGGCTCCCCCGTGGAGTTGCCCTTTGCGGAAAACGTTGATGCGATTTTGCACTCGTACCTCGCCGGGCAGGCTGGCGGCCAAGTAATCGCAGACGTCCTCGTCGGCAATGTCAACCCCAGTGGCCGCCTGGCAGAGTCTTACCCGTTCAAGTATCGCGACGTGGCCTCCTCGGACACCTTCGCATTGCACCAGGCCTCCGCGGAACACCGCGAAAGTATCTACGTCGGATATCGCCAGTACGACAAGGTCGGGCAACGCGTCCGCTACCCGTTCGGTTTCGGCCTTTCATACACCGAGTTCACCTTCTCCGACCCTGCGATTGTGGGGAAGACTGACGAGGGCCAGCCGGCGGCAGCGGAAGTAAACGTCACAAACATCGGCCAGGTTGACGGATCCCAAGTGGTGCAGCTTTACGTGGCGGCCAAGGGCGCCGACCGCGCATTCCGACCCGTCCAGTCCCTCGCCGGTTACGCCAAGGTCCCCCTGCGGGCAGGCGAAACCAAACGAATCCGCATCACCCTCAGCGACCACGCCTTCTCCGTTTACAGCCCCCGCGAGCACAGGTGGGTTAGCGTCGCCGACGACTACCAGTTGCGGTTTGCCTCTTCCTCCCGCGACGTTGAAGTGACACTGGAAGTCCCCGTCCCCGGCGAAATTGCCGCGAAGGAACTTGAAGCAGAAAGTGCCGCGCTTCCTCACTACGTGAGCGGACACACCCGCAACGCCACCGACGCCGAGTTCGCAGACCTGCTCGGCCGCACTCCGCCAGCGACAACCTGGGACCCCGAAGAACCTTTGAACCCGAACAGCGTTCTTGACCAAGTCCCGGGGCATTCCGTCCTCGGGAACGCACTTCACAGCGCGATTGTCGGGACGGCAAACGCCCTTGATCGGCTCGGCAAACCAATCGCGGCGAACTACGCGCGTTTCACCTTGGCCTTGCCGCTGAGATCAATGGCAGTGATGAGTGGCGGCAAGATCAGCGAATCAACGATGAACACAGCAATCGCATTTCTCAATGGAGAGGGACTTTCGTGGCTACACGGAAAGAAATAAAACGCGCGGCCGTGCAAGCCGTAAAAGAGGACAAAGCAGCGCGCAAAGCCCGCAAAGAACAGATTGCGGCACTGCCTGCAGACCAACAGAAGGCCGCAAAGGCCGCCGACAAGGCTGCAAACAAACAGGCCAAAGCGGAGGCGAAGAAGGCCCAGAAGGAAGCCCGCAAATCCATGACGCGGAAAGAGCGCCGCAGGGACAAGCGTGACGCTCGCATCACCAAGAAGGTTCGCAACCGTCCTCGTCGGGCAGTTGGCTGGGGCATCTTCGGCGTATTCGTCCTGATCATCGCAATCGTTGCGGCCCCGTTTGTGGCGGACATCGGGGACCTCCTCGGCCGGCACGTCGACACCAACACACCCGAAGGTGAAGCCGCCCGCGCTCACAGCACCGAAGTGGCGGCAGAGATCGCCGATGAAGGCCTGGTCCTCCTAAAGAACGAAGACGACCTCATGCCGCTGGAAGGCGACAACAAGAACATAAACGTCTTCTCCTTCGCGTCCTTCAACCTGCGTTACGGCGGAGCAGGTTCAGGCGCCGCCGACCAAAGCCAAGCCATCAGTCTGTACGACGCGCTAGAACAAGCGGGTCTCTCCTACAACGTCGACCTTTACGAGGTTCACACGGAAGCCGGCGCTGAAACCGCGACCAGTACCGACAGTGGCCTGATGTCAGTTGTGAAGATGTTTGTTGGGGGTCGGAGCGGGTTGGAGCCGGACCCCTCGTACCTCACCGAAGAAGTCATGAGCGACGCGGCCGCCTTCAGCGACGTCGCGTTGGTTGTTATTGGGAACGAGGGCGTGGAGTCCTCGGACTTCACCCACGAAGAACTCCAGTTGGGCGACAACGAACGCGAACTGCTGAACACGGTGACGGCGACGTTCGATGACGTGATCGTGATAGTGAACTCTGGCAACCAAATGGAACTCGGGTTCCTGGACGAATACCCCCAGATCAAGAGCGCCGTTTGGATCGGCACCCCCGGCCCCACGGGCGCGGTCTCCCTGGCGAACATCCTTTCTGGGGACCTGAACCCCTCCGGTCACCTCCCAAGCACGTACGCCTACGACATCGGTTCCGCGCCGGCCGCGGAGAACTTCCAGGCAACCAAGTATGAAAACGTGAACCGCTCCTTCATCAACTACGAAGAGGGCATTTACGTTGGGTACCGCTTCTACGAGACCTACTACGACGACCCCGCCATCTACGCCGAGGCAGTCCAGTTCCCCTTCGGGTTCGGCCTCTCCTACACGGAGTTCGAATGGGACGTTGCAGACCCCGTCGTTACGGACGACTTTGTTTCCGTTGACGTCAAAGTGACGAACACTGGCGACGTGGCGGGTAAGGACGTGGTGCAGGTTTACTACTCGGCCCCCTACAATCCGGGTGGCATCGAGAAATCCGCGGTTGAGTTGGGGAACTACGAAAAGACTTCCCTCCTTGAACCGGGTGCTTCCGAAACGGTGACGGTCCAGTTCGCATTCCGCGACATGGCATCCTGGGACATGGACGACCGGCAGGCTTACGTGCTTGAAACCGGCACGTACGACATTCGGGTCAGCACCGACGTTCACACAGTTGTCGCCCAGTTCCCCTACGAACTGACCGAGGAAATTGTGTACGAGGTGGACGAGGTGACCGGGACCGAACTGCAAAATCGTTTCGACGAGGCCACCAGTGATCTGACCTACCTGTCGCGAGCCGACTGGGAAGGCACCTACCCGGGCACAACCCCCGCTAACACGGTTGCGTCAGACGAAGTGGTGGAGGCAATCTCCCCACAGGTTGAGATCGTCGAAGGTGAAGTTCCAAAGACCGGCGCGGACAACGGATTGGTCCTTGCAGACATGAAGGGCCTGGACTACGACGATCCGCTGTGGGACGAGTTCTTAGATGAATTCACCGTTGACGAAGAGATCGACCTGTTCGCTAAGGGCGGGTGGCGCACCATCGCCATCAAGCGCCTAGGGGTTCCCAGCACAACGCTCCTGGACGGGCCAGCAGGCATCAACTACTTCTTCGGGAAGATGGAGGCTGCGTCCTTCCCAACAGAGGCCGTGATTGCGGCGACCTGGAACGACGAGCTCGCCTATGACATGGGCGTGGCAGTCGGCGAGGAAGCCAACGCTTACGGCGTCCAGGGCTGGTACGCCCCGGGCATGAACCTGCACCGGACGGCGCAGGGTGGACGGAACTTCGAGTACTACTCGGAAGACCCAGTGCTCTCTGGCCAAATGGCAGCGCAGATGGTGGCGGGTGCGGAAAGCCGCGGCGTGATGACCTTCATGAAGCACTTTGTGCTGAATGATCAGGAGTCAGCGGCCCGCACTGGCGTCAATGTGTACGTGAGTGAGCAGGCCTTGCGCGAGCTCTACCTCAAACCCTTCGAGATCACCGTCAAAGAAGCGGACCCCAGCGGCGCCATGTCTTCCTTCATCCATGTGGGAACGACATGGTCGGGTGGGAACCAGGCACTCCTTCAAGAGGTGCTGCGCGAGGAGTGGGGCTTCGACGGAATGGTCTCCACCGACGCCGTCCTCGGTTCGTTTATGAACCCGGAGCAGGCCGTGGTTTCGGGGAACGAGTTGATGCTCACCTCCTTCCCCAGCCAAACCGTGAAGCAGATGAAGGCGGCGTACAAGGAAAACCCGGTCCTGATCGGGTGGGGTTTGCGTGATCGCACACACACAACGATGTATACGTTGGTGCAGAGCGGGGTTGTCGACTAACTCGGCCCCACCTGCGAGGTTGTGTTTTATGCCGGCCCTCGGTCATCTGACTGGGGGCCGGTTCGCGTCGAAACCCTACTGCCGTACAGGAAAAATCACGCCGTCAAAACGCGCACGCGTCATTTGCGGGGTGTGCCCTTTGTTCAGAAATCGATGGAACCGTTTACCCCAAGCTGTTCCCTCGAGGATCTGGGTGTTAACAACGCCCGCGCCCGCACCCTAGGCGGTCACAAGGCCGCCGATCACCCCTTCAAGCGCACCCTGGATGCGTCCGAGTCCGCAGGTGAGCAACGCCCACTTGCCTCTCCTCACACATTTTTCGGACCGGTCCAAGGCATGGCCCCCACCAATCAAGCCCAACCGGACGTTGGCTGCTAGGTCCCAGGAGGACAAAGAATCATGAAGAAGATACTCGGCTCCGCCCTAGCGCTTGGCTTGGGCCTCACGATGGCGGCGGGCGGTGTGGCGATGGCTGACCCGGGCGATCTGGGCGCTGGCAACATCAACCCGGAGACGGCGTCATCCTTGACGATCCACAAGTATTCGGGGGCTCCGGTTTCGGGGCCGGCCAACGATGGAACTGAGGTTACTGTCCCAACGGGTGAGGATGACCCGAACAAACCGCTAGCAGGCGTGTCGTTCAAGGCGTGCGAGGTGACTGGTCTGGATGTTCATAAGCCTGGTGATTGGCCGACGATCACGGCACTGAACACCGCGATTAACGCAAGCGCGAAACACGACTTCCCGACCACGGGATTCGATGGCGTTTCGGTGTCCACAACCGACTGCCTCGAAGGCCCCACTGATGAAAACGGTGAGATCAAGTGGAAGAGCACCGACACGAATCCGCTCAAGCAGGCTGTCTACTACGTGACGGAAACTGCTGCTCCGGCGAATGTTGCTGAGCATACGCTGCCGTTCTTGGTGACGGTTCCGATGGTGCACAGTTCGGACAACACGTGGATTTACAACGTGAATGTCTACCCGAAGAACGCATTGGTAGACATCCAGAAGGCGGCTACTGACGCAGGTTCGGTCGGTGTTGGCTCGGATGTTACGTGGACGGTGACTAACAAGATCCCGAAGATTCAGAACACGTTCGACAATTACCGTCTCCGTGACGTGCTTGATTCACGGTTGGATTATGTTGCGGATTCTTCAGTAGTGACGATTGATGGGGTGACCGACAACCAGCTGGATGCTGATGACTACACGGTGACTAACACTAGCGGCACTCTCCTGGTGACGTTCAATACCACTGGTCTTACCAAGCTGCGTGCGAACCAGGAAGAGGATCTGGTCTGGGCGTTCAAGACCACGGTTAAGACCATTGGCAACGGCGTCATCAAGAACCAGGCCTCTGTTCTGGCGAATACAGCGAATACAGTAAGTCCTGACTGGAGCGGCGCGGCAACTTCGGCGTCGACTGTTTCGTCTAACTGGGGTGCCCTAAAGATCAACAAGTACAACGGGGCAACCCGGGATGATCAGAAGGCTCTCTGGTGCCATCTTCCAGGTGTTTGGCTCTGCGGCTGATGCAAATGCTTGTGTGGCCGCCGTTACTGCGGCCAAAGGTTCACTACCCCATGGCTGCGATGGCCTGCTGATCAGCTGAGGTTCCCCTGGTGGCTGGTGGCCGCAGTGGCGGCC
>ERZ1032852.244-NODE-244-length-14452-cov-8.039592_pt1 | contig 14452 bp, 10 predicted proteins | sample MGYA00516689_ERZ1032852 | MGnify/ENA primary metagenome ERZ1032852 (study PRJEB33719, sample SAMN04262499) | wastewater metagenome | biome: rural village; feature: composting latrine chamber; material: composting feces with ash | place: El Salvador | collected...
AACTTCTCCAGCTCGTGAACCTTCTCCTCGAACGCGGCCAGCTCCTCCTCCTCGCCAATCACCTTGATCACGTTGCCGCGGGCTACCATGCGCAGCTTGGGGTACAATGTCTTGAGAAGTTGTATGTTGCTATTGTTGACCCCGAAGAAAACCACGGGGTCCACGTTTTCTAATATGATGACTCGTTCAATCATTCTTTGTTGCTTGTGAAATCGAGGGCATACTGGTGAGGCCTGTTCTCTTCTCCTTCAACCCAATTGATGAAGGCATTGTTCACGAGGCGGTTGCCGCCGGGGGTGGGGTAGTCCCCCGAGAAGTACCAATCCCCCCGGTGATCGGGGCATGCTGTATGCAGGTCTTCGATGCTCTGGAAGACCATGGTAACTTGGGCATTGATGGTTTCGGAAGTGAGCATCCGCGCGATTTTTGCGGAGACCTCCTCTTCGGTGAAAGGGGCGTAAATATCTTTCACGTGATTCACGATCTCCTCTTTTTTCTTGTGCCGTTGCGCCACTGCCTTTTCATATGTCTCGTCGATTACCCGCTGCATCCCTCGTTCTTTGAGCAACTCGATGGCCGCCTTGAACGCGATGAACTCGCTCATGCGAGACATATCGATGCCGTAACAATCGGGGTAACGAATCTGGGGAGAAGAGGAGACGATAACAATTTTTTTCGGTTCGAGGCGGTCGAGGATCTTCAGGATACTCTGCCGGAGGGTGGTCCCTCGAACCACGCTGTCGTCGATGATGACCAGGGTGTCTACCCCCCTTCTCAGCGACCCGTAGGTCACGTCGTAGACGTGCGCTGCCAGGTCGTTCCGGGTCTGCCCCTGCGCGATAAAGGTACGCAATTTAACGTCCTTGATAGCCACTTTCTCGGAACGCACCCGTTTGGAGAGAATCTCGTCGATCTCCTCCTTGGTGAGCGACTGCCCTTTTTCAAGGAGGGTGGCTGCTTTCTTGTGGTTGAAGTGATCTTCCAATCCTTGCAGCATCCCGAAGTAGGCCACCTCAGCGGTATTGGGAATAAAGGAGAAAACGGTGTTGTCGAAATCATCGTCGATCGCTTCGATGATTCTTGGCACTAATAGCTCGCCCAGTTTCTTTCGCTCCCGGTAAATATCGTAATCCGACCCCCTGGAGAAGTAAATCCGCTCGAACGAACAGGGGGTTATTTTTTCTTTTTTCTCGAGGATCTGGTGGCAACTGATTTTCCCGCTTCGTTTTACCACCAGTGCTTCTCCCGGCTGTAGCTCGTGCACGTCGGCCTTCTTCAAGTTGAACGCCGTTTGGATTACCGGCCGTTCCGATGCCACCACCGCCACCTCGTCGTCATGGTAATAGAAGGCAGTGCGGATGCCCCAGGGGTCGCGTAAGGCGAACGCGTCGCCGCTCCCGATCAGGCCGCAGAGCGCGTAGCCGCCGTCCCACTTTTTGGAGGCACGCTTGAGGAGAAAAGGAACGTCCAGTTTCTCCTCGATCAGATGGCTTACTTCTTGCCCGTTGAGCCCGTTTTTTTCTACCCGGTCATACTGGTATTGCACCTCCCGGTCGAGGTAGTGCCCAAGGGATTCGAGCATGACGAACGTGTCGGCGTAATCGCGCGGGTGTTGACCCTCCTGCAGGAGTTGTTGGAACATCTCGTCCACGTTGGTCATGTTGAAGTTGCCGGCCAAGGCAAGGCTCCTCGAGGCCCAGTTATTGCGCCGTAGCAGCGGGTGCACGTAGGTGAGGCCGCTCTTGCCGGTGGTGCTGTACCGGAGGTGTCCGATAAAGAGCTCCGCCGCGTACGGGACAGCCGACTTCACGAAAGCGGGATTGCTCAACTGTTCCGGGGAGAAAGAATTGAACGAAGCATGAATATTGGAAAATATCTCGGGGATGGCACTTGATCCTAGGGCCCGCTCCCTGAATATGAACTCGTTCCCCGGCGATGCCTCCAGTTTTACCGCTCCCAGCCCGGCGCCCTCTTGGCCCCGGTTATGCTGCTTTTCCATGAGGAGGTAGAGCTTGTCCAGCCCGTACTGCCACGTACCGTATTTCTTGTAATAATATTCGAGGGGTTTCAGGAGGCGGATCACCGCGATACCGCATTCATGCTTGATACTGTCTGTCATTCTTTTTAATAATAATCCAAGATGCAAATTTAGCGTTAATCGAGGATAATCTACCTATTTTTTATTGATATTATTCCGAAAAAATGTCAATAGAATGGAGATCCCGTTGAATGCACGAGCGATAGCCCCTATTGCATCCGTGAACATCGATTTGTTTGGTTCCGCGCGAGGAAATCGCCTCCCCGGTGTTATCTTTGTTGATTTGATGATTCAATGATTTAACGATTCAATGATTTAATTCTGGAATCTTGATACGTAAAGAAGATAATAACATGGTGATGATGAGTTGGGAGCGGTTGCTATCCGCTCAACGGTTTGGAATGGAAGGCTACGAGAACGCGACACGACACGAGCGCACGGAGTACCAGCGGGATTATGACCGGCTGATTTTCTCCTCTCCTTTCCGGCGGTTGCAAAACAAAACACAAGTGTTCCCGCTTCCCGGGAGCGTGTTCGTTCATAACCGGTTGACGCATAGCTTGGAGGTGTCAAGCGTGGGCCGGTCATTGGGTGAGTACGCGGGGCGTGAACTGCGAAAAAGAGATAGCGCGTCGCCGGCTCATTTCGAGGAGATCGGCTCCATCGTCTCTGCCGCTTGCCTGGCACACGACCTTGGGAACCCGCCCTTTGGCCATTCGGGGGAGAAAGCCATCTCGTCGTTCTTCTCGGAAGGAGAAGGGGCCGGACTGCGGCCGTTAATCGAAAAGGAGGGCGGCCGGTGGAGCGACTTTATTTTCTTCGAGGGGAACGCCAATGCCATCCGGCTGTTGATGCACCAGTTCCGGGGCAGGCGAAAAGGTGGGTTTGCCATGACCTACGCCACCTTGGCCTCCATCGTGAAGTACCCCTACTCGTCGGAGTTGAGCGGCGGGAAAAACAAGTTTGGTTTTTTCGCGTCGGAAGAGGACGATTACCGCCGCATCGCGACCGAGTTGGGTATCCTGGAAGTGAGCAATGATCCGCTAAAGTACGTGCGCCACCCGCTGGTGTACTTGGTGGAGGCAGCCGATGATATCTGCTACCAGCTAATGGATATCGAGGACGCCCACAAGCTAAACCTGGTGACCACGGGAAAAGCCTTGGAGCTGCTGTTGGGATTCTTTGAGGGAGAGCGCCGCGAACGGAGGGTCAAGAACCTATCGCTCGTGAATGACCCCAACGAACAGATCGCTTACCTCCGTTCGGGAGTAATCGGGCTGCTGGTGGAAGAGTGCTCGAAAGCGTTCCTCGAAAACGAAACAGCTATTTTATCAGGTACCTTCCAAGGGTCGCTGATAAACCACGTGCCTCACCACGTGAGAGAGGCCTACAGTGCTTGTTCCCAGTTCGCGAGAAAACATATTTACCGCTCGAGAGAGGTACTGGAGATCGAACTGGCAGGCTACCGGATCATCGGCCATCTCCTGGAAGTTTTTATCCACGCCGTCAGGAATCCGGAGCACACGTACTCCCGATTGCTGCTCGATCGTGTCCCCGAGCAATACGAAACCGACGCGCCCACGTTGTATGAAAGAGTGCAGTCTATCTTGGACTACGTGTCCGGAATGACCGACGTGTACGCGTTGGATTTATACCGAAAATTGACCGGAATGGGGCTGCCGATGGTATAAAATAAATATTTTTTGATTTTTTATGGAAAATATTTGGTAAATCTTTATTTCTTTTTTATATTTGCCTCGTGGTTTTTTCATAATAGTATTAGATTTAAGGTTAACATGTTTGGCAGGATGTCGAGATGACATTCTGCCAAATTCTTTTCCGGATACTCCAGCTTCCTATTACCCTATGCCCCGGCTTCGTTGCAAATTGATAATCAACCCCGCGCGGGCTCCGGAAGAATTTAACGTCATTCGCGAAAGATATTCTTCAATTTGCTTTCAAAAGAGTTTAAACTTTTTTATTTTTGTGAAACCAAAGCAAGGATATGCAAAAGCTATTTTACCTACTTCTCACGGCTCTTTCTCTCGTGTTGTTGGTGCAGTGTAATTCCGACCACAAGGCGTTGAACAAGAAACTGAACGAGATGGCGGCGGACCTGAACGAATCGGCACCCGTGATGCTGGATCAATACACCCGCTTTGACGGGGCTTCGGTTTCGACAGGCAACATTTTCCAGTACCGCTACACGGTGCTGAATACGACAAATCCGGACTCGTTAGTGGAAAGCGGGGTGCAAGCACTACAAGATAATATCCGTAACGAGTTTTCCACGAATCCCCAATTGCGTGTTTTCAAGGAAAACAAAGTGGTTATCAAGTATGTTTATATGGACGAGCATAACCGGACTGTTCGATCATTACAAGTAAACCCCGAAGATTATCAATAAAAGCCAGCTGTATGAACCGTTATTTTTATATCGACGCGGAAGGAAAGCAAAAAGGAACATTCACGCCCTTCGAACTTAAACAGGAAAACGTGAAGCGAGATACCTTGGTGTGGACACAAGGTATGGAACAGTGGAAACGTGCCGAGGAAGTGGAGGAATTACAGTACCTATTTTATGAAACTCACCCAGCGAGGAACCCGATGGAAATCCCCTACGCGAGCCCGTCCGCACCGGACCTATCGGGTGATATCCCTCCCCTGAAGCCGAGTAACTGGCTGTGGCCGTCTATATTAGCGACCCTCTTCTGTTGCAACGTTTTCGGGATAGTCGGAATCGTTTATGCTGCGCGTGTAGATTCACTCTATTATGCCGGGAAGTACGGTGAGTCGGAGCAGTCGGCCCGGCAGGCACGGACATGGACCTTGATCGCTGCCGCGGTAGGACTAATATACGTGATCGGTTGGGCCTCGCTCCTGATTACCGGAAATTTTGTCCAGTACATGGAAAGTATAATCGAAAACAGTGCCAGCGGCTATAATTTTTAGGCTAATTTGCTGCCGCGGAGACATGAGGAGATAGAAAGTGAGCAAGGGGGCCAAAATAGGAATAGGTGCTGCCATAACTGTTTTGCTTATGGTGGCACTTTATATTTTTTACACGTTTGACCCGTCTGAACGGCCGCTGTTCCCGCGGTGTCCTTTCCTGCTGGCGACGGGCCTCGAATGTCCCGGTTGCGGTTCACAGCGTGCTATCCACGGGCTGCTCCATCTGGACTTCACGGCGGCCTTCCGTTACAACGCACTGATGGTGTTGTTTATACCTTACATTTTTTTGGGAGTTTACCAGCAATATTTTGGAGGAAGAGAGCGGCATCCAAAGATCGAAAAGCTCTTCTTCGGCCGTTGGTCGGCCCTTGTTGTGCTCGCGATAATCCTTGCCTTCTGGATCGGGAGGAACCTGTTATAATTAGGGTTCCGCGACGATATCGGTCTCCATGTCTATTCTATAGCTTTTTCTTTAGAAAGCGGCCGGTGTGCGACGTTTCGCACCGGGCGACCTGTTCCGGTGTTCCCTCACAGACCACGTGGCCACCGGCTTTACCGCCTTCGGGACCGATGTCAATGATGTGGTCGGCACACTTGATTACTTCCATATTGTGTTCGATAATGATTACCGTGTGGCCCCGCTCGATCAGCGCGTCAAACGCCTTGAGCAGGGTTTTTATATCGTGAAAGTGTAATCCCGTGGTGGGTTCGTCGAAGATAAATAGGGTGGGGCGTGATTTCTCTTCTCCCAGGTAGAAGGCCAGCTTTACCCGCTGGTTCTCACCGCCGGATAGGGTAGAAGAAGATTGCCCCAGCTTGAGGTATCCCAGCCCCACGTCCTGCAACGGCTGTATCTTCTTGGCTATCTTCTTCTCGGTGGTTCCTTTTTGTTGCCCGAAAAAATCGATGGCTTGGCTAACCGTCATCTCCAGCACGTCGTGGATGCATACTCCCTTGTATTCTACTTCCAGCACCTCGGGTGAAAAGCGTTTCCCGTGGCACGATTCGCACTCCAGTTCGATGTCGGCCATGAACTGCATCTCCACGGTGATGGTGCCCTCTCCCTTGCACTCTTCGCAGCGGCCTCCCTCCACGTTGAACGAGAAGTAGGCGGGGGTAAATCCCATCTGCTTGGCCAGTGGTTGGGCCGCGAAGAGCTTCCGTATCTCGTCGAACGCCTTGAGGTAGGTGGCCGGGTTGGAACGGGACGATTTCCCGATCGGGTTCTGGTCCACGTACTCCGCCGCGCTCATTAACTTGATGTCGCCCGTGATGCCGTTGAACTCGGCACGTTGCAACGGCGTCTCCTTGTACTCGTGTTGCAGCGCATTGAAAAGGACGTCGTTCACCAGCGACGATTTCCCGGACCCGCTCACGCCGGTGACCACGGTCATCACGTTCAACGGGAACTTCACGTCGATATTCTTCAGGTTGTTTTGCCTGGCTCCTTTTACCTCGATGTAGTTGTTCCACTTGCGCCGCACGGCAGGAACCGCTATCTGTTCTTCGCCCGTGAGGTATTTTACCGTGTAGCTGTCGCTGTTTTTCTCCAGTTCCGATACGTTTCCTTGGTAGATTACTTCTCCTCCCAACCGTCCCGCCAATGGACCGATGTCGATGATGTAGTCCGCTGCGCGGATAATCTCCTCATCGTGTTCCACCACAACCACCGTGTTACCGGGTCGTTGCAATTCTTTGAGCACGCCGATAAGCAGGTGGGTATCCCGAGAGTGGAGTCCGATGCTCGGCTCGTCGAGGATATAGAGCGAACCCACGAGGCTGCTTCCCAGCGACGATACCAGGTTGATGCGCTGGCTTTCACCACCCGACAGGGTGTTGGAGATGCGGTTGAGGGTGAGGTAGCCAAGACCCACGTCCAGCAGGAACTGGAGGCGGTTACGTATCTCGGTGAGCAGCCGCTCGGCGATGGCAGCGTCGGATTCGCTCAGTTGCAACCGGTCGAAAAAAGGAATTAACTCGGTGACGGGCAGTAACACCAGCTCGGCAATCGACTTCCCGCCCACTTTCACGTGGAGGGCTTCCGGCTTGAGGCGAGCACCCTTGCAGAGGGTGCACTCGGTCTTGCCGCGATAGCGTGCCAGCATCACCCGGTACTGTATCTTGTATAGGTTGCGTTCGAGCATCCCGAAGAAATCGTTGATGCCGTAGATGTCCAGGTCGTGCCGTCCGTTCCAGAGGATATCTCGTTCCTCGTCCGTCAGGTCATAATACGCCCGGTGAATCGGGAAGTCGGCCTTGTACGCGTTGCGCGCGAACTCGCGCCGCCACTCGCTCATCTTCTCCCCTTTCCAACACTGCACGCATTCCTCTTGAACGGAGAGGCTCTTGTCGGGAATCACCAGGTTCTCGTCGATGCCCACGATCTTGCCAAACCCCTCGCACTTGGGGCACGCGCCGGCGGGGCTGTTGAAGTTGAACATCAGCTCGGTCGGCTCTTCAAACACGATACCATCGGCCTCGAACCGGTTAGAGAAGATATACGTCTCGATGCCCTCCCCCGCCCAGAAACGGATAATGCACTCGCCGTTCCCCTCCAAGAAGGCGGTCTCCACCGAGTCGGAGAGCCGGTTCACGGTTGCTTTGTCCAACGAGCAAGAGAGCCGGTCGATCACCAGCAGGACCTCCTCGGACGGCGGGAGTTTTTTCTGTTGCAGCAGCTCGTCGATCCGGTAGAACTGCTCCCCCACGTCTACCCGGGTGAATCCCTCTTTCATCAAGATCTCTAACTGCTCTTGGAGGCTCCGCCCATTTCGGAGTTGGATTCGTGCCAACACCGCGAGGCGAGTGCCTTCGCGGTACTCCTGCATCTTCTCCACCACATCGTGCACGTAATGGCGTTTCACCTCTTGCCCCGAAACGGGCGAGATGGTTTTACCCACGCGAGCATATAGCAGCCGCAGGTACTCGTAGATCTCGGTGGAGGTGCCCATCGTGGAGCGGGGGTTGCGGGTGTTCACCTTCTGTTCGATGGCGATGGCCGGCGGGATACCCTTGATGTAATCGCACTCCGGCTTGTTCATCCGCCCCAGGAACTGGCGGGCATAAGCCGAGAGGCTCTCCACGTACCGGCGTTGCCCCTCCGCGTAGAGGGTGTCGAACGCGAGGGAAGATTTCCCGGAGCCAGAGAGGCCGGTGATCACGGTGAAGGTGTTGCGAGGGATATTCACGTCAATATTCTTGAGGTTGTTGACGCGCGCGCCTTTTATTTCGATTTGCTTGGAATTGCTCATACTGTCATTACTATAACCCGCGAAGGTAAGGATTTTATCTCGAAAAAAGGAGCATATCTTTATGCCATTCACCACCCTTTCTGTTAACAAATTGATGCCGTTTTCTCTCAAGTCAAAGAAAATAATTAATTTTGTCTTTTATCGAGGGGGAACTCTCCTCGCGGGGGCTGTTTCCCGAATCTCAAACGTAACTCGAATGGAAACTTTTCTGTCTGAATTGCAGCATCAATTTACTTTGCCGTTTTCTAACCCGGTATTGATATTTACCGTGCTCTTATCGATAGCCCTACTGGCGCCTATCCTGCTCAACCGGCTCAACGTGCCGAGCATCATCGGCCTGATCGTGGCAGGTGTTATCGTCGGCCCGTACGGGCTTAACTGGATTAGTAACAGCCATGCCGGCGTGGAGATGTTTTCCATGATAGGGCTTCTTTATATCATGTTCATCGCCGGGTTGGAACTCGACTTGGGCGAATTCTTACAGAATAAGAATAAAAGCCTCACTTTTGGTTTTTACACGTTTATTATCCCGTTGGTTATTGGTTTTCCTGTTTGTTATTACCTTCTCGGGTTCGACGCGAATGCCAGCTTTCTCACGGCAAGCATGTTCTCCACCCACACGCTGGTAGCTTATCCCATCGTGAGCCGCATGGGAGTGGCCCGCAACCAGGCGGTTGCCATCACCGTGGGAGGGACCATCTTTACCGATACCGCCGTGCTGATCATCTTGGCCCTGATCTTGTCCAATAGCACCGGTGAACTGGATGGTGCTTTTCTCTTGAGGCTCTTGCTCTCGCTTGGACTCTTCTCGGTCATCATGTTTGTTGGAGTACCTCGCCTTGCCAAATGGTTTTTTCAGCGGGCCACCCCCGAGAAGTACTCCACGTTCATCTTTGTTCTTTTCGTGGTGTTTGCCGCCGGCTTCCTCGTGGAGCTAGGAGGGATCGAGCCTATTATCGGGGCATTTGCCGCGGGATTGGCACTCAACCGGCTGATTCCCCACTCGTCGGCATTGATGAACCGGATCGAGTTCTTCGGGAATGCCCTTTTCATCCCTGTTTTCTTGATCTCGGTGGGGATGCTGGTCGATGTTACCGTGCTGCTGGATGGGCCGTGGACCCTTATCGTGGCAATAACGCTCACCGTGGTAGCGATAATTGGTAAATGGCTGGCAGCGTGGGCCACGCAGAAGTCATTCCGCTATTCGCCTACCCAGCGAAACCTTATCTTTGGCTTAAGCAGCTCGCACGCGGCGGCAACCCTGGCCATCATCCTGGTGGGGTACCGGGCGGGCATACTGGACGTGTATATCCTGAACGGTACCATCATCCTCATCCTTATCACTTGTATCGTGGCGTCGATATTCACGCAGCGAGCGGCCAAAAAGATCGTGATCACGGAAGAGAATGAACCGCTCAGCCCTGCCGTGCTGGGTGAATTTGCCCAAGAGAAAGTACTGGTACCCATCGCGAACCCTACCAATATCGGGCAACACGTGGAATTGGCACTCTTACTGAAAGATAAAAAATCGGTAAACTCCGTCTCCTTGCTGGGAGTGGTGCCGAATAACGAGGAAGCGGAAAGGAATATCGTGAGTTTCAGGAAGCAGTTGCAGGATTTTGTCTCTACTGCCACCGCCGCGGAGGTGAACGTGGATATCATTACCACCATCGACCATAACCCGGCAGACGGCATCACGCGGATTGCCCGGGAGACCATGTCGGATATTGTTATCTTGGGATGGCCGGGCCGCGCCGGCTTATGGGATAAGCTGCTGGGCGAGAAAGTAGACCTGATCATCAAGAGCATGGATAAAAACCTTTTTGTTTGCCACGTGGAACAGAATCTTATTTCAAACAAGCGGATCGTGGTGATCTCTCCCCCCTTGGCTGAAAAAGAGGATGGTTTTGATCTGTGGGTGAGCAAAGTGGCAAAACTCTCTTCGGAGTTGTCGATCCCGGTCCTCTTTTTAGGGCATCCCGACACGTGGCAGATTATCTCCGAACAGAAAAAAATAGGGAATAGCACGTTCCAACCCTTCGTGGATTGGAGCAACCCCATGTCGTGTGGCGACATGATACGGAAAGATGATCTGATTATCCTCATTTCGGCACGGGTGGGATATATTTCCCATATCCCGGTCTTGGAGAGCTTGCCCACTCGCTTGGAGAACCGCTTCCCGGAATATAACCGGCTCGTGGTATACCCCAAGCAGCACGTGGCAGACCAGTTGATCGAGACCGACGATCATATCTTTGTCCCTTAATGGGGTTTTTATCTCACCTGCAGTCCCTCAACTAATTTGTACTAACAATCCTTTTTCAGAAATAGATGGAACGTTTTTCACGGGTTTATTTTTTATTGCTTCTCGGGATATTTATAGCCTCTTGCGGCACATCGAAGACCTCCCTCACGAGATCACCCGATGCCACACCCAAGCATGAATTCCGGGGGGCGTGGGTGCAAACAGTATGGCAGGACCGCTATCGGCAAATGAACAGCGCCGCGATGAAGCATTACCTGAGCGAGATGGTGCGGAAGTTCGACGAGGCAGGCATCAACGCGGTGATCTTCCAAGTGAGGCCTGAGGCAGATGCCTTCTACCGGTCGGAACTGGAGCCGTGGAGCCGGTTCCTTACCGGGACACAGGGCGTGGCCCCGGACGACCCCGATTTTGACCCCCTCGCTTTTATCATCGAGGAGTGCCACAAAAGAGGGATGGAACTCCACGCGTGGCTCAACCCTTACCGGGCGAAGGTTAACGTCAATAACAACCTGGCACCCGGCCATATTTACTGGACCTATCCCGATCGCTTCGTGCAGTACGGTACCCAACTCTACTTCGATCCGGGGCTACCGGAGAACCGGGGATTCGTGTGCGAGGTGGTGCGCGATATCGTTACCCGGTACGATGTAGATGCCATCCACATGGACGACTATTTCTATCCCTATCCCGTCGCGGGAGAGCCGTTCCCCGACGATAGGAGCTTCAACCTGTACGCCGCTTCACAAGGCTTTTCACCCTTGGAGCGGGGCGACTGGCGCCGCAACAACGTGAACCTGCTCATCCAGCAAATTAAACTCACCATCGCGAGTACCAAGCCGTGGGTACGTTTCGGGATCAGCCCCTTCGGGATCTACCGGAACAAGCGAAACGACCCCAATGGAAGTGATACCAACGGGCTACAGAACTACGACGACCTCTATGCCGATATCAAGCTTTGGGTGGAAAAAGGGTGGATCGACTACAACCTGCCGCAACTCTACTGGGAGCGGGGCCACACAGCGGCCGATTATACCACCTTGTTGCACTGGTGGAACGCCAATAACTTTGAACAACCCCTCTATATTGGGCAGGACCTGAAACGGAGCATCGATAAGAACGAGCTGGAGGCTAAGGTCAAGCAATCGCGTGAGATGTCGTTCGTGCACGGAAACACTTACTGGTACGGTTACCAAGTACTGGAGAACTTTGGAGACGTAGCCACTATCATGCAGAAAGACCTCCACCGGGCACCCTCGTTGATTCCAGCCTATACCCACATGCACGATGGGCGCCCGAAGGCGGTTCGTAAACTCGCGAGCGTCTTTACCGAGGACATGCATTTCCTCGCGTGGGAACACGAAAAGGCCCCGGGGAATCCCGAGAAAGCACAACGGTTCGTGGTTTATCGCTTCCGAAGTGGAGAGAAGGTGGATACCAACCGGGCCGAAAACATCGTGGGCATCACCCCCGATAATTTCTTCGTGCTGCCCTACGAGGGTGGTAACACCCGCTACACGTACGCGGTGACCGCCCTGGATGCTTTCTGGAATGAATCGAAAGCAAAACGAATTAAAGTGAAGTTGTAATACTTCCTGAATTTCAAGTCGTAAATTGTACGTATCTTTGCAGAAAATAGGATGCGCCTCGGAGAACTGTGAACAATTCCCGTTTTCTCTCGGCTTTCACTATTTTTGTACCCCTATAAAATGGAGAAAGAATGATCAAGAGCGAACGCATTGATGGAGTGAGTGTTGACAGTGCGGGAAGTAGTAAGCAAGATAGCGAACTGACAAGCCACAGGGAATCCTTCCCGATGATTGCCAAGACGATGGCGGAGCTGGAGGACGTGCTGGCAGAGGAACTGATTGAATTGGGCGCGAACGACGTGGAGATCGGTACCCGGATGGTGTCGTTCACAGGAGATAAGGCGCTGATGTATAAGGCCAACGTGCATTGCCGTACCGCGCTGCGTATCTTGAAACCCATCTACTCCTTCAAGGCGAACAGCGCGGACGAAGTGTACCAAGCGATCAAGGAACTGAATTGGGAGGAACACCTCGATCTCGGCACCACCTTCTCGATCGACGCGGTGGTCTTTTCCCGTATTTTCACGCATTCTAAATTCGTGGCATACCGGGTAAAGGATGCCATTGCCGACTGGTTCTTCGAGCGATACGAGAAGCGCCCGTCGGTAAGTGTTACCAATCCCGATATCGTGTTGAATATCCACGTGGCACATAACAAGTGCACGCTCTCGCTGGATAGCTCCGGGGAATCGCTGCACAAGAGAGGATACCGGCTCGCGCAGACCGAAGCACCGCTCAATGAAGTGTTGGCTGCGGGAATGATCCTGAAATCGGGCTGGCGGGGAGAAAGCCCTTTCGTGGACCCGATGTGCGGGTCGGGAACACTGCTTATCGAGGCGGCCATGATCGCTTTGGGTATCCCTCCCGGCATTCACCGGCAACACTTCGGGTTCGAGAAATGGAGCGATTTCGATCAAGAACTTTTTAGCACGATCTATAACGACGAGTCGGGAGCCCGCGAATTACAACACCCCATCATCGGTTCTGATATTTCTGCCAGGGCTATTGACATCGCGGAGAAGAACATCAAGAACGCGGGATTAAAAAAACAGATCGAATTAAACGTGAAACCCTTTCAGCAATATACCGAGGCCCCGGCCCCGGAGGGGGTGCTGATGACCAATCCTCCTTACGGCGAGCGAATGAAGGTAGAGGAGTTGGAGGGGCTTTACTCGATGATCGGGGAACGATTGAAACACGTGTTTACCGGTTACCGGGCTTACGTGCTGAGCTACCGCAAGGAATCATTTGATGCGATCGGCCTACGGCATTCAAGGCGCTTTTTCTTGTACAATGGCGCGTTGGAATGCGAGATGCGGGAGTACGAGATTTTCTCCGGCAAACGAGACGACCGCCCCAAGAGGGATAAGTCGCGTGAAAAGCGGGCGTATGACAGCGACCACTACCAGCGAAACTCCAGGGAGGGCTACCGGCGATCGCAACGTGCGGAGCAGGGCGATGAGGATACTTTCAGAGGCGAGTCCCGCGATACCCGGAGGGGTGAGAAATACGATAAGCCCTTTTCTTCCCGGGAACGATCTCCCTTTCGCGAGAATCGACCGGGGGGGAGACCTGAAAATAAGCCAAGTGGCAGGACCTGGAGTAAGCCTGGTTATAAATCTGATGATAGGCCTCACGACAAACCGGGCAGTAAGTCCTTCAAACCGGGCGGCTCATTTTCCTCTAAAGGGCCTAAACTCGGCAATTTTAAGCAGGGCCCCGGTAGGAGGAAAGACAGTTAATCCCTAATTTTTTCGTGGAAGCCCGGTCGGTTTTGCCGTTGGCGGTTAGAGGAATGGCGGGTACGGTGAAAATATGCAGTGGTTGCTGGTAACGAGGCAGGTGCTGTTCCGCGGCTTTTCTCGCGACAACGGGGTCTTCTTCCGGCTCGATCAACAGCACGATGGCTTCTCCCAGTTTCGGGTCGGGGACGGATGTGATCGCGAAACTCCCGGTGAGATGAGGGCGTAATGTCCTTTCTATTTCTTCAATCTGAACCTTTATACCTCCCGAGTTAATCACGTTGTCTTTCCTGCCGATAATACGGAAGGTGCCGTTCGGTCGGAGTTCGGCAATGTCATTCGTGAAAAGGATTTCGTCGGCTACCCGCGGAGCGTCGATGATTAACGTGTCTTCTTCGGAAAGTCTCACGTTAACACCGGGCAAGGGGGTATAATACTCGTCCGCTACCGCTCCATTGATCCCGCGTAACGCGATGTGTGAAACTGTTTCGGTCATGCCGTACGTGGAATAGATCTCGTTGGGGAATTTCCCGAGCGCTTCTTCCAGTTCCCTATCAATGGCGCCAGCTTAGAAGATCGGAAGAGCGGTTCAGCAGGAATGCCGAGACCGATCTCGT
>ERZ1032852.246-NODE-246-length-14410-cov-14.707976_pt1 | contig 14410 bp, 10 predicted proteins | sample MGYA00516689_ERZ1032852 | MGnify/ENA primary metagenome ERZ1032852 (study PRJEB33719, sample SAMN04262499) | wastewater metagenome | biome: rural village; feature: composting latrine chamber; material: composting feces with ash | place: El Salvador | collected...
GGGCCAGGTACACCTTCGGCGCAATGTTGAGGCCGGTCTGACCGATCTGGCAGGCACGCGGCAGCCAGCCCTCATCGCAGGCAACGCGGGTGGCACCGATTCCCGCGCCAAGGGCGTCAGCGAGACCCTCAACCAGCTCGGTGTCTCCGTCGATGCCGCGACCAGCAACAACGACCACATCTGCGTCCGTGAGCGGGATACGCTCCCCTTCTGCCTGAGGGGTGGAAGAGACCACCTGGACTGCCTTTGCGGCAGGCGAAAGCCCAAAGGTCAGCGGTTCTGCAGAGGTCGCTTTCCCTGGCGTCACCAGGGCACCCTCCGCGGGGCCAACCCCGGGGCGCACAGCCATGATCGCTGGCATATCTCCTGTGAAGGACGTCTTCCAAGACCCCTGCAGCGCTGACTTCAGCCCGACCAGAGCGCCGTCTTGCGCCTGCACGCCTGACACATCGATCCCAATGCCAAGGTCCTGCGCGGTCGCGACCATTGTTCCGGCGGCGCGGCCAACGTAAGTAGAAGGAATCAGAACGCCAGACAGGTCAGGGCAAGCCTCAAGTGCTGCGGTGACCGCGTCGGCGCAAGCAGCAGGAACCCTCGCGTTGAAACCTCCAACGCCCGCTGCGACTGAGAGGACTTTGTCTGCACCCAGTGAGGCAAGCTCCGAAACGTCCGGGTCTGCCCCCAAATAAAGTGCGCAGACCTCACCCGTGGTGAGGGTGCGGGCAAGTGACAAGAGTTCTTTCGAAGCCTTGGTGCCACCGCGCCCCTCCGGGGCAGGTTCAACTACAACAAGCAAAGGAGAACCCAACACAGAATCTGGGAAACTCATTTTGCAACCACCCCAAGTTCAATCAAGCGCTCAGCAAGCTCGTTTCCACCCTCTCCCGAATCCGCGACAATCGTCCCAGCAGTCCTAGGGGAATGGTCGGCGCTCAACATGCGGAGCGACGCAGGCTGGTCCAGCCCGGCTTGCTCGACGCCAGCTTCCTCACTCAACTGCTCAAGGTCCCAGACATCAAGCGGCTTTGAGCGCGCGGCCCTCAGATCCTTAAAGCTCGGGTAACGCGGCTCATTGATCTGATCCGTCACCGAAACAACCAGGGGGCCGCTGGCGCGCAACGTGTCTTCAAACCCATCGACTTTGCGTTTGCCCTCGGCAACAAAACCGTCGTCTGCTACCTCTACCTCTAGCTCAGAAACGACGTCTAGAAGCGGCCAGCCAAGCGCCTGGGCCACTCCCGCCGGCACAGCTGAAGCAGAACCATCGAAACTGGCCATCCCAGCCAAAACCAGGTCGACGGGCTCATCCTTGCCAAGAGCCTTGACCGCAAGCGCCAGCGTCCTCGCGGTCTTCGGGATGTCGCTGCCCGCGAGCGCATCATCGGAGACAACCAGGCCGGAGTCAGCGCCGATCTGCATGGCCCGCAAGACGCCGTCCTCGGCATCCTCAGGCCCCATTGATAAGGCAATGACCTCGCCGCCGAACTCTTCCTTCAGCTGCAGCGCCGCCTCGATCGCATGCTCATCAAGCTCATTGAGGACGTCATCTTCGCCGCGGACTAGAACCCCGTCTTCGATTCTTGGTTCAGAAGCCTCATCCGGGACGTGCTTCACCAGGGTGACAATCAACATGTCCCAAGTCTGCCACGGCGAAACGCGGGGCCGACCGTGAGATACCGCGCTGGCCAGGCCTTAGGTGCCGCAGAGAACCGAAATGAAGGCAGACTAGGGGAGTAGGAATTCTCTTTCTAGTCCATGTAGGTGGTAAAGCATGACAGAGTCTGCGCTCGACCGGCTCACCGGTGCCGTGATGCAGCCCAGTCTTGAGCGGGCCGACCGGGAAAACCCCGACCCAACCCGCATCGGGGTCTACCCCAGCGAAGGCGGGGGGCTGGACATCGCCGTGGTCGCCCCGAACGCAACAGCAATGGACTTCTGCGTCCGCCGCGGTGATAAAGAGGAACGGTGGAACCTTTACGGCCCCGTCGACGGCGTCTGGCACGGTCACGTCGACGGCCTCGGAGAAGGAACCACCTACGGATTCAGGGCGTTTGGGCCGTGGGATCCCGACCGCGGACTCTACTTCAACCCCTCCAAGTTGCTGCTGGACCCTTACGGGCGCGGCGTCGCAGGCGAGGTTGACCTCTCCCCTGCCCTGTACTCCCACCATGTTGACCACGAGCTTTACCCGAAGACGTATCCGCTGGTGCAGTCCAACTTGAACTCGGCAATGCACACCCCTCAGTCCGTCGTCGTGCAAAACCACTTCCACGTGCAGAAAGGTCCGCGGATCCCCGCAGCGGAGTCCGTCATCTACGAACTCCACGTCAAGGGGTTCACGAAAAACATCCCGGGGGTTCCCGAAGAGCTTCGGGGCACCTATGCCGGCCTTGCCCACCCGGCGACCATCCAGTACCTGAAAGACCTCGGTGTCACCACCCTGGAACTGCTCCCCGTTCACGCAAAGATGGACGAGCCTTTCCTCACGGAACGCGGCCTCACCAACTACTGGGGATACTCGACAATGTCGTTTTTCTCCCCCGAACCCTCGTACGCAACAAAGGACGCGCAGGCACGCGGGGCGGGCGCCGTCGTTGACGAGTTCCGTGGGATGGTTCGCCTACTTCACGACGCCGGTTTGGAAGTCATCTTGGACGTGGTTTACAACCACACGTGCGAGGGCGGGGACACCGGTCCCACCGTCAGCTGGCGGGGCCTGGACTCGCAGATGTACTACAGGCGGATGCCCGAACGCCCCCACACCATGATCGATGACACGGGCTGCGGGAACACCGTGAACTTCTCCGAAAAACGCGTTGTCCAAATGGCTTTGGATTCGCTGCGTTACTGGGTGGAAGAGATGGGGGTCGACGGTTTCCGTTTCGACCTCGCAACTACGCTAGGGCGGCTCGACGGTGGCTACACGCCCTACCACCCGTTCCTTATCGCGGCAGCCACGGACCCCGTACTCCGCGGCGTCAAGCTGATTGCAGAACCCTGGGACATGGGGCTCGGCGGCTGGCAGACAGGGAACTATCCGGCTCCATTCCAGGATTGGAATGACCGGTTCCGCGACTCAGTCCGCAAGTTTTGGTTGACAGATTTCCAGCAGATGGCTGCGGGCCGCGAAGCTGCGGGTCCCAGTGATCTTGCTACCCGGATCTCGGGGTCGCGGGATCTGTACTGGAGGCACAGCGCCCCCAGCGCTTCGGTCAACTTTGTGACAGCCCACGACGGGTTCACCATGGCTGACCTGACCATGTACAACCACCAGCACAACCTGGCAAACCTGGAAGACAACCGCGACGGGACCAACAACAACCACTCTTGGAACCACGGGATTGAGGGCGGGGCGGGGGCCGCCGCCGCCGGACTAGACATCCCGGATTCTGAAGGACTGGTTGAGGACATAGCGTTCGTCCGTGAACGCTCCAGGCGCAACCTGATGACGACGATGCTGGTGTCAGCCGGCACCCCGATGATCGCCGCGGGAGACGAGTTCGCGCGGACCCAGTACGGGAACAACAATGCTTACTGCCAGGACTCACCAATCTCTTGGGTCGACTGGGACCTGAACAAGGCCCAGGAGCGGATGTTTCAGGTGACGTCCTACCTGGTCGGGTTGCGAAGGAAGCACCCGGTACTTCGCCCCACCTCGTTCGCCGTTGGGAAGATTCAGCCCGGCGACACGATCGAGGACGTTTCGTGGTTCAAAGCAAGCGGTAAAACACTATCGCCCGAGGAGTGGTCGGACCCAGCAAACCGCGTGTTCCAGGTGCGGCGCAGCGGTTTCCGCTACGACGACGTCGACTTGCTGGTCGTAATCAACGGGATAACGGATGTGGCTGAAGTGAAGCTCCCTGAAAACCGGGGGCTCAACTGGGCTCTGGTCTGGGACACGTCCTGGGGCGCACCAAAACACGGTGGGATCACCAGTGTCGAGACGGCTCTCATGGAAGGTGAAATCGTGAAACCCGGCAAGAAGTTCATGATGGAGCCCCAGTCCATGTCCGTCTATTTCTCCAGCCCGCGCCGGGGCTAGACTCCTGTCAGACCAGGTGGAAGGACAAGGGCTCATGAGTGAAGAAACTGGCGCGCGCCCTAGCGCGGAAGAGCGCGTTGCGAACGCTGCAAGCACAGCTTCGGTGAAACGCGCGATCGAGCGCTCTGCTGAAATCGAAGAACAGATTGATGTGGACCCCTCCAAGTTCCGGATGCTTACCGGTGACCGCCCGACTGGTCGCCTGCACTTGGGGCACTACTTCGGGACCCTGAAGAACCGGGTGGAACTCCAAAACCGCGGGGTTGACACCTGGATCCTTGTTGCGGACTACCAGGTGATCACCGACAGAGACGTGGTTGGCCCACTCAAGGAGCGCGTGCTCGGCCTAGTTGCGGATTACCTTGCGTGCGGCGTCGACCCTGAAAGGACGACAATCTTCGCGCACTCCGGCGTGCCGGCACTGAACCAGCTGATGATCCCGTTCTTGGCTCTGGTGACCGAAGCTGAGCTTCACCGGAACCCGACAGTGAAAGCCGAGTCAGAGGCGACGGGAGGCCGGGCCCTTTCGGGATTGCTGCTCACCTACCCGGTCCACCAGGCTGCCGACATCTTGTTCTGCAAGGCGAACATTGTTCCGGTTGGGCAGGACCAGCTGCCGCACCTTGAACTGGCTCGGCAGATCGCGTCCCGCTTTGACCGCAGGTTTGGTCGAGCCAATCCTGACCGCCCTGTTTTCCGTAGGCCCGACGCGTTACTTTCCGAAGCTCCGCTGCTGCTTGGGACCGACGGGGAGAAGATGTCGAAGTCCAAGGGCAACACCATCGAGCTGGGGTTCACGGCTGATGAGACCGCGAAGGTCTTGAAGAAGGCCAAAACCGACTCAGATCGCTTCATCACCTATGACCCTGCTACGCGCCCCGAAGTGTCGAACCTGTTGCTGCTTGCTTCGCTTGCAACGGGCGAGGACCCTGTCTTGATCGCTGAGCGTATCGGCGACGGAGGTGGCGGGACGCTGAAAGCGGTCGTTACTGAGGCTGTGAACGAAGCGTTAGCCCCGATCAGGGCTAGGCGAGCTGAGCTCGAAAAGGACCCCGCCTACCTTGAATCGGTCCTAGCGGCCGGGACAGCCAAGGCGAATGAAGAGGCCGACCGGACCCTGCTTGAGGTCCGCGAAGCCATGCAAATGATCTACTGAACCTTGATTCCCTCAGACCTTGCAGGGCCGGTGCCCGCAGGGACCCCTGTGCCTGAGGCGATGACCGCCTACACAAACCGCCCCATCGACCTGGTGTGGCTTAACGGGATCGGCGGGGTTACAGGCGTGATCCGGCGGAAGCCGCGGCACTACATCAAATGGAGTCCGCCGGGCAGCCCCGAGTCTCTAGCCTCTGAAGCAAACCGACTCTTCTGGCTGTCAAAGCAGGGTTTTCCCGTGCCGAAGCTTGTGGAGTATCAGAGGAACGACAGCGAAGAGCTGCTGATCACTGAGGAGCTGCTGGCCAGCAACGGCGTCGACCCTCGTTGGAAAAAAGACCCCGATGCGGTGGTGAAGGCTGTCGCGGAAGGCTTGAAGGCCCTCCACGCGCTCCCGGTTGAGGACTGCCCTTTCACCTGGGATGCAGAGGAGCGTATCGACGCTTGCACCGCCGACCTTGCTCCGCCTCCCCCGATCGACAAGCTGGTGATCTGCCATGGGGACGCCTGCACGCCCAACACTCTGATCGCAGATGATGGTAGCTTCGCGGGTCTAGTCGACTTGGGACGTCTTGGGCTCGCTGACCGTTGGGCCGATCTTGCAGTCGCAGAAATGTCTCTGGGCTGGAACCACCCCGGCTTCAACCCTGACCTCTTCTGGGAAACCTACGGAGTCCAGCCCGACCGGGAACGCCTCGCCTACTACCAAGACCTTTGGAACGGCGAAGCGTAGGAACCACACTCCGGTTCGGCTGCGGGTTGCAACCCGCAGCCGAACCGGAGTGTCGTGCCGTGCAATGTCACCTTCTGCAGTCCGCCAACCGCGAAGGGTTGCTAGATTTGAAGGGTCGTTAAATTTGGCGAAACAAACTTTCCGGGAGGTTCCAATGAAAAAACGAGGTTTGGCAGTAGCTTTCGGAGCAGTGTTAGCGATGGGTGCCTTGGCGGCGTGCAGCTCCAAGTCTGAAACCCCGGACGTCTCTGAGCCTGTCGGCGACGTGACAATCACTGAGATTCCAGGGGAGTGGCTGCTTGAGTCCTTCGAAGACAGCGCTGCCGCAGTGGAAGAAGACGGAAAAGTCACCGGGGTGGACCTGACCCTTGGTGGCTCTTCAACCGAGGCGTGCGCTCCGGTCCTAGAAGGAGGCCTGGTTTCCGGGGAAGAGCTTCTCCTGACCCTGGCCCCTGTCGATCCTGCGCAGGCTTGCACCGCTGACCTGGTTCCCTACAGCTGGACCATCACTATGGACCACCCTGAGCGGATCACTCACGTCGTCGTAGAAGATGCGGATCACGAAATGGTGCACGAGTTCCGCGTGGGAGGCCAGTAGCCCTTCTTCTTAGTCCGCCCAGGTTTCACCGCTTTGGCGGACGTAGTCGAACGCGACAACGGCTGCGGCCGCCGCAAGGTTCAAGGAGTCAACCGCTGGGTTGAACGGGATCTTCAGGACCTGGTTGCAGGCGTCGAGCAGGTACTGGGTTAGTCCCTCACCCTCGTTCCCAAAGAGAATCACTGCGGTCTCCGGAATGGTGAGCTCCCACAGGGTCTTTGTGGCGCCTCCAGAAGTGCCGATCAGGTCGCGCCCAGAGCTCTCAGCCCATCCCACCAGCTCCTCAGGTGAGCATGCCGCGATCGGAACCCCGAAGACCGAGCCCATTGAGGCTCGTACCGACTCGTAGCTGAACGGATCCCCATGAGCGCCCACCAGCACCAAGCCTCCAAGACCCGCCGCCTCACAGGTCCTGGCAATCGCACCGACGTTGCGTGGGTTGCTAGCCCTATCCAAAGCAAGGACCGGGACGCGCGGGTCAAGGTCAGAAAGCTGGGCTAACGCTACTCGTCCCAAGAAAGCAACACCAAGTAGCTTGTTGCGCCTAGAGACTTTGGCAAAGAGTTCTGGCGACACGGAATAAACCGGAACCCGAGCTTCTTGGAGGAGCGCGGCGACGTCGGTGGGCAAAGCATCCGGCCCACCGGAAACCACAACGTAATCCAAAGAGACCCCGGCCTGTAGGGCTCGGGTTAGAAGCTGCATCCCCTCAGCGGCGAAGGCAGCAGGCTGAGATCGCCCGCCACCTCGCAGCAGAGCCCTAAGGCCCTTGAGTTTCGGGTTCGCAGCAGAAGTGATCGGGGTTTGCTCTAGCACTCTCCCATTCTGCCGCAACCTTCCCAGGTACCGATCAGTTCCTGGATAAGCTGGTGGGGTGAGTCTAAGAAACGCGCGTCTGTTGAACCGCATCCCCGCAATCGAAGTATTCCCTGTCGTTGAGAACACTTCCCTTCCCGCTAAAGCTACCGAAATGGAAGCTTTCCCGATCCGCGCAACGGTGTTCCGCGACGGGCACGACCAGTTCGGTGCTGACGCCGTCCTGATCACTCCGGGTGGGAAAGAGTTCTCACGCGCCCGCATGTACGACGTCTCCCCCGGCAACTCGGTGTTCGAAGCGTGGGTGATGCCGGACGCCACGGGCCCCTGGACTTTTAGGATCGACACTTGGAGCGACCCGTGGTCAACGTGGTTGCACGACGCTGGCGTCAAAATCACCTCGGGTGTCGACGCCGAGCTCATGTGCGAAGAAGGCGCCCAGCTGATGGAACGCATGGCTACGGGCCAGATCAAGCGAACCACGCGGCCCCCTCGCGCCCCCGCCTACCGCGCTGCGAAACCAAACGCTGCCGCGGTAAAAGCTCTGACGGAAGCAGCAGAGATTCTCCGAAACCAGGCGATCCCTCCCCTCGCCCGCTTCCAATCTGCAACCGGGGCAAACATCCAAGAGATCGCGAAGACCTACCCCCTACGCGACTACATTGAGTCGACAGAGAAATACCCGCTGCAGGTGGATCGCCGGACCGCACTGTACGGGTCTTGGTACGAGGTTTTCCCTCGTTCGTACGGTGCTTTCCAGCAAGAAGACGGAACGTGGAAGTCAGGAACCCTAAACGGACTCGTTGACGCACTCCCGCGGATTGCGAACATGGGGTTCACGGTGCTCTACCTGACCCCTGTGCATCCCATTGGGAGCACTTTCCGCAAGGGGAAGAACAACACTTTGGAAGCTGGCCCAGGAGATCCGGGCTCCCCCTACGGGATCGGGAGCGCCGCCGGCGGACATGATGCCCTTCACCCCGACCTGGGTTCGTGGGATGACTTCGACAACTTGGTGAAAGCCTCGAACGAGGCGGGGATGGAAGTCGCGTTGGACCTAGCACTCCAGGCATCCCCCGACCACCCCTGGGTCACCGAGCACCCGGAATGGTTCAGCAAACGCGCCGACGGCTCTATTGCTTACGCGGAGAACCCACCGAAAAAATACCAGGACATCTACCCCCTCAACTTTGACAACGACCCCGCTGGGATCTACAAGGCGATCGTTGACGTGGTTGAGGTGTGGATCAGCCACGGGGTGAAGATCTTCCGCGTAGACAACCCTCACACGAAGCCCATCCCGTTCTGGCAGAAGTTCCTGGACTACATGAACGACGCTCACCCGGGCGTCCTGTTCCTGGCCGAAGCCTTCACGAAGCCCGCCATGATGCGCGCCCTTGGGATGGTCGGGTTCCAGCAGTCCTACACCTACTTCACTTGGCGGACGACAAAGTATGAGATCGAGGAGTACTTCTCCGAAGTCGCGAACCACACCGCGCAGGTGATGCGTCCGGCGTTCTGGCCGACGACGCACGACATCTTGACCCCACAGATGACGACCGGTGGCACCGCCATTTTCGCCTCGCGCGCTGTCCTTGCTGCGACCGGCAGTCCCACGTGGGGCATCTACTCCGGATACGAACTAGTTGAGAACGTCCAACGTCCGGGGTTCGAAGAGCAGATAGATAACGAGAAGTACGAGTACCGGCCGCGCAACTGGGAAAACGCGAACCTGTTTGGGATCTCACTGTTGCTGGAGAAGCTGAACGAGGCCCGCGCGAAGCATCCGGCCTTGCAGCAGCTACACCAAATCAGCATTCACCCGACTTCTTCGGACCAGGTGGTTTGCTACTCGAAGCACGTGCCAGCCCGGTTCTCACCCAGTGGTGAGGACGACACCGTGATAGTTGTCGTGAACCTGGATCCCCACACCGAGATTTACGCGTCCGTCTACCTGGATGCTGAACGTCTCTGGGCTCCTGACACGAAGAACCCGGAAAGCCCAGCATTCCAGTGGGCACGCGAGCCCTTGAACCTGGAAGTGGTTGACGAGCTAGACGGTCAGACCTACCACTGGGGCAATGAGAACTTTGTGAAGCTTTCCCCGTGGGAGCGCATGGCACACGTGTTCTGGGTAAAGTCTGCAGAGCACTATGCCTGAGACGGAGCAGGGACTGGATCTTTCCCTGCTCACCGACCAGGTGGTTGCCTGGGCAGAGACGAAACGGTGGTGGCCGGGCGAGCCAGGAGAGTCGGCGGGCATTCATGTGCTCGAATGGCTTCCCCACTCGGGAAAGCAGCAGCCTGCGTTGCTGGTCTTGCGCCTTGAGCTAAGCGACCTTCTGGTGCAGGTGCCGATCCTGGTGTGCGCGGAGCGCGACTGCTCGGACACTTCCACTGTGATCGCCACCCAGGGGAGCACGCTGGTTCTTGACGGAGTCAGCGAGCCGGCGTTTTGGGGGGCGTGGACTGCTGCGGCGGACCTCCCCCCCGGCTCCGACTTGGACTCTGAGTCACTGCTGCAGGCGACCCGCTCAGTTCAAGCACTCAGCGTTGAGCAGTCAAACTCTTCCGTGCTCCTGACCGGGCTTGAGCGCCCCATGATCGCGAAGGTCTACCGGGTCCTCCACCAGGGGCAGCATCCCGAAGCAGAAATCCCTGCAGCTCTTGCCGGCTGGGCCCACCTGCCAACTCTCCAAGCAGTATTCGAAACGCTTGTTGCGCCCGGGCACCACGCTTGCGGAGCTGTCCTCACCGATTTGGTTCCGGGGGCTAGGGACGGGTTCGAACTGTTCAGAAGAATGGTCGGAGCGGGCGAAGACGGGACTGAGCTTGCCGTGTCGGCGGGTGAAGCCATCGGGGAAATGCACAACCTGCTAGAGCAGAAACTGGGCATCGAATCTGCCCCGGACGCCGTGGCGCTTGCCGCGCGTATTGAGGGGCTGCTTGAGCCTGTCAAGCACGAACTCGATGAGCGGGAGGTACGGGAGGTGCGTGAGTTTGCTGCCGGCGCCGCGAAGACTTTAGGAAACGGGGAGGGAGTCGCGACCCGGGTTCACGGTGATCTGCACCTCGGACAGATGCTGCTGGACGAAACGGGCACGTGGCAGGTGGTGGACTTTGAGGGCGAACCACTCCGCCCTCTTGAAGAGCGTCGCGCGAAGGATTCCCCGGCCCGCGACGTCGCCGGAATGCTGCGCTCTTTCGACTACGCGGGACAGGCTGACCAAGTGGACGACGGATCCTGGTCCTCGTCCGCTCAAAACGCGTTCCTGGATGGATACACCTCGGTGCGCAAGCTGTCGGCAGCCGACGTGCTTTGGCTGCGTGCTTACCAGCTTGAAAAGGCACTTTACGAGCTGCAATACGAGGCAAAGTTCCGTCCCGCGTGGAAGCGCATTCCCCTTGAGGCGATACGGGCCCTCACCACCGCAGACAGCTAGAACAAAGGTGCCAAGCGGAGCGAGCAACAGTGTGACGTGAGATACTGGGCGCATGACTAACACACCTCTTCCCATTTCCCATGATCTCCTAGCAGCCGTCGCTCACGGCTCCTACTACGACCCCCACTCTGTGCTTGGTGCCCACGTCGGTGACGACTCAGTCACCGTGCGCACGGTCAGGCACCTCGCTGATGAGGTAACGGTCGTCACGCAGGACGGTGAATACCCCGCAGTACATGAAGCGGACGGGGTATGGGCGGCAGTGCTCCCTGGGACGGTCGTGCCTGACTACAGAATCAAAGTGCGCTACGGGGACACAGAAACAACAATGGACGACCCGTACCGCTACCTCCCCACTCTTGGCGAACTTGATCTGCACCTCTTTTCAGAAGGGCGGCATGAGGAGCTGTGGACGGTGCTTGGCTCGCACATGCTGAGCTACTCCGGCCCAATGGGCGACGTTGACGGTGTCGCCTTCGCCGTTTGGGCTCCGAACGCCCGCGCTGTCCGCGTCGTCGGCGACTTCAACTTCTGGGATGGAACTGGAAGTGCCATGCGCTCCCTCGGTTCCTCCGGTGTGTGGGAGCTGTTCATCCCCGGTGTTGAGATTGGGGCTAGGTACAAGTACGAAATCCAGGGACCTGAGGGCAACTGGTTCCAGAAGGCAGACCCGATGGCGCGGGCCGCAGAGGTGCCCCCAGCCACGGCCTCTGTCGTAACCACCTCGAACTACAAGTGGGAAGACTCAGACTGGATCGAAAAGCGCGCGAAAACCAACCCGCACGCCGGCCCCATGTCGATCTACGAATGCCACATAGGGTCCTGGAAACAGGGTCTGTCCTACCGCGAACTCGCAGACGAAATGGTCCCGTACCTGAGCGAAATGGGCTACACGCACGTGGAGTTCATGCCGGTGATGGAGCACCCATTCGGGGGTTCCTGGGGCTACCAGGTGACCGGCTACTATGCTCCCACCTCCCGCTACGGCTACGCGGATGACTTCCGCTACCTGATCGACAAGCTGCACCAGGCTGGGATCGGCGTGATCCTGGACTGGGTTCCCGCGCACTTCCCGAAGGACTCTTGGGCCCTCGCCCGCTTCGACGGGACGCCCCTTTACGAAGACCCGGATCCGCTTCGCGGCGAACACCCCGACTGGGGCACGCTGGTCTTCAACTACGGCCGCAACGAAGTCCGGAACTTCCTGGTTGCGAACGCCCTGTACTGGATGGAAGAGTTCCACGTTGATGGGCTCCGCGTGGACGCGGTCGCCTCGATGCTCTACCTGGACTACTCGCGTAGGGACGGACAGTGGCACCCGAACAAGTTTGGGGGTCGCGAGAATTTGGAGGCCATCCAGTTCATCCAGGAAGCCAACGCGACCGCTTACAAGCGCAACCCCGGCGTGGTCATGATTGCTGAAGAATCGACTGCTTGGCCGGGCGTCACCGCGCCAACTACCGGAGGCGGCTTGGGCTACGGCTTCAAGTGGAACATGGGGTGGATGAACGACACCCTCGCTTACATGAAGGAAGACCCGGTCAACAGGCGTTGGCACCACGGTGAACTCACCTTCTCGCTTGTCTACGCGTTCTCTGAGAATTTCGTTCTGCCGCTGTCACACGACGAAGTGGTGCATGGCAAGGGTTCCATTGTGGCCCGCATGCCGGGAGACAAGTGGCAGAAGCTCGCAAACACGCGTGCGCTCTACAGCTATCAGTGGTCGCATCCTGGCAAGCAACTCCTGTTCATGGGGCAGGATTTCGCGCAGGAAGGCGAATGGTCTGAGGCCTATAGCCTTGACTGGTGGCTCCTTGACTACGCCGATCACAGGGGCGTAGCGGACCTGGTGAAAGATTTGAACTTCCTCTACAAGGATTCCCCAGCACTGTGGGATGACGACTACACCGGGTTTGAATGGATTGACGCGGGCGACGCCGACCACAACGTGATCAGCTACGTGCGCCAGGGACCTGGCCCAGACGGGGAGCTGGAGCACCTGCTTTGCGTCATCAACTTCGCAGGGAACCCGCACGAAAACTATCGGGTGGGCGTGCCGTTTGCTGGTGAGTGGGAAGAAGTCTTGAACAGTGACGACTTGAAGTACGGAGGTTCCGGGGTGAACAACCCGGAGCCTCTAGCTTCGGAGCCCACGCCGTGGATGGGTAGGGAGAACTCGATTGCGCTGAGGGTTCCGCCCTTGGGGGCGACGTTCCTGCGCCCGAAGAAGTAGCAGCTAGGACCAGGAGGCAACTGCTGGGAGGGGGGTGGCGCTCTAGCCGAGGGGCTGGGGTGCCACCCCCGTTTCGGCCGCGCATCCCCCCTCGTCCGTTTCGGCCGCGCGTCGCGGCATCGAAAGCATGCATGCGCGCCGCTCGATCTGGTGACGCACCTAAACCATGAGCATGGTCGCGAGGCGGGTGCGAGCCGACTTCACCGCATCTGGATCCCCTGCAATCTGGAAGAGTTCAACCAGTCGGGAACGTAGCTCTTCCTTCTGTTCCGCGTCGGACTCCTCAGCGAGCGCGGCTAAAAGAAGGTCAAAAGCGGCAGCCTCTTCTCCCGCTGCAAAAAGGTTGTCGGCTTGGGCAGTGCTGTCGGCGCTGCCGGCGGCTTCCTCTTGTCGCAGCTGGAACCGGGCTCGCGTGAGCGCTGTCTTGGCTTCGCGGTCAGCGGGGTTAGACGCGAGGACCTTCCTCCAAGCAGCAATAGCCTTCTCCCACTCACCCAGTGCTTCTGCTTCACGAGCTGGCAAGTGCGAGTCAGGGATCGGAGTCTCCAAGTCTGCTGCTCCAACGTTTACGCGACCGACGACCCCTAACTGCGGTGCAACTTGGAACAGTTCCGACAAAACACCTTCTAGGTCGGTCTCAGTTGGCGCGCCCTCAAAGAGCGGCACGGGCCTCCTTGCAAGGAGAGCAACGCCCGCAGGCAAACTCTGCAGCTGGAAGGCCTCGACCAGTTCCGGTAGCGAAGCTGCGTTTACCTTTCCTAACTGGAACGCACCCTGAAACTTCCGTGCCACCGCCTCGGCCGTCGCAATGGCCTGAGAGGACGTCAAGGAAGCTGCGGAGGTAAAGAGGAGAACAACCGGCACCGTCTGCGACAGGGCCATCGCGTCCTCAAAGTTAGCTTGCGTGATGTCAACGATCAGGGGCGCGTCGATCAGCGGTCCGGCCGCCGCGTGTTCGGAAGCCGGAACTCCGTAGGTAGGCGAAGCGGGGGCGCCAGCTGCTGGGGCCGGCGTGCCAAATGGTGAGGTAGCCGCAGCTGGAGCTGGCGAGGCTGCGGCCATAGCCGACAGGTCGTACGCACCGGAAGAAGACGCGGGGGCTGACTGGTTCATATCGCTCCTGTAATAGAAACCTGACGTGCCTGCAGTTGGGCCTGACAAGAACTAGACAAGACCATCATAGTTGGGGCGCATTGCGCACTGGAGAAGGCAATGTTCGCCCAACGGGAAAGCGAGTCGCAACAGCACTCTCCACGCGGTGCAACCAAAACGCGAGGAGGGCAGTGCAATGCGCAGCCAAAACGGGAGGAGCAGCGACACGCGGCCGAAACGGGAGGGACACGCAGCCGAAACGAGAAGGCGGGCGGGGGCGGGAGAGGCGGGCGGGGGC
>ERZ1032852.247-NODE-247-length-14401-cov-20.868186_pt1 | contig 14401 bp, 11 predicted proteins | sample MGYA00516689_ERZ1032852 | MGnify/ENA primary metagenome ERZ1032852 (study PRJEB33719, sample SAMN04262499) | wastewater metagenome | biome: rural village; feature: composting latrine chamber; material: composting feces with ash | place: El Salvador | collected...
CCCGGAGCGCGGGGCCCGGGCCAAGGGGCGCCTGGAGGAGCTGATCAGCCAGGCCAGCCCCAGGCGCCTGAACAGCGCCTTGCCGTGGCGGCGGCTGGCGAGCAGGAAGAGCAGGGCGCCGCCCCCCAGCGCCAGGGTGGGCCAGTGCACCTGCCCCAGCTGACCGACCAGGTTGGCCACCAGGGTGGTGGCGGTGTAGCCGCTGGCCTCCAGGCCCAGCAGGTGCCCGATCTGGCTGGCGGCGATCAGCAGCCCCGAGGCGGAGAGGAAGCCGGCGATCACCGGGTGGCTCAGGAAGTTGGTGAAGAAGCCCAGACGCAGCAGGCCCATGGCGGTGAGCATCAGGCCGGAGAGCAGCGAGAGCACCAGGGCCGCCTGGAGGTACTCCGGGCTGCCGGGGGTTGCCACCCCGGAGAGGGCGGCGCCGGTCATCAGGGCGATGATCGCCACCGGCCCCACTGCCAGGGTGCGGCTGGTGCCGAGCAGAGCATAAAGCACCGCCGGCAGGATGCTGGCGTAGAGCCCCACCACGGCAGGCAGGCCGGCAAGCAGCGCATAGGCCAGGGACTGGGGGATCACCATCACGGTGACGATGATCCCGGCCAGCAGGTCGGCGCCGAGCAGGCGGCGGTGGTAGTGGGGCAGCCAGGCCAGTATCGGCAGATAGCGCTTGAGCATCCGTTCTTCTTTCGCCGTGGGAATATCCCTAGAGACTAAACGATATTAGTGGTGGCGTTCAGAGTTGGTTAGCATCAGGTGAAATGCGCCTCTCTCTCACAACAACCTGCAAGGACACGCCATGAAACGCGAAACCCTCGCCCTCCACCACGGCTATGCGCCCGACGACCAGCATTCGGTGGCGGTGCCGATCCACCAGACCACCTCCTTCTCCTTCGACAGCGCCCAGCATGCCGCCGACCTCTTCGACCTCAAGGTCGAGGGCAACATCTATTCGCGGATCATGAACCCCACCTGCGCGGTGCTGGAGCAGCGGGTGGCGGCGCTGGAGGGGGGCATCGCCGGGCTCGCCGTGGCCTCCGGCATGGCGGCCATCACCTACGCCATCCAGACTATCGCCGAGGCCGGCGACAACATCGTCTCCATCAGCGAACTCTACGGCGGCACCTACAACCTCTTCGCCCACACCCTGCCGCGCCAGGGCATCGAAGTGCGCTTCGCCGACAAGGATGACCTGGCCGGCCTCGAGGGGCTGATCGATGCCCGCACCAAGGCGGTCTTCTGCGAGAGCGTCGGCAATCCCTCCGGCGGCGTGGTGGACATGGAGGCGCTGTGCGAACTGGCCCACCGCCACGGCGTGCCGGTGATCGTCGACAACACCGTGCCCACCCCCTTCCTGTGGCGCCCCATCGAGCACGGCGCCGATATCGTCGTCCACTCCGCCACCAAGTACATCGGCGGCCACGGCACCACCGTGGGCGGTGTGATCGTCGATTCCGGCAGGTTCCCCTGGGCGGAGCACGCCGAGCGCTTCCCGCTGCTCAACGAGCCGGACGTCTCCTACCATGGGGTCTGCTACACCCGGGACCTGGGCGAAGCGGCCTTCATCGGCCGGGCGCGAGTGGTGCCGCTGCGCAACATGGGAGCCGCGCTCTCCGCCCAGGCGGCCTGGCAGCTGCTGCAGGGGCTCGAGACCCTGGCGCTGCGCATCGAGCGGGTCTGCGACAACGCCCAGCGGGTGGCGGAGTTCCTGCAGGGCCACGACGCCGTGACCTGGGTGCAGTATGCCGGCCTCGAGAGCCACAAGGACCACGCCCTGGCCGAGAAGTACATGGGGGGCCGCGCCTCGGGGATCCTCAGCTTCGGCATCAAGGGCGGCCGCGAGGCGGGGGCGCGTTTCTACGACGCCCTTGGCATGATCCTGCGGCTGGTCAACATCGGCGACGCCAAGAGCTGCTCGTCGATCCCTGCCGCCACCACCCACCGCCAGCTCAACGACGAGGAGCTCGCCCGGGCCGGGGTAACCGCCGATATGGTGCGCCTCTCCATCGGCATCGAGCATATCGACGATATCCTGGCGGACATCGACCAGGCCCTGGCCGCCAGCCAGGTCTGAAGACGAGATTATCCGGGGATAACAAGGCGTCGCCCCCTTGTCATGGCAAGAGGGCGACGCCTCTTTATTGATGTAGAACAAGCGCTCATCGCTGCTGTCGACCAATCCTGCCATTACTTGAGTCCCACCTTGGTGTGTCAGGCCAAAGTGCAGCACACTCTGTCTCCTCAAGCCGCTAAGCTGCTGTCCGGAATAACAACAACGGACGAGGCGTTCGGAAATGCAACGGTTCATCTATGTTCTGGCAGCGGTAGCGGTCGCCGTGGCGGGGGTAGCCACACAGCTCTGGTTGTCGCTGTCCTGGGGGAGTTGGTTGGCCATGGCGCTCAGTGCCCTGGCCGGTGCTCTGGCTCTCTTTTCCGGGTTGGTAGGGGGCTACGCTCTGCCCGCTGAGGCGCTGAAAGGCGGGCGGCGGCGCGCCTGGTTGGCGCCGTTGCATGACTACCTTGCCCTGCGGCGCCTGGGCCATGATCTGGTCGGGCGTACCGGGGTGGCGGCTATCGCTTCAGCGGAGGTCTCTCACCATGCAGACCGGCTCGACCAGCGTCTGACGCGTCAGGAGCGCGTCGTGCGTGACGCTTCTTCCAGCATGACGGCGATCAGCAGTGCCATCGAGCAGGTCGCCAGCGGTGCTCGTCAGGTAGCGCGCCTGGCTACCGGCTGTCGAGAAGGCAGTCAGGTCAGCCGTGAGCAGCTCGACGTCGTTGTTCAGGAGATGCAGGCCCTGGCGGGTCGCTCCTCCGAGGCGCTATCTCAGCTCGGTGCGCTGGAAGAAAAAGCCGATAGTGTCAAACGTGTCACGGCGATGATCGAGGAGATTGCCGAACAGACCAATCTGCTCTCTCTGAATGCGTCCATCGAGGCGGCGCGGGCCGGTGAGCACGGCCGGGGATTTGCGGTAGTGGCCGGCGAGGTGAGAGCCTTGGCTGGCCGCAGCGCCGAGGCAACCCGCAGCGTGGAAGCCCTTGCCAACGACATCGGGGGCAGTATTCATCAGGTTGTCGAGGACATCGGCGCCCTGATGGCGCGCGTTGGCCACCAGGCGGGAGAGATGACAGCAGTGAGCGAGCGACTCACCGCCATGTCGGAGGGCGTGGAGGGGGTCGAACGGGAAATTGCCGAGATCGCCAGCGCCATGGAGGACACTCGGCATCACAGTCAGCGCATTGCCGGCACCCTGCAGACACTCTCCCAGGAGGTGGATGAGGGGAATCAGGATATGCACGACCTAGCGAACCAGGCGCGCACCCTGATGCTCAGTGCCGAAGAGGTTGAGGCGGCCCTGGCGCAGCAACGCCTGGATGGACAGCATCAGCGGGTCTATCGGGCGGCGCGGCAGGTGGGGGATCGACTCCAGGCGCTGATGGAAAAGGCATTGCGCAAGGGGGAGTTGAGCGTCGATCAGCTGTTCGATACTCGCTACCAGCCCGTGCCGGGGACTCAGCCGACCAAGTATCGTACCGCCTTTGACGATTTCTGCGACCGTCATCTACCGGCAATCCAGGAGCCGCTTCTCGAGGAGCATGGGCTGGCTTATGCCATCTGTATCGACCGCAATGGCTATGTACCCACCCATAATCTTGCCGTGAGTCAGCCGCCGACGGGAGATCTGGAACACGATCTCAAGTTCAGTCGCAGCAAGCGCATCTTCGATGACCCGACGGGAAAGCGCTGCGGTAGCCATCGAGAGCCGCTGCTGCTGCAGACCTACAAGCGCGACACCGGTGAGGTCATGCACGATCTCTCGGTGCCATTGGTGGTTGGCGGCCGACACTGGGGCGGATTTCGTGTCGGCTATCGTCCCTCGGTCGTTGGGAGTGAGTCCATGGTGGCCGTCACACCCCGGGAAGGAGAGTGGCTGCAGGCAGCGCCGGGGTCGGCTGGAGCCGCTGCAAGCAAGCTGTCACACCGAGAGACGGCTCCGCTCACCTGATCAGGTGGAGGCGGCTCCCCGGGAGCGGCCCTGCCAGGCCGACCAGGAGTAGAGGGCAAGGCCCATCCAGATCAGCGCGAAGGTGCCGAGCTCCACCGCGGAGAGGGGCTCGCCGAACACCGCGAGGGCGATGAAGAACTGGATGGTGGGGTTGATGTACATCAGAAAGCCCAGGGTCGCCAGGCGCAGCCGCCGGGCGGCGCCGGCAAAGGCGAGCAGGGGCAGGGCGGTGATCACCCCGCTGGCCACCAGCAGCAGGGTGGTGCGGGTATCGCCCAGGAAGTGTGAAAGGTCGACCTGCACCAGCCAACCCAGCGCCAGCAGGCCCAGGGGCAGCAGCAGCAGGGTCTCCACGAAGAGCCCGGAGAGGCCGTCCAGGGGCACCTGTTTGCGCAGCAGGCCATAGGTGCCGAAGGAGAAGGCCAGCGCCAGGCTGATCCAGGGCAGCTGGCCCAGCACCACCAGCTGGATCAGGATGGCCGTGGCGGCGAGCCCAACGGCCACCGCCTGCAGGCGGTGCATGGTCTCGCGCAGCACCAGCATGCCGAGCGCCACATTGACCAGCGGCGTCATGAAGTAGCCCAGGCTCGCCTGCAGCACGTGGCGGGTCTCCACCGCATAGATGTAGAGCCCCCAGTTGAGCGCGATCAGCAGGGCGCAGCCCAGCACCCGCCCGAGCCGCCTGGGGTTGGCCAGTGCCTCGCGGATCGGCGCCCAGCGCCCCAGCAGGGTGACCAGGCCCGCCAGGAAGAGGCAGGACCAGAGGATCCGGTGGATCAGGATCTCGAAGGCCGGCACGCCGTCGAAGAGTGCGAAGAAGAGCGGGAAGCAGCCCCACAGGATGTAGGCGGTCAGGCCGAAGGCGACGCCCTGGGCGGGGCTGCTGTCCGGTGAGGGGGCGGCGGAGGTGCGGGTCGACATGGGTGGGCTCGAGAAGGCGGAGAACTGTGTGGGCGAAGGGGCTAAACTAGCAGGCTATCGGTTTTGCCGCCATCCGCTCCTCGCGGATGACGCCCCGCCCGGCCTGGGATAGGCTGGGCCCGTGCGCCGACCACAGAAGAAGGGAGCCCCCATGAGCGAGCTGAGAACCACCCTGGTGCAGTGCGACCTGCGCTGGGAAGACCCCGAGGCCAACTGCCGGATGCTGGAGGAGACCCTGGGTGAGCTCGGCCAGGTCGACACCGACCTGATCGTGCTGCCGGAGATGTTCGCCACCGGCTTCACCATGAACTCCCGGGAGATGGCCGAGCCCATGGAGGAGAGCCGCACCGTGGCCTGGCTGCGCGAGCAGGCCTGGCAGCGCGGCTGCGTGGTCACCGGCAGCGTGGCGGTCGTGGAGGGCGGCGACTACTTCAACCGCCTGGTGTGGGCGCGGCCGGACGGGTCGCTGGCCACCTACGACAAGCGCCACCTCTTCCGCATGGCCGGCGAGCACGAGCGCTACGCCATGGGCCACGAGCGGGTGATCGTCGAGCTCAAGGGGTTCCGGATCCTGCTCAGCGTCTGCTACGACCTGCGTTTCCCGGTCTGGCTGCGCCAGCAGCCCGCGGCAGACGAGCACTTCGAGTACGACGCCCTGCTCTGCGTGGCCAACTGGCCGGCCCCGCGCCGCCACCCCTGGCGCATCCTGCTCCAGGCCCGCGCCATCGAGAACCTCTGCCCCGTCATCGGCGTCAACCGCGTCGGCGAGGACGCCAAGGGACTGCCCTATGCCGGCGACTCCATGCTGATCGACGCCAAGGGCGAGGCGCTGATCGACGAGCCCGAGGGCAGCGTCTTCGTGAAGACGGGCACCCTGTCCCTCGGCGAGCTCAGGGCCTTCCGCGAGAAGTTCCCCGCCTGGCGCGACGCCGACCACTTCACCCTTTCCGACGGAGTCGGCTTCTGATGCGCCTTGACCGCTTTCTCTCCGAGACCACCGAACTCACCCGCAGCCTGGCCAAGAAGGCGATGCACCGCGGCGAGGTCAGCGTCGATGGCGAGGTCGTCAAGAACCCCGCTACCCAGGTCGGGGAGGCGAGCCGGGTCACCTGGAACGATGAGCCCCTGGCCCTGGTGGGGCTGCGCTACCTGATGCTGCACAAGCCCGCCGGGGTGGAGTGCACCGCCCGACGTACCCTCTATCCGCGAGCCATCGACCTGATCGACCTGCCCAAGGTGGAACGCCTGCAGCCGGTGGGGCGCCTGGACGTGGACACCACCGGCCTGGTGCTGCTCACCGACGACGGCCAGTGGTCCCACCGGGTCACCTCCCCGAAGCACCGCTGCGGCAAGGTCTACCGGGTCACCCTGGATGAGCCGCTGGAAGGGGAGGCCCTGGCCCGAGCCGTCGAGGCCTTCGCCGAGGGCGTTCTGCTCGACGGCGAGGAGAAGCCCACCCGCCCGGCGACGCTGGCCATGCGCGAGCCGAACGTCGCCGAGCTGACCCTCTACGAGGGCAAGTACCACCAGGTGAAGCGGATGTTCGCCGCCGTCGGCAACCACGTGGTCGCCCTGCACCGGGAGTCCATCGGCCCCCTGAGCCTCGGCGAGCTGCCCGAAGGTGAATGGCGAGAGCTGACCGCCGAGGAGATCGCCGCCTTCTAGCTCTGGGCTCTTGTTATCCCTTGGGAGGGATAATCTGCTATTATCCCCTGAAAAGGATAAGCATAGGTTATCCGCTATAGGGGGTAATATGAGAATCACATCGCCGGATATGCTGTCCCACGCTCTGAAGAATGCGCGTCGGCGTCTGCACTTGACGCAACAGGCGGCCGCCGACCAGATCGGCATCAAGCAGGCGACGGTATCGGCTTTCGAGAACCATCCGGAAAAGAGCCGCGTCGAAACACTGTTCAAGCTGTTGGCCGTGCTGGAGTTGGAGCTTCATCTCACGCCCCGCAATCAGCCGGGTGAGCCGGCAGTCAACGATCAGGGCTGGGATCAGGAGTGGTAGCCATGCCGAATCTGGTCGTTGCGATGAATGGAATCGAAGTCGGCGTTTTGGCGCTCGCCCGCTCAGGGGCGATGTCGTTTCGCTATCTTCCGGAGTGGTTCAGTAGAGCCGGGGCGCGTGCCATTTCACTTTCGATGCCGCTGACGCTGTCGGAGTACCGTGGCGAGGTCGTCTACAATTTCTTCGATAATCTCCTGCCTGATTCCGAAGCGATTCGGGCAAGGATGCAGGCGCGCTTCCGGCTTGGCACTCGGCATCCTTTCGACCTTCTGGCCAGCATCGGCCGCGACTGTATCGGGGCAATCCAGCTGTATCCCGAGAGCAGCATGCCGGGAAGAGTGGGGCAGGTAACCTCAGAGCCGCTGACCGATCAGAATATCGAGAGGCTGCTGATAGGGTACCGGGAAGCGCCGCTGGGAATGAGCCAGGAGAGCGAGTTCAGGATCTCGCTTGCGGGAGCCCAGGAAAAGACCGCGTTGCTTTGGTATGAAGGCAAGTGGCAACGCCCCAGTGGCAGCACGCCAACCAGCCATATTTTCAAGCTACCGATCGGCTTTCTGGATCATAGCAATATCGATCTTCGCCAGAGTGGTGAGAATGAGTGGATTTGCCTTCAGCTGCTGGCGGCTTTCGGTCTGCCCGTCGCGAAGGCGGAGCTGGCAACATTCGGTACCCAGACGGTCCTGGTGGTCGAGAGGTTCGATCGGCGCTGGTCTGGACGGGGTGACTGGCTGATGCGATTGCCACAGGAGGATTTCTGTCAGGCCCTCGGTGTAGCGCCGGCGCTGAAGTACGAAAGCGATGGCGGTCCTGGCATGGTTGATGCGATGCGCTTGCTGCTTGGCTCCCAGGAAGCAGGGCGTGATCGCGAGAGGATCTTCCTCGCACAGATGCTCTTCTGGCTATTGGCGGCCATCGATGGACACGCCAAGAACTTCAGCCTGTTTCTCGAGCCTGGCAGCGCCTATCGGATGACGCCACTGTATGACGTTATCTCGGCTTACCCCTTGATGGCCCAGGGCAGCCTGCCCCGAGAGAGGGCAAAGATGGCCATGGCGGTGAAAGGCAAGAGCAGGCATTACCGGTGGGCACGGATTGAGCCTCGCCACTTTCTCTCCACCGCCGAGCAAGTCGGTTTTCCCCAAGAGCGCGTACGTGAGCTGATGCAAGACATTGCTGAGCGCGCGGAGGGTATCGTGGATGACCTGGCCAGCCGCTTGCCGCCGGGGTTTCCAGCCTCGACCTGTGAGCCGATCTTTGCGGGCGTACTGGCGCAGGCAGAGAGGCTCGGGGCCAAGCTAGCCTAGCCCGTGCATGTCGCCGCCTGCCTGCTCGGCCCGCGGCACAAGCCCCGCCGCGGCGACCAGGGCGCGGGTGTAGTCGCTGCTCGGGTTCTCCAGCACCGCCAGGCAGTCGCCGCTCTCCACCACCTCTCCCTCCTTGAGCACCATGACCCGATGCGCCATGGCGCGCACCACGGCAAGGTCGTGGCTGATGAACAGATAGCTCAGGCCGCGGCGGGCCTGGAGGTCGCGTAAAAGCACCACCAGCTGCTTCTGAACGGTGCGGTCCAGCGCCGAGGTGGGTTCGTCGAGCACCAGCAGCTCGGGCTCGAGGATGATCGCTCGGGCCACGGCGATGCGCTGGCGCTGGCCGCCGGAGAATTCGTGGGGGTAGCGGTCGGCGCAGTCGGCGGGCAGCCCCACTTCGATAAGTGTGGCGGCCACGCGGCGGGCGACCTCGTCTGCCGACAACTCCGGCTGATGGAAGCGCAGCCCCTCGCTGACGATCTCTGAGACCGGAAGACGAGGGGAGAGCGAGCCGAAGGGGTCCTGGAAGACGATCTGGAAGCACTGCCGCATTCGGCGCAGGTCACCGCCGGAGAGGGTATCCAGGCGGGTGTCGCCGAAGCGGATCTCGCCGTTACTCTGAGTGAGGCGCAGCAGCGCCAGGGCCAGGGTGGTCTTGCCGGAACCCGACTCGCCGACGATGCCCAGGGTCTCGCCGGGGGCCAGGGTCAGCTCCAGGGGCCTGACCGCCTCGAAGGCCGGCGGGCGCTTCATGAAGAGCTTCTTCGGGCGCTGGAAGCTGACACCGAGGCCGGAGGCGCTGATCAGGGGGGCACCCCGGGGCACCGGCCCCGGGCGGCCCTCCGGCTCGGCGTCGAGCAGGGTGCGGGTGTAGGCGCTGGAAGGCGCCTCGAAGACCCGAGCCACCGGCCCCGTCTCCTGCTCGCGGCCCCGGTAGAGCACGCAGACCCGGTCGGCGTGGCGGCGCACCAGGTTGAGGTCGTGAGTGATGAAGAGCATGCCCATGCCGTGGCGGTCGCGCAGCTCGGCGAGCAGCGCCAGGATCTCCTGCTGCACGGTGACGTCGAGCGCCGTGGTGGGCTCGTCGGCGATCAGCAGCGCCGGGTCGTTGGCGATGGCCATGGCGATCATCACCCGCTGGCGCTGGCCCCCGGAGAGCTGGTGGGGCCAGGCGTCGATCAGCTCCTCGGGGCGCGGCAGCTTCACCTGACCGAGCAGCTCGATGATGCGAGCGCGGGCGGCTCGCCCCGAGAGCCCCTGGTGCAGGCGCAGGGTCTCACCGATCTGCTTGCCTACGGTGTGCAGCGGGTTGAGCGAGGTCATCGGCTCCTGGAAGACGAAGCCGACCCGGCCGCCGCGGATGCCCTGCCAGTCGCGCCGGCGCAGGCCTGAGAGGTCGGTGTCGCCCAGCCGGCGAGAGCCGCTGACGGCGGCGTTGCCCGGCAGCAGGTCCATGGCGCCCAGAGCCGAGACCGACTTGCCGGAGCCGGACTCCCCCACCAGGGCCAGGGTCTCGCCGCGGTTCACGGTAAGCGAGAGGCGGTCCACCACGGTCACCCCGTCGAAGGCGACGGAAAAGTCCTCGAGGCGCAGCAGCGGGGAGCGGGAGGGGGCATCAGGCATCGGTCTGGCTCCGGGCGGGTGCGGTGGAGGAATCGGCCGCCGGTTCCGGGGTGGCGGCGTGCTGGACGTGACGGGGGTCGAAGGCGTCGCGCAGCCCCTCGCCGATGAAGACCAGCAGCGAAAGCATCAGCGACAGGCTGACGAAGGCGGTGATGCCGAGCCAGGGGGCGTGGAGGTTGTTCTTGCCCTGGGCCACCAGCTCCCCCAGGGACGGCGAGCCCGGCGGCAGGCCGAAGCCCAGGAAGTCCAGCGCCGTGAGGGTGGTGATGGCCCCGGTGAAGAGGAAGGGCACGAAGGTGAGGGTGGCCACCATGGCGTTGGGCAGCACGTGGCGCCACATGATCAGCCGCGGCGGCAGCCCCATGGCCCGGGCGGCGCGCACGTACTCGAGGTTGCGGGCGCGCAGGAACTCGGCGCGAACCACGTCGACGAGCCCCAGCCAGGAGAAGAGCAGCATGATGCCGAGCAGCCACCAGAAGCCCGGCTGCACGAAGCTCGCCAGGATGATCAGCAGGAAGAGCACCGGCAGCCCCGACCAGATCTCGGTGAAGCGCTGGCCGATCAGGTCGGTCTTCCCGCCGAAGTAGCCCTGGATGCCGCCCACCAGGACCCCCATCACCAGCGAACCGGCGGTGAGCACCAGGGCGAAGGCCACCGAGAGCCGGAAGCCGTAGATCACCCGGGCGAGCACGTCGCGGCCCTGGTCGTCGGTGCCCAGCCAGTGGCGCCCGTCCGGCGGCGCGGGCGAGGGGCGCATCATCTGCATGTCCAGGGTCTGGTAGGAGAAGGGGATCGGCGGCCAGAGCGCCCAGCCGTGCTCGGCGATCTGGGCCTGGACGAAGGGGTCGTGGTAGTCGGCGGTGGTGGGCAAAAAGCCGCCGAACTCGGTCTCCGGGTAGTCCACCAGCAGCGGCACGTACCACTGGCCGTCGTAGCGCATCACCAGCGGCTTGTCGTTGGCGATCAGCTCGGCGCCGAGGCTCACCACGAAGAGTGCCAGGAACACCCAGAGCGAGACCCGGGCGCGGCGGTTGGCCGTGAACACCGCCAGGCGGCGGCGGGTGATCGGCGAGAGGCGCTCCGACCGGAAGGGGTTCTTGAAGAAAGCGGCCATCGGCTCAGGACTCCCGTGTCTCGAAGTCGATGCGCGGGTCCACCCACACATAGGTCAGATCGGAGACCAGCTTCAGCAGCAGGCCGATCAGCGTATACAGGTACAGCGTGCCGAAGATGACCGGGTAGTCGCGCTGCATCACCGCCTCGAAGCCGAGCAGGCCGAGCCCCTCCAGGGAGAAGATCACCTCGATCAACAGCGACCCGGTGAAGAAGATGGCGATCAAGGCGCCGGGCAGCCCGGCGATGATGATCAGCATGGCGTTGCGGAAGACGTGGCCGTAGAGTACGCCGCCGTCGCTCGCCCCCTTGGCCCGGGCGGTGAGCACGTACTGCTTGTGGATCTCGTCGAGGAAGCTGTTCTTGGTCAGCATGGTCAGGGTGGCGAAGCTGCCGATGGTCATCGCCACCACCGGCAGGGTGATGTGCCAGGCGTAGTCCTTCACCTTGCCCCAGGTCGAGAGCTCGTGGAAGTCCGGCGAGGTGAGCCCGCGCAGCGGGAAGAGGTCCCAGTAGCTGCCCCCGGCGAAGAGCACGATCAGCAGTATCGCGAAGAGGAAGCCCGGAATGGCGTAGCCGACGATCACCAGCCCCGAGGTCCAGACGTCGAAGCGCGAGCCGTGGTGGAGCGCCTTGCGGATGCCCAGCGGGATCGAGATCAGATAGACCAGCAGGGTGGTCCAGAGCCCTAGCGAGACCGACACCGGCAGCCGCTCGATCATCAGCTCCACCACCGGCCGGTCCCGGAAGAAGCTGGTGCCGAAGTCGAAGGTGGCGTAGTCGCGCATCATGCCGAGGAAGCGCACGTGGGCGGGCTGGTCGAAGCCGAACTGCGCCTCGAGCTGCTCGATGAAACGCGGGTCGATGCCCCTGGCGCCACGGGACTCGTCCTGGACCACCACCTCGCCGCCGCCGGTATCGAGGCGCGTGCTGGACATGCTGTCGACACCTTCGAAGCGGGCCAGCATCTGGTCGATGGGCCCGCCCGGGGCGGCCTGCACGATGATGAAGTTGAGCAGCATGATGCCCAGCAGGGTGGGGATCATCAGCAGCAGGCGGCGCAGGATATAGCGGCTCACGATGGCACGTCTCTCTTGGGTCTCAGGTACCGCATTAGCGGCGGCGCAGGCGCTGGTTGATCTCGGCTTCCCGCTCGGCGTCCACCCACCAGGCGGCGAGATCCATGCCGTACTTGGGGAAGGGTTCGGGCCAGGCGAACTTGTCCCAGATGGCGATGCGGGTCTCGCCGGAGTGGTAGTGGGGAATCATCGGGAAGCGCCACAGCAGCACCCGGTCCAGGGCCCGGGCGGTGACGTTGAGTTCCTCGCGGCTCTCGGCACGGATCAGCCGGTCCACCAGGTCGTCCACCACGGGGTCGGCCAGGCCCATCAGGTTGCGGCTCTGGGGCGTCTCGGCGGCGGCGCTGGTCCAGAAGTCGCGCTGCTCGTTGCCGGGGTTGTTCGACTGCGGAAACTGGCCCACGGTCATGTCGAAGTCGAAGCTGCGCAGCCGGTTGAGGTACTGGTTGATATCGACGATGCGGATTGAGCCCTGGATGCCCAGGCGCGCCATGTTGCGCAGCATCGGCTGGGTGACCCGCTCCATGCCAGTATCGAAGAGCAGCACCTCCACGGTCAGCGGCTGGCCGCTCTCGCCATGGACCAGGCGATCGCCCTGGACCTCGTAGCCCGCCTCGCGCAGCAGGTCCAGGGCCAGGCGCAGTCGCTCGCGCAACTCTAGCGGGTGCTCGTGGGGCACCGGTTCCCGGAAGAGCCGCTCGGGTAGCCGGTCCCGATAGCCCTCGAGCAGGGCCAGCTCGTCGCCCTCGGGGAGCCCGCTTGCCGCCATCTCGGAGTTCTGGAAGTAGCTCTCGGTGCGCCGGTAGGCGTCGTAGAAGAGGTTGGCGTTGAGCCAGGGGAAGTCGAAGGCAAGCGACAGCGCCTCGCGCACCCGGGCGTCCGCGAACTTGTCGCGGCGCAGGTTGAAGATGAAGGCCTGCATGCGGGCGGGCTGGCCGTCGGGCACCGCCAGGCGTCGCACCAGGCCGTCGCGGTAGGCGGGGAAGTCGTAGCCGATCGCCCAGGTGGCGGCGCGGGCGTCGATGCGGTAGTCCAGCACCCCGGCCTTGAAGGCCTCCCAGGCGATGTCGCGGTCGCGATAGTAGTCGTAGACCAGCCGGTCGATGTTGTGGCGCCCGCGCTTCACCGCAAGGTCCTGCCCCCAGTAGTCGGGGTCGCGCTGGTAGACGATGCGTCGGCCCGGGTCCACTTCGGCGATGCGGTAGGGGCCGGAGCCGGGGTGGGCGGCCAGGGTCGGCGCGGAGAAGTCGCGCGCCTCCCAGTAGTGCTTCGGCAGCACCGGCAGCTGGCCGACGATCAGCGGCAGCTCCCGGGAGTGCACCGCGGCGAATTCGAAGCGCACGGTGCGCTCGTCGAGGGCGGTGACGGCCTCCACATCGGCGTAGTAGGCGCCGTAGAAGGGGTTGCCCTGCTCGGTGAGCAGCTCGAAGCTGTAGACCACATCATGGGCGGTGACCGGCTCGCCGTCGTGGAAGCGTGCCTCGGGGCGCAGGTCGAACTCGATCCAGGTGCGCTCGGGGTCCAGGCGGATGCCTTCGGCGAGCAGGCCGTAGACCGAGAAGGGCTCGCCCGGGTTGCCCTCCACCAGGGTGTCGTAGATCTCGTAGAGCCCCGCCGCCGGGGTGCCGCGGATGATGAAGGGGTTGGTGGAGTCGAAGCTGCCTCCCACCGCCGCCTGGGTCAGGGTGCCGCCGCTGGGCGCCTCGGGGTTGACGTGGGGGAAGTGGGTGAAGTCCGCCGGCAGTTCGGGCTCGTCATAGAGCGCCAGGCCGTGGACGGTGGGCGTCCGATCCACCTCCATCGGGTCCGGCGAGGCCACCACCGCCGCGGCGGTCGTCAGCAGCCAGACGAGGGCCAGGGAGGCGGCCAGGGGCAGGCGGCACAGGGCTACGGGCATCGGCGACATCCTTGGTCGGTGGCAGCCGGCCCGCGGGGCCGGCATCGGTCGGCCAATAAGGTGTCAGGCCCCGGGCGGCTTGGCAAGCCTCCCGATGCCGTCGCCGCCCGACTTAACGGGAGGCGAGGCTCTGGCCGGGGAGGTCGAGCACCTGGCCGGGCTGGATGACGTCGTCGCTGAGGCCGTTGGCCCGACGAATCTGCGCCACACTGACGCCCTGGCGGGAGGCGATGGCCGAGAGGCTGTCGCCCTGCTGTACCACGTAGCGCCCCTCGCCGCCGCCGGCAGGCGAGGCGGGGGTCTCCAGGCGGGCCATCAGGGTGTCGGCGCGGTCGGCGGGTACCAGCAGCACCCGGGCGTGGCTGGGGTGGGCCGTGCCGTTGCTGAGCGCCGGGTTGAGCTCGGCCAGCTCGCCGCGGCTGGCGCCGGAGAGGCGG
>ERZ1032852.249-NODE-249-length-14323-cov-6.602888_pt1 | contig 14323 bp, 17 predicted proteins | sample MGYA00516689_ERZ1032852 | MGnify/ENA primary metagenome ERZ1032852 (study PRJEB33719, sample SAMN04262499) | wastewater metagenome | biome: rural village; feature: composting latrine chamber; material: composting feces with ash | place: El Salvador | collected...
GGCCTATACCCGGCCTATAGCAACTCGATCTATATATGAGGGATATATATACCGGATAAGAGTGAGATAGGTATTAGTAGGGGCTGAGTACCAGGGAAGTAGGCAGGGTGGTCCAAGGAGGGTAGACACGGGAAAAGTATGATACGGTAAATTAAGTATATAGATTCCCTGTTTTGGAATTTTGTTTTATATTTATCCATGCACGTATCTTTTTATCATATGATTAGTTGTACATTTGTATGCTAACGAGTAAGAGATGTTGAAAATGAAAAATATAATAAGTAGGGTGTCGGAAATGCGATCTTGTTGGCTTTATTTTATTCACATCGTTTGTCTTGTTTTGTTGATTGCTTGCACGGGCAGGCAGAATGAAAACAAGGAGAATGTTCCGTCACTGGAGAACGGCATGCGACCCGGTCATTACGAGGGAGTGTATACTTATATTAATTCTTTGGATATTCGTATGGAGTTGCAAGATTCCCTATTCAACATCTATCCGGATACCCTGCAAATGAATATAATAAATAATTCGGATTATAAACTCCTCACCGACAACAAATATTCCATGAAATATCTCGAATCTGGAAACTGGAAAAGTATTTCACAGCTGGAGCATATGATTTGGACTGATGTGGAAATACCCGTGGAACCCCAAGCGAGCAGAGTTTTTGATGCTGTTCTGTTTATAAGGAATTTACCCCCGGGAAGATACCGGGTAGAAAAAGAGTTTAGTCTCGTGGTCCCTGCAATCAGGGGAACTACAAATAACATTCGTGTTACTCTAATGGATGAATTTATATTAAATTGAAACCCGAATCTGGATAAATAACAGATTGTATGAAGTATCCTTTTTTACCCATTCTGGCCGTTTTTATTTTATTACACGGATGTATTTCTTCGGGTGATACCATTTCTCCTGATGAAACCGCAAAGAAGATCTTTACCCGGGCCGAATTGGAAGGCTTCGACCGGATGATTCACTTCGTTGATAGTATCGTGTCGGCAAAGACCGGGCTGACAGGCATCAATGAAAGTTATAACGCTTATATTGACAAGTTGAGTTCCGATGTTTTTAGTGGAGGAAATTTCACCCCATTGGTGAACGATGCGTCAAAATTTCAATTTCTGGAACTAATAGATAACGAGGCTTTTTCGGCCATTTGGGGAAAGCAAACGATACATCTTGACTGGAGTTCGCGACCTATACAAATGCTTTACCTGAATTCTGAAGGAAAATACAAGAGATACTTGCAAAAGGTAGGAGAGTCAGATGAGTGGTATGCCAGAATATATGAGGAAATAGACCGGTCGGGAGATTTCTCTCCAGTAATTATTGCTCGGTTTTTGAAGAATCACCATGAACATGACTTTACCCTTTACAAGCATCGGTTATGGGCTACCGTTTTCCTGCTTAATATTGCTGAACCGCTTGAAGTCTCGGAAAGGTACAAGGAAAACCAAGCCGTGGAGTGATTGTTAAGGGCATCATCGAGGAAACAAAATCTTACGCGAAAGAAAATGACGTGAGTCTATCTTGCCATAGTTTTTCTTGTACATTTAAATTACAAATGTACAAGAAATAGTGAAGTTATTTATTTGATTTTTTTCCTGTTAGTTCTTTCTTGTGCTTTTTAATCGTTCAATCGTCATGACTTGAAGTTGCTGAAACACAATAGAAATTTTGGATTTTACGTGATGTTTATTTATATTTGCACGTGTAAATAATAACATGCAGTATGAATACGAAATTGACATTAAATATTGATAAAGGCATCATCGAGGAAGCAAAATCATACGCGAAAGAAAATAACGTGAGTCTATCCAAATTGATTGAGAACTACTTGAACTCGTTAACGAACAAGAGGGATATTGAATCCAAAAAAGTGACTCCTCTCGTGGAAAGCCTCACCGGCGTTATCCCTTCGCTGCAGGATGACGTGCGGGATGATTACAGGAATTACTTGTATGAAAAATATTCCTGATGGAAAAACTACTAATTGATACCAATATTATCGTTGATCTGTTAACTAAACGGGAAGATTTTCACGTGGAAGCGCAAGAGTTATTCTCTCTCGCTGATGAAGATGGCGTTAAGCTATTCATATCTGCAATGACTTTTGCTACTACTCATTACCTTATCTCTAAGTACTTGAATGAAAACGAAGCCCGGAAAGTGATGATGAGATTCAAATTGCTGGTGAAAATTTTACCGCTTGAAGATGATATTTTAGAGCTCGCGCTGGCATCCGATTTTCGTGATTTTGAAGATGCGATTCAATACTACACGGCCTTGAAAAATAACCTGGATATCATTATCACGAGAAATAAAAAAGATTTTAAAGCGTCCCGAATCCCTGTCCTAACCGCCAGAGAATACTTGATCCGGTAGAAACAACGTCGCTGGTATCGTTCGCTTTTTTCAATAAACGAACTATTCTGTTAAGCTATACGAGCAGTACCGAACTTGTTCGAGTAATGCCGTAGCGAAGAATAGTCTAAATTTTATGAACGTGTTTTCCGTGTCTCCCCTTTATTGTCGTTGTTCCCTGCGACAGGCTATATCCATTATAACAAAGGGGTAATCGTGTATTCTATTTCTGTCATTCCGGAATTGACATAATCTGACACCGTGAATCTTAACGGGATTATATTATTATTTTTCACTTCAACGTAATTGATGATCTTTTCAATGTTATCTGCACTTTCGTCTTTTAGCAAAACTCCATCGGGTGAAAAATAGAGATAATTGATATCCATGCTGTTTATAAGTGATACCTCGGATTCCGTGAGGGCCTCTTTTCTACTGGCTTTTCCTATTAGCGCTTTCGCGTCTTGCTCGCTTCCATTCGATTCAACGACAAGAAATGCTGTCCTGCCGTAACTCACGTTACTGATATAGGACAGGTTATCAGCAGTAATAAAATCAGTCTCTTCCGTTATGCCAGATCGATCTAACAGCGAGTAATCTATCGTGAGAGAGAATAAGGTTTGGTTGTAAGAGTAAATCAACCCGATATCCTTGTTCATACTCATGTCCGATGAATTGCTCTCATTCAAGATTTCATCTATTCCAAAACCAAGATTAGCCATGCTCAGGAAGTGTAGGTATTTATAGGATCGAAATATTACAGGTGATCCGGTAGAGAAGTATAAATTTTGGTTTGGATTGGCATTAATTATCTGTTCCGCGAGGTTGTTCATTTGAGCCATAGAAGGTGTTTCCCATGTTTCAAGGTAAAATTTCCCGTTTATGATTTCCGAGAAAACAGTAATATCATTAAATATATAATCCTCGAAAGTTTGAAGCTTATCCAGAGACGCGAGTTTATAATTTAGGGTATTACCCAAATAGATATCATCTTTGATCTTTTGATTGATAAAAAAGGAGCCTGCTTTGAAATGATAAGTCCACTTGCCATCCACCTCGGTAGTTGTATAACCGCTTACGCTGGAATTAGGAAAATATTTAAAAGAATAGGGCTCCTTTTCTTCTTCTTCGCCACGCTGGGTGATTTTCAAATAACTCTCGCTATTACCGTCAAATACTTTCAAAAGAACTTCACGGGTTTGCTTGGAGTAATTTGGTTTGGTATTTATTTTTATTGTTTTAAGACGTTGATCGATTTCGAGTTCTAACCAGTCGGGTTGCTTGTCCAGATGAAACACTTCTTCCGTGTTTACTGTAATTGTTTTGACTGATTCGTCCTGTTTTTCGAATTGTAGTTCGGTCTTGCTCAAAGAAATGTCCTCTTTTTCAGGTATTGGCTCATCTTTCCCGTTGCAGGAAGCGGCGACGAGAAAGATTAGCGAGAACGAAAAAAGATGAATGAATACTTTTTTCAAGATAAGTCTTGTCTTAATCATGTTTATCGTAATCGATAATAAATTCATTCTTGCTGATTTGCTTGAAGTTTGGCCCTGTTCATTTAGCTTTTCGAAATAGGACGTTTTCATTCATTCATGACAACATCCGTGGTGCCGTCTGCCTTTTTCACCAAACGAACGTGTTTTCTCATCGCGGGCTTCTTGATAGTATATACCTCTACATCGTTCACGCTCCACGAGATAATGTTGCTGGCGTAATAAAGTCCGCCGTCAACTTTACGGTCTTGGTACTGGAAGGTCACGTCCATCTTATCGGCCACGCCGTTGTGATACACGTAAAACGTGTAATTGCTTTGCCGGGAGTCTCCAAAAGCATAGGTAAAGAACTCGTGCAACCCTTCACTTTCATTGTATATAACATTATTTAATTCGTTATTATACCTTTGATGATAATCATATGCTTCTATAACGGGTTGGGAGTATAATTGCTCTAAACTGCTAACCGGTAATGTGGTAAGATCCTCGGGGTTGATTAAATCGTTCCCCTCCTCATCCACGTAGAAAAATCGCAAGACATTCCCGGTATGAAATTCACCGCCATCGGACATGCTGTCGTACCACCTGTTGTTGTCGTCATCATTACAACCCGCGAAACAGATTAAAAGCGACAGGACTGCCATTAAAATTGAATTTTGCGTTTTCATTTTATTCATGAAGTTATTTCCTGCAAAGTTATTACAATATATTAGCAAACAAAAATTAATGCTTGACAAAAGAGTGATATATATATTAGGGTTTATATAGAATAAGATTTTAGATGTCTGATTATCAGTTACCCCGTTCCTTAATCAATATAATGTCTGTAATATTTTAACCTCGATACGTTTAAATGATTTTTTCAAAGGCGGGTGCTCTACGCAATTGTCGTTACAAGCCACCACGTTCGCGAACCACGACAACGCGTTGCGGGTTATCTCGATTCACGATATAAGCAACGAGTTAGATGCCAAAGAGATTGAATCGTGGCAGAAACTGATTCGTGTTCTCACGCACGAGATCATGAACTCCATCACTCCCATTACCTCGCTCAGCGAAACCCTGTTGAAGTACTATTCACGAGGCTATCCCCGCCGGTACTAAAACCGGTTGTGCTAAAGAACCTGTTGGAACACCTGTTGGTATTGTTGGGAAACGAGCCCGGCTTTCACCGTATCCGGTTTCGTTTGGAGGTAGCCCCAACCGACATGAGTATAGAAGCCGACGAGGGGCAATTGTCGCAAGTACTTATCAACCTTGTAAAGAACGCGATGCAAGCGGTAGAAAACGTTACCGAGCCGGAGATAGTGATTTCAGCCTCTCGTTCATCTGCCGGGCATAGTGAGATAAAGATTACCGACAACGGCCCCGGCATCCCGCCCGAGATCATGGATCAGGTTTTTATTCCTTTCTTCACCACCAAGGAGAACGGGTCGGGTATCGGCCTGAGCCTCACCCGTCAGATTATGAGGAACCACGGCGGAACCATTGAAGTGGCTTCCTCCCCGGGCAACACCCGCTTCACCCTCAAGTTTATTCAGTAAATCATGGGCTATAAAGTGCCGATGTACGTATTCCTATCTGTGAAACTATATTTCAGATACCGCGTTATTTTATTTACTATAGTTTTCAAATATTGAAATTTGAATTTATTCATTTGATTTGTTTTGTTTTTCAGAATTTAATTTCTAAATTTGTATTTGTGTCTCATCAACAGAAAATACAATAAATGGTAATAATCGCGCATAGGACATTGCGGACTTTCTATGAGACAAAAGGGCGTGAAGATTCAAAAGAAGCTCTTGAATGCTGGTACGTCACGGTGAAAAAGTCTCAATGGAAAAATCTGGCAGAATTAAAAACCGTTTATCCGAAAACAGATTATGTGGGAAATGATCGGTATGTATTCGACATCAAGGGTAACAAATACAGGATTGTCGCTTTGATTTTTTTTCAGACGAGGACTGTTTATATTCGCTTCGTGGGTACACACAATGAGTATGATAAAATTGACTGTTCAACCATTTAAGGAGATAAGTTATGAGCAAAATAACGAAAGAACAATATGAATTCGCGTTGGTAAGAATAGAAGAGCTTTTGCCTCTTGTGAATGGTGCTACTCCGGTCGCTGATAAAAATATGATAGAATTGACACTCGTGTCGGGTGTTGTTGAAGAATACGAAATAGCGCATTACCCAATCGGGGAGCCAACAATAGGCGCGTTGATAAAAAACGGCCTGGAAGAAAAAGGGATGACGCAAAAAGCACTTGCATCCATACTTAAGGTAAGTCCATCCAGGGTCAATGACTTTATCGTGGGGCGTTCTGAACCGTCTCTGAGAATTGCCAGCCAGATATGTTATATCTTGAATATACCGTTGGATGTGGTAACTGATATTTACACCAAAGAGCTTAGAAACAAGCAAATCCTGTATGATGTGGTCTGATAGATCCTACACCCTTATATTCTGACAAGATATTATTGACCATTGAAGTTGTCACAGCAAATTGAAATGACTCGCTCATGGTTATTGTGTCTGTTATTACCTGACCGTGTATCTTGACACAAGAACCTATCAATGCTCTCATGGATGTGGCTAAATGACTCATGGGATGAAATGCGTGAGCATGAGGAGAATTAAACCCTTTCGAGTATTCCGAGTCCAATTGCCGATGAAAAAAAATGACAGCTATTCCCAATCCTTTAAAGCACTTTTCCAGAACCTTCTCCCGTTTGTAAAGCCTTACAAGGGGATGATCACGGGTACCCTTTTCCTGACACTGATCGGGTCGTTTGCCGCGCAGGTGAACCCTCTCTTGGTGAACGAGACGATTAACCGGGTGGAAGAATTGCTCCGCCAGCCGGACCCGTTCCAAAACGGATTGCGGCTGTTGTTTATCATATCGGCGATCATGTTAGCCAACGAGCTGCTGAATATCGGTATCCAGTTCGGCCAGAAGTACTTTGGCGAGAAAATTCGTATCCGGGTGGGAAGCGACCTGTCGCAGCGAGCGGTGGACAGGATACTGACCTACAAGATGTCGTTCTTCGCCGAGCCCGAGAACCAGACGGGCTATCTTGAAACCCGTATCAACCGGGGCGTGGAGAGCCTCATCCGGTTAGTACAGAACTTTTTCCTCGATATCCTTCCTCTTTTCTCCACCGCTATCATCGCGCTGGTGGTGATGTTTAACGCCAACGTGTACGTCGGGCTGATGGCCCTCGTTATCATTCCCATCTATTTCTTCGTGAGCCAGCGCCAGGCACACCGGCTTAAAGGGTGGCGCAGGGAGTTACGCGGCCAACGCGAACGGAAGAACCACGGGCTCATTAACATCATCGATTCCATCACCGTGATCAAGAGCTTCGTCCGCGAGAAAATGGAAGGAGAGAAACAGTACGGCGTGCAGATGGAGATGCTGGAGAACCAGCTGCAGACCCGCCGGACGAGTTACGTGTTCGAGAGCTTGAAGTCGTTTATCCAGCAAATCGGGGTGGTGCTCATCATTATCCTTACCGTCTTTCTCGTGCTTGACGGGCAGATGGGCATTGGTGCCATCATGATGCATATCATGCTTTTCCGCAACGTGTCGGCCCCCATCAGCCAGCTGCACCGGATATACGACCAGGTAAACGACGCGCTCATTTACGCGGACGGCTTCTTCGAGGTGCTTGACAACGACGGGGCGATAGAAATAGGCGGAACCGTGAAAGCGGGGGACGTGCAGGGGCGGTTCGAGGTACACGACGTGAACTTCACCTATCCCAACGGGAAGCAGGCACTCACGGAGGTGAGCCTGACCTTGGAGAAAGGAAAGACGACTGCTATCGTGGGGCTGAGTGGCGCCGGAAAGAGCACCTTGATTAACCTGCTTAGCAAGTTCTATAAACCGGATAGCGGGATTATTACCCTTGACGGCATCGACTTGGAGAACTACGAGAATGGTTCTCTGCGCGAGAATATCGGGCTGGTATTGCAGAAGAATCATATTTTCAAGGGTACCATCTACGACAATATCTTGTACGGGAAGGTAGAAGCAACCCGCGAGGAGGTGATGGAGGCTTCCAAGAAAGCGTTCCTGCACGACCAAGTATCGCTGTTACCCGGTGGGTACGAAACCGATGCTTCTAACCTGAGCGGCGGGCAGCAGCAGCGGATTGCCATTGCCCGGTTGTTCTTGAAAAACCCGCCCGTGATCTTCCTCGACGAGCCTACCGCCAGCCTCGACGCCATCGCCACCGAGCATATCAAGATGAGCCTCGATGCCATCAAGGAGGGGCGCACGGTGGTAATCATCTCGCACTCGCTGTCTCAAATCGTGGATACCGACGTGATCCACGTGTTGCAAGAGGGTAGGCTGGTGGAGACCGGATCGCATGAATCGCTCTACAAGCAGAACGGCGAGTACCGGAAGATTTTCGATGCCTCGGCCCGCAGCCTCAACCTCGACAAAATGCTCGACACCATTGCCGTTTAAATGTGGAACTTCCTCGAGTTATAAGTGATAAACAAGATGCCAATAGCTACCGTCGGGTACCCTTTTTCCATGCAAGACACGGTTAATGGTGAACAGGTTGCTCTTTCGGCTACTTGAGCGATACTCAAATTTCTCCTGAGACGAGGCAATTTGATTTGTTCCCCTACAACCTGCACTTTTTTCTCTAATTTTCGAGGGAGTTTTGTCTCCATTGTATTTTTTGCCATAACATCAACCCATCATATAATATACAAATGTGCTGCTTTTTATTTATTATATGATAGGTTGTGGATAAAATACTCCAACTTATCTTGGTACATACCCGCTCTCTTCAATAACCTTTTCGCTTTATCCGAGCAAATTAATTGATATAATTGGTATGCGAGTTTCTGTCGGTGTCGGAACGGATTGCCGTGTAAACTTCGGTTGTATAGGGATATGAACAATATCTTGTACTTGTTACTACTTCTTCCACCCATCCGCTACGTCCGGAAGAATCTCTTACTTTTATTACCAATGGATTCGCGCACGGGAAAAGCGTGCAATGGGGCTACAACTACGACGAAAACCTTGGTGAAGAAATAAAAATATTAATCGTAATGTGCAAGTTCTGATCCTGATAAATTGTATTTCTTTTGAATGGCATTTCCAAGAGGGTGAAATAGCGGGTTCAAGTAAGTTCCATTATCGTAAATCAGGAACAACGATTTTTCTTTGTTCTCTCGGTTTTTTAGTTTAATTTTGAGTTTCATAAAACGTAAAACAATAGGAACAATGGGAGCCGTACTTGAACGAAAAATAAAACTGGTAAAAGAGATTTTAGATGACAGAACGGATGAGGTTATTTTAGATAGTTTGGAAAAACTTTATAACCGTTTGACTTCTCAGCCTCCTTGTGTATATTCCGTCCAAGAATTAGAGCAACGATTAAATGAAGCTGAAGAGGATTTTGAAAAAGGAAAAGGTATTCAGCATGCGGATATTAAAAGGAAGTGATCATGATTTATCAAATAGTCTGGTCCCCGAATGCCCTGAAAGACATGGAGGAACTATACGATTTTTACGCTGCCAAAAATCCTAAAGCTGCCGCGAGAATTTATAACGGTATTCTTGATGAAGTAGTAATATTAGAGAAAAATCCAAATTTAGGCCCTGTTGAGGATGCTCTAAAACATAGGTCAAAATCTTATCGATATCTCGTAGTTTCCCAAGGACGTTTTAAAGCGTTATATTTTCTCGAGGCTGATGTAATCTATATCGCGGGGATATGGAACTGTAAACAAGATATCAATAAAATGAAAGAGAAGTATTCATAAACTACCTGATTATTATATAGTAGGTTGTGCTTAAAATCATGGTTCTCGGTGTATTACCACTCTTCACGATTTCATAGCACCATACACGTTTTTCGACCCTGATAAATAAATTTTGTCGTCAACGATGCTCTGGGGTACATTTACCGGTATAGAATAATTTAAAACCGGATGATGAAGCGAGTCCAGCCGTCGGGGTAGGTGAGGAGGGAGTACCGGAAGTTATGTTGGGCAAGCACCTCGCGGGCGAAGAGCAATCCAATCCCTTGGCCTTGTGGTTTGCTGGAGAAGAAGGGGTTGAATATCTTTTTCTCTACCTGCTTGCTGATCCCTTTGCCGTTGTCAGCCACGGTTAACGTTGCCGGGCGTGAATGGGTAGTGATGGTGATTTTCCCGTTTTTTTCGATGCTTTCCACCGAGTTCTGTATAATGTTGAGCAGCACCTGTTCAAAGAGCGAGACATCGAGGGAGACAGGTTGCAACGTTTCGTCGGGTTCAACAACGAGCCGGATATCCCGGTTGAGGCATAGGGTCTCCATGAAGCGGGTCAGGTTTTTGATCATGCCGTTGAGATCGACCGGAACCGGGTTGGCTTTCGGGATTTTTACCACGTCGGCGAAATTAGTGATGAACCGGCTCATCCCGTAACATCGCTCCACGCATACCTGCATCGCTTGGCGCATATCTTGCGCGTCGGGGAGAGGGATCAGTTCCTCTATCACGGTATCGAGGGTGGAGGTGATTCCCGCGGTAGTGTTGTTTACCTCGTGCGATATCATGCGAATTACTTTCTCGTAGGCTTTTTTCTCGGCCCGGCGCACCTCTTCGGTGAGGCTTTCAATGAGATAGAAAGGCCGGGGAAATCCCCGGTCGATAAATGATTCGAGGGTGCATTTATAGACCGTGCCGTTACTCAAGCCCACGGAACGTGTTTCATGCATGGGTACTTCCGACAAGTCGACCGGTACCGCCCTCCCGATTTCGGCGAGCGATTTGCCTTTTATCGCTTCGGCGTTTTCCAAGTGAAGCAGTTGGACGGCCGCGGGGTTGAGATCGGTCACCCTGTGGTCGTAATCCATCACGACCACCCCCATGGGGGACGCCTTGATAAGGAGGTCGAGGAACTGGTTCTGCTCTCGTAGTTGGAGCCGCTCGTTCTTGAGTTGTGCCATCATCTTGTTGAAGATAACGACCACCCGGTCGGCCTCGTATTGACCCACTTCCCGCAGCTTGGAACTGAAGTCTTGTTCCCGCAGGAGATCCATCCCGCTGCCGATGGTTTCCAACGGGCGCACCGTCTTGCGATAAAAAACAACCAAGTAAAGCAGTGCCAGCACGATTAATCCTCCCACGGCAATGTTGATCCATGACATGGAGCCCCGGTTCTCGTACAGTGTCAACCCGAAGATCAGTGCCAGGATCAGTGTCAGAATATAGAAGTAAACCCTTAGTTTCATACGATTAATTTATTTTTTACACTATGGTGTATGGAACTCGCTTTAATCATGTACTCGCGTTATAATGATTATCATGCTCGTTTCATACGACCTCGTTGTTTTTCATAACCCGTGCTTTTCGATGCGGCGGTAGAGGGCGGCCCTGCTAATACCCAACGCGCGGGCTGCTTTCGATAGGTTCCCGCCGTGCTGCTCGATGGCGTTCCGGATGGTGCGTGCTTCGAGGCTATCCAACGTCATCACTTGAGCAGCATCCGAGGCCAACGGTTGCATATCCTGCCCGCTCGCCAGCTTCCGGAGGTCGTCGGCCTCGATGCGCGTTTTCCCGCTAATCAGCATGGTGCGCTCTATGAGATTCCTTAACTCTCGGATATTTCCCGGGAAGGGAAACTCTTGCAACAATTCCACGGCACCGGCCGAGAACGAGGTGGCCGGCAGCCGGTTTTGTTCCGATAGGCGGTCGGCAAAGAATCGTGCCAGCAGGGGGATATCTTCTTTTCGCTCACGAAGAGGGGGCAAATGCACTTGGATGAGGTTGACGCGGTAAAAAAGGTCTTCCCGGAATGTTTTCTCTCGTACCATTTCAGGGAGGTCGGCGTTGGTCGCGCTTACTACCCGGACATCCACCTTCCGCGGGGTGCTATCGCCCAGTACCTCGAACGATTGGTCTTGCAGCACCCGCAATAGCTTCACTTGGCTCGCGAGGTCGAGCTCACCAATCTCGTCAAGGAAGATAGTTCCCTTGTCGGCCAGTTCGAAACGCCCCGCCCGGTCGGTAAAGGCATCGGTAAACGCCCCTTTCCGGTGACCGAACATCTCGCTCTCGAAAAGGCTTTGCGACATGCCTCCCAGATTTACTTTCACGAAACGCTCTTTTCTCCGGGAACTGTTCTTGTGAACCGCCTCGGCAATGAGTTCCTTGCCCGTCCCGCTTTCTCCGGTGATAAGCACCGAGGCATTGGTATCCGCGACACGGGCCACGGTGGACAAGACACTTAACAACGCGTCTGACACGCCGATGATAGCCGAGAAATCGTACCGCGCATCCAGTTCCACCCGCGTTGTCGGAAGGTCGGCCGTTTTCTGCTTGTTTCCCAGGTCGAGAGCCGTCTCGATCGACTTCAACAGTTGCCGGTTGTCCCACGGCTTGGTGATAAAATCGAATGCCCCCGACTGCATCCCCCTTACGGCGAGGGCGATGGAACCCCACGCCGTGATCAGGATAACCGGTACGCCGGGGCAAAGGACGCGCATCTTTTGCAGGAGTTCCAGTCCTTCCTCCCCCTTGGTCGTCAGCGAGAAGTTCATATCCATCAGCATCAGGTCGGGTGCCGTGTGACGTACCCGCTCCAGAGCCTTGTCGGGCGAAGCCACTGCTTCTGCATCATATCCCGCCCGTTTTAGCAAGAGCGAGAGCGAAGAGCGTACCGCGGCATCATCATCTATAATTAGTATTGTTTGCATAAGGGTAAATAATTTACATGTCTTTTAGCGTACGATTCTACCGTGAACAGATCTTACCATGAAAAAGGCATTAACGCAACGGCGGTTACAGTAACAGTGGTCGCGTTAGCAAAGGTAGGTATAAAACGACCGCTTACAAAGGGGTTTAATTGTTAATTAGCTGTTCAAATTCGGCGTCGAGGTTCGTGTCGCGGACAAAATCGTGCAGCGTGAGGCTTCGTAGCTGGTAGAGATAGTACCAGTAGAGGTGCATCTCGGAGATGTAGCCGGCGCGCGCGTTGTCTTTGGAGAGTTGCGCGTCGTTGAGGTCGAGCGTGTTTATTTTCCCGATCATGAATGATTCCACCGACGTGTTATAGCGCCGTTGCGCGATCTCGTCGGCCTCCCGGGCAATACGAACTTGTTCCGCTTGGTTCTTGTACTGTTCCACGAGAAGGAAAATATCTTGGTTGAAGTTCATCTGCTCCTGTTTCATGCGCGAGGAAACCACGTCGCGGTTGGATTCCGCTACTTTTACCCGTCCCTTTCGTTTTCCCCAATCCAAGATGGGAATCTTCACGCCCACTTGCACTACTTGGTAATCCATGAGGTGCTGGTAGGCGGAACGGAAAGCTTGATCTTGCCCCGTGTAGCCGACCGAAGCAAACAGGTCGATCTGCCGCTGAGCCCCTTTCGCTTGTGCCACTTCGTAATCGGCTTCCAGTTGCCGTCGGCGTATATTTTGCGTGAAAGGGTTGTTCAGCCGCGCCTTTTCCAACGCGTCGGCATAGGCGATCTCCGGGTATTGTTCCAACTCGGGGATTACGGGGTCGATGGTGTCGTCCTCGCTTAACCCCAAGAACGACCGGAGGCGAAACATCGCGGCATCCAGCGCGGATTGTTCTTTCGTGAGGTTCGACTCGGCCTTGAGTGCCGACAGCTTCAGTTGCAGCAGTTCGTTCTCCGATATCTGCCCCATCTTTCGCCGTGCTTCGGCGATCTCGAAGATGCGGTCGGCGTTCTTTTTGTTTTGTTCCGCGATGTTCATGTTCTCCTTCGCCAGCAGCAGTTGGAAATAGTAGGTGATGGTTCGCAGGGTAATCACCTCCACGCTCTCCAAGTAGGCTGCTTTTGCCTCGTTATAGCGTACCGGTTCAATGAGTCGTCTCCACTTCATGTTGTTCACCCCGAAGATGGGTTGCGAAAGGGTAACTCCCACGGGTACGCTCATGTAGTAACGGTTTGCCCCCGCGGTCTTGAGCGGGTCGATAAACTGCATGGAGGTGTTGAGGGAGAGCTTCCCGCCCGTGAGCCAGATATTCTGATCGATGGATACGTCACCGGTCACCCCGAAAGAGTTGGTTCGCACGAATTTATAGGTTCCATCGTCGCTCTGGTACAGGTTGTAGCTTCTCCGGTAATCGGGAAGCGAGGCGGAGAAATTCACCTCCGGGAGCAGGTCGGCACGGTAGGTGCGGTACTCCCAGTAGGATGTTTTCAGTTCGTTAAGGGCCACTGCCGCGTCCACCGATTGTAGCCGCGCCATTTCAATGGCTTCGGGGAGCGTCAACACCTGTTGTGCCGACGCCCCCGTTGCCAAGGTCAACAAAAAAAGTAGAGTGTATTGAACTGTTTTTAGCATATTGCCTTTGTCTATCGATATTCAAATTATTCAAATCATTCTAATTGGCACATTGCCACATTGACTTCGTCCATTTTCTGTCGTTACTTGGCAAAGTTCAGTAAACTTAGATATTTTCTCGCGACGG
>ERZ1032852.250-NODE-250-length-14320-cov-4.197336_pt1 | contig 14320 bp, 11 predicted proteins | sample MGYA00516689_ERZ1032852 | MGnify/ENA primary metagenome ERZ1032852 (study PRJEB33719, sample SAMN04262499) | wastewater metagenome | biome: rural village; feature: composting latrine chamber; material: composting feces with ash | place: El Salvador | collected...
GCCGATGATGTGCTGGTGGGTGTGTTCGTTGGCTCGTCCGGGGCCGAGGAGGTAGCGGATCAGTCCTTGGGTGTTCCCGCCGGTGGTGATGTTGGGCATCATTGTGCGAGCCGGTCTGTGAGTTCCCAGGCGTCTTCGAGTGTGACGCTGATCTGATCGACGGCTGCTCGCAGCTTGGTGGCGGTGGAGGTGTCGCTGGTGTGGCGGAGCATCTGTTGGACGTTCACTGCGCAGCCTGCGAGTTGGGCGCTGACATAGCGGAGCTGGCGGCTGATGCGTTCTGCCTGGCCCGGGTTCATAGCGTTAGAACGGTCGGCGAACGCACTGTCACGGAGGAGTCGGGCAATGGGTTTGCGTTTCGCTTTCGCTCTCATCTCCAGCTTCCACTGCTCGTCAGCGCTGACAAGGACAGTTGCGTGCTTGAGGGGGGCGCTGCCGACGGGTCTCTTGGGTGAGTGGGCGACCTGTCCGCGCTTGGGGTTCGCGGCGTCGTCATAGAAGTCCACCGACTCGTGTTCCTCTGCCGGGTCCACTGTGTAGCGACGCAGCAGCTCGCCTACTTTGTCGCTCGCCGCGACCGCAGCAGCCACAGTGCCGAGGGTATCGGCGTGCAGTTCGGTGTGCGTGTTCGCGTGGCGGGCAAGTTCGTTCACTCGCACCGCTACCGGTTTCGTCTCAGAGAAGCGGGCCGCGATGCCTACGATGAGCGGCTCCGCGTCTTTGACTAACACCGGCGGATCGATGAGTTGGTCCAGCGCGCCGCGGAGCAGGTAGCGCGACATGCTCACGCCTGTCGCGTGCGCGCGCAGCTTCAGTTCCGCGTGCTCCTCCGGAGGGAAGTACGCGCGCAGAGCACGGCGCGCTCCGCGGACTGCGCGCGGGTTGTGTCGCAGGCTGCTGGTGGCGGCACTTGCCGTCATCGGCTTCCCTCCTCTCGCCTAGTGCAACGACCCAACGGGACCTCTGCCGAGAGTGCGCCGCAGGCGCGGGTTCGGCAGCAAGCTCATTCTATCCCAAGATAGTCCAGCTTGCTCTAAACCCTAAGTAGACAGACGTGCGTAAGCTTACCGGCGGGGCCGTTCATTTGTTGATGTCTGACGGTTCGCGTTAGCGCTGGCTCGGTGAGGACTTCGCTCGCATGCCTCGACGCGTCAAGGGCCTCGATGCTCTCCGCCTCGCGGTCAGGCCTGCGCCGTGTCAGGTTGTGGGTTGTCCCCGGCTGTGGGCAGGGAAAGAGACGCGACGAGTCTCGACTGTCCACAGCTGGGGGCAACCCACCCCGACACAAAAACTTCGGCGCTCAAAAAAACGCGACACCAAGACAACGACCACACACCGACAGTCAAGCGAACACAACCGGCAAAGCGCAGGCCGGGACGCGGGCCAAGCTGAGCAACAACGACGAAGAGGAAGGAGAGCATAGAAGCGGCTGACACGAGCAGCCGGCACGCGGGACACTGGGCGCGTGAAGGACTTCGACTGGGAACGCGAGCGCGCTGCAGCGCGCGCTGAGTGGGCCGAGGCGCAAGCCGAGGCCGACGAGCTACGCGACTACGCCGCCTTCTGCCAGGTCATGCTCCACGCACAACGAGCCGACAACTCAGGCAAGCACGAGGGTTAGGGCAGGCTTCAGCAGGGTGGGGGCGCAGGGGAACCGTTTAACGCTTATGGCTCCGCGCATTAGTTCTGGGCGGGTCTGCAACCTCGGGGCAGGGTATGGCAGGGCTTTGAGCGAGCTTCAGGAAAGTGTGGCGCAGGGAACCGTTTAACGCTTATGGCCTGACACCTATTTCTTTTTGCGTCCGGCTCGTGTCTTTGGCAGCTGGGGACCCGCTGCTTGCAGCGCGCGAGGGGTGGGCGAGTCTGCGACCTCGGGACAGGGGTGTCAGTGCTTCCGGTGAGCTTCAACAGAGTAGTGGCGCAGGGGAACCGTTTAACGCTTATCGCGTGTCCACTTTATTTCTGAGCGGGTCTGCGACCTCGGGGCAGGACGATACCGGAGTCTTTGAGCGCGCGTCTGACTGTGCGCTCATTGATCTCTAGAGCGTCGCTGATCTCTTTGAGCGTCGGCGCTTGGCCTGTTGACTCCAGGTGCTTCGCAACGTGCTCGATGACTCGCCCTCTGGTGGCGACACCCTTGTACACGCGTTTCTTGTTACACAAGATATTTCTGTTGCAGGACAAAGAACATTTAATATTGTGCTGCAAGAAGATTCTGAACTATTGGATGAGATAGTGGTCACCGGTTATGGGGGTACTCAATTGCGGAGTAAATCAACCAACTCCATTTCAAAGGTAACCAACGAAACATTATCGAAAGGAATTTTCGCGAACCCCGCGCAAGCTCTCTCTGGTGCCGTTTCCGGGCTACGAGTTATCCAATCGAGCGGGGACCCGGGAGCCACACCTCGAATAATCCTGCGTGGTGGAACTAACTTCGACGGTTCCGGATCGCCCCTGATTATTGTTGATGGCATGGTTCGTCCCAGCTTGAGCGATATCAACCCCAACGACATCGAATCGATGGAAGTAATGAAACACCCTCGTTGAAAGCTGGAGAGAGGCGTGGAAAATCGACCTACCATTCTACTACGTGCAGCTCTCGAGCATGGCGGTGGGCCGGGAGACGTGGGGGCACTTTAGAGATAGCCAGCGACGCTTGTTATCAATGGTACCGAACAGCGGCATGGCGGTTTCGTCCGACTTGGGCGATAGCACCGACGTGCACCCCAGAGAAAAAAAACAGGTCGGCGAGCGACTCGCGCGGTTGGCACTGCATCACACCTATGGTATGAAGTCGATCGTACCTTCGGGTCCCCTCTTCAGGGGAGCATCTTTTAAAGAGGATACAACATTCGTCTCGTTTGATCATGCCGAGGGATTAAGCCCATCCGATAGGGGGCCGCTTCGGGGATTCGAACTGGCCGAACATCCGGGACTCTTCTACCCTGCGACGGCCGAAATTACGGGCGAGAGGATCCGTGTTTACTCGACGAAAGTGAAAAATCCACGGTTCGTCCGATACGGATGGTCCTCCTTCTCAACCGGGAACTTGATAAACGAGGAGGGACTCCCCGCTTCGACGTTTAGCACGGAGTTTAAACGAGCGCCAGCTATTACCCCGAAACCCCGATAAAAACAAAAACAGCATGTCAAGATATTGTCGATATATTTTCATCCTCCTTTCACTGCTCATCCTTTCTTGTACAACAGAGAAAGGCGGCGAATCGTTAAACCTGCTTCCCATGCCGCAAGAGGCGACCATCCATGAGTCGGGAAAACACCTGCTCGCCTCGGGGAAGGTCGACGAATCAGCCATTACCACGCGCTTCGTAACGGCAATTCCTGAAGCGGGTATCAACCAAGAAGAGGCCTATCGGCTGAAGATCATAACGGACAGTATCCTGATTGAGGCGACAACCGAAAAGGGAAGCTACTGGGCACGCCAAACACTGGAACAGCTGGTGGCGGAGGATGCTAACGGGAAGGCGTACCTTCCTTTGGTCGATATTACCGACTGGCCGGCTTTCCGGGTACGGGGATTTATGCACGACGTGGGAAGGAGTTACATCTCGGTAGAGGAGTTGAAGGAACAGATCGCGCTTCTCTCCCGATACAAGATCAACGTGTTCCACTGGCACTTGACCGAGAACCAAGGATGGCGACTCGAAAGCAAGCGCTTCCCGGAACTGAACGACAGCGTTCACTTTGAACGACTGCCGGGACAATATTACACCATCGAGGAGGCAAGAGAGATCGCCGACTGGTGCCGACAACATCATGTCCTTCTAATCCCGGAGATAGATATGCCGGGGCACAGCGCCGCTTTTGTCCGCGCAACAGGGGTAGATATGCAATCCCCTCGAGGGATGGAGATATTGAAAGGGCTGATGGAAGAGATTGCCACCGAAGTGTTTCCTGACCTACCCTACATTCACATAGGAACCGATGAGGTGCAATTTACCCGTCCCGATTTCGTACCGGAGATGGTCGCCCATATCCGCTCGTTCGGCAAAAAGGTGATCTCGTGGAACCCCGGGTGGAAGTACGCGTTGGGGGAGATCGACGCCACCCAGCTCTGGAGCTACCGCGGCAAGGCGCAACCGGGTATACCGGCCATCGATTCGCGTTTTCATTACATCAATCACTTCGACGCGTTCGGGGACATCGTGGCGTTGTACAACAGCCGTATCTACAACGCCGATCAGGGAAGCGACGACCTGGCGGGAGCCATTCTGGCAGTGTGGAACGATCGCCTGTTGCCCGACGAAGAACAAATTTTGATGCAGAACCATTTTTATCCCAATATGCTGGCTTTCGCCGAGCGTACGTGGCGGGGGGGCAGCAGTTTACCTTCGCCACGTGTGGGATATCGTGCCCGGCTTTTACGAAGACCCGAAAGAAAACCATACAGCCTACGCGTATACGTGGGTCTGGTCGCCCAAGCAACAAGAAGCGGGACTCTGGGTATCCACGCAAGACTATAGTCGCTCCGAAAGCGACTTGCCTCCTCCACCGGGCAAGTGGGATTACCGGGAGAGTCGTATTATTATCAATGATAAACCACTGGATCCGCCCGTTTGGGAAAACAGTAACACGGTTCGAAGCCACGAGATCACGCTGAAAAACGAGAACTTCACGGCTCGTCCCCCACTCCCCGTACAGCTCGAAAAAGGATGGAACAAGGGGGTACTCAAGCTTCCCATTGGAAGATTTTCGACTCCGGAGGTACGATTACAAAAATGGATGTTTACCTTTGTGTTTGTCACCCCGGACGGGAGGGAACGGATACCCGATCTGGTGTATAATCCGGATAAAATAACAAACAACGAGAAAGAAAACAGGTGAGAATCATGAGAATAAAGGGTAGAACCATAAAAAGAACTGCTTTCGTGTGGATCGCTGCCGTCCTGCTTTTCTCGTGCAATAAGCAACCAAACAAAGAACCGATGAAAATAGAATGGGATCGCACGCGACACCTCTCTAACGGAAGAAGAGAAAAGAGAGCGGAACCACGAGTTTTCATCGCATTACATGACCCAACCCATCGACTACTATCGCTTCAACACGGAATGCCGCGTGTTCGATACGAAGACTGGGGAGTGGAGCACCATCGACCGAACGCACAATGCGGCACGAGCCGGGACCACGCTGGTATGGAAAGGATACACATTCTACGCGGTACAAGGCGAACTGAAACCGGGAGTGCGGTCGCCGGAAACGTGGAAAGGCGAGATAATCGTTCAATAGTTTCGAATCGAAGAGAGACCGAAGAAATAGAATAAACAGAAGGAAACCAATTATAAAACAGATCGTATGAGAAATAGCAAGTATTATCCCTGGATTGTCGTCGGACTGCTCTGGTTCGTCGCCCTGCTCAACTACCTCGACCGGCAGATGCTCTCCACCATGCAGTCGTCCATGCAGCTGGACATCAAGGAGCTGGCCATCGCCGAGAACTTCGGACGTGTGATGGGCATTTTCCTGCTTATCTACGGGTTGATGAGCCCCGTCGCGGGCATTATTGCCGATAGGGTAAACCGGAAATGGTTGATCGTGGGAAGTCTCTTCGTCTGGTCCGCCGTCACCTACGGCATGGGCCACGCGCAGACCTTCCAACAGGTCTACTGGTTGCGTGCGCTCATGGGGGTGAGCGAGGCACTTTACCTGCCGACCGGATTGGCCATGATCGCCGATTTTCACACCTCGAAGACCCGCTCCCTCGCGATCGGCATCCATATGTCGGGCCTCTACGCGGGACAAGCCCTCGGGGGGTTCGGGGCGACCATCGCGGCTAATTTCACTTGGCACACCGTTTTCCACTGGTTTGGGATTGTCGGCATCATCTATGCCTTCATACTTGTTTTTGTATTGCACGACAAGGAGGGGCATGCCGGAACCAAAACAGCAAAACTGCAACCTAAACCTCAGGACGTGGGGATCAAGGAAGAATCCCTCTTCAGTTCCTTCGGGGTGATCCTGGGTACGCTCTCTTTCTGGATCTTGCTCTTCTACTTTATGGCGCCCAGCTTCCCGGGATGGGCCACTAAAAACTGGCTTCCCACCCTCTTTGCCGAGAATTTGGGCATCGAGATGGCGAAGGCGGGGCCTATGGCGACTATCTCCATCGCGATCGCATCGTTTATCGGCGTGCTGATAGGGGGACCGCTGTCCGACCGATGGGTGCAGAAGAACATCCGAGGAAGAATATACACCAGTGTGATCGGACTGAGCCTCACCATCCCCTCCCTTATCCTTTTAGGGGTCGGCCACACGTACGTGGGACTGATCGGTGCGGCCATGCTCTTCGGGATTGGCTTTGGCATGTTCGATACCAATAACATGCCAATACTTTGCCAGATAATCCCGCAGCGTTACCGGGCGACCGCCTACGGCATCATGAACATGATGGGGGTCTTCGCGGGATACGCGGTCACCCTGATGCTCGGCAGCTCCACCGATGCGGGCAACTTAGGGGCCGACTTCAGCAAACTCTCCATCGTAGTATTGGCGGCAGTGATTCTGATGTTGGCTTTCGTGAAACCAAAGCATGAACTGACCTATCCTGAAGAGGAGATTAAGAAGGCGTAAATTGCAAAACAAACATAAACAAATCACACGCATAGCTCCGTGCTATCAAACCTGTTTAATACACGGTGTGCGCGTTTAAATTCTCTACAATATGAAACAATTTGATAAGATCAAGGGGTTAATCGTCGCACCTTTCACCCCGTTCGACAAAAAAGGCGAAGTTGACTTAGGACCCATTTCGGATTACGCGGCCATGCTACAGAAAAACGGACTCATTGGCGTGTTTATCAACGGATCATCGGGCGAAGGATACATGCTCACGGTGGAAGAGCGATTAAAATTGGCCGAGAAATGGATATCGGTCGCCCCCGAAGGATTCAAGGTGATCGTGCACGTGGGAGCCACCTGCATCAAAGACAGCTTCAAGATGGCGCAACACGCCCAAGAGATCGGCGCGTTTGGCACGGGTGCCATGGCATCGCCCTTCCCGAAAGCGGGACGCGTGGAAGAGCTCGTGAAATACTGCGAGGAAATCGCGTGCGGCGCGCCCGACCTTCCCTTTTACTTCTATCATATTCCGGCATTGAACGGTGTATTCCTCCCCATGCTGCCCTTCTTGAAGGCAGCGGATGGTCGAATCCCCAACTTGGCTGGAATCAAGTACACCTTCGAAAGCCTGTACGAGTACAACCAGTGCATGCTGTATGAGAACGGCAAGTTCGATATGCTGCACGGGCAGGACGAAACGATCCTTTCGGCCCTCGTGATGGGTGGCGCACAAGGGGGCATCAGCGGCACCGGAAGCTATATCGGAAACGCATTGGTGGGGGTTATCGACGAATACAACCAAGGCAACCTGGAAAAGGCGGTGGATCACCAAAACTTCGCGCAAGAAGTGATCAACGTGATCGCGCGTTACCGAGGCAATATCGTGGCCGGGAAACGGATCATGAAGCTACTTGGGCTGGACCTCGGCATCAACCGCACCCCATTCCAGAATATCAGCGATTCCGAAGAGGCTTTAATAAAGAGCGAACTGGAAGCGATCGACTTCTTCACGCGTTGCAATAAGCTGTGATTTTTCTCACAGGCGTTCGTGAAGGATCTCCTCCACGATCTCCGGGTTAACCAGCGTGGTGATGTCCCCGAAATCGGATTCTCCCTCGGCAATCCTGCGGAGGATGCGCCGCATGATCTTGCCGGAGCGGGTCTTGGGAAGCCCCGTGACGAACTGTATCTTATCCAGTTTGGCGATGGGCCCAATTTGATCGGAAACCAGCTGGTTGATCTCTTTCACCAGGTTGTTGCGATCGCGCCATAATCCCGTCTCCTTCAATACCACGAATCCATAGAGGGCATTTCCCTTTATCTCGTGTGGGAACCCCACGACGGCACTCTCGGCCACGGTCTGGTGCTGGTTGATCACGTCTTCGATGGGTGCGGTACCCATGTTGTGCCCCGAGACGATTACCACGTCGTCGACCCTTCCAGTGATGCGGTAATACCCCACCTCGTCGCGCAAGGCACCGTCTCCCGAAAAGTATTTACCCGGGAACTTCGTGAAATAGGTGTCGATAAATCGCTGGTGATCGCCCCAGATGGTTCGTGCCATCCCGGGCCAAGGATAAGCGATGCAGAGGTTGCCCGATTTTTGGTTCTGTTCGATCTCATTGCGCAGATCGTCCATCAACACCGGCTGGATGCCGGGAAAAGGCAGCGACGCGTAGGTCGGCTTAGTCGGTGTCACAAAGGGGATCGCCGATATCACGATCTTGGACACTTCCGCGTAGAGCTCGCTGTAGGTATAACGTCGAGCGGGTTCCTCGGGATCGTTCGGCTCGAAGATGATTGCAGTCTCGTCGCCTTTGTTCGCCAAGTGGCGGTCGATACAGTTTTTGGTGATATTAAGCTTGGCGTTCTTGTACCATGTAAACTCCGCCCTCTCCATATCATACTCCAACACCTTATCCCATTTGCGGTACCAGGTAAAATTATTCTCGGCTATTTTGCCCCAGAATTTCTTGGGTTTGCGCACCGATTGGCGGTACACCTTAAAATAGTGCTCTAATGATTTAATCGAATAACTGCTCATGCTTCGCTGGATTTTTAAATGTTATTTGCAAATAAATAAAAAAAATCCGAGCCAGCGCACAATTTGTTGCGATTTGTGCATTTTTTGTTTCAGTTTAAGGATAAAATGGCAATTCGTGCTGCTTATTGGTATTATTTAATAATGGCTGATCCATTGACCAGCCATTTAGTTTCTCTATTTAAACAGTTTGTAGTTCGGTTTTGAAAGTGCTTTGGTTCAATCGAACATCTTTTTGAATTTATCAAACACTGTTTTTTTCGCTGTTTTTGAAGGAATAAAATTCTTTGATTTATCCATTTTCTCCAACCACTCTTGCTCCTTATTGGTCAGATTTTCTGGAACATACACGTTCACATTGATAAGTTCATCTCCTTTGCCGAAACCGTTCACCGAGGGAAGCCCCTTGTTCCTCAAACGTAGCACTTTCCCGGGTTGCGTACCGGGCTCTATCTTCACTTTAGCCATTCCCTCGATGGTAGGCACTTCGACGGTGCCACCTAACGCGGCCATCGGGAAACTCAAGAAAAGGTTATAGATCACGTCGTTCTCATCCCGAATCAGGTTGGGATCTTGTTCCTCTTCCACCACGATCAGCAAATCACCATTGATTCCTCCTCTTCGGGCAGCATTGCCTTTTCCGGACATGGAGAGCTGCATCCCTTCGACCACACCCGCTGGGATCCGGATAGGAATTACTTCCTCTGCTCGCTCAATTCCCTCACCGTTACAGTGGGCGCATTTTTTCGTGATGCTCTTCCCATCCCCGTTACAGGTGGGACAGGTAGAGGTGGTCTGCATCTGTCCTAAGATGGTGTTGGCTACACGGGTTACCACTCCCGAACCATCACAGGTGCTGCAGGTAGAGAGAGAGGTACCTTTATCCGATCCGTTCCCGTCGCAATGAGAGCAGGAGACAAGTTTCTTCACCTTGATTTTTTTCTCGACACCGTTAAGGATCTCTTTTAGGGAAAGCTTCACCTTCACCCGCAGATCGGATCCTCGATTCACTCTCCTACCGCGTTGCGCACCTCCAAAGCCACCAAAACCTCCGAAACCACCAAAATGGCCTCCAAAAATATCTCCAAACTGAGAAAATATATCGTCCATCGACATACCTCCACCGAATCCACCACTTGCAGAGCCACTCATTCCGGCATGCCCAAACTGGTCGTACCGGGCACGTTTATTCTCGTCGCTCAATACCTCGTACGCTTCAGCCGCCTCCTTAAATTTCTCTTCTGCAGCTTCGTCTCCCGGGTTTTTGTCGGGATGGTACTGGATCGCCTTTTTCCGGTAAGCCTTTTTTATCTCCTCAGCTGATGCCGATTTTGGCACATCAAGTATGTCGTAATAATCTCTTTTCGCCATTGTTATTCTCCCACGATTACTTTCGGGTAACGAATGATTTTTTCATTCATCTCGTATCCCTTCTGTATACAATCAACCACCATCCCTTTTTGCGACTCTTCCGAAACAGGTATAGTTGTCACAGCTTCAAAACGATCGGCATCAAAAGGCTGTCCAATCGTTTCCATCTGCTTCACTCCATTTTGTTTCAAGAATGTAATGAATTTCGAGTATATAAGATCCATGCCCTCGAGCAGTGCATCTTTATCATCGGTTTTATGGAGTGAGTCCAATGCGCGTTCAAAATCATCCACCAACGCGATTGTTTCGAGTAATACACGCTCACCACCGCTCTTTATTAGTTCGGCCTTCTCTTTGAGCGTGCGTTTCCGAAAATTATCATATTCGGCATGGAGACGTAGGTAACTGTCGTTCAGATCGTCGTGCTTCTGTTGAAGTGCCTTCAGTTCATCACCGGGGTGCGTTTCTTCCATCGTGACGTTGGCCTCCTCCGCGGCTACCTCTTCATCCATCGGGATGTCCACTTCGCCTGCCATTTTGTCCCTTTCCGTATCCATCTCGTTGTTTGGATGACCTTGGGTCACTTTCTCTTCTGTTTCCTCGATCCTCCCCCTGGGATCGCTATTATTTTTCTTATTTAGTTTCATATTCAGTTCAATTGGGTTTCCCTTTGACATACACAGCAAATAGTTTGCCAAATTGTTTCAAGTATAGTAAGATTCATGGAAAAGTCGCTACAGAATGATACGCAGACCCGGAAAACATTCATTTACAGGAAAAATTCAGACCATTCATCAAATATTTTCACTTGATGATATCCGTGCTTTTTAAGGTTTTGTCGGATTTTCTTTACCGACTTCTCTTTTCCCAATCGCGATTTAGAGTAAAATTTATCTGCAAAACAGATTATTTTCTCTTCGAGGCTCTGGGGCCTCATATCTCTCTGGGGAATAGGCAACCCGCGATTAATTATGGTCTCAAGGCTAAGGCCGGTCCCCGTATGTCGCTCGCACACCAGTCCATGTTTCGGGTATCCTTCCGAAGTGAGCAACTCCTGTCCCAAGTAACCGTGGCATATATAAGGAAAAGTACCGTGACAGGCTATATGGGGTGCTTTCGTCATGAAAATCCCTATATCGTGCAACATTCCTGCCTCCTCGATAAAACGGGTATCCACTGCCAATTCAGGATGATTACTTGCTATCGACAATGCCTTATTGGTAACATCCGTCGTGTGCGACATATAAATGTCGTACAGTTTCGTACCCTCTTTGTAATATTTATTTATTATAGCCTGTATATCCATAAAATGCATCCTCACTCCCGAGCCGTAAGGGGGATTCTGTACAAAAATAATATAAAAACACCAAATTCTAAAAAACTATGCTATAAACGCTATCAATGCCCTATCACGATAATTTTAGTAGCAAGAAGTGGCGAGATGTAAAAAAAATGTATCTTCGCGTACTATGGATCGAGCGAAAGGAAGGCTTCCAAAGTGGTTTTTCATCATCCTGTTTACAAGTTATGTAAGCGGGATCTCGCTTTTCACCCATACACATGTGATCAACAACACCACGTATGTACACTCTCACCCTTTCAAAAAAGGAGAGAAGTCGCGACATACGCATACCGAGAATCAACTCTTTATTCTCGACCATTTTTATAACACGTCGATCACATCTGATATCCTTCCGAAGATTGACCTATCGGCAATTTGTCAGCCGAAAACAATTTCTTATATCGATGATTATCAAGCATCACACCTTTTAAAACCGGCATCAGAAATACCAGCCAGAGGACCTCCCTCGCACGCGTACGTGTAAATATACGCCTTTAAATGACACTCCTTTTTACAGTTGCACCCATCTGACACGTCGACTTATCCTCTTCTTATTCGAGCAATTCCTCGAAAGAAAGACAGGTAGGTAGCACTGGGGTGCTGTATTCTGTTATTCACTTATTACTTACTTGATTCTATATAAAAATCACGACAAATGAAGAAAATAATCACGCTCATCGTATATACGATTGCTTTTACAATATCTCTTCACGCCCAATCGGGCATGGAGAATCCTAATCAAACAGATGCTAATATTTTTGGACACGTGCTGGATAAGCAGACAGGTGAACACCTACCTTACGTGACCCTTCAAATAAAAGGAACCACTACCGGCATCACCACCGACGCCACCGGCCACTATTTTTTACGTAACCTCCCCTTGGGGAAATTCACGTTAGAGGCTTCAATGGTCGGCTATAAAACAGTCTCGCGTGAGGTCGATATTTTCGAAGATACCACCCTGGAACTCAATTTCGAACTTGAAACCGAAAGCTATTCACTTGACGCGGTAGTCGTCTCCGCGAACCGGAACGAGACCACCCGCCGAACGGCTCCCTCACTTGTAAGCGTGGTAGATATGAAAACACTGGATGTGACCAGCTCCACCACCCTTGCCGACGGGCTGAAGTTCCAGCCGGGCGTGCGGATCGAGAATAACTGCCAAAACTGTGGCACCACTCAAATACGAATCAACGGCTTAGAAGGTCCCTACTCCCAGATCTTGATCGATTCCCGCCCCGTGGTGGGAGCGCTTGCCGGCGTGTACGCGCTGGAACAGATTCCCGCGAACATGATCGAGCGCATCGAAGTGATACGGGGAGGCGGATCGGCACTCTTTGGGGCAAACGCCATCGGGGGCACCATCAACGTCATTACCCGGGAACCCATCCGTAACTCGGGAGAGTTCGCGCATACGTTATCCGCGATCAACGGAACAGCCAGCCTCGAAAATAATACCACCTTCAACGCGTCGCTGGTAAACGACACCCGAAACGCAGGGATCATGCTTTACGGGCAACACCGGGCAAGGGACGGGTACGATCACGACGAGGATGGCTTCACGGAGCTCGCGCAATTAAAAAACCGTTCGTTTGGCTTCCGTTCTTTCCTGAAAACGGGCGTCTACTCACGGCTTTCGTTAGAATATCAAAATATACATGAGTTTCGCCGGGGAGGTGACCGTCTAAATATGCAACCTTTCGAAGCATATATCACCGAGCAGGTAGAACACTACATCAACGGCGGATCGCTAAAATACGACCATTTCTTGAATGGTGGCAGTAACCGGCTAACCCTCTATACCGCCGCCCACCATACCAACCGGAATAGCTACTACGGCGCGGGCGATCCCTACAATGCTGACTTGCCGGAGATCACCCCAGGCATACCGCAAGATCAGGTGGACGAAATGATTGACGCGATCGAGAATAACGACTTGCGCCTAAATGCTTTTGGCCATACTACCGAACTCACCTATCAATTGGGAGGCCATTACATGCATTCGTTCGACCATCTTCTTTTCATGCCCTCGGAGCTGCTCGTGGGTACTGAGTTCATGGGGAGCGACCTAAACGACAAAAGTGGCTACCGAAAGGCACCCATCGCTCAGCAGGCAAACACGATGAGTGGTTTCCTACAAAACGAGTGGAAAACCGATCGCTGGGGAATTCTATTAGGTGGCCGGCTGGATAAGCACAATTTGATGGATCACGGCATTTTCAGCCCGAGGTTGAACCTTCGCTTCAACCCGAACCAAGATATTAACATACGCTTAACTTACAGCGAAGGGTTCAGGGCACCGCAACTCTTCGACGAAGATTTGCACGTGGATATTGCCGGTGGTGAACAGATCGTACGCGTCCTATCAGACGACCTCCGGGAGGAGCGGTCACACAGCCTGAGCGGATCGATAGACTTCTATCACCAGATAGGAAGAACGCAATTCAACCTTCTGGGCGAGTTGTTTTACACGCGACTGAACCGCCCGTTCGCCGAGACCCGGAGGGGTACCGAGGTGATTGTTGAAAACGATGAGAAAGGTGCCCGCGTGTATGGGTTGAACTTGGAGGGAAGAATGATGTTCGGAACCTCGTTTGAACTTCAAGGCGGAGCCACTTTGCAGAGGAGCGAATACGCGGAAGCCCGAAAATGGTGGGAACCCGAATCCCCCGAAGAGGAGGTATTGGACAGCGTGGAGCCTACAAAAAAGATGATGCGCACGCCCAACACCTACGCCTATTTCGTGGCCACGTTCACGCCGGTCAGTAAATTCTCGGCCACACTATCCGGCAACTACACCGGAAGTATGCTGGTCCCACACGAGGCGGGATTCGGTATACCGGGTCAGGACAGCTTTTCGGAGGTCAATATCACCAAAGAGTCGCCCTCTTTCTTCGAGCTAAACCTGCGATTGGCGTATGATTTCAATCTTTATAACGACGTCACTTTACAACTTAACGGTGGTGTGAAAAATATCTTTAACGCGT
>ERZ1032852.251-NODE-251-length-14283-cov-14.009699_pt1 | contig 14283 bp, 11 predicted proteins | sample MGYA00516689_ERZ1032852 | MGnify/ENA primary metagenome ERZ1032852 (study PRJEB33719, sample SAMN04262499) | wastewater metagenome | biome: rural village; feature: composting latrine chamber; material: composting feces with ash | place: El Salvador | collected...
AGCGAAACTCTTCGCCCCTGGGCGAACCAAACAAGCTGTGATCGCCGTTGACGACGCTTACGGCAGGAAGCTCGCCGCTTCCCTCCAAGTCCCCGTCACCGGCGTTCAGGTGCTAACCAGCGACCCACTGGCGACGGACTTCCCGCTGTGGCGGGTAAAGGACATCGCCCCCGACCCCGCGACCGGTGGCGGAGTGTTTACCCTCTTGGACCCAACCGGAGCGGCAACGCATTGTTCATCGCCCCTGCCTGGTGAAGCGAACGCGCAGGACGCCGCGCTTGCACTGGTCGCAGGCGTCCAGTTGGGAATCCCCCTGGACGTGTGCGTGCAAGCTCTCAGCTCTGCTCCTCCCGTCCCCGGTCGGATGCACTGGATCGCCCGGCCGTCGCCTGACGCCCCCTCGGTTCTGGTCGACTACGCACACACGCCCGAAGCTGTGGACCTGCTGTTGCGGACTGTTCGTCCCGCGGTCGCCGGCCGCATCATTGCGGTCTTCGGAACCGATGGGGATCGCGACGCCACTAAACGTGTCCCGCTCGCTGAGACCTACGCAGACGGCGCTGACATCCTCATTGTGACTGACGAAAACCCTCGCGGAGAGGCTCCCGCACCAATCAGAGCCCAGTTGCTGCAGGGGGTAAGGAACAGGCGCCCCGACCTGTCAGACACCATTGAGGTGAGCGAAGGACGCGCAGCCGCGATCGCTAAAGGAATAGGACTTGCTTCCCCTGGGGACCTCGTTCTTATCGCGGGTAAAGGCGCGGAACGAAAACAAGAATGGGCAAGCGGGGACACGGACTTCTACGACCCCGACGTTGCTGCGGCGGCGTTCATCGAAGCCGGCTACCAGGTAAAGGAAACAAATGTCTGAACAAGATCTTGACGAAGCACGTCGAGTTGAGCTTATGCGTGCTTCCTTGGACGGCTACGACCTAGAGGGCGAAGACCTAGAACTCCTGAGTTCTGAGCCGGGAGAAATCCCACTTCAGATTGAGTCCCCCTCCCCTCCCGTGCTTGCTGTGATCGGCAGGCCAAACGTGGGTAAGTCAACGCTTGTGAACCGGATCCTGGGCCGCCGCGAAGCAGTCGTGCAGGATACGCCAGGGGTGACGCGGGACCGCGTCATGTACGACGCCGAATGGGCCGGCAGGCAGTTCATTGTCGTTGACACGGGCGGCTGGGAAGTGGACGTGCGCGGGCTCGATCGGCAAATCGCGGACCAGGCGGAAATCGCGATCGGTCTAGCCGACGCAGTTGTCTTTGTCGTTGATACCACCGTTGGGGCCACTGCCACCGACGAACGCGTGGTGCGCCTGCTGCGCCAGTCTGGGAAACCCGTCATCCTTGCGGCGAACAAGGCGGACTCAGCAGTGCAGGAAGCTGATGCGGCTGCTCTCTGGTCACTGGGTCTTGGAGAACCGTTCCCCGTTTCCGCGCTACACGGGCGCGGGGCAGGCGACCTTCTTGACCAGATTGTCGAGAGCTTGCCCGCGGTGACTCAGACCGGGCTCACAAGGTCAGGCGGCCCGGCTCGCAGAGTTGCTTTGGTTGGGCGCCCTAACGTCGGAAAGTCCTCACTGCTAAACGCGCTCGCGAAAGAAGAGCGTGCGGTCGTACACGACCTCGCTGGCACAACTCGGGATCCGGTTGACGAAATGATCGTCATGGACGGGGTTGAATGGGAGTTCATCGACACCGCGGGAGTGAAGCGCCGCCTTCACAGGGTGAGCGGCGCCGACTACTACTCCTCCATCCGCACCCAGGCAGCCCTTGAGCGGGCTGAGGTCGGGCTGGTCATCATTGATGCTTCCGTCCCCTTCACCGAGCAGGACGTCCGTGTCGTTCAGCAGGTCGTTGACGCAGGCCGTGCCCTGGTGATCGTGAACAACAAGTGGGATCTTGTGGATGACGAAAGACGGAAGGACCTCACTAAAGAGGAAGAGAAGGACCTGGGGCAGGTCGACTGGGCTCCCCGCATCAACCTTTCAGCCCGCACCACCTGGCACTTGAACCGCATCCCGCGGGCACTAGAAACTGCTTTGGAAGGTTGGGAAACTCGCGTTTCAACAGGGAAACTCAACTCTTTCTTAGGGAAGCTGCAATCGGCTAACCCTCACCCTGTCCGTTCCGGGAAGCAACCTCGCATCCTGTTTGCAACCCAGGCGTCGACCGCTCCCCCACGGTTCGTGATTTTCGCTTCGGGATTCCTAGAGCCGACCTATCGCAGGTTCATTGAGCGGCGACTGCGTGAGGAATTCGGGTTCGTTGGGAGCCCCATCCAAATCTCGGTGCGCGTTCGGGAACGACGGAAGAAAAACTAGGCTAGAGGACCGTGTTCGACAGTTACATCGCAATTGGAGACAGCTTCACTGAGGGCATTGGTGACTGGACTGGCCCTGAATCCCCGCGCGGCTGGGCGGATCGGCTTGCACAGGCACTGCGGGCAAGCAGCGACAGCCCCTTCTTGTACGCCAACCTAGCCATCCGCGGTAGGAAGCTACTGCCCTTGCTGACCGAACAGCTGCCTGTCGCCCTGCAACAAGAACCCTCGCTCATCTCGATAAACGGCGGCGGCAACGACATGCTACGCCCCGGGTTCGAGGTCTCTAAGAATCTTGACCTCTTGTTTGAGGGCGTGCAGCAGGCCACTGATGCGGGCGTGCACGTTCTACTTCTTGCCGGCCCTGATGCCTCGCAGAACCTCCCACTGGGTCACGTTTTCCACGAGCGTGGATCGGAGTTCACCGACGCCACCGCCCAGATGGCAGCGGGTCTTCCCATGGTCACCTTCGTTGACAACTTCCATGACGGTGGGTTTTCGGACACCTCCTATTGGTCCCAGGACGGGCTTCACCTGTCCTCTGCCGGACACCTCCGCGTCGCGGCTAACTGTGCTGCTGCCCTGGGTGCTCCCTTGCCCGACTTTTGGCCTGACCCTTTCGCGCCAGAACCGGACCCGAAGCGCTACGACTCCGCTTCCTACATGCGGACGTACGTGGCCCCTTGGATCGGAAGAAGACTCACTGGAAGATCCTCCGGTGACGGCCGCAGCGCCAAACGCCCAGTACTGCGCCCCCTGTGAAGCGGGTCCGCATGATGGGGAAGCCGGCATGCTGAGGCGTCCAATCGGGCAAGATTGCTTTGCACGAAACCTCCCCTAGCGCTTGGAGACACCTTGAACCCGTCGGCAGTTCAACCATCCCTGATTGGTCGTTACAGTGACTGGCTGCCCGCGGCTGCCAGCCAGAACGTGATCTCGCTCGGTGAAGGCTCCACTCCCCTGGTTTACGCTCCCGCACTGTCGGCGCTTGTGAACTCAGAAGTTTGGGTCAAAGTGGAGGGAGCTAACCCAACAGGTTCTTTCAAGGACCGGGGAATGACCGTCGCTGTGAGCGTCGCAGCTGCTGAGGGCGCGAGTGCGGTTGTGGCTGCATCAACCGGAAACACTTCTGCGTCCGCCGCCGCTTACGCTGTTCGGGCGGGCATGAAACCGGTCGTGCTGCTTCCGGCAGGCAAGATCGCTCAGGGCAAGTTAGCGCAGTCGATTGTTTACGGTGCCCAGATTGTCCAAGTTGACGGAAACTTTGACGACTGCTTGAAGATCGCACGGAAACTGGATGAAGACTACCCGATCGCACTGGTGAACTCGCTGAACCCAAATCGGATCCAGGGACAAAAGACCGCGTCTTTTGAAATCATTGATCAGCTTGGAAAAGCGCCAGACATTCACATGCTGCCGGTCGGAAACGCAGGCAATATCACCGCCTACTGGCTGGGTTACAACGAGTACTTCGACGCTGGCATTTCAGCTTCCCGGCCGCAGATGTGGGGCTTCCAGGCGGCGGGGTCTGCCCCGCTGGTGCTGGGACACCCGGTGGATAGCCCCGAAACGGTTGCGACCGCGATCCGCATTGGAAACCCAGCTTCCGCAGACTTCGCCCTGGCCGCCCGCGACGAATCCGGCGGACGAATAGGCGCCGTTACCGATGAAGAGATTTTGGCTGCGCAAGCGTTGCTTGCGGAACGCGAAGGAGTCTTTGTGGAACCAGCCTCGGCCGCGGGCATCGCAGGAATGCTCAAGGCACACCGGGCCGGCGAACTCCCCGAAGGTAAGCAGATCGTGATCACGGTGACCGGCAACGGCTTAAAAGACATCGACACGGCCCTGAAAGACCGGACGTTGGACGCAGAGGTCGTGCCGAATGACATCCTGGCTGTGGCTGAGGCGCTGGACCTGAAGTGAGCACTTCGGTGTGCCTTCCTGTTGGAAGGTCTGCGGGCGTACGGGTCCCGGCTACCAGCGCGAACCTGGGTCCTGGTTTCGACTCTTTGGGGTTAGCCCTCGATTGGGCTGATGAGTCTTTCGCTGAGGTTCTCCCCAGCGGTCTCACCTTTGAACTTTCCGGGGAGGGTGCGGATTCGCTCCCACGCGACCAAAACCACCTTGTCGTCAAAACCCTCAATGACGCCCTTGAAGAGTTCGGTTTCGTTGCGCCGGGTCTCCTGTTTCGCTCTAAGCTCTCAATCCCGCTTGCGCGCGGACTGGGGTCATCGTCGGCGGCAATCGTCGCTGGACTGGGCCTCGCCTGGGCGCTCGCGAAACCCGGTGTCCCGGTGGATCGCCGGTGGGCGTTCGAACGCGCATATGAGCTGGAGGGCCACGGCGACAATGTTGGCCCCGCCGTCTTAGGTGGTTTCACCATCACTTGGCCAAGCTCAGCCCCTGGGAAAGAAGGCCGCCCAGAAAGTCGGACCAGTCTGGTCCGGGATGACGTGCGTGCCCTCGCCCTCATCCCCTCAGAAGAACTGCTAACGGATAGCGCACGCGGCGCGCTACCGCAGGAAATACCTCTGGCTGACGCAGTCGCGAACGTTGCCCGTTCTGCGCTCTTAGTCCACGCGATGGCTGACGACCCCTCACTGCTGCTAGAGGCGACGGCGGACAGACTCCACCAGGACTACAGAAAAGGGCTGGCGCCCGCGTCCCACGACCTGATGCTGGCACTGAGGGACCAGGGGTTTGCGGCACTCGTTTCTGGGGCGGGCCCTACAGTCCTTGTTCTTCACACCGAGTCGGCGGCGCCAGCCTTGACCCGAACCGTCCATGGGCTCCCTCAGGCACAGGGCTTCAAAGCAAAAACTCTGCGGCCGGGCCGCGGCCTAGAGCTTCTCTAAGCCCGCAGGGCGAAGCGCTCGGAGTCAAGCACTTAGAGCCAAGCCGGGTGAGGCAAGCGCAGACAGCCAAGCCCAGACAGCCAAGCCGGCGAAGGAGAAGCTTCAACTCACCGCGTACCCACGAAGACTCGACCGCGCGCTCCCGACCACTGGCACGCATCCACCCGCACCCTGACCTTCAACCGCGGACTCCTGGCCACTGCCAGCCTTGGAACCCCTAACCATCGAGGTAGTTGCGACGCCCAGGACGCCACGACCTTACGTCGAAGAGGGTGCATTGCAGTCGGCCAGCTGGTTGTGGCGCAAAAAGCCGCTGGATCGACGCCCAAGACGCCACGACCTTACATCGCAACGAATTCACTGCACACCAACAGCACGTCGTGGCGCGTAGGGGGCGCACGGCGTCGATGGGCAGGCGTGCATTGTTACGCGCGGCGGCCTGAAGTAGCAGTCTAAGGTCGTGTGGTCCAAGACAAGACGCTCAGCAACGGGACAGTCGGGCTGGGGGCTAGCTCGAATGGCAAAATCCCTAACGTTTGACACCCCGCGGAGGCTTGGCGTCGCCGCCGATCAGCGGAGGGGAAGGTCGCGCTCCGAAGCGACAACCTCCGCAATCTGGATGGCGTTCAATGCTGCTCCCTTACGAAGGTTGTCAGCCGCGATAAACATGACCAATCCACGCCCGCCGGGCACAGACTGGTCCTGACGCACCCGGCCCACATAGGTCGGGTCGTTGCCGGCGGCTTCAAGTGGGTTCGGAAGGGCCGCCAAGTGCACGCCGTCCTGATCCTCAAGCGCTGCAACCGCTTGATTCACCGTTACTGGACGGGCGAACTCTGCGTGAACTGCCAGGGAGTGGCCCGTGAAGACCGGAACCCTGACGCACGTCGCGGCAACTGCCAGATCAGGCAGGTGCAAGATCCGCCGAGACTCATCGCGAAGCTTCTGCTCTTCGTCAGTCTCTCCGCTACCGTCGTCAACAAATGACCCGGCCTGCGCAACCACGTTGAATGCGATGGGCGCGGCGTAAACACCCGGGGCCGTAGCCTGAACTGCGTCGCCGTCTAAAGCGAGCGCTGCAATGTCCTGGTCGCTCAGGCTTTGTACCTGGCCGGCCAGCTCCTGCACTCCCGCTAAGCCGCTCCCCGAAACCGCCTGGAAGGTCGTGACCCGCAAGGCTCGCAGCCCGGCGAGTTCGTCAAGGGCTTTCATCGCGGGCATTGCGGCCATAGTCGTACAGTTGGGGTTGGCAATGATTCCTAGGGGGCGCTCGAGGGCGTCTTTGGGGTTCACCTCTGCGACAACCAGCGGAACCTCTGGGTTCTTGCGCCACGCGGAAGAGTTGTCAATGACGACTGCACCCGCCCTAGCAAACACGGGAGCGTACTTCCTTGAGGCGTCCCCACCCGCGCTGAACAAGGCGATGTCGATCCCTTGAAGGTCTTCCACAGTCGCAGCCGTGACGTCCTCAACCGCCAGGTCTTCCCCGCGGAACGAAACAGTCTTGCCGGCAGAGCGGGGCGATGCAAAGAGACGCACCTTGCTGCTAGGAAAATCGCGTTGCTCCAGCAGATCAAGCATGACCGATCCGACCTGGCCGGTAGCGCCGACTACAGCGACGGTAAGGTCCTTGTCTTGGTCTTTCATTGTTGCTCCTTAGTTCTTGACTGCGGAAAGTGCCTCAGCGAACAGCCTCGTGAACTGTTCCACCTCAGGCTCCCCCACAATGAGCGGTGGCGCTAACCGCACCGTCGTCCCCGCTGGAGCGTTGACGATTAGCCCAAGGTCTAGGGATTCTTTCACGACCTGGGGGGCGATCGGTTCCGTTAGTTGAATACCGAGCAACAGCCCGGCCCCCGTGACGTGGCTGATGCGGGCGTCATTGAGGGATGCAATCGCGTCCCGTAGCAGTCGTCCCATTCGCTTCGCTCTTTCCAGCAAGTGCTCCGAGTCAATGGTGTCGAGCACGGTCAAAGCAGCTCTGGATGCGAGTGGGTTCCCACCGAAAGTGGTGCCGTGAGAGCCTGGGTAGAGCAACCCTGCGGCGCGTGGTCCAGCGACGGCCGCCCCGATTGGTACGCCGCCCCCAAGCCCTTTTGCGAGGGTTACGATGTCTCCCCGGACGCCTTCCCCGTCTAGTTCGTGTTGAGCCAGCCAGGTGCCCGTTCGCCCAATCCCCGTCTGGACTTCGTCGATGACAAGCAGCGCGTCGTTTTCTAAGGTGAGTCGGCGCGAAGCTTGCAAGAAACCCTCGGGAAGGGGGCGCACGCCCAGCTCCCCTTGGATAGGCTCAACAAAGACAGCTGCGACATCCCCAGGCGCTAACGCTTCTTCCAGTGCGGCGACGTCGGGCTTGATGAAGGTTACGGGGCCGGGAAGAGGTACGAAAGGTTCCCGGTAAACTTCTTTCGCTGTCAGCGCTAATGCTCCCATGGTCCGCCCGTGGAACGCGCCTTCCAAAGCAATCACCCGGCTTAGCCCACGGGGCTTCCCCCAAAGCCGCACCATCTTGAACGCGGCCTCATTAGCTTCGGTCCCTGAGTTCGTGAAAAACGCTTCGCTGGGATCGCCAAGATCGCACAGCCCTGCCAGCCGCGCCGCCAGTTCCAGTTGGACGTCGCTGACGAAAAAGTTGGAGATGTGGATCAGGGTCCCCGCCTGCTCAGCGAGTGCTTTAGCTAGCGCCGGATGGGCGTGCCCCAGCGCGTTCACAGCAATCCCGCCCAGGAAATCCAGGTATTTCTTCCCAGACTGGTCGAACACGTAGCAGCCTGAACCCCGGGTCAGCACTGCCTGAGGGGCGCCGAATGCCCCGGTCAGGTTGTTCTGGTTCATCAGCCTGCTACCACCTGCGTTCCGATACCGTCGTCCGTGAAAAGCTCGATGAGGATGGAGTGCGGGACGCGTCCGTCGATGATTGCGGCAGTGCCCACCCCGCCCTCGACAGCGGTAAGACACGCATCCATTTTCGGTATCATCCCCGACTCAAGGTCCGGCAGAATATGACGGAGATCCTGCGTTGTCAAGCGCGAAATCAACGAGTCTGGGTCGGGCCAGTTGCTGTAGAGACCAGACACGTCGGTTAGCAGCAGCAGCTTGGTTGCGTTCAGGGCAACAGCCAGGGATGCTGCGGCCGTGTCTGCGTTGACGTTCAGTGTTTTGCCCGGGTTGTCACGGTCCGGGGCGATCGAGGAGACGACAGGAATCCGGCCCGCTCGGAGCTGATCGATAACGGGGGTCGGGTCAACATCAACAACTTCCCCCACGAAACCCAAGTCGACGTCTTCACCGTCGATCACGATCCCTTTACGGACCGCTGAAAAGATCCCGGCGTCTTCACCGCTCATCCCCATTGCCAAAGGGCCTTCAGCGTTGATCGAAGCGACGACTTCAGGATTCACTTCGCCCGTCAGCACCATGCGCACAACAGGAATCGCCTGCGTGGAAGTAACGCGGTGTCCGGCGCGGAACTCGCTGTCAATCGAGAGCCTCTCCAGCATCGCTGAGATCTGCGGGCCACCCCCGTGAACCACAACAGGGCGAATCCCGGCGTAGCGGAGGTAGGCGATGTCCTTCCCGAAGGATTCCATGAGTTTGTCGTCAGTCATCGCGTTCCCACCGAACTTAACGACGACAACGGTGCCAGCCAGCTCCTTTACCCAGGGCAGCGATTCGATAAGGGCTTGGGCCTTAGCAGCACCGTGCTCGCCCTTCTCCCTGTGCTTGAGCCCAATCATTCCCTCTGGCACCTTCTCCGCAGACATGTCCAGGCACTCTTTTCTAGGAGGAGTAAGCGCTGTTTTCCAGCACGTAGTCGGTCGTGAGGTCCGAGGTCCAGATGGTGGCTTCGCTCTCCCCCGCTTTCAGGTCAATCGTGACGCTTACTTCACGTTCCCTCATGTCGACCAGGGACCTGTCCTGGTCTCCCTCCCCATCGGAGCACACGCGGACCCCGTTCATTGACACGTCTATCTTGTACGGGTCAAAACGAGCCTTCGTGGTCCCGACTGCAGCCAGGATCCGCCCCCAGTTCGGATCGTTTCCGTAGACCGCGGCTTTGAAGAGGGAGTTGCGTGCGACGGCCCTGCCGACCTCTACCGCATCCGGGACGCTTGCAGCGTTCTTCACGTGAATCGCGATGTCGTGGGTTGATCCTTCAGCGTCAGAGAGCAACTGCATCGTGAGGTCAAACGCGACCTCATACAAGGCCGACTCGAACTCTTGCTCGGTCACCTCCGCACCGGAGCCACCAGAGACCAGCAGCGTCACCTGGTCGTTTGTTGACGTGCACCCGTCAGAATCGAGCCTGTTGAAGGTGCGCTCCACAACCCGCCGCAGCGCGCGGTCTGCGACCTCCTGGCTGATAATCGCGTCCGTCGTAAGGACGCAAAGCATGGTTGCCATGGCGGGTGCCAGCATCCCGGCTCCCTTTGCCATCCCCGCAACATCCCAACCTTCGCCGCGGAATCTGGACGTCTTTGCAAAAGTGTCAGTCGTAAGAATGGCGCCTGCTGCCCGCGTCCCGCCCGCCAAAGAAAGCGAGCCGATTGCCTTTGGGATGGCGGCAAGGATCTTGGAGCGAAACTCCGCGCCACCTTCGCCAATCATCCCCGTGGAACAGACCTGCACCTGAGTGGGCTCCAAGCCCATCTGGTCCGCGACCGCTTGGGCGCTGAGCACTGTCGTTTCGTAGCCGTAGGTGCCGGTGAAGCAGTTCGCGCAGCCAGAGTTGAGCAAGATCGCCTTGGTGGAGCCCGCACGAATGGCCTCCATCGACCACAGAATGGGATTCGCTTTCGCACGGTTCGTTGTGAACGTTGCGGCGGCGATGTCCAAGGGACCGTCGTTCACGACCAGGGCCACGTCGCGGGAACCGCTCTCTTTTATCCCAGCTTTGACCCCTGCGGCCCGAAATCCAAGTGGGGTTGTGATTGTCACGGTGCAACTCCGTTCACGGTCAGTCCTAGCGTTTCTTCAAATCCCAGTGCGAGGTTCATGGACTGGATCGCGGCTCCAGCGGTGCCCTTAACCAGGTTGTCCGTTGCAACGACGATGAGGGCCCGGCCCGCAACGTCGTCTACAGCAACTCCAATGTCGACCCGGTTTGATCCAAGCACGCTACTCAGCTGCGGGACTTCCCCCGCTGGTAACACGTTCACGAAAGGCTCATCCCTGTACCAGTCCGCCCACGCCCGATGTAGCGTCTCTTCGTCCGCTGAGCAGAGAATAGGTGCCGAAATGACGGCGAGGATGCCGCGGGGCACCGGAATCAAGACCGGCGTGAAGGCAACAGAAAACTCAAAAGGCTCTGTTGGGTCGCCACTTTCGTAAGCCCAGGAGACTGCCTGTTTTATCTCCGGGATGTGCCGATGCGTTCCCGCGACCGAATAGGGGCGGGCGTTCCCTAGAAGCTCCGACGCCAACAGGTGCGGTTTGAGCGCCCGTCCGGCGCCGGACGGGCCGACCGCCAGGGTTACAACAAGGTCATCGGTACCGACCAGCTGCTCGCGCACACCGGGTGCAAGACCCAAAGCCACAGTGGACGCATTACACCCTGGCGCTGCAACCCGTTTGGTGCCGTGGAGCCTTGCGCGCTGGCGGCCGCTTCTGAACGGCAGCTCAGGCACCCCGTAGGACCAGTTCTCTGAGAACGCGCCACCGTAGAAGTCTTGCCAGTCATCTTCGGATTCCAACCGGTGGTCCGCCCCGCAGTCAATGAGGAGCGCATCGGGGTTGGCATCCGCCACCTGGGCGGAAAGTTCGGCCGACTGGCCGTGAGGTAGAGCGAAGAAGACCACGTCGCACTGTGCCAGCCGCTCTGCTTCAGTTGGCTCCAGCACTTTGTCAGCAAGTGAGTGGAGGTGAGGGTGGACAGCACCAATCTTGGACCCGGCCTGCGAGTAGGCGGTGGCGACCTCAACGGAGGTTTCCGGGTGGTCTTCGAGGAGCCGCAGTACTTCCCCTCCGGCGTACCCGGAAGCTCCCGCAACACCAACTTTGATGGTCAAAAGGACTCCTACTTGCACTTGCGGGTCGGCCGACTGGACTGCTCGATTCTATCCGCTCGCTGAAGTGCCTGGGACTACCGCTCACTTGCCTGCCGCGCAGCAGGGACGCTGAGCCTGGCGTACGCTGTCCCCAGAAAGTTAGTGAGGGACCATGCGCATATTTGTGCCAAGGCATTTCAAGCCGGACATGCCCCCGGCAGACGTAACGCTTTCTGACCAGGACATCCTGGCGATGACGGCGGAACTTCCAGCAGAGGTTGTCCTTTCCTCGGACGGTGCCGACCTGGTTTTCAGCTCCCCTAGGGCTGCCGCTGACTTCGTGGAGAGTCTGAAGGGCCAGGTTCCGTACACTATCTCCGGCGTTGAAGAACAAGAAGAAGCGGCCTTTCTGGAGCTGCTAGCCACAGCGGGCCTTTCAAGCGAAAGCGGTAAGAACGCCCTAACCTTTGTCGATCCGGTCGCACGCAGCTGGGGAATCGCTGCGTTCTCGGTCGCGGCTTCCGCTGCAGCCGTGGCTGTTGCAGCTCTGGTAATCGGGATCATTGCCCTGGTGATGTAGGGCTGTAGCCTTCTAGTTTTGGGAGCTTGCCTCCCAGGGCACGTAGTGCGTACAGGATTGCCGCTAAGTCCACAAACTCTTGTGTCAGCGCCCCTGCTATTGCGGGGATCGCTCCCGTAGAAGCGATAAGCATGAGGACGACGCTGAGTGCAACGCCAAGCCAGATCGCGGTAAGCCCCACGCGCAGGGTCTGCTTCGAGATCGCGACAGCGTCAGCTACTTTGCTGATCTGGTCAGCCATGATTACAGCGTCAGCGGCTTCCCCTGCTGCCGTGGCGCCGCGCGCGCCCATCGCGACCCCAACGTCAGCAGCGGCCAAAGCGGGAGCGTCGTTCACGCCGTCGCCGACCATCATGGAGGGCTTCGGTTCAAGCTGCGCCACCAACTGGACCTTTTCACTTGGCCTCAGGTCGGCGTAGACCTGGTCGATGCCCGCGCTCTGCGCAATGGTCTGGGCTTCAAACGCGTTGTCACCGGTGAACATTGCGATGGTTTCCACGCCGTTGTTTCGTAGCCACGAAACAACTGCGTTGGAATCAGCCCGAATCTCATCCTCCAACTGAATCGCCCCGGCATAGGCCCCATCCACGACGACGTGGGCGATCACTCCGTGGTCCGCAACCTTTTCGGATGCGCCCTCAGCGCCGATCTTTGCGACGTAGTTTGAGTTGGAAACGCTGACCTGCCGGCAGCCGACCTTACCTTCGACACCCGCCCCGGGGAGTTCCCGAACGTCTTCGACGTGGCTAAGTTCCACCCTCTGATGCCTCGCTGCCCGCACGATCGCTTCAGCCAAGGGGTGCGAGGAATACTGCTCGACCGAAGCGGCAAGCTGCAACAGCTCGGCCTCTTCGAAACCTGCAACGGGCTCGACAGAAGTCACGTCCGGTTGCCCCAGGGTGATGGTCCCAGTTTTGTCGAACCCGGCACTGCCCACCCGCGCCATTGCTTCGAGAACTGCGCCACCCTTTACGATGACACCGTTCTTCGCTGCGCGGGACATACCACCCATGAAGGCAACGGGGGCTGCGATCAGCAGAGGGCAGGGAGTGGCAAGGACCAGGACCTCAGCGAAACGCACGGGATCTCCACTGATGATCCACGCGGCGCCCGCGATAGCCAGAGACAGCGCCGTGAAAGGCACTGCGAACCGGTCAGCGACCCTGACTGCGGGAGCTCGGCTCTCCTCGGCCTCTTTCACCAGAGAGACGATCTGCTGGTACTGAGATTCCGACGCGGGCCTGGTTGCCTCCAAAACGCAAGCGGCTTGCCCGTTGACGGCGCCGGAAGGGACCTCTTCGCCCTGCGCGCGCAACACAGGCAGCGGCTCCCCGGTTATCGACGACTCATCGAAAGAGCCCTCGGCAGAAACCAAAGTGGAGTCGACGGGAACCACCTCGCCTGGACGAAGCAGCAACTGGTCCCCGACCACAACGTCGTCGGCCGGGACGTCCCTGAACTCGGGTTCTCCCGCGCCGGGGTTCAGGACTAGCCGCGCCGTTTTCGGGGCGCGGTCCACCAGTGACGACAGTTCCAGCCGGGCACGGTTTGCCGCGTAGTCCTCTAGCGCCTCGCCACCCGAAAGCATGAGGACAACAATGAGAGACGCGCCGTACTCCCCTACGGCCAACGTCGCGCCCATGGCGACGACGGCCAGGATGTCCAGGCCGAAGTTCCCCTTCAGGATGTCCTTGACCATTCCCACCGCAGTCCACGCGATGAAGAGCGAAACGTAGATCGTGGCAGTGATTTGAGCGGCCGTTGAAAGCCCGCCTAGCCAAAGCCCCAGGACCACCCCGCCCACCACCAAAGTGGTGAAGACGAACGGGTAGTGCTTGGCGAAGGCTCCCAGCTTGTTCATGCCCCCATGGTGGGCCAATTTGCCTGGCGTTTCAACAAAGGTAAGGCAAACCAAAGCAGGTCTGCAGCGGCCAGCCGTCGCGCGGAGGGACGGCTGCACCGGTAACCTTTTGACTAACGTTTGCGGCGAGCACTAAGGTCTTGCCGTCTTACCTCAGTCGGAGGCCCAAGTGTCAGACTTCACTCCTGCCGCCAACCGCGTTGAGCAGGCGCTGAACAAGTACCGAGTTGCTTTTGCAATTGCTGGCTTAGGCGCCATCGTGGCTGGTTTGCTGATCCTGCTGTGGCCGTCGGCGGTCATGAGCGTCATTGCGATAATCATCGGGGCCTACGCGATCATTGCCGGCGTCATCTTCCTAGGCCTCGGGATCTTCGGGAAAGAACAGTCAACTAGTTCCCAGATCGGACGCATCCTGTTGGGTGCGGTGCTACTAGTGATCGGCATTCTCGCGTTCGTCTACATGAACACGACAACGAACATCCTGATCATGGTACTCGGGTTCTCAGTAGGAGCCCTCTGGCTGGCCCAGGGCATCGTCACCTTGATGGTCGCTGTGCGCGATTCAAACACCAACCCCTGGACCATCGCGTTCTCGATCCTTGCCATAGGGGCAGGCATCCTCTCGATGTTCACCCCGATGTTCGGGTTCACGTTCCTACGCTGGCTCTTTGGGCTTTCGT
>ERZ1032852.253-NODE-253-length-14261-cov-17.180839_pt1 | contig 14261 bp, 13 predicted proteins | sample MGYA00516689_ERZ1032852 | MGnify/ENA primary metagenome ERZ1032852 (study PRJEB33719, sample SAMN04262499) | wastewater metagenome | biome: rural village; feature: composting latrine chamber; material: composting feces with ash | place: El Salvador | collected...
GTTCGAACGTTTGATTTGGATTTTGTTTCTGATGCTCAAAATGTTAGGCGGGCGCTTGAAGTTCTGGCCGTCGAAGAAGCCACCGTCAATCTGACAGAAGAAGAAAAGCGTCAGCTTGAGACAATATACCATAAGCAAGCAAAAATCCTTGAGAACTATGATCCGGTGGAGTTTATTAAATATGACCGCCAATTCCATGAGGTCTTGTACAATGCCAGTCATAACACGATTCTGCAGGACTTGCTGGGCAACCTTAATGATATCATCCGTTACTTCGGGATCAAGGTATTATTGGTGCCCGAACGAAGCCAACAAACAATAAAAGAGCACAAGGCGATCATGCAAGCGGTGTTGGATGGAAACGTAGTAGAAGCCACTGAGGCTATGAAACTCCATCTGATAAAAACCGGTGAGACTATCATCGCTATGCCGACAGCCAGGTGAGGCGCGCGATGAACTGGCCCTCGCAGCCCGCCACCAGCCGCAGGCAGCTCAGGGCATGGTAGTCGTCGGGGTCCGGGGCCGGCACCGCGACTCGCTCCTCCGCCCGCCAGGCCACCTCCTGGAGTCGGGGAATGGTCAGGCCGGCCAGGGCGATCACCACCTGATCGCCGGGGCGTATGTCCCGTTCCTGCCACCGGGCCAGGGAACCCAGCGCCACCCGCCGGACGGTGCGCCCCTCCAGCGCCACCGGGTGAAGCTCCAGCAGCGGGGTGATCTGGCCGGTACGCCCCACCTGAAAGCGCACCCCGCGCACCTCGGCCAGGGCCTCCCGGGCGGGGTGCTTCCAGGCCACCGCCCAGGCCGGCGGCTCGGCCTGCCAGACCTCCCCGGGTGGGCGCGAGGACTGCCGCAGCACCACGCCATCGGTGGCAAAAGGCCGGGGCGAGTGCAGGAGCCGTTCGCGGAAGCGCTTCACCTCCGCCATATCCGCGACCGGCAGGCTGTGGGTCCGGGCCTCGGCGAACCCCAGCCGCACCAGCCCCTCCAGGCGGGCCTCCATGGCCGGCGGGCCATCGGGCCAGTCCCAGACGAAGAGACCGATCCGGGCCGCAGCGTCCGCCTCCAGCGACTCCCGCGCCATCAGGCCACTCACCCCGGCACGGGCGCCGGCATCGCCGGACACCGCCTGCACATGCTCCTCCAGGCGCAGGTAGAGCTCCCCCTGAAGGATGGCGTCCCCCGCCTCCGCCAGCCGCTGCGGCACGCCGGGCAGCTGCTTCACCCGCTCGGTCCACGACTGCCCGCGGCGGCCGTCGCCGCGGCTGATCGCCCGGACCAGCTCCCCGCGGCGATAGACCAGAGTCACCGCCACCCCATCCACCTTGGGCTGGATCCAGACGTCGTCGCGACGGGAGAGCCAGCGCTCCACGGCGGCCTCATCGGGCAGTTTGGTCAGCCCGGCCTGGGGCACCGGATGCACCGCCTCTCCCCCGGGGTGGCTCGGGCGGGGCGGCTCGGCCACTCGGCCGGGAAAGCAGCGCTGCCAGCGCACCAGCCGAGCCCTGGCCTGGTCATAGATAGCATCGCTGACCAGCGCCTCGCCGCGGCGGTAGTAGGCGTCATCCCACTCGGCAATGCGCTCCACCAGCGTCGCCACGGCGCCGGCAGAGGGCTCGGGCGGACAGGGCTCGTCGGGCCAGGCGGCCACCGGCAGCAGCCAGAGGCTCACCCAGAGCAGGAGGAGGGGTAGCGAAGGGGGCATGGGCCATCTCCCCGGGACGGGTATATGCCCCCCACCATAGCAGCGGGCCCCGCGCGGCAGTGCCGGCGGGGCCCGTCAGGAGATGTAAGCCTGAAGCTACACGCTATGGCTGGAGGCCGGCGGCCTGGCGCAGGGCGTTGGCGCGGTCGGTCTTCTCCCAGGGGAAGGCGGTGAAGGTCTCGGTATGCTCCTCGCCCTGGGTATCGGTCCAGGTATAGGAGGTCTCGAAGGGCTCGCGGCCGAAGTGGCCGTAGGCCGCGGTGAGCCGGTACATGGGGTGCAGCAGGTCGAGCATGCGGGTAATGGCGTGGGGGCGCAGGTCGAAGTGCTCGCGCACCAGCTCGATGATGCGGCCGTCGTCCACCTTCCCGGTGCCGAAGGTGTTGATGGAGACCGAGGTGGGCTCGGCCACGCCAATGGCGTAGGAGACCTGGATCTCGCACTTGTCGGCCAGCCCCGCCGCAACGATGTTCTTGGCCACGTAGCGGCCGGCGTAGGCGGCACTGCGGTCCACCTTGGAGGGGTCCTTGCCGGAGAAGGCCCCGCCACCGTGGCGGGCCATGCCGCCGTAGGTGTCGACGATGATCTTGCGGCCGGTCAGGCCGCAGTCGCCCACCGGGCCACCGATCACGAACTTGCCGGTGGGGTTGATGTGGTACTGGGTGGTCTCGGAGAGCCACTCGGCGGGTATCACCTGCTCGATGATCTCGCGCCTGACCATCTTGCGCAGGTCATCCTGGTCGATGCCCGGGTCGTGCTGGGTGGAGAGCACCACCGCCACCACCGCGCAGGGCTTGCCCTCGGCGTCGTAGCGGAAGGTGACCTGGCTCTTGGCATCCGGCCGCAGCCAGGGCAGCAGGCCGTGCTTGCGCAGCTCCGCCTGGCGCTCCACCAGGCGGTGGGCGTAGTGGATCGGCGCCGGCATGAAGGAGTCGGTCTCGTTGGTGGCGTAGCCGAACATCAGCCCCTGATCGCCGGCCCCCTGGTCCTCGGGCTGGCTGCGGTCGACGCCCTGGGCGATATCCACGCTCTGCTTGCCGATCAGGTTGAGCACGCCGCAGGTCTCGCCGTCGAAGCCGACGTCGGAGGAGGTGTAGCCGATATCCAGGATCACCTGGCGCACCAGCTCCTCCAGGTCGACCCAGGCGGAGGTGCTGATCTCGCCGGCGACGATGGCCACGCCGGTCTTCACCAGGGTCTCGCAGGCCACACGAGCCTGCTTGTCACGGGCGATGATGGCGTCCAGCACCGCATCGGAGATCTGGTCGGCAATCTTGTCCGGATGCCCCTCGGAAACGGACTCGGAAGTAAACAGGGAGTATTCGCTCATGGCGTCATCGACCTTGTCTTGTGTGATGCAGAGGTGCGGCAGTGCGACTGCGCCGGATGATCTGGGCGGCGCGAAAAGGTCGCGAAACCCGGGTCTTTCGGGGCCAAGAGTCTACACCCTGGGGCAGGGCGAGGCATCCACGATTTGAAGCGCGGCGTCAAGTCGGCGACAATGAGAGGCCGAATTCGATTCCGCCGCCAGCGTCCCGCGGCGGCTTACCCAGCCGGAATGCCTGCCTTCGCTGCTTCCCAGCGAAGGCAGGCATTCTGCCGCAGGCGAGGAGCTACCCAATGCCGTCCCGTTTCGAACTGGCCAACGCCATTCGCGCCCTGTCCATGGATGCCGTCCAGCGGGCCAAGTCCGGCCACCCCGGCGCACCCATGGGCATGGCCGACATCGCCGAAGTGCTGTGGAACGACTACCTCAAGCACAACCCGGCCGACCCCAAATGGCCCGACCGCGACCGCTTCGTGCTCTCCAACGGCCACGGCTCCATGCTGCTCTACTCCCTGCTGCACCTCAGCGGCTATGAGCTCAGCCTCGAGGAGCTGCAGAACTTCCGCCAGCTCCACTCCAAGACCGCCGGCCACCCCGAGTACGGCTACGCCCCGGGTGTCGAGACCACCACCGGCCCCCTGGGCCAGGGCCTGGCCAACGCCGTGGGCATGGCACTTGCCGAGAAGACCCTGGCGGCCCAGTTCAACCGCCCCGGGCATACCATCGTCGACCACCACACCTACGTCTTCCTGGGCGACGGCTGCCTGATGGAGGGCATCTCCCACGAGGTCTGCTCCCTGGCCGGCACCCAGAAGCTGGGCAAGCTGGTCGCTTTCTACGACGACAACGGCATCTCCATCGACGGCGAGGTCGAGGGCTGGTTCACCGATGACACCGCCAGGCGCTTCGAGGCCTACGGCTGGCACGTGGTGCCCAACGTCGACGGCCACAAGCCCGAGGAGATCAAGGCCGCCATCGAGCTGGCCAGGAGCCATGACGACAAGCCGAGCCTGATCATCTGCAAGACCGTCATCGGCTTCGGCGCCCCCAACAAGCAGGGCAAGGAGGAGTGCCACGGCGCCCCCCTGGGCGAGGACGAAGTCGCCGCCGCCCGCCAGCAGCTCGACTGGCCCCACGCCCCCTTCCACGTCCCCGAGCCCGTCTACCAGGGCTGGGACGCCCGCAAGCAGGGCGGCGCCGCCCAGGGCGAGTGGCAGGCGCGCTTCGACCGCTACCGGGCCGAGCACCCGGAGCTGGCCCGCGAATTCCAGCGCCGCATGCAGCGCAAGCTGCCCACCGAACTGACCAGCGAGGCGCAGATCGAGAAGGCCCAGCAGGACGGCGAGACCATCGCCAGCCGCAAGGCGTCGCTCAACTGCCTCAACGAACTGGGCCCCCAGCTGCCCGAACTGCTCGGCGGCAGCGCCGACCTCGCCCCCTCCAACCTGACCTTCTGGGATGGCGCCCGCGCGATCACCCCGGAGACGCCGGACGGCAACTACCTGCACTACGGGGTGCGCGAGTTCGGCATGGGCGCCATCATGAACGGCATCGCCCTGCACGGCGGCTTCGTCCCCTACGGCGCCACCTTCCTGATCTTCATGGAGTACATGCGCAACGCCGTGCGCATGGCGGCCCTGATGGGCCAGCAGGCGATCTACGTCTTCACCCACGACTCCATCGGCCTGGGCGAGGATGGCCCCACCCACCAGCCGGTCGAGCAGCTGGCCAGCCTGCGCTCCACCCCCAACCTGGCCACCTGGCGCCCCTGCGACGCCGTGGAGACCGCCGCCGCCTGGGATGCTGCCGTGAAGCGCCACTCCGGCCCCACGGCGCTGGTCTTCTCGCGCCAGAACCTGCCCCATCAGCAGCGCACCAAGCAGCAGCTGGCCAACATCCAGCGCGGCGGCTACGTGCTGCGTGACTGCGAGGGCACCCCGGAGCTGATCCTGATCGCCACCGGCTCCGAGGTCGGCCTGGCCATGGACGCCGCCGCCGAGCTCGAGACGGCCGGCCACGCCGTGCGCGTGGTCTCCATGCCCTCCACCTACCGCTTCAACGGCCAGGAGGCGGAGTACCGCGAGAGCGTCCTGCCGAGCAGCGTGACCCGGCGCATCGCCATCGAGGCGAGCCACCGGGACTACTGGTACAAGTACGTGGGCCTCGGCGGCCGCGTCATCGGCATGAGCACCTACGGCGAATCCGCCCCGGCCGGCGACCTGTTCAAGCACTTCGGCTTCACCGTGGAGAACGTGGTCAAGCAGGCGAACGAGCTGCTGGCGGGCTGATCCGCCCCGTCGCCTGCTGCTCGGAGAAAGGGGGGCGCAGCCACTCGGCTGCGCCCCTCCTGCGTTCGGCCCAGACACCTACAGGCCAGCCAATAGCGTGCTAACATGCTGGCCCGATCTCTCTTCTCTCAAGGAGCCTCGATGGCCGTCATGCGCGGTTTTCTCTGGCTGCTGGGCTTCCTGCTGCTCGGCGATGTGCTGGTCACCCTGACGGGGCTGCCGGTCTCCGCCGGCGTGGCGGGCATGCTGCTGCTCACCTTCTGGCTGATGCTGCGGGGCACGGTCTCGCGGGACATCACCGCCGCCGCCCAGCCGCTGATCAATGTGCTGGCCATGCTGATCATGCCCGGTGTCGTCGGCGTCTTCTTCATTCTCGATACCCTGAGCGGCCAGTGGGCGGCGATTCTCGGCGCCCTGGTGGGGGGCACCCTGCTCAGCGTCTTCACCACCCTGTGGCTGATGCGTCGCCTGATCGGCAGGGAGGAACCCGGCCGTGAGTGAGCTCCTCGACCACCTGCTGGCTACCCCGCTGCTGGCCATCGCCCTGACGCTTGCCGCCTACTTCACCGGCGACCGGCTGTTCCGCCTGGTGGGCGCCCCGAGCTGGTGCCCGCCGATCCTGGTCGCCGCCCTGCTGCTGGCCGGGGTGCTGGCGCTCGCCGGCATCGACTACGCCGACTACCGGGAGGGGGCAGGCTGGCTGATGCTGCTGCTGGGCCCGGCCACCGTGGCCCTGGGGCTGCCGCTCTACCAGCAGATGGGGCGTATCCGGGCTCTCTGGCGACCGCTGCTGATCTGCCTGCCCGTCGCCTCCGGCATGGCCGCGCTCTATGCGGTGGCCATCGCCTGGCTGCTGGGCGCCTCGCCGGAGGTGCTCGCCTCCCTGGCGCCCAAGTCGGTCACCGCCCCCATCGCCATCGGCATCACCGAGCAGCTCGGCGGCTCGGTGGCGCTGATGATGGGCGGCCTGCTGCTCACCGGCGTGGCGGCCATCGGCTTCGTCGACCTCGGCTCGCGCTGGCTGGGCATCCGCGACGAGCGGCTGCTCGGCCTGGCGCTGGGCATCAACGGCCACGCCCTGGGCACGGTGCGCGCCTTCGAGATCGGCCCCACCGCCGGCGCCTTCGCCTCCCTGGGCATGAGCCTCACCGGCATCCTCACCGCCCTGCTGCTGCCGCTGGCCTGGCGGCTGCCGGGACTCGTCGGCTGAAATGCGCTAGAATTGCGCCTTTCGTTGCCTTCGTGACACCCAGCGACCTGGAGCCCCTGCCACCGCCATGGCCTACCGCATCGCCATCAACGGTTACGGCCGCATCGGCCAGTGCGTGCTGCGAGCCCTGTTCGAGGAACAGAGGGCCGAACAGCAGAGAGCCACACGGCAGCGGGGCAGAGCGATCGGCGAGAGCGCTGCGTCGCTGGAGATCGTCGCGATCAACGAGCTCTCCGACCTGGATACCATCGCCTACCTGACCCGCTACGACACCACCCACGGCCGCTTCCCCGGCGAGGTGGAGGCCCGTGACGGCAGGCTGATCATCGATGGCCACCCCATCCGGGTGCTCTCCGAGCCCGACCCGGACCGCCTGCCCTGGCGCGAGCTCGGCATCGACCTGGTGCTGGAGTGCTCCGGCAGCTTCAAGGACCGCGCCACCGCCGAGCGCCACCTGGCGGCGGGCGCCGGCCGCCTGCTCTTCTCGCAGCCGGCCGAGAGCGACGTGGATGCCACCATCGTCACCGGCATCAACGACGCTGACCTGGCGCCCTCCCACCGCATCGTCTCGGCGGCCTCCTGCACCACCAACTGCCTGGTGCCGGTGCTCACGGTGCTCGACGAGGCCCTGGGCATCGAGCACGGCGTCACCACCACCATCCACTCGGCCATGAACGACCAGCCGGTGATCGACGCCTACCACCAGACCGACCTGCGCCTGACCCGCTCGGCGATGCACTCCATCGTGCCGGTGGACACCGGCCTGGCCCTGGGCATCAACCGCCTGATGCCCCACCTGGCCGGCCGCTTCGAATGCCTCCATGTGCGGGTGCCGACCATCAACGTCTCCGTCATGGATCTCGCCATCACGGTGCAGCGCGACACCAGCGCCGCCGAGGTCAACGCCCTGCTCGCCGAAGCGAGCCGCGGCCGCCTGGCCGGCCTGCTCGGCTACACCGAGGAGCCGGTGGCCTCGACCGACTTCAACCACGATCCGCGCTCCGGTATCGTGGACGCCACCCAGACCCGGGTGGCCGGCGGCCGCCTGCTCAAGCTGCTGTGCTGGTTCGACAACGAGTGGGGCTTCGCCAGCCGCATGCTCGACGTCGGCCGGCGCCTGGCCGCCCTGCCCCTCGATGCCCCCTGACTGCCTTTCGTTTGCCCAGATGAGGAACACGCCCCGATGAACGTGCGCAAGATGACCGACCTCGACCTCAGCGGCCAGCGCGTGCTGATCCGCGAGGACCTGAACGTGCCCGTCAAGCACGGCAAGGTGACCAGCGATGCCCGCCTGCGGGCGGCGCTGCCCACCATCCAGGCCGCCCGGGATGCCGGCGCCAGGGTGATGCTGATGAGCCACCTGGGGCGCCCCACCGAGGGCGAGCCCGCCGAGGAGTTCTCCCTGGCGCCGGTGGCCGAGCACCTAGGCGAGCTGCTGGGCCGTCCGGTCTCCCTGGTCAAGGAGTACCTCGATGTCTCCCTCGACCTGGCCGACGGCGAGGTGGTGCTGCTCGAGAACGTGCGCTTCAACGCCGGCGAAAAGAAGGACGACGAGACCCTGGCCCGGCAGTATGCCGACCTGTGCGATATCTACGTGATGGATGCCTTCGGCACCGCCCACCGTGCCCAGGCCTCCACCCACGGGGTGGCGCGCTTTGCGCCGGTGGCCTGCGCCGGCCCACTGCTGGCCGCCGAGCTCGACGCCCTGGAGAAGGCGCTGGCCACCCCGGCGCGGCCCATGACGGCCATCGTCGGCGGCTCCAAGGTCTCCACCAAGCTTGACGTGCTCAACGCCCTCTCCGAGACGTGCGACCAGCTGATCGTCGGCGGCGGCATCGCCAACACCTTCATCGCCGCGGCGGGCCACAACGTCGGCAAGTCGCTGCATGAGGCCGACCTGATCGACCAGGCCAAGGCGCTGATGGCCAGGGTCGAGATCCCGCTGCCCACCGACGTGGTGGTGGCCACCGAGTTCTCCGACGCCGCCGAGGCCGTGGTCAAGCCGGTGGACCAGGTGAGCGACGACGAGATGATCCTCGACATCGGCCCCGAGAGCGCCGCGCGCCTGGCCGCCATGCTCAAGGACGCCGGCACCATCCTCTGGAACGGCCCGGTGGGCGTGTTCGAGATCGACCAGTTCGGCCACGGCACCGAGGTGATCTCGCGCGCCATCGCCGAGAGCCCGGCCTTCTCCATCGCCGGCGGCGGCGATACCCTGGCCGCCATCGACAAGTATGGCATCGCGGACCGGGTCTCCTACATCTCCACCGGCGGCGGCGCCTTCCTCGAGTACGTGGAGGGCAAGACCCTGCCGGCGGTGGCCGCCCTCGAGGCAGCCGCCGAGCGGGCCTGATAGACTCCAGGCATTCGCCACACCCCACTCTCCCCAACGACCGACTCGCGGCACCCCGGGCGCCGCGACCACGCAAAAGGTGACACCATGGCACTGATCAGCATGCGCCAGATGCTGGACCACGCCGCCGAGTACGGCTACGGCGTTCCGGCCTTCAACGTCAACAACCTCGAACAGATGCGCGCCATCATGGAGGCCGCCGATCGCACCGACTCCCCGGTGATCGTCCAGGCCTCCGCCGGCGCCCGCAAGTACGCCGGCGCTCCCTTCCTGCGCCACCTGATCCTGGCCGCGGTGGAGGAGTTCCCGCACATCCCGGTGTGCATGCACCAGGACCACGGCACCAGCCCCGCGGTGTGCCAGCGCTCCATCCAGCTGGGCTTCTCCTCGGTGATGATGGACGGCTCCCTGGGCGAGGACGGCAAGACCCCCACCGACTACGACTACAACGTCGACGTCACCCGTCGCACCGTGGAGATGGCCCACGCCTGCGGCGTCTCCGTGGAGGGCGAGCTGGGCTGCCTGGGCAGCCTGGAGACCGGCATGGCCGGTGAGGAAGACGGCATCGGCGCCGAGGGCAAGCTGGACATGGAGCAGCTGCTCACCGACCCGGAGGAGGCCGCCGACTTCGTCAAGGCCACCCAGGTCGACGCCCTGGCCATCGCCATCGGCACCAGCCACGGCGCCTACAAGTTCACCAAGCCGCCCACCGGCGACACCCTCTCCATCCAGCGCATCAAGGAGATCCACGCCCGCATCCCCGACACCCACCTGGTGATGCACGGCTCCTCCTCGGTGCCCCAGGAGTGGCTCGAGGTGATCAACCGCTACGGCGGCGAGATCCCCGAGACCTACGGCGTGCCGGTGGAGGAGATCGTCGAGGGCATCCGCCACGGCGTGCGCAAGGTCAACATCGACACCGACCTGCGCCTGGCCTCCACCGGGGCAGTGCGCCGCTTCCTGGCTGAGAACCCCAGCGAGTTCGACCCGCGCAAGTTCCTCAAGGAGACCGTCTCCGCCATGCGCGACGTCTGCATCGCCCGCTACGAGGCCTTCGGCACCGCCGGCCACGCCTCGAAGATCAGGCCGATCAGCCTCGAGGCCATGGTCGGGCGCTACGAGAGCGGCGAGCTCGCCCCTAAGGTGAAGTAGGTCCACAACCTCGCACCGTGACAAGGGCGGTCCACTCGGGCCGCCCTTGTTGCATGGCACCGTTGCATGGCACCGTTGCATGGCGCCATGGCCGCCGCTCTGGCGCCAAACGAAACACTGTTCACAAAATTCTGAAACTGGGCTTTAATAGAGGGGTGATACCGCTCTGTAAAGTCCGCGAGGTTAGGTGATGGGCCGCCCCCTCTGTCTGCTCTTCGACTGCGATGGCACCCTGGTCGACAGCGAACCGCTGCTTGCCGATGAAATGGCCACGGCGCTCAATGCCGTGGGCCTCCCCTTCCAGGCCAGCGACTACGTGGGGGAGTTCCGCGGCGCCCGCTTCCGGCGCATCGTCGCCGCCCTGGAGGACCGCCACGGCAGCGTCGCCCCCGAGGTGCTGGCCCCCCTGGAGGCGACCATGCGCGCTAACCTCAACCGCCGCCTCTCCACCGAGCTCACCCCCATCGACGGCGCCAGCGAGGCCCTGGCCGTGCTCCACAACTACCCCATGGGGGTGGTCTCCAACGGCCCGGTCAACAAGATCCGCACCTCGCTTGAGGCCACCGGCCTCGCCGACCTGTTCGGCGATCGGCTGTTCAGTGCCTACGAGGCCAACTGCTGGAAGCCCGACCCCTGTCTCTACCGCCACGCGGCCAGCCAGATGGGCTATGCGCCGGGGCAGTGCCTGGCCATCGAGGACTCGGTGGTGGGCGTGCGCGCCGCCCTGGAGGCCGGCATGCGGGTGGTCCACCTCAACCGCTACCCCGACGTGGAAACGACCCCGGAGGGGGCCATCATGATCACCAGCATGTTCCAGCTGCCCGCCGTGGTGGCCCGGGTGGTCATGGAGCCCGTGCTGGCCCGCGCCGCCGGGCGCTGAGCCCATGCAGCCGGCGCCCGCCGGCGCTATCATCCCCCGTTACACCACTCACCACCCCATCCGGGAGCCTTCTCATGCCTTCTCTGCAGGATCAGCTACGCGGCCTCGTCTACTCCACCGAGCACGGCGAGCTCTGCCCCGACTGCCGCGAGCCGGTGGCCGAGTGCCGCTGCGCAGCGCTGGCCGAAGAGGCCCGGCTGGCCGAGCTCGACGGCATCGTGCGCCTGCGCCGGGAGACCAGCGGGCGCAAGGGCAAGGGAGTCACCACGATCTCCGGCGTGCCGCTCCCCGAGGCCGAGCTCAAGGCCCTGGCCAAGCAGCTCAAGAAGGTGTGCGGCACCGGCGGTGCGGTGAAGGAGGGAGTGATCGAGATCCAGGGCGACCAGCGCGAGCGGCTCAAGGCGGAGCTGGAGAAGCGCGGCTACACCGTCAAGCTCGCCGGCGGCTGAGGGGCCTCAGGCGACGCCCTCGCAGAGGGACCGCAGCGCCGCCAGGGAGGCTTCCACCGGCGCCTCCACCTTGAGGGCGTAGAGGTCATCGGCACGGGTGCGGCCCAGGTTGAAGCAGGCGATGGGCTTGCCCTCCCGGGCGGCCGCCCGAGCGAAGCGGAATCCCGAATAGACCATCAGCGAGGAGCCCACCACCAGCAGCGCATCGCTTCTCTCGAGCAGGCCAAAGGCCCGCGCCACGCTATCCCGGGGCACGCTGTCGCCGAAGAAGACCACGTCGGGCTTCCAGATACCGTGCCCGCAGCGACTACAGCCGGGCACCCGGAAGTCGGAGAAGTCCGCCTCGAGGTCCGCATCGCCGTCCGGCGCGGCCCGAGCCGACACCTCGGCCCAGCGCGGGTTGAGCCGCGCCAGCTCGGCGTGCAGGTCGTGGCGCATGCGGCTGGCCCCGCAGCCCATGCAGCGCACCCGGTCGGCCCGACCATGCAGGTCGATCACCCGCCGGGAGCCGGCCCGCTGATGCAGGCCGTCGACGTTCTGGGTGATGATCCCCGCCACCCGCCCCAGCCCCTCGAGCTCGGCCAGCTGCCGGTGGGCGGGATTGGGGCGCGCCTCGCCGAGCACCCGGAACCCGGCCAGGGCCCGCGCCCAGTAGCGCTGCCGGGCCGCATGGCTGCCCATGAACTGCTGGTGCTGCATGGGGGGCGAGCGCTTCCAGGCGCCGGCGGAATCCCGGTAGTCGGGAATGCCGCTGGCGGTGCTGATGCCCGCCCCGGTCAGGACGGCCAGTCGCTCGTGGCGCCGGGCAAAGCGCGCCAGCGCCTCGAACTGCCGAGATTCCAGTGTCACCGCCTGATCCACGCGCCTCTCCTCGCCGCTCGCCCAGTGAAAGAGAATGGCCCCGCGGGGGCAAGGTTGTCTAGAATGGCCGCAGACTCCGCCACCCCCTCAGATGGGCAAGGAACCCCGATGGCCTGGCTGGAATACCTGCTTCCCCTGATCTTCCTGTTCCCCCTCGCCGCCCTGGCGGTGATCGTGGTGGCGCTGCGCAACCTCCACGACGCCCGGGTCCGCTCCCCCTTCGATGCCCACCCGCTGCGGGAGCCCGGCCAGGGGCTGCGCGACCGGCTCGACCGCGCCTTCGCCGGCCTTTTCCTCAACGGCGCCCTCGGCCCCATCGCCACCCTGGCGCCGCTGGTCTACGGCATGGGTCGCATGCTCTTCGCCAGCGAGCAGGACTGGGTCGAGTGGGGGTTCTACGGGATGCTCAGCACCCTGCTGGTGCTGCTCTTCTGCTTCCTGCTGATGCGCGACTTCCAGCGCATTCGCCGCCTCAAGCTGGGACTCGCCTGCGAGCTGGCGGTGGGCCAGGAGCTGGAGCGCCTGATCCGCCCGGAGGCCCACCCCTACTACGTCTTCCACGACGTCCCGGCCAAGGGCACCCGCATCGACCATGTGGTGGTCACCCCCTGCGGCGTCTTCGTGGTGGAGACCCGTGCCCGCACCCGCCCCTTCACCCCCTCGGGCAAGGAGATCAACCTGGTCACGGCGGAGGAGAGACGGCTGCGTTTCCCGGGCTGGAGCGAACACGCCCCCCTGGAGAAGACCCGGGAGCTGGCCCGCTGGCTGGCCGGGTGGCTCTCCGAGCTCACCGGGCGCCAGGTGCCGGTGATGGGGGTGCTGACCCTGCCCGGCTGGGAGGTGGACGCCCGCCAGGGCCCCGCGGACCTGCTGGTGGTCAGCGGCGAGGGGCTGGCCGCCCAGCTCGCCGAGCTCTGCCCCGGCGAGTTCGACAACGAGACCCATGATGCCGTGATCGGCGTGCTGATGGAGCGCGCCGCCCGCCTCGAGCGGCTGCCCGAGCGGGAGTGAGGCCCGCCCACCCCGGGCGGCGGCTCAGTCTCCCCGCAGCCGCCCGCCCATCTCCTGGGCCAGATCCACGGCGTAGTGGTCGGTCATGCCACCGATGAAGTCGAGCATGCGCCGGTAGCTGTCGTAGAGGCGCCAGGAGGGGCGCGGGGTGTTCTCGCCGATCAGCGCCAGCACCCGCTGGTGCTTGAAGGTGGAGCCCCCGGTGTGGTGCAGCTCGTGGGCCGCCCCGATGAAGGCCTCGAGCAGGATCCCCAGCGTCGTGTAGGCGCCGATCTCCAGCTTGGCCTTGCGCTCGTTCTGGAAGATGCGCTCCCGGGCCAGCTGCTTGGCGGCCTTGACTCCCCAGTCCAGGTCGGGGTGGCAGAGCTCGAGGAGGTCCTGGCGCAGCTGCCCGTTCAGCAGCTCCGCCTCGTGCTGCACGAACACCGCCCCCACGTCGTTCACCGCCCGCTCCATGGCCGCACCGCGCAGGGCGGCGATGCGCCGCCGCTGGGAGACCCGGTGACGCTGCATGGCGGCGTAGTCGTCGGGGGCACCGCCGGCGATCTGGATCAGGATCTCGGCCACCTCGTCGAAGCGCAGGATCCCCATCTCCAGGCCATCCTCCAGGTCGAGCAGGGCGTAGCAGATGTCGTCGGCGGCCTCCACCAGCCAGGCCAGCGGATGGCGACACCAGCGCCCCGGGCCGCTGGGCAGCAGCCCCAGGCGCTCGGCCACCTCGCCGAGCAGGTGGCGCTCGCTCTGGTAGCAGCCGAACTTGCCGGCCGTCCCGCCGTGCTCCACCGTCCAGGGGTACTTGAGCATGGTGCCCAGGGTGGCGGTGGTCAGGCGCATGCCGCCGCGGAACTGGTTGTACTCCACCTGAGTGACGATGCGAAAGCCCTGGGCGTTGCCCTCGTAGGTGAGCAGGTCCTGCTTCTCGAGGGGCGAGAGTCCCTCCAGCAGGCCGCTGCCGTCGCTCTCGGCGCGGGCGAACCAGTCGCGGATGGCATACTCGCCGGCGTGGCCGAAGGGGGGATTGCCGA
>ERZ1032852.255-NODE-255-length-14236-cov-7.353924_pt1 | contig 14236 bp, 11 predicted proteins | sample MGYA00516689_ERZ1032852 | MGnify/ENA primary metagenome ERZ1032852 (study PRJEB33719, sample SAMN04262499) | wastewater metagenome | biome: rural village; feature: composting latrine chamber; material: composting feces with ash | place: El Salvador | collected...
CAGCACCTGTTTATGAGGCGGGAATGTTTTGCTCACGCCCACCATCGAAAAAATAATCTTCTTATCGTCGGACATATATTTTTAAATTATCAATTATTCCTGGGATTTGGGCGTGTATCAATCACGCCGGTAATTGGAGTACAAAGATAGTGAAAGATAGTATTATTTAATAATTTTACTATTCCCGCGAGTTTCCCGCACCGTACAGGCAACGCGTTTGAGCACGGGCTGCCTGTCTGTCTATTATACATATTTGCAATCTGGATGCAGATATATACCATTTGCACACCTGCAAAAATAAAAATGAAAACATGCTTAAACTGAAAGAGGGTATTCCCTGTTTAACTTTATACTTGAGTTCGTGGGATGTTTGCCTGGGATTTAAAAGGCTAATTCAAAATTATCAAAAAAGCAATGGCCTTAGAAGAAAAGAAGCAGGGGGATGAAGAAATATTACTCGTCGGCAACGCGGTGTACCTCTATTGCCCACACGGCTATGGCAGGACGAAGTTGACAAACAATTTTTTGGAAACGAAACTAAAAGTGATCGCGACCACGAGGAACTGGAAAACCGTCAACGAACTTTCACGTATTGCCCAGAGCGACCTTTAAAAAGACACCTTCTCTTAAATCACTGGCCGACATTCTTATTCATCCCCCGGGACAGAATCCTCAAGAAGAACTTTCACCGGATTTTATTGTTTAAATTAAGCGCTAACAAAATGAAAAAAGATGAAAACGCGTACGACGAATTATTTCGACACGTTTTTACCCCACGAACAAATTAAAAATCACGGAAATGAAAGGAATTATTACAATCATCGCGCTCATGGGCATTTTTCAAATAAATTCAGCTCAATCCCTGAAAACAGTCTCTTATGAAGACGGGACCCAAAAATTAAATGGGTTGGTAACCTCCAACGCGGGACAACAGTTGCCGGGGGTGCTTATCCTCCCCGCGTGGAAAGGAGCGGACAACGAGGCCCGTACCGCCGCGTTGGATTTAGAGAAAGAGGGATACATCGCGTTCATCGCGGATATCTACGGCGAAGGAAATACCCCCGCCGACAATGCCACGGCGGCGAAATTATCCAGCTCATACAAGAACGATTATAAAGCATACCAACACCGGATCGCCTTGGCCCTCGACCAATTGAAAGAACAGGGTGCATTGGCTAATAAAATAGCCGTTATCGGGTATTGCTTTGGTGGAACGGGCGCCTTGGAGGCGGCACGGGCCGGATTTCAAGTACAAGGGGTCGTTTCAATCCACGGGGGATTGAGCAAGGACGAAAGCCGCCCGGATAGCCCCATTAACACGAAAGTACTGGTAGAACATCCCGCGGAAGACCAAAGTGTTTCCCAAGAAGATTTCGATAACCTGGTAAAAGAGCTCAAAGCAGCCAATGCCGATTGGCAAATCATCATCTATGCCAATACCGGACACACCTTTACCAACCCCGAATCGCACGAGTACGACGAGGTGATGGCAAAAAGGGCTTGGAACCACACGCTGCTGTTCCTTGAAGAGGTATTAAAATAAGCACGCGATAATACCACGGGAATAATACCGACTGGAGTAATACCGGCCTTGGAAATTGCTACGCTTGGCCCGGGGGTCATTTTGACTGGCATGGTTGTTGCAACATCCGTGTTATATATCTATATATTTATGAGCAAAATAAAAATCAACAGCACAGACTTGGAAGTAACCCGTATCAATTTAGGCGGGAATTCATTTGGATGGACCCTGGACGAAGCCGGGTCTTTCGAAATTTTAGACGGCTTCGTTAATCACGGGGGAAACTTCATCGATACCGCCGACACCTACCCTTGGTGGGTAAACGGAACCGGCGGGTTATCGGAAGCCATCATCGGGAAATGGATGAAGGAGAGAGGAAACCGCGAGAACCTGGTCATCGCCACCAAGGTTGGTTCTGAAAATCAAGAGCATGGATTCGATATCAGCAGGGGGCATGTCCTCAAGTCGATTGACGAGTCGCTGCAAAGGCTACAGACCGACTACATCGACCTCTACTACACGCACTTTGATGACGATAAGACACCCGTCGAAGAAACGTTGTCGGCCTATGCCGAAGCCATCAAGGCAGGAAAGATCCGGTATATCGCGGCATCCAACCTTTCGCCCGAGCGATTAACCGCCTCGTTTGACGCGTCGGAGAGAGAGAACCTTCCCAAGTACGTGGCTTTTCAACCGCAATACAACTTGGTAGAACGTGCCGGGTACGAGAACGATTACCTTCCATTAGTAGAAAAATATGGCTTATCGGTATTTCCTTACTACGCGCTGGCAAGCGGGTTTTTGAGTGGAAAATACCGTTCCGAAGCCGATTTTGGCAAGAGTCCACGCGGCGGGGGAGCAGCAAGGTACCTGAACGAAAAAGGATTGGCCGTTTTGAGCGCGTTGGACGAAGTTTCGGCAAAGCACAACACCTCGCAAGCAGCCGTTGCCTTGGCCTGGCTCATGGCACAACCTCATATCGGTGCGCCCATCGCGAGCGCGACAAACCAAAACCAACTGGAGACACTGTTCGAGGCCGTCCGGTTAAACTTGGACAAGGAAGACTTGGAGTTGCTGGATAACGCGAGCAGGTAATCTTTGCAGGGTCGCCCTCACGGCAACTGTTGCAGTAAGAGAAACAAATCAGGAGACGCGCGTGTTGCAAAGCAACCGCGCGTTTTTTTCTTGCATTATTCTGGTTCTTCTCCTGCTTGGATCATCTTGTAATAACTACACTTCGGGTTCAGTACGCACTCCTCGCACTTGGGCTTGCTCGCCTTGCATATCATGGCCGAAAAGTCAAGGACCGACCAGTTCAACTCCTTGCATGCTTTCACGTTCATCACGTGTTGGGCCAGCTCCTGGACCTCTTTATCGTGCCGCACGTCCCGGAACTTTTTCGGCATGAAGTAGCGCCTCAGCACCCTCGATATGTTCACGTCGAGAAGCGGTGCCCTCCTTTTCAAGACAAACAACTCGTAGGCATTGGATATATAGAGCGAGGCAAAACTGGATTCGCTCAGCTCGTTTTTATTCTTGGGCAACTCCCCGTTCCGGTGCTTATACTCGTCAATCATCTTTCTTACCCGGGCCGCTCGGTGCTTGTACAACCCCAGCGGCCGTAAAATTTCTTGCAACTCCTCGTCTGTGGCTTCAATCAAATGCTCCCAGTCCGGGAAGCGACCAAAGAAAACGGGGTAGTACTTTGCCACGGTTTCGGCACGGGTGCGCTGCAAAAGGACTTCACTGAAAATCAGCTCGAAATTAGATACTCCTTCCTTTCGCCACGGGAAATCCCGTTCGTGAACGTCGAACCATGCTAACAAGGCCCTTCGAAAATAAATAATCTTGTTCTTATCCCACATGATGCAAGGCAGATGATGTTGACGGTACAAATATAATCCCCTATCTTTGTTTTATCAATAAACTCGATAATATAAATGCAAGCAGCCATACTCGATCAGCTGGATAGCCAACCGGTTTTCGGGGATTACCCGGAGCCAACCGCGAAAGAGAACCAAGTAATAATGGAGGTGAAAGCAGTAGCACTGAAGAACCTCGATAAGTTAAAGACACGATCGGCCTACTACGCGCCCTACCGCGAGCTACCCACCGTGGTGGGTACCGATGGCGTGGGTACTCTCCCCGATGGGCGGGAGGTGTATGCCTTGGGAATCACGGGGACGCTGGCTCAGAAAGCAGTAATCCCGGCCGACCGGTATACCGTGCTCCCCAAGGGGATTGATCGTGCCCTCGCGGCAGCATTACCCAACGCGGTACTGGGATCGGCCATCCCACTAATAGCCCGTGCAGGGATGAAGCGGGGCGACGTGGTCCTCATCAACGGTGCCACGGGCATCACGGGCAAAGTGGCGGTGCAGGTCGCGAAGCACTACGGCGCGTCACGGGTAATCGCCGTGGGGCGAAACGAAAAGGCCTTGCGGTCCTTGGAATCATCGGGATCGGTCGTCCCGATCTCGCTTCGCCAAGAAGCAACAGACATAGTGAAACAAATCAAGGAAATCGACCGGGAGACACCCGTGGATATCGTGATCGATTACCTGTGGGAAAAGCCCGCGGAACTCATCATCCAGGCAATACAAGAGAGGGGTCCCCGTGCCCGCCAGCTGAAGTTCGTGACCGTGGGCGACATGGCGGGCAAATCGATCTCGCTCTCGTCAGGCAGCTTGCGTAGCAGCGACATCGCCCTGTCGGGTTCAGGGTTTGGCTCCCTCTACCCCGAGGTACTCTCGCAGTTTAACCACCAAATCCTCCCCGAAATGTTCCAGCTCGCTATCAACGGGCAACTCACGCTGGAAACCGAGAACTTCCGGCTCGAGGAGATCGAGGACGCGTGGAAGGCGAAACCCAACGCGAAACGAGTGGTCGTACTGGTTCCCGATCTCATGGATGAATGCACGCCCGGCTAATTACGGTTTTTTGTACCAAATAATTTCCGGGTGACAAAAAGATATTGTATTTTTGTAACACGATTAAAAAGATAGTTTTTAGGGAGCTTTCCTTTAAAGCTGACGAGCAGGTATCCAGAAAATTTGCTTTCAGGCGACAGGGAAACAGCTAATTCGACGGACTTTATTTAACAAATTAAATTCTATAAAAGTATGATTAAAGTAGGTATTAACGGATTCGGCCGCATCGGACGCTTGGTGTTTCGTGCAGCTCAACTAAGAGACGATATCCAAGTAGTGGGTATCAACGATTTGCTCGATGTAGACTACATCGCTTACATGTTAAAGTACGACACTATCCACGGACAGTTCAATGGCGACGTTGAAGTAAAAGACGGGAACTTGGTCGTTAACGGGAATACGGTTCGCGTGACTTCGGAAAGAAACCCGGCCGACCTGAAGTGGAATGAAGTAGAAGCAGAATACGTGGTTGAGTCTACCGGTCTGTTCCTTACCAAAGATAAAGCACAAGCACACATCGATGCCGGTGCAAAATACGTGGTGATGTCAGGACCTTCAAAAGACGACACCCGGATGTACGTGGTAGGCGTAAACCAAAATACCTACAGCAAGGGAGAGCAATTTGTTTCTAACGCTTCCTGTACCACCAACTGCTTGGCTCCCGTGGCAAAAGTGTTGAACGACAAGTTCGGCATCGTTGAAGGGTTAATGACCACCGTTCACTCTACCACTGCTACCCAGAAAACAGTGGATGGCCCGTCTGCGAAAGACTGGAGAGGCGGCCGCGCGGCTTCTGCCAACATCATCCCCTCCTCTACCGGTGCTGCTAAAGCAGTAGGTAAAGTGATCCCCGAACTGAACGGCAAACTGACCGGTATGTCGATGCGTGTTCCCACGCTGAACGTGTCGGTGGTTGACTTAACCGTTCGCTTGGCAAAAGAAACCAGCTACGAGGAGATTTGCGCTGCAATGAAAGAAGCTTCCGAAGGGGAGTTGAAAGGCGTGCTTGGTTACACCAGCGACGACGTGGTGTCCAGCGACTTCATCGGCGATGCTCACACCTCTATCTTCGACGAAAAAGGGGGTATCCAGCTAAGCCCTACCTTCGTGAAAGTACTCTCTTGGTACGACAACGAATGGGCTTTCTCGGTGAAACTGCTCGACTTGGTTGCTCACATGGCAAAAGTAAACGGGTAATCATTATCCCGTTGCAACGTATAAAAAACGCTTTCCGTCTTGGAAGGCGTTTTTTTTTGCACGTGCAAGCCGGTATCTCGTCCCCGCCCGTGCGGTACCAAAAAGAGACCACCCCGTGACGAGGCAGTCTCTTGCTGTTCCATGAAGGTTTTAGCTTTTTATCCGGGGAAAATTGCTTCGGTCGGACATACGTCGGCGCACGCGCCGCAGTCGGTACACAATTCCGGGTCAATCACGTAGATATCGCCTTCGGAAATGGCATCCACGGGGCACTCATCGATGCATGTTCCACACGCGATGCAATCTTCATTAATTACGTAAGCCATAATAAATAAATGAATAAGTTATTGTAATAAGTTTTTGTATACGCGAAGATAACCACTTTTTTTTAAAATATAAAAAATGATTAATGCTCAAGCCCTTATTTGAAACCAGTCTAAATTCGTCGCTCGTTTAAACGCTCACCGGGAATAGATAAAAAGACAATAGAAAAGCAGATTTACCGTCATAATGTACAATAAAGTCCCCACCAAAACGTTTAAACCACGTGAACCCGGTCCACCGAACAGATGAGAAAAAAAAACATATACCTCCCGCTCCTGATCTTGGCGCTCTTCAGCACCCGGGAGGCGCATGGCCAACACCACAAATTGCAGAACCTGCCGTACGTCGATCAAAGGCTCTTCCACTTGGGCTTCACCCTGGGGGTACACACCCAAGACCTTATCCTCACTCAATCGGGCCACGTGAATGAAAACGGGGAGGCGTGGTTCTCCGAGATTCCCCGTTACTCGCCCGGATTCTCGGCGGGAATCATCGGCGACATCTACCTGGGCAAACACGTGAACCTGCGGACGATCCCCACGCTTATGCTGGGAGACAAACAGTTTGTTTTCAGGGAGCAATCCGGCGACGAAGAGTATAGAACACGCGTCCGGAATAACTACATCTCTTTACCCGTGCATTTGAAAATATCGGCCGACCGGGTTAATAACTTCCGTCCCTACTTCATCGTGGGCGGTTACGGGAGTTTCGAGCTGGCTTCCCGGAAAGGAGAAGCCGTCCTACTAAAGCCTTACGATTTCGGGATCGAGTTCGGTGTGGGCTGCGACTTCTACCTGCCTATGTTCAAGCTGGCACCCGAGTTAAAGGTGGGATGGGGACTCATGGATATCCTGGAAACGGAACGGCCGGACCTCGTGGACGAGAGCCTGCACAAGTACGCGCGTTCCCTCTCCAAAGCCACCCAGCGAATAATTACGCTAAGTTTCCATTTCGAGTAAGGAGGTTTCCCCTGGATACAGCACAACATGCTTCTGCAAGCACGATCAAACAACTCCCTTCCGTGAATTTACTCCTCCCTCCCCGAAAATAGCGCTGTAGGTTCTCTTCCCCGTGTAGAAACGCCACAAGATGCTTCCTTTATACCACGTGGCGACGTGTTGTACCCGTGTTTTTTCAAGGTTTTCATGCCGGGCCTCCTTGTAATTCGACCGGGTCTTGAAAAAATCGATGTACGCGGTTATCACGGCTCGCCCGCTTTTAAAATTTCGTTTCAACAGGAGATGTCCGAAAGCGAGAAAATCAAAAAAACAACGAGCCGCAAAGGTTGTCAGGTATTTATCCCGCGGCACGTTCTTGTAAAGCATCAACAGGTTATTTCGAAAATTAAGGTACATTTTCTTCGGGTTATCCTTGCCCAACGAGGCTCCACCCACGTGGTACACGGCAGACGAGGGCACGCACATCACCTTTCGGCCCCGCGCGTTCAACCGCCAGCAAAGGTCTATCTCCTCCATGTGCGCGAAAAAACTGCCATCCAGTCCGCCATGCAAGGTGTAATCACTCTTCCGGATTAGCAGGCAAGCACCGGTCGCCCAAAAAACGGGGACCGCTTCATCGTACTGGCCCCGGTCCTTCTCCACCACCTCCAAGATACGCCCCCGGCAGAAGGGATAACCGTATCGATCGATGAAGCCGCCCGCGGCACCCGCGTATTCAAAATGGTCTCGCCGCGTATGGGATAGAATCTTGGGCTGCAAGGCAGCTACCTCGGGATGGCTATCCATGAAAGAGACCAGCGTGGGTAACCAGCCGGGCGTGGTCTCCACGTCGGAGTTCAGCAACACCACGTACTCCGAATCTACCTGCTCCAAGGCTTTGTTGTATCCTTCGGCAAAGCCGTAGTTTTTATCCAAGATAACCAGGGGCACCCCGGGGAACCGGTGTTGCATGAAATCCACCGAGTCGTCCGTCGACCCGTTGTCCGCCACCACCACGCAGCACTCCTCGTCTACCGTGTGTGCCAACACCAATGGCAAGAACTGCTCCAGCAGCTCCCGCCCGTTCCAGTTTAGTATGACCACCGACGTCCTTACCATAGGAAGCTCATTCATTAATCAATTGCTCTACCGGGTTATTCGTTGGTGCTTTGACTCCCGCGCCAAGGGATTGTTCTTCCCCCATCGGTTCACGTGTAAACTTCCAACGGTTGTGCGACCAGAGGTAGTAGGCCGGGTCTCTCATCACGGTCTCCTCCAGTTTTCGGGCATATCGTTCGGTAACGGCAAACGGCGGCTCTTGGCTGGCATCGGCCGTGATCACGACAAATCGGCCGGCGTAATGGCCCCGCTTTACTTTTTTCATGTCGAGGTAGACGACCGGCAACTTGAACGACCGGGCAATCCGTTCCATCCCGGACTCGACCAGCGTCTCTTGATTGAGGAAGGTGGTCCAGTACTCGGTCACGTGCCGGGGAGGGCGTTGGTCGGAAAGAAATCCCATCACCATCGGCGTGCCTTCGTTTCGTGCCTTGATAAGGGTACGGTAGACGCGTCGTTTTTCGACGGTCATCGAATCAAAGCGGCTCCGGATCTTCCGGAACAACCGATCGAACGCATCGGAGTGTAGCTGCTTGTAAACAAGAGCGGGTACAACTCCCGGCAACATGTACAGGCCGATGGAAGGCACCCATTCCCAGTTCGCGTAGTGTCCCAGGCTGAGCAAGCAGGCATTCCCCTCCTTCATTAGCCGGTTGAGGATCTCCGGGTTCTCGAACTTCATCCGCTTTTTCACCTCCTTCTCGGTTAGGCGTAACGTCTTGATGGTCTCCACGAAGTAGTCGCACAGGTGGCGGTAAAACTCCCGTTCAATCCGTTTTCGTTCCCTGTCGGATTTATCCGGAAAGGCCTGCGCGAGATTTCTCTTCACCAGCTTCCTCCGGTATCGTGCCGCGTGGTATACCACCACGAACATGAGATCCGAAAACAGGTACAATACCCCGAAAGGCAGCAACGCGAGCAAGGACGCTGCTCCTTGCAGCAATCGATACCCCGTGCTTTCCTTTTTACTATCCTCCTCCATCAACGTGTTCCTATTATTTATATTACCGCCTCCATGGCCATCTCGTCGGCGTCGTACGCTCCTACCTCCACCTCGATCACCCGGTTGATAAGCGCCGGATCGTAATCGGCATACAGCTTCACGTAGTTCTCGGTGAACCCGTGCATTCGTTGCCCCCTTTTCGTGTGTTCGAACAGCACCTTCTTGCGGGTTCCTCTCTGCGATTCGTAGAAACCGTGAAGCTTCTGGTCCGATAGGTCGAGCAATGCCTTGCTCCGGGCCTGCTTCGTCCGGGGATCCACGGCGTAATCGATTTGTAACGCCTGGGTACCGGGGCGCTCGGAATAGGTGAAAACGTGCAGCTGCGAGAAATCGAGCGATTCGATAAAGGCCCGGCTCTCTTCAAAATAGTGGTCGGTCTCCCCCCGCACCCCCACGATCACGTCTACCCCGATGAACGCGTGGGGCAGGATCGTTTTAATCTTCTCTATCTTGTGGCGGAACAACGCCGTGTCGTACCGTCGTTTCATCAGCTCCAATACCGCGTCGCTCCCTGCCTGTAGCGGCATGTGGAAATGGGGAGCGAAACGGCGCGATGACGCCACGAAATCGATGATCTCGTCCGATAGCAGGTTGGGCTCGATGGAGGAGATACGGTACCGCTCCACCCCTTCCACCCTATCCAGCTCCTTGACGAGGTCGATAAACTTCTCTTTGGTGGTGTGCCCGAAATCACCAATATTCACGCCAGTGAGCACGATCTCCTTGCCGCCCTCGTCCACCACCTGTTCGGCCTGTTTCACTAGGTCGGCAATCGACCCGTTACGGCTTCTTCCTCGGGCAAAGGGAATAGTACAGAACGAACAAAAGTAGTCGCACCCGTCTTGCACCTTCAAGAAGTAGCGGGTACGGTCGTCTGCTGACACGGAGGGCACGAACGACCGGATCCGGTGTGTTTTCGAGGTAACCACCTCGCTCTTTTCTTTCTTCGTGAGATCGTCCAAGTACTTCACCACGTCGAGCTTCTGCTCGGCCCCCAATACCAGGTCCACCCCGTCGATGCCCGCTACCTCGTCTGGCTTCAACTGCGCGTAGCAACCGGTTACTACCACGAAAGCGGCGGGGTTCTCCTGGATCACTTTCCGGATAGCCTGGCGCCCTTTCTTGTCGGCCAGCTCCGTCACCGAGCAGGTGTTAATCACACAGATATCGGCTTGTTGGCCTTTCCTTGCACGGGTTATCCCCGAGTTCAACAGCTGCCTGCCAATGGCCGAGGTCTCCGCGAAGTTAAGCTTGCACCCCAGCGTGTAGTAGGAGGCTGTTTTATTTTGAAATATGGTTTGATCAATCATAACAAGATGTCGTCAACTACCGCGCGTATAACGCGCGTGAATCAAAAACTGTGAATTAATAAAAGTACAAAATTACACTTTTACTCCCGATTATCCCCCTTTTTCCTTTGATAATCGGTTTTTTGCCGCTATTTTTGCACAAACAATTGAATAATGTGCATTCATGATCAAGCAAAACTTCATCAACCTATACGAGAGCAGCTTTAAAAAGAATTGGGATTTGCCGGCGCTGACCGACTACAAGGGAGGAACTTCGTACACCTACGGAGAATTGGCAGCCGAGATAGCACGACTCCACCTGCTTTTCACGGCGCTGGGCATCCAAAAGGGGGACAAGGTTTCGCTGATCGGGAAAAACCACTCCTCGTGGGCCGTGGTTTTCATGGCCACCATTACCCACGGGGCGATTATCGTGCCCATCCTCCACGAGTTTAACCCGGAGAGCATGGAGAATATCATCGCGCACTCCGATTCGAAACTCGTGTTTATCAATAATTCCCTTTGGAAAGCACTTGACAAGGAGAAGGTAACCGTCCCGGTTATCGCGATTCCCTCGTACTCGTTGGTGAAGGGCGACGAGGACACCCGCCGCGTTGTTGACGGGTGGGGCAAGCTGTTCAAGGAGACCTACCCCAACGGGGTCGCGAAAGAGGAGATCCGGTATGCCAACGTGGATAACGACGAGGTGGTTTGCATCAACTACACCTCCGGGACTACCGGGTACAGCAAAGGGGTGATGATCACCGCGAATAACTTTGCCGGCAATGTCACCTACGCGCGTGAACTTGATCTCCTCTTCACCGGTGAACGCCTATTGGCCTTCCTTCCCATGGCACACGTCTACGGCTGCACGTTCGACTTTCTCTACTCCCTCTCGGCCGGGGTGCACATCACCTTGCTGGGCGTCACTCCCACCCCGCAGAACTTGATCAACGCGATGCAAGAGGTTAAGCCGCACCTGATCATCACCGTGCCCCTCATCTTCGAGAAAATCTACAAGAAGAAAATCCTTCCCATCATTAACAAGCCGGTCGTGAAGGGAATCATGCGCATCCCGGGAATTAACCGCCTCATCCTCGGGAAAATAAAAAAGTCGCTCTTCGATTCGCTGGGCGGGAACTTCCGGGAGGTCATCATCGGGGGCGCGGCATTGAACGCCGAGGTAGAAGCTTTCTTTTACAAGATGAAGTTCCCCTTCACCGTGGGCTACGGCATGACAGAATGCGCCCCGCTCATATCGTACGACCATCATTACGACTTCGTTCCCACTTCCTGCGGATCCGTCCTGAAAGGGATCATGGAAGCACGCGTCGACTCGCCCGACCCCGAGAATATCCCCGGGGAGATCCAAGTGCGCGGTGAGAACGTGATGAAGGGATATTACCGGAACCCCGAAGCTACCGCGGAAGCCTTCACCGAAGATGGATGGCTCAAGACCGGCGATACGGGAGTGATGAAAGGCCAACGCCTCTTCATAAAGGGACGCCTCAAGACGATGATCCTATCGGCTAACGGCCAAAACATTTACCCGGAGGAGATCGAGTCGCGGTTAAACAACCTTCCTTATATTTCGGAGAGCGTGGTAGTGCTACGCGAAAACAGGCTGGTAGCACTCGTTTACCCCGATTTGCCGGCCATCGCCTCCGATAATATTTCCCCGGAAAGGCTGGACGAGATCATGAACGACAACAAGGGGATTCTTAACAAGTCGGTCGCCCAGTACGAGCGAATCAGCGAAATCCAGCTCGTGGATCACGAGTTCGAAAAGACCCCGAAAAAGAGCATCAAACGTTTCTTGTATAGCTAATAGCCACGTCTTCGCCCCCGCTATTTTCATTTTGGACGATCACATGAGTAAGAGCAACAATCATTTAGCTTTGTTTAACTAAAGATTCTTGACTAACTATGTTATAGAACATGTTTTTGATATAATTTTGTACGGTTTTTGACAAGCAATATTATTTATCGTTTAAAACTACTAAAAATGAAAAAAGTATCTCTTATCGTGGCCATCGTGGCTACATTTGGACTAATGTCTTGCAATCAAGCACAGGTCAACGCTGAAAAAGCCCGTCAAGACAGCATCGCCGAAGTTGCTCGCTTAGACAGCATTGCCAGGGTTCAAGCCGATAGCCTGCGTGCCGTCTTGGAAGCTGCTGCTGCCGATACCCTCGACCAAGTCGTCGATTCTATCGCTACAGAAATCCGGTAAACAGCCAGGAAAGATTCGGCAAACCAAAATGTTTGAAACAAAGCGCGGCCACCCCAAAAGGGTGGCTTTTTATTTGATATTCCTTCAAAAATAGTACCTTTGTTACCCGCTACACGGCAATCAAAAAGAAAAATATGATGAGTCAGTACAACCCAACGATGAGAAAAAATATTTTCGCGATACTCCTCCTTATCGCGGCGTTCACCAGCGGGTGTGGCCAACGTGCCAACACTTACTTCGAGAAAGATCTCTCTTTCCCCGACCTGCTCACCTCCGACCAAAAAGTAAAGCTGGCCGCCTACGTGGTTCCCACGCCGAGACAACTTGAATGGCAGCAGTTGGAGTTAACCGCCTTCATCCACTTTGGAATAAACACCTTCACCGGCCGCGAGTGGGGAGACGGGTCGGAAGACCCCGCGCTGTTTAATCCCACGAATTTCAACGCGGAGCAATGGGTGTCTACCCTGCACGACGTGGGCTTCAAGATGCTTATCCTCACCGCCAAGCATCACGACGGGTTCTGCCTGTGGCCTACCCGTACCACGCTGCATTCCGTGGCCTCCTCCCCGTGGCGAAACGGGAACGGCGACGTGGTGAAAGAGGTGAAAGAGGCTTGCGATAAATACGGCATGAAGTTCGGGGTTTATCTTTCGCCGTGGGACAGGAACGCGAAGAGCTATGGCGATTCGCCCCGGTACAACGCGATGCTGGTTGAGCAACTCACCGAGTTGCTTACCAACTACGGGGAAGTACACGAGGTATGGTTCGACGGGGCTAACGGTGAAGGCCCCGGCGGCAGGGTGCAGGAATACGATTGGACACGGTTCTATCACGTGATCGACAGCCTCCAACCTTCGGCAGTGAAAGCCATCATGGGCGATGACGTGCGATGGGTAGGCAATGAACAAGGGCTCGGCAGGGAGACCGAATGGAGCGTGACGCCCCTGCAACCCGATATCAACGAGGCCATCATCAACGAGAACATCCGGTTAGGGATCTCCCCCACCGCCGAAGACCTCGGCAGCCGTCAACTTATCGAGGAGGCCCGCGCGATTTACTGGTACCCTTCCGAGGTGGACGTGTCCATCCGTCCGGGCTGGTTTTACCATCCCGAGCAAGACCATCAAGTAAAGACATTGCAAGAGCTGGTGGATATCTACTACCAGTCGGTGGGGATGAACTCGGTGTTGTTGCTAAATATTCCTCCCGACACGCGCGGCCGGTTACACGAGGTGGATGTAGAACGGCTCCGGCAGTTCGGGGCATACCTCAACACCACCTTCCAGCACGAGAAGCTCACTGACGGCGAAAATGAATGGCGAGCCCGTTCCGGGGGCACGAAGGAGTTCAACGTCCTCCCCGGTGAAACCATCAATACCGTTCTTCTTCAGGAAGATATTTCGAAAGGACAACGGGTGGAAGAATTCACGGTAGAAGGATGGATTAACGACGAATGGGTAACGCTGGCCGAGGGCACCACCATCGGGTACAAGCGCTTGCTGAAATTCGATGACGCCTCGCCTACCCGGGTACGGGTCACCGTGACCGAAACACGCGATATTGCCAATATCTCGAAGGTGGGCGCGTACCATGCCCCGATCTTGGAAGACAACAGGAGGGAACGAAAGCTATCCGATATCTCTACCGACGCGTGGAAAGCCACCGAATGAAGATCTGACTA
>ERZ1032852.256-NODE-256-length-14189-cov-9.532192_pt1 | contig 14189 bp, 9 predicted proteins | sample MGYA00516689_ERZ1032852 | MGnify/ENA primary metagenome ERZ1032852 (study PRJEB33719, sample SAMN04262499) | wastewater metagenome | biome: rural village; feature: composting latrine chamber; material: composting feces with ash | place: El Salvador | collected...
GTAGTGTAAACCTATTTCAGGACTAGACAGGATGAGCCCTTCTAGTTTTCGGCATTATGCTGCCGGGTCAAAAAAATGTCTCAAAAGCAGTTTCTGAAAGTCAAGGAGGCTTTTTCTAAAATGGCTGACGAGTTAAAGGAGTCATCTCTCACGATGTAATCACGGGAGAACTATCATTAAAAAAGGAATATCTATGAATAGGAAAAAGTTTTTGCAAACCTCGGGGCTCCTCATCGCGGGTGGAATGGTAGCCAAGGCCGAAGCCGCGGAGCGTTATTTGACCGGAAGAATCGCACAAGGGAAGGAAATTCGCGCTCCTCGCGATATCCCCATGATTGACTTGCATGTTCACCGTTCGGACGAGCAAACGATAGAAGATATTGTCGCCAAATCCAAAGAAACAGGAATACAGTTTGGCGTTATGGAAAATATAGCGCCATGGGACATCCGGAACGATGACGAACTGAAAGCATATATTGATGCCGTACGGCCTTATCCCGTGTACGTGGGGCTGCAACCCATGAGCCCGGGGTGGTCCAAGAACCTCTCGCCCAAATTGATCGCCCAAGCCGATTACGTCTCCATGGACCCGCAGGTGGTCCTGGACGGGAACGGCTACGGGGAGCAAATCAACGTGTGGGAGTATGCTTCTTATATCGACGGCCCCGAGCTTTCATGGAGAGAAACATGCAGCACTACATGGCAATTCTCACGGGAGACGAACCGCTCGACATTTTTGCTTGTCCGCTGTTTCTTCCGGTTTCCATCCAGCGTGAATATCATGCGTTATGGACCAAGAAACGGATGCAGCAAATTGTTGATGCTGCCCGGGCCAGAAATATAGCCATTGAGATCAACGACTTAGTGCGTTTACCCCACGAGGAGTTTATCCTTATGGCAAAAAAGGCTGGCCTGAAGTTCACCTTTGGCTCGGATACCCGGGATCAGAAAACAGGGCGGTTAGACTATTGCAAGTACATGGCTGCTAAATGCGGGCTCGCGAGCCAAGATTTCTTTGTCCCTACACGAAAAGCAGCATCCAATTTATAACCCGCTTTTGGTTGATTACCCATCAAGGGTTCGTAATTTCCTATTCATTAATTAGTGCTGGATGGTAGGCGAGTTATTCCGTTCATTGACTTGCTATGTTATTTCGAGATGGTGTGCGGCTCACGAAAAATTGTCCCCTCTATCTCCGAAAAGGAGATTATGTCGGGATGATTCCACTGGCCGTAATCGTCATTTGTTGCTGTTAATCGTGATGGTGCAAATTAGCCAAAAGTATGGCAGCGTCACACGATAGCCGCTTAATTATAGTGAGCGACCGTCTTGAAGTTTAATTGCCTTCCATAAGTGTCATATCCATTTATCGATATGAATTTGTTCCATAGATGGGAGAAATGGGTCAATAGAAAAATCTATCAAAAATATGTTGTATAACATGTTTTTTGTTGTATCTTTGCATTGATTTAAATGGCAAGCGAGTTGTTTGAATTCATTTTAGGTTATTATTACTTATTGAAAAAAGGCTTCTTATAACGGTTTGCCGATGAATCATAACTTTTTTAAAAGGAGGAATTATGACAATCAAAAGCCTAACTACAGAAGAAATCCTGTCCCAGATTAAATACCTGGAGCAGAACATTTCAAAAGGATCTCCTAGCTATCGTACCAATCGATTGAACAGGATTCGATCCTTGAAAGCCAGCTTGCGCTTTGCAAGCTGATGATCAGAAGTTGTCATAGCTGAGTGATCCTTGGAGGATCGCGTAAGCTTTGCTTCGAAAATTTATTATCACTATATATATACTTATGCTTACAGGCTGCCATTTGGCGGCTTTTTTTATTTTATAACCCTATCAATCCCATTGAATCAAAAAGGAAAAAACTCACGCGCGGATGCATGTACAAGAGCGCTTGTCCTCCCGATCATTTTGTCGCTTCATGATGTTCGGTGTAGGCATTTTGAAAGATGTTTGCTGTTAAAATGCGCATTTGTAAAGCAATTTGCCGAAGTTGTTATCTTTTTTGCCATAAAAGTGTTTTGCGTTTTATTTTTTGTCTATCTTTGTATTTCTGTCTAACAAAACGATCAAATTTATTATGGAGTTACTGTCTGCCCGATTATCCGCGTTGTCTCCCTCGGAGACATTCGCGATGGCACAAAAAAGCAACGAGTTAAAAGCCCAAGGCATTGATGTAATCAACATGAGCGTGGGTGAGCCCGATTTTAACACGCCCGATCATATAAAAGAGGCCGCGAAGAAAGCCGTTGACGACAATTTTTCGTTTTATTCTCCGGTGGCCGGCTACCCGGATTTAAAGAAAGCCATCAGCGAGAAGCTGCTGAAGGAGAACGAACTGGAATATTCTCCCGCGCAAATCGTTGTCTCGAGCGGTGCGAAGCAGTCGCTCTGCAACGTGATATTGTCGATTATTGATAGAGGGGACGAGGTTATTATACCGGCACCTTACTGGGTGAGTTACCCCGAAATGGTGAAGCTCGCGGAAGGAACACCGGTATTTATCTACGCGGGCATCGCCCAAGATTTCAAGATCACCCCAACACAATTGGAAGAAGCAATCACCCCTAACACCAAGGCCCTTATCCTGTGTTCGCCTTCCAATCCCACGGGTAGTGTCTATACCCAAGAGGAACTGAAAGCGCTGGCCAACGTCTTGGAAAAACATCCCCAGGTATACATTATTGCCGATGAAATCTACGAGCATATTAACTATATCGGGCAGCATGAATCGATTGCCCAGTTCACCACGATACACGACCGGGTAGTGATCGTGAACGGGGTATCAAAGGGATACGCGATGACCGGGTGGCGCATCGGGTGGATTGCCGCCCCGCAATGGATTGCCTCGGCATGCAACATGTTGCAAGGGCAATACACGTCGGGCCCATCCTCGATCTCGCAAAGAGCCGCGCTGGCCGCTTATACTGGCGACCAAGCGTGCGTGGGTGAAATGAAGATTGCCTTTGAAAGGCGAAGAAATTTAATCGTGAAACTACTGGGAGAGATTCCCGGGCTGAACGTGAATAACCCGATGGGCGCGTTTTATATCTTTCCCGAATGTAAAAGCTACTTGGGGAAATCGTACAACGGGAAAGCCGTGAATACAGCTACCGACTTGGCTATGTATCTTTTAGAAGAAGCACACGTGGCTTGCGTGGGAGGCGATGCCTTTGGTGCTCCCGGTTGCATACGGTTGTCCTATGCCACTTCCGACGAAAATATTACCAAAGCCATCGAGCGGATTAAAACGGCGTTAGAGAAGCTCTCCTAAAAAGGAAATACAATACCCCGGCGCGGCACGACGCCGGTTGCAGGGGGGCGCCGATGCCCCTTTATAGAGACCTGCTTAAAAAGAGGCGTCGACAACCACCGGGAAGTGGTCGGAGGGAAAACGCCCGTACTGCATGTCGTTCAGCACGCCGTACCGCTTCACGGTGATGCCGGGGGTAACCCACACGTAGTCGATCCGGTTTGTCATTGGTGCATCCAGCCTGAAAGCGCTAAACGTGCCCGTGGTCCCGTAAGGCGGCTCTTGGGTGACCAAGTACGCGTCGTGGAGTTTGCCCGATTCGTACAAGGTTTGGATGGGTTCGTCTTCGGGCACCGCGTTGAAATCACCGGTGGCGAATACCGGGTGGTCACCGGCAATCTGGTCAATCCTTTCCAGAAGCATCAACGACGAGTTCCGGCGGGCCTCTCGCCCCTGGTGGTCGTAGTGCGAGTTAAACACGAAAAAGATAACTCCCGACTCGTTGTCTTTAAATTTGCCCCAAGAGCAGATGCGGTTGCAGCAGGTGGCGTCCCATCCCTTGCTCGGCTTTTCGGGTGTTTCCGAGAACCAGAAATCCCCCTTGTCGAGCAGTTCGAAACGGTCTTCCCGGTAGAGGATGGCGGAGTGCTCGCCCGCGTCTTTGCCGTCGTCGCGCCCGGCACCCACGTAGGCGTAGGTGCCCAACTCGAGTACATCATCCAACTGATGCTTGAATCCTTCCTGGGTGCCGATGATATCCAACCCGTGAAACCGGATCAATCCCTTCACCATCTCTTTTCGATGAGGCCAGGCATCATCCCCGTCATTGGGAGTGTCCAACCTCAAGTTGAAAGAGGCTACCCGGAGCGTGGTGGCTCCCTTGTCCTGTGCCGGTAGCACGTTCACCGTTGCCATGATTAGGCATATCCATGCAATTGTTTTCTTCATTTAGTCTATTTTTTTATACCCTACGCGGGGAGACCGCGTAAGGCAATGACACGGGAATAAAAGTAAGTTAATTCATCCGTGCCGGCAAGTATTTAACAATTTATCACGTGGGAAAATTTAGAACACGACAATCTATTCCGGCTTTTCTCGTTTCTTAATTTATTGCTACCTTTGCACATTCATTTTCTATCAGGCATAAAATCATTGCAGATGAGCAAGAAATTTCCGGAATACGGCAACTTGGATCTCTCGAGAATCAACAAGGAGATGTTGAAAGAGTGGGATGAAAAGGGTGTTTTCAAGCAGAGCTTGGAGATGCGCGAAGGGAGTCCCTCGTTCGTTTTTTATGAAGGCCCGCCTTCGGCTAACGGGATGCCGGGCATTCACCACGTGATCGCGCGTTCCATTAAAGATATTTTTTGCCGTTACAAGACAATGAAAGGGTTCCAAGTCCACCGCAAGGCGGGATGGGACACGCACGGCCTGCCCGTGGAGCTGGGCGTGGAAAAAACCTTGGGGATCACCAAAGAGGATATCGGGAAAAAGATATCGGTCGAGGAGTACAACGACGCCTGCCGTGCCGAGGTGATGAAATACACCAAAGAGTGGGAGGAACTTACCCGTGTAATGGGGTACTGGGTGGATATGAGCGACCCGTATATCACGTACGATAACCGCTACATTGAAACCCTGTGGTACCTGCTTAAAGAACTCTACAACAAGGGATACCTGTATAAAGGGTATACCATTCAGCCCTATTCGCCGGCGGCAGGCACCGGTTTAAGCACCCACGAGCTGAACCAACCCGGCTGCTACCGCGACGTGAAGGACACGAGCTGCACGGCCCAGTTCCGGATCAAAGATCCGCTGCCGGAGTGGACCGGGTTCGGTGAGCCTTTTTTCTTGGCGTGGACCACCACCCCGTGGACCCTGCCCTCGAACGTGCTGCTGACAGTAGGGCCTAAAATCGACTACGCGGCGGTACAAACCTACAATCAATACACGGGCATGCCGGTAACGGTGGTACTTGCTAAAGATCTGCTCGACGTTTACTTCCCTCCAAAGAACGCGGGATTGAAGCTGGAAGAGTACACGCCGGGTGACAAAAATATCCCTTTCCGGGTTATCGATAAAACGTGGAGGGGTGCCGAGCTGGTCGGGATACGCTACGAGCAACTCATCCCTTGGGTGAAAACTTCCGACAACGCGTTCAAGGTGGTTACCGGCGACTTCGTGACTACCGAGGATGGAACGGGAATCGTGCACACCGCGCCTACCTTTGGCGCCGATGACGCGAAGATAGGAAAGGAGAACGACGTGCCGGGACTCACCCTGACCGATAAAGAGGGTAACGTGCGGCCCATGGTAGACCTCACGGGCAGGTTCTTCCGGGTGGAGGACCTTGATCCCGCGTTCGTGCGCGATTACGTGAACGTGGAGTTGTACAGCCCGTACGCGGGGCGGTACGTGAAGAACGAGTACGACGACTCGCTCACCGGGGAGGACGCTACCCTCGACGTGGACCTCTCGGTGATGCTGAAGCTGCAGAACCGGGCATTTCGCATCGAGAAGTACGTGCATAGCTACCCCCATTGCTGGAGAACCGATAAGCCGGTGCTCTACTACCCGCTGGATAGCTGGTTCGTGCGTACCACCGCTTGCCGCGATAAGATGATCGCGCTCAATAACACCATCAACTGGAAACCAAAATCCACCGGTACCGGCCGCTTCGGTAAATGGCTGGAGAACCTGCAGGACTGGAACCTGAGCCGGAGCCGCTACTGGGGGACCCCCCTCCCCATCTGGCGTACCGAAGACGGGAAAGAAGAGAAATGCATCGGCTCCGTGAAAGAGCTGTATCAAGAGATGCAAAAAGCATTGGACGCGGGAGTGATGAAGGAACTTCCCTGGAAGGGAGTAAACCTGGACGAGTATAAAGAACTCGAGTATGACCTCATCGACCTGCACCGCCCGTACGTGGACGAGATTGTACTGGTATCCGAGAGCGGCAAGCCGATGAAGCGGGAACTCGACCTGATCGACGTCTGGTTTGATAGCGGGGCGATGCCTTTTGCCCAAGTGTTTTATCCACACTTGCCTGAGAAGAAGTTCCGGGAGGTGTTCCCGGCCGATTTTATCGCGGAAGGGGTAGACCAAACACGAGGATGGTTCTATACCCTTCATGCCATTGCTTCGATGGTGAAAGGGAGTGTCGCGTTCAAAAACGTGGTATCAAACGGGCTGGTGCTCGATAAGAACGGCAACAAGATGTCGAAGCGATTAGGGAATGCCGTGGATCCGTTCGAAACCATCGAGAAGTACGGTTCCGACCCGTTACGCTGGTACATGATTACCAACGCGGCACCATGGGATAACCTCAAGTTCGATATTGAAGGGGTGGAGGAAGCCCGCAGAAGGTTCTTCGGTACACTGTACAACACCTACTCGTTCTTCGTGTTGTATGCCAACGTGGATGATTTCCGCGACCAACACTCCCAAATTCCTATCGAACAGCGGCCGGAGATTGACCGGTGGATCCTCTCGTTGCTCAACTCGTTGGTAAAGGAGGTAGATGAAGGGTTTGACGCGTACGAGCCTACCAAGGCAGGCCGCGCCATTGCCGACTTTGTGAACAATCACCTCAGTAACTGGTACGTGCGGCTGAACCGGAAGCGCTTCTGGGGAGGAGAGATGACCGACGATAAGTTGTCGGCCTACCAAACGCTCTACCACTGCTTGGTCACGGTGGCCAAGCTGATGGCACCCATCGCCCCGTTCTACGCGGATAGGCTTTACCTCGACCTGGTAAGTGCCTCGGGGAATAAATCGGCGGGATCGGTACACTTGGCCGATTTCCCCAAGTGGGACGCGAAGCTGATCGATAAACCATTGGAAGAGCAGATGTACTTGGCCCAAGCGGCTTCTTCCATCGTGCTGGCTCTTCGGCGAAAGGTGAATATCAAGGTGAGGCAACCCCTCTCCAAGATGATGATCCCCGTTGCCGATGAGGAACAGAGAAGAAATATTCAATCGGTAGAGCAACTTATCCTGAGCGAGGTAAATGTAAAGGAGGTGGTGTTCGTGGACTCTGCCAACGAGATGCTGGTGAAGCGAGTGAAACCCGATTTCAAAAAGCTGGGGCCTCGCTATGGCAAGATCATGAAATCCCTCGCCGCCGAGATACAGGAGATGGTGGGCAGTGATATCCAAGAACTGGAGAAAAACGGCTCCTTCACGCTGATGGTGGAAGGGCAAGAGGCAGTGATCACGCTGGACGACGTGGAGATCCTGTCGGAAGATATACCGGGCTGGCTGGTCGGCAGCGAAGGACGGCTCACCGTGGCGCTGGATGTAACAATCACCGACGAGCTCCGGAAAGAGGGGATTGCCCGCGAGCTGGTGAACCGGATACAGCACCTGCGCAAGGCGAAGGAGTTCGAGATCACCGACCGGATCACGATCCGGATCACCGCGAATCCCGCTTTCGACGAAGCGGTGTCCGATAATGTGGAATACATCAAAAACCAAGTGCTGGCCGATGAAATCATGATCGTGCAGGAGGCCCTGGAAGACGAAGTAGAGATTGATGACCAGTCATTGACGCTCGCCATACATAAAAACTATTGAGAATTATCTGATTTATACGTATCTTTGCGCGGGTAATTAGACAAATGAAATAGCCGGACGCGTGTCTGGCTTCGGGAAACTATTTCGTGGAGACACGCTTCTTCGTGCCATGCCATGGCGAAGAATTGAAAATGGAGGAGCACGGGCGACTCGAAATAGTCTAAATAAGTTTAATTTCAGGTTGTTGTAACTTGATTCTGATTCCAGAAGAGACACAGCCAGTAAATATTTATTTATATGAGCGAAAAAACAAGATATTCAGACGAGGAGTTGGCGGAATTTCGTGCAATCATCAACGAAAAATTGCAAGTGGCTCGCCAAGAGTACGAGAATTATCGTGCCGCGGTGACAAATACCGACGGCAATGACACCATCGATACCTCTCCCACCTACAAGGTGTTGGAAGAGGGCGCCTCCACGCTCTCCAAGGAAGAGGCAGGCAGGCTGGCCCAGCGACAAATGAAATTTATCCAGAACCTGCAGGCCGCGTTGGTGCGTATCGAAAATGGCACCTACGGTGTTTGCCGCGAAACAGGCAAACTTATCCCCAAAGAGCGCCTTCGGGCAGTACCCCACGCGACGCTCAGCATCGAAGCCAAGTCCAAGAAGAAGAGATAGGGTACCGATGAAGAGCAAGAGAAACAAGAGGATGGTCGCCATCGGTGTAGTGGTTGTAATACTGCTTATCGACCAGCTTTCAAAGATATGGATCAAAACCCACATGGGGCTGTATGACACCATCCATGTTACCGATTGGTTCAAAATTTATTTCGTGGAGAATCCCGGGATGGCCTTCGGTATCGAAGCAGGAAGTAAACTCTTCTTGTCGCTCTTCCGCATCGTGGCGGTTGTTTTTATCATTATCTACCTCTGTAGGTTGGTGAAACAACAGTACGCGATCGGGTTTATCGCGTGCATATCCTTGATTCTCGCGGGGGCTACCGGCAACATCCTCGATAGCATCTTTTACGGGGTTATCTTCGAGGCGAGCTACCCGGGGCATGTGGCCTCCTTTGTCCCGTGGGGTGAAGGATACGCCTCCTTCCTGCACGGGAAGGTGGTGGACATGCTGTACTTCCCCCTCTTTAGTGGAACCTTCCCGGAATGGGTACCCTTGGTCGGGGGCAGTGAGTTCCTCTTTTTCCGTTTTATCTTCAATATTGCTGACTCGGCCATTACGATAGGGGTGATCCTGCTTTTGCTTTTCTACCGCAAGACGCTCTCTTACTCCCTGCTGTCCAAGTCTGAGCGCGAGAAGCATGAAAAAGAAAGAATAGCAAACGCGAACGCGAGTGAAACGTAACATAGCTGCATACCTGCTGATGCTCGCGGCCGCGGGCTTGCTGGTTACCTCTTGTCAGAACCGGCCGGGCGAGGTATTGAACAGGAAGAAGATGGAGCGCCTCATGTACGATGTCTACGTGGCTGAGGCGACCATGGAAAACGACTACCAGAATTTCAACACGCCCGAGAAAAAAGAAGCGTACATCAACGAGGTCTTCCGGGCACACGGTGTAACGCAAGCGCGGTGGGACACCTCCTTGTCGTGGTATTCCGACCGGATTGATGTCTACCTGAGGATGAACGACTCGGTGAAGGCACGGTTAAAGAGGGAACAGGCCGCGATTGATCTCCTCGTGACACAGCAAAACATGCAACAGCAGTATGATCCTTCCCTTTACTCCGCCTCTTATATTCCCCCCTATTACTCGTTCGGTACGCCCGGTGCCCGGAATGGTTTCCGTTTCCGCTTGGATTCAACGGAGATAGCGTCCGAGATAGCCGGGGATCGTTTCGTCTTCGCGTTTAATGTTATCGGGATACCGCCAACGCTCCGCCCCGGCTTGTCGGCCATGCTCGCGTTGGTGTATGGAGATACCACCATCTACCATTACCGGCAAATAACGGAAAATAGAAGCTATCGAATCCCTGCCGAAAAACAGATTGAAAACGATACTCTCACCGCGCTAAACGGGTTTGTCCATTTGCAAGTACCTACCGGGAGTACTCCTCGCGTCCAATTGCATGGTATATACTTGGGAAGCGAACGCGTCGACTCTGCCGCGTTGATGCCTGATACCGTGCAGCCGGACGACATACTGCTTGATACCGCGCGGGTAAACCTTCTTCCCCTCGACCCGGTGCCTTCCGACATTTCCCCCGAAGATTCGCTGCCGCCTCGCGACGTCTCGCGTGGCTCCATCCGCGTTCGCCCCGATCGCATACTGCAGGATTCTGTACCGTCTCGCTACTGAGAAAACATTATAGAGAAAAGCTATTCGAGATAGTGGTTGTGAATTAAGATAAATTACTATATTTGTCGACCTAAACGAGATGAATAATAATTAAACTTACATTTAACTAATCATTACTTAACATCAGTATGGAGAAAAAAAGAGTCTACACCTTTGGAAATGGCACCGCCGAGGGGCGGGTTGATATGAAGAATCTGCTGGGTGGAAAAGGAGCTAACCTCGCGGAAATGAACCATATTGGCGTGCCGGTCCCCCCGGGATTCACGATCACCACGGAGGTATGCACGGAGTACAATGAGCTGGGTAGAGAATACGTGATAAATGCCTTGAAGAGCGAGGTAGAGCAAGCGATCGCTCAAATTGAAGAACTCACGGGTACGAAGTTTGGCGACGATGAAAATCCCTGCTTGGTTTCGGTGCGTTCGGGTGCGCGGGTATCTATGCCGGGAATGATGGATACCGTGTTGAACTTGGGATTGAACGACGATGCCGTCAAGGGGATTGCCAGGAAATCAGGGAACGAGCGGTTCGCGTGGGACTCCTATCGTCGCTTCGTGCAGATGTATGGCGACGTAGTGCTTGGCATGAAGCCTCAAACCAAGGAGGATATCGACCCGTTCGAGGAGATCATGGACGAGATGAAAGAGTCGAGAGGGGTAGAATCGGATGCCGATCTTACCACCGATGACTTGAAAGAGCTGGTGCAACGATTCAAATTGGCCGTCAAGGAAAAGACCGGGAACGAGTTTCCGGCGGACCCGTGGGAACAGTTGTGGGGATCGGTCTGTTCGGTGTTTGATAGCTGGATGAACGAGCGTGCCATCCTCTACCGGAAGATGAATAACTTCCCCGAAGAATGGGGCACCGCGGTGAACGTTCAGGCAATGGTGTACGGCAACATGGGTAAAACCTCTGCCACGGGCGTGGCATTTACCCGCGACGCGGCTACCGGCGAAGATATTTTTAACGGGGAGTACTTGGTTGACGCGCAAGGAGAGGACGTGGTCGCGGGGGTGCGCACCCCCCAGCAGATCACGCTGGAAGGGGCACGCCGTTGGGCGAAGCTGCAAGGCATCTCCGAAGAGGAGCGTGCAGCAAAATACCCGTCACTCGAGGAGGTGCTTCCCGCGTGCGCGCGCGAACTGATTGAAGTACAGCAAAAATTGGAAGATTACTTCAAGGATATGCAGGACCTCGAGTTCACCATTCAGGATGGTAAGCTATGGATCCTGCAAACGCGCAGCGGTAAACGAACCGGTGCCGCGATGGTGAAGATCGCCATCGACATGCTCCATCAAGGGTATATCGACGAGAAGACCGCGCTGAAGCGGTGCGATCCCGAGAAGCTGGACGAGTTGCTGCACCCCGTGTTTGATAAGAAAGAACTGGAGCGGGTGAAGCCCGTCACTACCGGCTTACCGGCATCACCGGGAGCTGCCGCGGGGCAAGTGGTGTTCCATGCCGACGAGGCAGAGCAGTGGTATAAAGATGGGAAGCAGGTGATCCTGTGCCGCATCGAAACATCGCCCGAGGACCTGAGAGGCATGGCTTCCTCGCGCGGGATCTTGACCGCCCGGGGAGGGATGACCTCGCATGCCGCGGTAGTAGCCAGGGGGATGGGTAAGTGCTGCGTGTCTGCCGCTAACAACTTGGTAATTGATTATAAAACACGCACGATGACCGTCAACGGGAAAGTGATCAAGGAAGGGGATTGGATCTCGTTGGATGGCTCCACCGGCAGCGTGTACGAGGGGGCACTCTCCACGCAAGACGCCGAGCTGGACGCGGATTTTGCCGAATTGATGAGTATCACGGACAAGTACGCGCGCATGGACGTGCGAACCAATGCCGACACCCCGAATGATGCCCTGGTGGCCCGTGAATTTGGTGCCGCGGGGATAGGCCTGTGTCGTACCGAGCACATGTTCTTTGAAGAGGACAAGATCGTGCCCATGCGGGAGATGATCCTCGCCAAAGACGAGGAGGGGCGCCGTGTAGCATTGGAAAAACTGCTCCCGCTGCAGAAAAAGGACTTTATCGGTATCTTCAAAGCGATGGACGGGCTACCCGTTACCGTGCGGCTCCTCGACCCCCCGTTGCACGAGTTCGTGCCGCACGACGAGAAGGGACAGATGGAGATGGCCAAAGTAATGGGTATTTCTTACAAGGATATCCACGAAAGAGTGGAAGGGCTCATGGAGTCGAACCCGATGCTGGGCCTTCGTGGATGCCGCTTGGGGAACCTTTATCCCGAGATCACCGAGATGCAAACCCGTGCTATCATGGAGGCAGCACTCGAATTGAAAAAAGAGGGAATCAAGGCACTACCCGAGATCATGGTCCCGCTTACCGGGATTGTTTACGAATTCAAAGCCCAAAAGGAAATCATCGAGAAGACGATCCAGTCGGTGTTCGCGGAAAACAACGATTCGGTAGAGTACAAGATCGGTACCATGATCGAGATTCCTCGTGCTTCGCTCACCGCGCACAAAATCGCCGCGGAGGCAGACTTTTTCTCGTTCGGGACCAATGATCTCACGCAGTTGACGTTCGGGTACAGCCGCGACGACGTGGCCAAGTTCCTGCCCATGTATATCGACAAGGGAATCCTGAAGCAAGACCCGTTCGCGGTGCTCGACCAAAACGGGGTAGGGCAGCTGGTGCGCATGGCAGTACAGAAAGGACGCGAGGTGCGCCCAACCCTTAAATGCGGTATCTGCGGTGAACACGGGGGAGAACCTTCCTCGGTGAAGTTCTGCCACACGGTAGGGCTCAATTACGTTTCCTGTTCGCCGTTCCGCGTGCCCATCGCCCGGTTGGCAGCGGCACAGGCAGCCATCGAAGGATAACGGCGCGAGGAACCCTACCGTCGCTTATTATTTCACGAAGGCACCCTCCAAGGGTGCCTTCGGTTGTAAATAACTACTTTTAACCGTCCCCCTGTTTGGCTGTTAAGGGGAATATCATTACTTTTACACCTCATATTCTTAAACAGAAATTGTTGTATGAACCGTTCCGTAAAGATATTCTTTTTTCTTCTTTCGTTGTTTTCCATAATGCCGCGCGTGGAGGCCCAAAATAACGTGATCGACGAGATCGTTTGGGTGGTAGGCGATGAGGCCATCCTTAAATCGGAGGTGGAGGAGTACCGGAAAGAGATCCTGATGCAAAACCAACGCATCGAGGGGGACCCCTATTGCTTCATTCCCGAACAACTGGCCATCCAGAAACTCTTCTTGGATCAGGCCAAGTTGGATAGCATCGAGGTGCAAGAGTCGGCGGTAAACCGTGAACTCGAATTCCAGATTAATAATTTTGTCTCCTCTATCGGGTCGATTGAACGACTGGAAGAGTACTTCGGGAAAAATATGGCCGCGATCAGGGAAGATATGCGGACACAGATACGCGAGCAACAGCTTATTCAAGGGGTCCAGCAAAAGCATTTTAGTAATATACAGCTTACTCCTTCCGAGATCCGTAAGTATTACAATAGCCTCCCGCAAGATAGCCTTCCCTTTATCCCTACCACGCTGGAGGTGCAAATTATCACCGCGGAGCCGGAGATTCCCTTGGCCGAGATCGATGACGTGAAAGCTCGCCTGCGGGGATTTACGGAGCAGATTACCAGCGGACAGCAGGAGTTTTCCACGTTGGCATTGGTCCACTCCGAAGACCCCTCGGCGATCCGGGGTGGGGAGCTGGGGTTCGCGCCTCGAGGAAATTATGTTCCCGAATTCGCCAGCGTGGCATTTGCCCTGAACGACCCAAAGAAAGTATCCAACGTCGTGGAGACCGAGTACGGGTTTCATATTATCCAGTTGATCGAGCGAAGGGGGGAAATGGCTAATTTACGCCACATCCTCCTAAGGCCCAAGGTGCCCCAGGAGTCGCTCGACACGGCGCTGATCCGGTTAGACTCCATCCGCTCGGGGATTATCGATAAAAAAATCACGTTCAACGAGGCGGCCACATACCTATCGGCAGACAAAGATACACGCAATAACGTGGGGATCATGGTGAATAATACCCCCCGAAGCAATAACGCCGGTACCCCCCGCTTCGCGTTGAACGAATTGAACCAAG
>ERZ1032852.259-NODE-259-length-14033-cov-13.078051_pt1 | contig 14033 bp, 12 predicted proteins | sample MGYA00516689_ERZ1032852 | MGnify/ENA primary metagenome ERZ1032852 (study PRJEB33719, sample SAMN04262499) | wastewater metagenome | biome: rural village; feature: composting latrine chamber; material: composting feces with ash | place: El Salvador | collected...
ATCTATTAAGCTCATCAAATTATTTTTCAGAAAAATAGAAAGCATGTCACACCTCACGAACATGCTTTTCAAAATATAAATAAGAGAACTTTATTTTCTCTTTTTAGTTAAGGCTAATTAATAAATAGAGGTATTTTTGCTTTAATTACATATGACAATTAGAATAACACGTGACCGTTTGCTCCGTTTGCACGGAAAATACGGGGTAAAGGGGGCTTATTTATTAGATTCTCTAGTGTTGATGAAGCAAACTGACAGCGAAGATGACTCAAAACTTATAATTAAATTACAATAATGTGCATGTAAGTTAAATAGATGGTTGAGATAATAATGATTGCTGTCCAATTGTCATTATTACATGGTGATAATCTAATAACACGTGACGTGTTGTCTCAAAAAACAAAAGTAAATTAGAATAACACGTCACGTGTTATTGAGAATGAATAGTAGAAAAGGCAGTTTGAATTGCAGTCTCTCGAGTTGTATATCTATTCGTGATGTCAGTATAACTACCTGTTTATATGAGTTGTAAAGATATATGAGTTTGTTGGGATATGAAAAGATAGAGCTGTTTTAGCAGCAATTAATTTACAGTAATTGGCATGAAAACCTATACTGAAAACTCTTTTTAAATAATAAGGGGACTATTTGAGCTGAAAAACACGCCCTGTAATAATTAATATTTCAGTTAATTTATGTATCAAAAGTGCTGCTCAATATACAAACGCAACAAGTTTTCTGTTAGTCTTTTATTAAACGTTGAACATACATTGTGGAGCTGTGATGAATAATACGGGTTATGTCTCCAGTTATTCTTCTGGTAGTTATTTTGAACACATACTTATATTGCTGTTCCATTGTACATTCTGTAAACCAGGGTTTGTAAATAGAAATGCTTTATTACTCCTACAAAAGGTTGGTTTAGTTTAAAGATTGCATCATTCTTCTACTCTATGCTCTTTAGCTGCGAGGTCCCTTCTTAAAATAGGGCCTTATATGGATGAATTCGACGGCCTAGCATCTACTCTGGAGTTAAAAACGTGAATTACAGATTAAGACTGTGTGTATAATAAACCCACTCCTGTTTACATTTTTTTAATCTCTTGTTTCATTAACAGTAAAGTGCTTCTTTTATATACGACAGTCCAACGAATATAGATGCATAACTAAGGACTTTAGTTTAAAAACTACTCTTTTTAGTTGGCAAACTAAAAACTTTAGTTACATTTGTAGTACAGTTATAATAAACAAAACAAAAAATGAAAAATCTTACAGCTAAAGAAGAAGAGGTGATGCGCTATTTTTGGGACAACGATGCGCTGTTTGTGAAAGAGCTTGTGGAAATGTATCCCCATCCAAAACCCCACATCAACACCTTGTCCACCTATGTGCGTGCACTTGAAGAGAAAGGTTTTTTAAATCACGACACCTTTGGCACTACCTATCGCTACTTTGCAATAGTGAGCGAAGATGAGTATAGCAACCGAACGCTTAAGAATGTGGTGAAAAAGTATTTTCAAAACTCATACCGTAGTGTAGTGTCATCGCTCATAAAGGACGAAAATATTTCGGTAGATGAAATACGAGATTTGTTAGACGAAGTAGAGAGAAATAAGTAGTACATCCTTAAAAACCATCGATTATGCAACTAATTCTATATTATCTGCTTCGTGCTACTATTGCTGCAGCTCTGTTTTATGGGTTCTATAAATTGCTCTTTAGCAAAACTACTTTTTACGCAGCCAATCGTGTAGCACTCTCTGTTATATTGGTAGCAATAGTGGTTGTACCGCTCTTTCACTACAACCTATTGCCCGAGAAGCAACCCGAAGCTGCACCAATGATAGAGATGCCAATTGCATTAGATACATCTGAGTTTGTGATGCAAGAAGAACCACAACCAACACCAACTCCAATTGAGATTCCGTGGAATGAGATACTCACTGCCATCTATATCGGTGGAGTGGCTTTCTTTCTTTTACGCTATATCATCGGGTTGACACAGCTCGTAAAGGTAATTCGCGCTTCACACAACCGACACACACTTTCAGATGGGTCGATACTGTGCATTACCAACAAGAAAATGAATCCATGCAGCTGGTTCAACTATATTATCCTTTCAGCAGAAGACCATTCCATCGAAAACCGAGCAATGATTGGTCACGAGCAAGCACACGTACATTTACGTCATTCAGCAGATCGTCTGCTGTTCGATTTAATGGCTTGCCTATTCTGGTTCAATCCTTTTGCTTGGCTATTACGCCGCGAACTACAATCAGTTCACGAGTTTCAAGCCGACGAAGGTGTAATTACAGAAGACATCGATGCAAAAACATATCAACTATTATTAATCCGAAAAAGTGTAGGCGATACCAAATTTGCAATGGCAAATGATTTCTTGCAACGTGATTTGCAAAAAAGAATTACCATGATGATGAAAAACAAAACAAGCACGGCTAAGAAATGGGGCTATGCCCTTGCTCTTCCTCTGTTAGTATTAATCATGGTAGTGCTCTCTGTGCCAAAGCTCAATGCTACTATTGTGGAGCAGCAAGAAGATACTGTTTTGACAAATGAATCGAGTTTAGAAACAACCCCTGACTCTATAATGATTGCAAACAAAGAAGACATAGACGCAAATCCTCTCATCTTAGAAAATGGCAATATTGTTGATAAAGAAGAGATTGAAAGTCGTTCAAATGCTGAAATAGCTGTTGGTTCTGCAAAAGAAATAGAAGCCGCTTCTCAGTTAGTTGATAGCGAAGCGGTGACAATTTCAGGTAGAGTAAATAGTAATAATGATTTCCTAGCAGGAGTAGCAATTGTTATTAAAGGCAGCTCCAGGGGCACAGTTACTGATAAGGATGGTAGATTTTCGATTAAAGTTAAGAAAGACGATGTGTTAAGTTTCTCATTTATTGGTTATCGCACTTTTGAGTATAAAGTTGCTAAAGCTAATGATAATGTAACTGTGGTGTTGGAACAAGAAGCTATAACTCACCCTGAGGTTGAGGTAGTTGCCCATTCTGAAGATGGTGAGATTCTATCTGCCACAATAGCCGATAAAGAACTAGCCATATCGGGTAGGGTGAAGGGTGACGAAGGTTTTCAACCTGGTGTGATAGTTCGTATCAAAGGCACAAAGAAAGGCACTGTTACTGACTTTGATGGGTTTTTTACGATTAAAGCTCAAAAAGGCGATGTCTTGCAATTTCTTTATATTGGATATCAAATTTATGAATATAAGGTAACCAAAACTGATGATAAGTTGATTGTCGAACTTGAAGAGGATGCAGCAGACACTTCTGATGATTAGTTGAATTAAAAAAGTTTTATTTAGTCATATATGTAATGTGGTTCTCTAAACTCTCTTGAATGTTAATTTACTATCTGTATGAAACAAACACACCCCCTTCTCACACTTTTACTTTTAGCCTTATCTATCAATGGCGTCTTTTCACAGCAAACTTTAGATACAGCCTATTTGAAATGTCAATATGAATATACTTGGATGAGTGATACATTGATTGGCAAAACAAAAGACGACCAGTTAATCTTGCAGGTTGGAGAAAAGGTGTCTAAATGTTATAGTCATTACAGCAATCAGGTAGACTCGATAAATGCACTGCCAAATGGTCGTAGAATATCAGGGAAAATGCTTGATAACGCAATTAAAAGCGGTGAGTTCTTTAAGGGCAATTATCTCCATAAACGTATGAAAGCGTATATCTATAAAAATTATCCACAAGGTAAAATGACTGTAACCGATGGATTATCTTTACAAGATTATGTGTATGAAGATGAGTTAAATGCTCAAAAATGGGAAATAAAAGATAGCACAAAAACAATATTAGATTATCAGTGTCAAATGGCGACATGTGATTTTAGAGGTAGAGGGTGGACAGCCTGGTTTACTACAGATATTCCCGTAAGTGATGGACCTTGGAAGCTTAGCGGTTTGCCAGGTTTAATAATGGAAGCTTATGACAAAGGGAATCAATATGTATTTACTATAGTTGGTTTACAAAAGGTGGAGAACGAGCCAATTTTCTTTAGTGAAACCTACGTTGGTAGTAAACGATTTGAGAAAAGTAATCGAATAAACTTCCTGAAAGCTAAGAAAAAATATTTGATGGATATGAATGGCTATATTGAAATGGAAACCGGCATTGATTTGAGTGGAGGGAATCCACCCAAAATAATGGACTATGATTTGTTGGAGTTGGATTATAAATAATTGAAGAATACTATGAAAAGAACCTTCACAATAGTTTGTTTGCTGATAATTATATCAGTTGTTTTCTCACAAGAGAACGTATTGGACAGAGCTTATCTGAAATGTCAATATGAATACACCTTGCAGAGCGACACATTAAGCGGTAAAACGAGAGACGATTTACTGATTCTACAGATAGGGGAGAATATATCCAAATGTTATAGTCATTATAGTGCAGAAGTAGATTCAATTTCTGCATTACCCAATTGGTATGAAGTGATGAAAAAACATCTCGACTATGCTTTTTCAAAAAAAGAGGTAAACGACAATGATTTTCCCCATAAACGAATGAAAGAATACGTTTATAAAAATTATCCACAAGGTAAAATGACTGTTACTGATGGGCTAACTTTACAGTACTATATGTATGAAGATGAGTTAAATGCTCAACAATGGGAAATAAAAGATAGCACAAAAACAATTCTCGACTATCAGTGTCAAATGGCGACATGTGATTTTAGAGGTAGAGAATGGACAGCATGGTTTACTACAGATATTCCTGTTAGCGATGGACCCTGGAAGTTTGGTGGATTGCCCGGATTGATTATGGAAGCTTACGACAAAGGGAATCAATATGTATTTACTATTGTTGGTTTGCAGAAGGTGGAGAATGAACCAATTTTCTTTAGTGAAACTTATGTTGGCAGTAAACGATTTGAAAAGACAAACCGAAAAGAGTTTCTGAAAGCCAAAAAAGCAGCTCTGATGGACTTGAATGGATACATTGAGATGGAAACGGGTATTGATTTAAGTGGAGGAAATCCACCCAAAATAATGCGCTATGATTTGTTGGAGTTGGATTACAAATAATACAAGCAAATGAACTACGGTTGCTAAAAAGCCATCTAAAAGAGTAAATATGAAAGTAAAATCGATTCTTACACCACTACTTTTGTTTCTATCATTGAGTACGACTTATGCTCAATCATTTGAATTATCAGGAACCGTTACCGATAAAGCTACTGGCGAAACGATGAGTGGAGTTTTAGTAACCATTCGCCCAGTGGGTACAACCAAAGTTGTTCAGTTTACACAAACATCAATAGCGGGTAGTTTTACAATAAAACTCAACACATCGCCTCAAAACTATGAGCTGCATTTTTCGATGATGGGATTTGCGCCAAGGACAGTTCCCTTAAAAGCTGACCAAACTGTTTATAATATAAGTCTATCTGAGAAAGCAACCGAACTGAAAGAAGTAATTGTTCATGCACCCAGCATTCACCAGCGAGGCGACACCATTACCTACATCGTATCTAAATTTGCCGATGCACAAGACAAGTCGCTTGCCGATGTGTTGAAAAAGATGCCAGGCATTGAGGTAGAGAAGAGTGGAGCCATCAAATACAACGGCGTTGCCATCAACAAATTCTATATAGAGGGGAAAGATATGTTGGGAGGGAAATATGGAATTGCTACAAACAATATTCATCAAAAAGATGTGGGAAGCATAGAGGTGATGGAGAATCATCAGCCAGTGAAAGCTTTAGAGGATATCTCTTTTTCGCAAAACCCGGGTATTAATGTACGATTGAAAGAGGATGCCAAAGCCCGATGGGTGGGAACTATGAAAACGGGTGCTGGTTTTACGCCCTTTTTGTGGAATGCAGAAGTAGCGTTGATGCGTTTCAAAAAGAAGTCGCAAACACTCAATACCTACAAAACCAACAACATTGGCAGTGATATAATACGTGAGACAATGTCTTTTTCGGTAGATGATTTTCTTTCGCAATTTGGCAAGGACTACCGTTTGGCAGAACACATTAGTGTGCGCCCCTCCATGCTCTCCGACATTGATGCACACCGTGCTCGCTTTAACAAAACACACCTGTTCACTACCAACAACTTGTGGTCGCTAGGAAAAAATTACGACCTAACATCTCAAATAACCTATAGCAACAACCGTTTAACGTCAGACAACTCAACACGCACATCCTACTTCCTGCCCGACTCAACGGTATTGACCGATTTGTCGGAACATGCCTATAGCAAAGAGAACAGGCTATCGGGTGACGTTACTCTCAGAGCAAATACGAAAAAGCTGTTTTTGGAAAATAAACTACTTGCCGATTTGCGCTGGAACGATAGTGAGATGGATATTACGGGAACGTTCCCCAATAGTCAGACAGCTACTACAACACATCGTAAACTATCTAACGATTTAAAACTTATCAAACGGTCTGGTCGAAAAGCATTCACCATTAACTCTTACAACCTCTATCAAGTTAAACCACAAACACTCTCTGTGGAAAGAGAAAATGAGGAGCAGTATCAAGCGATTGAATCATCGGCATTTTTTACCAATACCAACACTTCACTGTCGTTTTATGTGAATCCGATTACCATATCAATGAAATTGGGCGTTGTGGGTGTTGTTCGCTCCATGGAGAGCAATCTCACTGGTGTGTCTGATACGCTTGGGATGTTGAAGAATGATTTGTCAATGCGATACATGAACCTCTATGTGTCACCAGAAATGGAGTATAAGAAAAGTGGCTTTGAAGCTAAATTTAGTATGCCTATATCATACATACCCTATCGCTATACTGATAACTTAACGGACAAAGACCATAACGAAGATAAAGTTATGCTCTCACCTCGTCTGTTTATGCGCTATCACTTTACTTCACGCTTGTCAGCATCCATTTCGGGCAGTTATGCACAAACACCATTGTCGGAGCAGTCGTTTTACGATGGGCTTATTCTAAACAACTATCGCAACCTATCGCAAGGCTATATTGATTATAAAACAGGGAATAGCAAATCGGCAAATTTAAGCATCCGATATCGCAATCCGTTGAAAGCCCTCTTTGTGAATGGTAGTGTTATGCGTTCTTGGAACTATTCACCACGCGTCTCCAACCGTTATTTTCTCAACGAATACCTCTTGAACAGTTATATCTCGCAAGACAATCGCTCTGATATGTGGCTAGCAAGTGGCAATGTTAGTAAAGGATTGGAAGCCATCAAGGGGATTGTCTCGTTACGCTCTTCATTCTCAAATTTTGAAGGAGCAACGTTTCAAAATGGAATAGAATCGACTTATGCTTCCGATAGTTGGAGCATTACGCCCAAAATAACGAGCCGTATTACACAATGGTGGAACGTGTCGTATGAATTGACTTTTGCACAAAACTGGTTGAGGATGAAAGATATTGATAGGGTGTCGAGCTATAAAAATATATCGCAACAGCTTTCTAGCTATTTCACCCCAAGCAAGAAATGGTATTTGCAGCTTACAGGCGAGCACTACTACAACGAAATTACACAAGATGTTTCTAAGCACTTTCTGCTTGCCGATGCAGAGTTTACCTATAGCTTCACAGGAGGATGGGAGTTTAACCTGCTTGTGCGGAATATATTCAATCAAAGCGTTTATAGTTATACTAGCTACGACGGACTCACATCAATGAGCCGAGAGTATCAGATTCGTCCTCGCAATGTGGTTGCGAGTGTGTTTTTTAGGTTTTGATTGGTTGGTGATATTGTAATAAATAGAGGTAATGCTTCAATATTTCAGATTGTATATCTGAAAGTTGAGGTTGTGATATTTCAAAATTGCGTGTTGTATATTTCAAAATTGATAGTAATATATTTGAAAACATCTACCCCTCTAATTTATTTTTTTGCTAAACATCTATCATATAACCCAACGCCTCCTCAATCATCCCCCTATCCGCAGTCTGATTAATCTCTATCTCCCCAATATCAGATAATAGTGTAAAGTTGATGGTGTTACCCTCATTCTTTTTGTCGTGAACCATGTATTGGTAGAGGGTATCATAATCTTCTTGTGTGAAAGCAAATGTGCCGTAGTGTTCTTTTATAAATGCGGACACATTATCTAATGTCTCTTTGGGAAAGTTGCACAATTTGTGTGATAGATACAGCTCTGCTACCAATCCCCAAGCAACGGCATAGCCGTGAGGCACTAGGCTGTTGTTTTTTAAAGCAAAACTTTCAAATGCGTGACCAATTGTATGGCCAAGGTTCAGTGCTTTGCGAATGTTTTTTTCGTAAGGGTCTTGCTCTACAACACGTTGTTTTATAAGCACCGATTCCATAACTAAATCGTTTAGCAATTTGTAGTCAATCTCTTGTAGGTTGAAATTGAGAGTTCTATTCCAAATATCTACGGAATCTATCAGTGCATGTTTTACCATTTCGGCATAGCCCGATAGAATATCTTTTTGAGGGAGCGTGTTGAAGAATTCAGTAGATATAATAGTGTGTAAAGGAGCGTAAAATGCGCCAATTTCGTTTTTGTATCCACCAAAATTGATACCTGTTTTACCTCCAATAGAAGCATCCACTGCACCAAGTAGTGTGGTAGGGATGTTTATATAAGTAATGCCACGCTTAAAAGTGGCTGCAGCAAATCCGCCCAAGTCTGTAATCATGCCCCCTCCTAAATTAATGAGGAGTGAGTGGCGAGTAGCGCCATTGGTGGAGAGGAAGTTCCATACGTGAGTTAAACTTTCAAGGTTTTTGTTGAAGTCGTTTGCCGCTACAACTACTTGTTTAGCTTTCACAATTGCAGGGATAGATGTAACTAAAGGATAGCACAATCTATCGGTGTTTTCGTCGGTTAGCACAAACAGTTTGTCGTAGTTTGTGCTGTTGAGTGTTACCGTTAGGTTATCAACTATGCTGTTGCTCTTAATGATTTGTTGCATTTGCTAGTTACTTGCTATTTATTTAAACGCATTGTAAATTTCGTCTTGTATGCGTTTGCGGATATTAAGTGTGTGTAATCTGTTGGGCGATCTACTGGGATAGACTCTGTTTGATAGGAAGATATAAATCATCTGATTGTCTGGGTCTACCCAAAAGCTAGTACCTGTATAGCCAGTGTGTCCGTATACGGATATGGGAGCTTGTGGGCTTGTGGGACTTAAATTGTTGTTGCGTAAGTCGGGTTTGTCAAAGCCTAAACCTCTGCGGCTTACGCTGCTTTTAGTAGTAGTAAACAAACGCATAGTCTCTTTGCTTACTAATTGCTCGCCACCATAGCTCCCTCCATTGAGGAACATCTGATAAATTTTGGCCAAATCGTTTGCCGATGAAAACAGTCCTGCATTGCCAGATATACCTCCAAAGAGCGCAGCTCCTTCGTCGTGTACATATCCTCTCAATATTTGTTTACGGAAAAACTGATCGTTTTCGGTTGGCGGAATATGCTCGTTGCTCATATACTTGAGTGGCTGAAAGGTTGTGGTGGTTGCACCCAACTTCTTGTAGAAATTTGTCTGTGTGTATTGGTTAAGGTCTTGTTTGGTTATGTTTTCTATTGCCTCTTTAAGTAGCATAAAGTTGAGGCAGCTATAAGTATAGCGATTGGGTCTTCGTAGGTTTGTGTTTATAACCTCTGTAAGCAATGTTTTTTGCATCTCTTCGCTTGCAAACATTTTTTCGGATACGGGTAGGCTAAAAGTGGGTGTGTTTATTCCAGAAATCAAATTGGGCTTAAACTTATAGTTGGTTCTTCCCCACATTCCAGCAAATTTTGCACTGTGTATTTTCGATTTTCTGTTTACCAGTAATGCACCCGTATAGCTATTTTTATCTATTGCATAGGTATAGTAAGGGATAAAAGGCACAACCCCCGATTCGTGAAACAATGCTTTGCGAATGGAGATATTGGCTTTGTTGGTTTTTTTTGTTTCGGGTATAAACTTATCGAAGCTATCTTGCAAACGTATTTGCTTGTTGTCGTAGAGCTTCATAATTGCTGGTAGAGTGGCTGTTGCTTTTGTTACAGAGGCAAGGTCATAAACAGTTTGGTCTGTTACTTCGCTACTATTGCTGTCGTATTCAAAACGTCCAAATTGTTTGTCGTAAATTACTATTCCATCTTTTACCACCATTATTTGACAACCAGGATATGCTTTTTGTCTGATCCCTTCAAGTGCTATTCTATCGATTGAGCTTAATTGTTCTGAATGGATGCCTACTTCTTCGGGTAGTTGATAGGCGAGTCTGGTTTTTGATGTTGTGAGTCCATTGCGGGCATGAAACTCTGCAACTGTTACGGGCATAATTCCTTGTATAGCTATTCCACCAAATAGTGCTTGCGCTGCACTTATTTGAGCCTCATCATCACTGGAGTGTGCCAATACAATAGACTGACTATTAGCTATTGATTGGGTGAAATTGCTTATCTGATAGGGCGATGTGAAGAAAACTACAGCAGATTTTTTACTCCTCAACTCTTCATGCAGGGCTACAGCATCGTTTATTTGGCTTGAATGTATGGAAAAAACAACTAAATCGTACGCTTCAAGCTTTTTTTTTAATTCAGTCACTTCATCCGATTGGTTTATCTGATATGTAGCAACATCTGTATATTTGTTTAACCATGTTTGAAAAGGTGCTTTGTCTGAGACACCGATGGCTACTGATGCTATTTTGTTTTTATCCAGGTTCTTAATGGGTAGTATGTCATCCGTGTTTTTTAATAACACCATCGATGAGTTGTGTAGTTTGCGGATGAGCCATTTTGCATAGCTGCTGTTTATGTTGCGAGTAGCTTTGTTAGCATCAATTGGCTTAAAGTTATGAGCACCAGTTATGAATTTATAGGTAAGTATTTTACGCACTTTTCTTTCTAACATTTCTGAGGAAATGGTGTTGTTTTCTACTGCTTCTTTTACCGACTGAAACTCTTTGGCTATGTTGGTAACACCTAAAACAATATCGTTGCCTGCTAATATGGCTTTTACACTCATCAAAGGTTGACTGGCAACTCCTTGCATGGCCATGCCATCAGTAAAAGTGAGTCCGGAAAAGCCCATTTCATCTTTCAATAATTGTTTCCCAATCTCGGGTGCGAGAGACGAGGGCAATCCTTTGGTGTTGAGGCTAGGGATATTAAGATGTGCTATCATCATACCCGAAAGTCCTGCATTAATATACGATTGAAAAGGGAAGAGCTCCATAGAATCTAATCGCTCTCTGCTATGAGCAATTGTGGGAAGTGTTTTGTGCGAATCATCAGCCGTGTCGCCATGTCCCGGAAAGTGTTTGGCCACAGCCATTACTCCTTCATCTTCTAAACCACGCGCATATGATACGCCTTTAATGGCAACATTTTCGGGGTTTGCCCCAAATGCACGATTGCCAATAACGGGGTTTTTGGGATTACTATTTACATCTAATACTGGAGCAAAGTTGATATGAATGCCCAATTCTTTACATTGTCGAGCCACTTCTTTTCCATAGAGATAGAGTAGGGAGTCGCTTTTGATACTCCCCAACACCATGTTGCGTGGAAAACGAGGTGCATCGGTCAGTCGCATATTCAATCCCCACTCACCATCAAGTGCAATAAAGAGGGGCGTTTTGCTTGTCTTTTGTGCATAGTTGGTAATGTTGGCTTGTTTAGCAATGGTTCCTTTAGAGAAGAGAATACCTCCTATCTTTTGTTGCTCTATGTATCTTTTTATAAGGTTTTTGTTTGCAGTAGTGTTGTGCGTGTCGGCAATAACCATAAAAAGTTGACCAATACGCTCGTCTGTAGATAGCGATGAGTAAACGGAGTCTACCCATGCATTCATCTCTGCCTTGTTGGCTTCTCTATAAATATTTGGTTGAATTTGTGCTGTTGCAATCTGCAATAAGAGCACAAACCCAACCAATAAGTTTGTTTTCTTCATTTTAAAAAGTAATCGGAAAGTGTGTGATTGGGTGCCTTCTTAGTGTTTTAATCTATTTTTTCTAGTTCCACGTCTATTCGTCCTACGTAAACGCCACGGCCGTTGGTTTGGTATACCAGAACTTCTTTACCATCTAGATTGTTGCGAATAGCTGGTTCTGCCATAAATGTATGGCTGTGTCCACCAATTATGATGTCTATGTTTCTTGAATTTTCGGCGAGTTCCAATTCGGTTCTTATGCCGGTATGCGATAAAGCAACAACCATATCACAATTGAGTTCATTGCGCAACATTGCAGCAGTTTGGTTGATGGTTTCGGTGAGAGGTAGAAATTTTACACCCTCATAGTGAGTAGATGCTACAAGACCTTGTGGATCTATGTTGGCTCCTACAATACCTATTTTAACTCCATCTTTGTAGATGATATGGTAAGGCTTTATGATATGTGCAATTTCTGTATCAGAAAAGTCATAGTTGGTGCACACTATTGGGAAATTCGCTTTTTTTACCATATCAACCAACACATCCATACCATAGTCAAACTCATGATTGCCAAGTGTAATTGCATCATATTTAAGCAGGTTCATTGCTTCTACTTCTACTTCGCCTTTAAACATATTGAAATAGGGAGTGCCTTGCACAAAATCGCCTGCATCAAAAAGTAGTACATTATCGTTTTCGTTGCGCACTTTTTCAACATAAGCAGCCCTTCGCGCTATACCACCAAGATCGGGGTTGTATTTATCTGTTTCGGGTACAGGTTCTATTCTGCTGTGTGTGTCGTTTGTGTGGAGTATAACTATGTTCTGCGACTGCAAGCCAATTGTTATACTAAGGAGTATTATTAATGTAAAAATATATCGTTTCATAGCTTTTGTTTGTTTATTCAATTATTATTCTTCCATCAAGATGCGATGATATTTGTTTTTCTTGTGCAGTTTGTTCTCTCACATAGTCTATCATTATGTCGCGCAAGGTAATGCCTGTGTTGTTTATAGACACTGCATCACGAAGGGCTTTCATGCCATTGTTGCCATCGGCAAGGTAGTCTATAGTTACTACATTGTATACCTTGCTAGAATCTATTGGTTTGCCATCGAGTGTTGCGCTCTTTAGCTTTCTGTCGTTTACCACTAAGCGTGCATTAGACGAAATACCGGCACCTTCCATGCGTGCATAGGCTTCAAATACTTTTATTAGGTCTTCTCCTTTAACTTCCAAAAATGTAATTGTGTTGTCGAAAGAATACACCTCAAATAAGTTGCCAAGAGTGAGTTCTCCTTTGGGTAAAGTGGCTCTGTGTCCGTTTACATTCATAAAAGAAACATCTGCTCCATTTTCAAGTTGTTTATCGCCATATTCCTTCATCACATCCGATGTTAGATTGGTGAGTAAACTCTCAGGCTTTCCTTTTTGCATAAACTCTGAAGATGTTCCCACCACTTCGTTCATTTGACTGTCAAGAGTGCCCTTGTATTTATTTACAAATGCTTGCATTTCGGCATTTGTGCCTTGCTCTTGGTTCATCTCTACAATTTGGCCCGTTACTTTTGCTATTGCATACTCAGGAGCTTTTCTTTCGGCTTGCTTGTAACTACTGCACGATACGACTAAAAGAGTTGTAAGTGTATATAAAATCCATTTATATCTCATAATGATAATCTAAAAAGTGTAATTTATTAGTTCTTTTTTTATGTGAAAGTATATAGTCTTCAAAAATAATAATTTAAAGTCAGTCTTGCACTACAATTGCAATAATTATACTTAAAACCGTAAATGGGCAGGTATGTTCATTGTAAGCGTATAAATTGTAGTTTCTTTTAGATACATTTGTTAATTTGATATGCAAAACTAGACTTATTCCGCAATACAATTACTCTTCATATGATTATAATTATCGTTTCGTAGTGATAGGGAGTAGTAAGTTGAACAAGTTTATACTTTCTGATGTTCTGAAACTGTTCTTATTAATAAGTTCTGGCTCCCAACCAACTGATACTATTATTTCTTAATGTTTTGGTTGATGTTAATGGTGTTTGCGGGTGTGTAATTTGCTTTTTCAACTTTTCAAGTTTAAAAAAAACTTGTTATTCAATAACAAC
>ERZ1032852.260-NODE-260-length-14031-cov-21.919934_pt1 | contig 14031 bp, 14 predicted proteins | sample MGYA00516689_ERZ1032852 | MGnify/ENA primary metagenome ERZ1032852 (study PRJEB33719, sample SAMN04262499) | wastewater metagenome | biome: rural village; feature: composting latrine chamber; material: composting feces with ash | place: El Salvador | collected...
GCCTGCACTACATCCTGCCGGTGATCGTGCTGGTGTGGTGTCTGATGGTGGAGCGGTCGGCGGTGGTGATGGTCAGCCCGCCCCGCTCATAGGTGAACACCCGCCAGGTGACGCCGCCCTCGGTGCGGTAGGCGTGGCCCCGCTCCCCCGGGGCCAGGATGGCCTCCAGGTCGGTGTGGGTCCGCGCCATGATCTCGCCCCGGGGGGAGTGCACCTGGCAGGCCAGCCCCTCGATGGGCGGGATCGAGAGCGCCCGGCGGTCCGCCTCGAGCCATACCTCCTCGGGAAGCTGCGCCATCAGCCCCGCCACCATGCGCGCCGACTGGGCCAGGCGCTGATCCAGGGTGGCCACGAACTGCTCCTCCAGATCGCGCATCAGCCAGGCCGCCGCCAGACCCCACAGCAGGGCCAGGGTCAGCCCGAGGGTCAGCAGCAGCCGCGTGCGCAGGCTCATCAGGTGCGCTCCCGGCCCGGCGGGGTCTCCCCCGGCACCTCGACCCCGGAGGGCTTGCCCAGGCGGTAGCCGAGCCCGCGCACCGTCTCGATGACCCGGCTGCCGAGCTTGCGGCGCAGGTGGTGGATATGCACGTTGAGGGCGTTGCTCTCCACCTCGTCGTTCATGCCGTAGAGGCTGTCCTTGAGCTGGTCCGCGGAGAGCACGCTGCGCGGTGACTGCAGGAAGGTCTCCAGCAGCACCAGCTCGCGACGGGACAGCGCCACCGGCTGACCGGCCACCGTCACCTCCCGGGCCACCGGGTCGAGGCAAAGCGAGCCGTGCTCGATCAGCGAGCGGGAGCGGCCCGCGGCCCGGCGCAGCAGCGCCTGCAGCCGAGCCACCAGCTCGTCGAGGTCGAAGGGCTTGACCAGGTAGTCATCGGCGCCGCCCTGCAGCCCCTGGACCCGGTCCTCGATGCTGTCCCGGGCGGTGAGCACCAGCACCGGGGTGATCACCCCCGCCGTGCGCCACTCCTCGAGCAGGTCGAGGCCGTCGCCGTCGGGCAGGCCCCGGTCGAGGATCACCACGTCGCTGGCCACCGCCTCCAGGGCGCTGCGCGCATCGGCCATGGTCGCCACGTGGTCGACCACGAAGTCGTGTACGGTCAGGCCCGCCTGGATGCCGGAGGCAACCAGGGCGTCATCCTCGATCAGCAGTACGTGCATGAGATGGAATCCTCGTCTTCCGGCGCATCGTGGCACCCGTGAATTAAGCAGGTGTTAACAGGTTATAAGAGTACAACCAAAGGGGCTGGTCCATTGGTCAAAGCTCCCGCCGCCGTGACGCAGACGCCCCCGCCGGCAGGGCCGGCGGGGGCGCAAGGGGTGCCAGGAGGCGTCGGTTCAGGCGCGGGAGGGAATCGCCCGGGCCAGGAACCAGCCCGCGATCATCGCCACCAGCATGGCGGCCAGCGGGGCGGTCAGTCCGCCGATGGAGGCGAAGGCCGGCCCCGGGCAGTAGCCGGAGAGGCCCCAGCCGATGCCGAACAGCGCCGCACCGCCGATCAGGCGGCCGTCGAGGTCCTGGCGGGTCGGCAGCTGGAAGGCCTCGCCATAGACCGGGGCCGTGCGCTTGAAGGCGAGGCGGTAGCCGATGAAGTTGGTCACCACGGCGCCGCCGAGCACGAACATCAGGGTCGGGTCCCAGGCGCCGAAGAGGTCCAGGAAACCCAGCACCCGAGCCGGGTCGGTCATGCCGGAGATCCCCACGCCGAGGCCGAACAGCAGGCCCGCGATATAGCCCATCAGCGTCTTCATGCGCCACCTCCGATCAGATGCCGAACCACATAGACGGTAATGATCGCCGCCACCAGAAAGGTCAGGGTCGCCACCAGAGAGCGCGGCGACAGCCTCGAGAGACCGCAGACGCCGTGACCGCTGGTGCAGCCGCTGCCGATACCGGTCCCCACGCCCACCAGCAGGCCGGCCACCAGCATCACCGCCACGCCGCCGGCGGGGGCGCCGATCACCTCGCCGGGGGCACCGGCAACGTTGCCCAGCCCGCCGCCGAGCAGCATCAGCAGGATGGGCCCGCTGACCAGGCCCAGCAGGAAGGTGAGCCGCCAGGCGCTGTCGCCCCTGGGGCGGGCGGTGATGAGGCTGCCGATGATGCCGCTGATGCCGGCGATGCGGCCCAGCGTGGCCATCAGCCAGGTGGCGGACAGGCCGATCAAGATGCCGCCGGCCAGCCCGTGAAGGGTTGCGCTCCAGTCCACGTTTCTCTTGCTCCTATCAGTTCGGGGTTGTGGGTCGAGTGAGGCCAGAGGCTGGCCGCAGGGTGCCGCAGGGCCGGGACAGCGGGGCCTCGCTCTCGCCGCGCAGTTCCCGCCAGGCATCGAAGGTGCTCAGGAAGACCTTACCGGTCATCTCGTGACAGAACTCGGTATGCTCCAGCCGGTCCATCACCGGCCCCTTCACCTCGGCCAGGTGCAGGCAGACGCCGGAGTCCCTGAGCCGGGCGTTGATCGCCTCCAGGCTCTCCAGCGCCGAGGCGTCGATGACGTTGACCGCCTGGCAGGCGAGCACGATGTGCTCGAGGCCGGGCTGGCGCGTCGCCAGCTCCATGACGGTATCCTCCAGGTAGCGGGCGTTGGCGAAGTAGAGGCTCTCGTCGACCCTCAGGATCACCAGGCGCTCGTCGGTCTCCACCTCGTGGCGCTGCACGTTGCGGAAGTGCTCGGTGCCCGGCACCCGCCCCACCACGGCGCTGTGGGGGCGGCTGGTGCGGTAGAGATGCAGCCCCAGCGACAGCCCGACACCCACCATGATGCCGCTCTCCACGCCGTGGCCCAGGGTCACCACGATGGTCGCCAGCATGGCGGCGAAGTCGCTGCGCGAATAGGACCAGGTGCGCCGGATGGCCGGGAAGTCGACCAGCGAGAGCACCGCCACGATGATGGTGGCCGCCAGGGTGGCGATGGGCAGATAGGCGATCAGGGGCGTCAGCAGCAGCGCCGCAGCCATGATCCCGACGGCGGTGAAGGCGCCGGCGGCGGGGGTCTCGGCCCCGGCATCGAAGTTGACCACCGACCGGGAGAAGCCGCCGGTCACCGGCATGCCACCGGTCAGGGAGGCCGCGATATTGGAGGTGCCGAGCCCCACCAGCTCCTGGTCGGGGTCGATGCGCTGGCGCCGCTTGGCGGCCAGGGTCTGGCCCACCGATACCGACTCCACGAAGCCCACGATGCTGATCAGCAGCGCCGCCACGAAGAGCTGGCTCCAGAGCCCGCTGTCGAAGCCGGGCAGGGTCAGGGGCGGCAAGCCCGCGGGCACACTGCCGACCACGGCCACGCCGCGCTCGTCGAGGCCCAGGCCCCAGGTGGCGAGCGTCGTCACCGCCACCGCGAGGATCGGCGCGGCCTTGGTCAGCATGTCCGCCGGCCGCCCCGGCACCCCCAGGCGCCGCAGCAAAGGCTTCAGCCAGCGCCGCGCGGCGTAGAGGAAGACGAGCACGCCGACGCCGATTACCAGGGTCGGCAGGCTCGCGCCGCCGAGGTTGGCGCCCAGGCTGAGGAGCAGCTCCAGCAGGTTGTGCCCACCGGCCTCCACCCCCAGCACGTGCTTGAGCTGGCTGGCCGCGATGATCAACCCCGAAGCGGTGATGAAGCCGGAGATCACCGGGTGGCTGAGGAAGTTGGCCAGAAAGCCCAGCCGCGCCACGCCCATCAGGGTGAGGATCAGCCCCGACATCAGCGCCAGCACCAGGGCCGCCCCCAGGTACTCGGGGCTGCCCTGGGGGGCCACCTGCCCCACCGCCGCCGCCGTCATCAGCGAGACCACGGCCACCGGCCCCACCGCCAGGGTGCGGCTGGTGCCGAACACCGCGTAGACCACCAGCGGCGCGATGCTGGCATAGAGGCCCACCTCGGGAGGCAGGCCGGCCAGCATGGCATAGGCCAGCGACTGCGGGATCAGCATGATGGTGACGATCACCGCCGCCAGCAGGTCGCTGCCGAGGGCGTCACGGCCGTAGCCGGGCAGCCACTGCAGGATGGGCAGGTAGCGCTTGGGGTTCACGGGAGCGCCTCAGAACTTGTTGATCGGGACCTTGAGGTAGACCTGGCCGTTATCCTCGGCGGGGGGCATATGCCCGGCGCGCATGTTGACCTGCACCGACGGCAGGATCAGCCTCGGCATGTCGAGGGTGGCGTCGCGCTCGGTGCGCATCCTCACGAACTCCTCCTCGCTGATGCCCTCGTGCACGTGGACGTTATGGGCGCGCTGCTCCGCCACCGTGGTCTCGTGCTGGTACTCCTCGCGGTTCGGCGCCTTGTAGTCGTGGCACAGGAAGATGCGGGTCTCGCCCGGCAGGGCCAGCACCTTCTGGATGGAGCGATAGAGGGTGCGGGCATCGCCGCCGGGGAAGTCACAGCGGGCGGTGCCATAGTCGGGCATGAACAGGGTGTCGCCGACGAAGGCGGCGTCACCGATCACGTAGGTCAGGCAGGCCGGGGTGTGGCCGGGGGTGTGCAGCACCCGCCCATCCAGGTTGCCGATGGTGAAGGTGTCGCCCTCCTCGAAGAGGCGGTCGAACTGGCTGCCGTCCCGGGCGAACTCGGTGCCGGCGTTGAAGGCCTTGCCGAAGACGTCCTGGACCACGGTGATATTGGCGCCGATGCCGGTCTTGCCACCCAGCTTTTCGTGCAGGTAGGGGGCGGCGGAGAGGTGGTCCGCATGGACGTGGGTCTCGAGGATCCACTCGACCTCGAGGCCGTTGTCGCGCACGAAGGCGATGATCTCGTCGGCGGAGCGCACGTCGGTACGCCCGGCGGCATAGTCGAAGTCGAGCACCGAATCGAGAATCGCGCAGGACTTGCTGTCGGGGTCCTTCACCACATAGCTGAAGGTGTTGGTGGGCTCGTCGAAGAAGTGGGTCACGATGGGCCGGGACATGGCTTGAACCTCCGTCATGGTAGATCGCTGACGCTGACTGTTAGGATCAGGATAGACCAAATCAAGTTCTAAGCATAGCATATTTCGCTATATGAGGAAGCGCTTCCCTCCCGGGAAGCGCCTCATGCCCAGCGGTGAGGCGCGCCCCGGACACCGGACGCTCACTCCCAGGCGGCACCCTCCAGGGCATCCAGCGGGATCTTGAGATAGCGCCTGCCGTTGGCCTCGGGCTCCGGCAGGCGGCCGCCCCGGGTATTGACCTGCAGGGAGTGCAGGATCAGCTTGGGCATCGGCAGCTCGCTGTCGCGCTCGTCGCGCAGGGCCACGAAGTCTCCCTCCACGATACCGGCCAGGTGCGGGTTACGGCTGCGCTGCTCCGCCACGCTGCTCTCCCACTCCGGCTCGCGCCCGCCGGGCATGTAGTCGTGACCGGTGAAGAGGCGAGTCTCGTCGGGCAGCGCCAGGATCGCCTGGATGGAGCGCCACAGCTGGTGGGCGTCCCCGCCGGGGAAGTCCGCCCGGGCGGTGCCGAAGTCAGGCTGGAAAATGGTGTCATGGATAAAGGCAGCATCGCCGATCACGTAGGTGATGGAGGCCAGGGTATGCCCCGGCGAGAACATCACCCGCGCCTCCAGCTCGCCGATGCGGAAGGTGTCGCCATCGGCGAAGAGGCGATCCCACTGGGAGCCATCGGCCTGCAGATCCGGCCAGTGGTAGATCTTCCTCCACAGCTTCTGGACCTCCACGACCTTCTCGCCGATGGCGGTGTGTGCGCCGGTCTTCTCCTTGAGCCAGTCAGCCGCGCATCCTACGCATCGACGCGAAGCGTGATGCGCTAGTTAAGCGGCGAGCCTTGGCGAACGCCAAGGCAAATGCTGGATATATATCAGGTAATGGCTTAGGCTTTTTCCATGACTCGAACCATGATTCGCACGGACAAGTGGCCACTACAAGCCACGACGCAGCAGCGACACCTGATGCGTTTGACGCTGGCGGAGTATCGCCAGTTCTGCCGTGCGTTGTCGGTGGTGGTCCTGGCCAACTGGCCGTCGCTGCAGCAGGCCCCCAGCTTTGCCGCTGCCGTGGAGCGGCTGATGCACCCGACCAAGAAGAACCCCTCGCCTCGCCACCACTACTTCGTGAAGCGTTTCTACAAGTTCCCGTCCTACCTGCGCCGAGCCGCCATCGAGTTCGTCAAGGGCCAGGTATCGAGCTACCTGACCCGCTATTGGGCCTGGCAGTCGGGAGATCGCCAGCGGAAACATGCCCAGCCACCGCGTTTCAACCCCGCGGCCGGCTGCTATCCGGCGATGTATCGCGGGCAGTTGGTCAAGTTCGATGCCGACTTCACCACCGCCAGCCTGAAGCTGTGGGATGGCAAGGAGTGGCTGTGGCATAACGTGGCGATCAAGGCGGTACGTCAGCGCCATCTTCTCGGCACTGTGAAGTCGCCCACCCTGGTGCTCAATCGACGCTGCCACCTGGCGGTGCCGGTGGCGTTGGCGCCTCAATCCCTCCCTGACCAGCAGCGCGTATGCGCCGTGGACGTGGGGATCAATACGCTGGCCACGGCCAGCATCGTGACACCGGACGGCACTGTCGCAGCGCGTGGATTCTTCCACCCCGCCGCGGACATAGACCGTCGCGACAAGCGCGCCACGCTGATTCGCCGCAAGGCGCGCAAGACCGCCAGGCTCTCGAAAGGGTTCGGGCGGACGTGGTACCGCAAGGCCCAGCACATCAACGAGCAGATTGCCCAGCAGACCTCCCGTCGACTGGTCGACTTCGCACTGGCACAGGGCGCCGATGTGATCGTGCTGGAAGACCTGAAGGGCTGGCGCCCCAAAGCCGGCAAGAAACGGTCGGGACTTCGCCAGCGCTTCCATCAGTGGCTACATCGCCGGCTGACCACGCTGATCGAGCAGAAAATGGCCGAGGCGGGTGGTCGGGTTGTCTACGTCTATGCCCGGGGCACGTCTTCCTGGGCTTTCGATGGCTCGGGTCGCGTCAAGCGGGACAAGGCACAGCACGAACTGGCTATCTTTCCGAACGGCAAGCAGTACAACGCCGACCTCAACGCCAGCTACAACATCGGTGCCCGCTATTGGGCCTGGAAACACAAGCTGACCCGCCGCAAGGACGGGCAGTTGTCAGCGGGCAGAAGCTCCCCTGGCAAACCGAGAACACCGGTCACGCTCTCAACGCTCTGGCGGCGAGAGCCTGAAGCCCCGCATCAATGCGTCGCATGATGCGTGGGAGTGTTCACTCAGGTTGCGGGTGCCGTAAGGGCCCTTTCCAACCATTGGTTATAACCTTATGGCTAAAAATTCATTTCGGCCAATTGGCCCTCGCCATGGCCACGATAGGCGCTGCAACTTTCTGACAGAAAAGAAAAACCCCCGGTCCAGGACCAGGGGTGAAAGGAAGCGTCGAACCAGAGAAGTGCCTGTGGCGCTACTTCTTCAGCTTGCAGGTGTTGATGCCCAGAAGGCTGTAGGCCGGGCAGGTGTTGAGCAGGCCGGTGGCCAGCGGCAGCACGCCGATCCAGCCCCAGGCGCCGATGGTGCCGGTGAGGGCCAGCAGGATCAGCAGGGCGCCGACCACGATACGGGCAATCTTGTCGATACCGCCCACGTTGGTCTTCATGGTGTCACCTCGAATGTCGATGGATTCAGAAACTGAAGGTCGGGATATTGGGATCGCGCATCATCTCGGCGATGGGGCCCGGTGCGGCCACGCCCACCCCTTCGCGCAGGTCCTCCTCATCGTACTCGGTATTGGGCAGGAAGATGGCACAGACGTTCACGCTGGCACCCTCGCCCATCATCATCTGCATGAGTCCCTCGGGCTTGACGCCCCGGGGCCCCAGCTCGGTCTCGCTCTCGTAGCCCTCCACGCCCAGCTCGCCGGCGGCATCGCAGAGCAGGATATCAAGGCTGGTGCCCTGCTCGCGCATGGCGTTGGCCAGGATCATGGCCATCCCCTGGGTCTGCAGGGAGTCGCTAGTCACGATGAACAGCGCCTTGTCGGCGTAGTCCCCATGGTCGTCACCGTGACTGTCGGCGAGAGCAGCACCGGAGAGGCCGATGGCGGTGGCCGCAGCGGCCAGGGTCAGGGTCGTCTTGAAGCTCATGCGCTTACCTCTAGGCAAAAGACTAGTAACCAAAAAATCTAAGCTAATTACATAACGTGCAATTAACGTAAGGATAGACCAGGGATCGCCGGGGGACATGAGGCAAGTCGCCGCAGCTTGACGCAGATCAAGATATTTCCATGGCGGCTGAAGTCCGGCGCCAACCTCAGGAGGCCTCGGCAGGCGGGCCGAAGAGCCGGTCGGTGAGGCGCACGTACCAAGCCGCCGACTGCACCTGGACCACATAGGCCAGGGCGATCAGCAGCGATGCCTCGGCCCCGGCCTCGCCGAAGGCGTTCATGGCCAGCGCCAGGGCGATGGAGAGGTTGCGCATCACCGTGCCGTAGACCAGGGCGATGCCGTCGCCGCGGGAGAGCCAGGCCCTGGCCACCAGGGTGCTGAGCAGGTAGTTGATCAGGTAGAGGATCAGCAGCGGCACGGCGATATGAATCAGCAGCTCGGGGCTGGCCAGCAGGTCGTCCGCCTTGAGCGCCATGGCCACGAAGACGATGCCCAGCACACCCAGGGTGGAAAAGGGCGGGAAGCGCGGCGCCCACTCCTTCTGGAAGCCCGGCAGGCCGTGGCGCCTGATGAGGAAGTGGCGGGTGAGCTGGCCGGCCAGCATCGGCAGGCCCACCACCAGGAGGATCTGGCGAAAGACCCCGACCAGGTCCACCGGGATGCTGGCCCCCATCAGCCACTTCACGTAGAAGGGCGTGGCCAGGGAGCCCAGGATCAGCCCGACCACCGTCATCTTGACCGCCGCCGGCAGGTTCCCTTTCGCAAAACCGGTCCAGGAGATAGTCATGCCACTGGTGGGCAGCAGGGCCGCCAGCAGCAGCCCCAGCGCCAGGTAGGGCTGGCCGCCGAACCACCACAGCCCCAGGCCGAAGGCCACGAAAGGAATGATCGCGAAGTTGATCAGCTGGGCCAGCCCCAGGGCGCGGTTGTCGCCCCCCTCGAGCAGCTGGCGCAGTTTCAGGTTGACCATCATCGGGTAGATCATCAGCAGGGTGAGCGGGATGACCAGCGCCCCGAGCCAGCCCACCGGGGCCACGGCGCCGAAGGCGAGCCCCAGCAGCATGGTCACCGGAATGGCCACCACCAGGTGACGCGTCAACATTTGCAACAGGGCCATGCCAGCCTCCTTTCCGGAAAGTGTCCGACTGCCCTCCACCCTGCGCCCGAACCCGAGCGACGACAAGACGGCAGGATGTCGCGCACCTGCCGGGGCAGGCCTACAGCTCGATGCGGTCGCCGTAGGCGGGAATCTCGGCCTCGATGCCGCTCTCGGCCAGGGCGGCCTTGAAGGCCTCCTGGGTCTCGGGCTCGCCGTGTACCAGGTAGAAGCGGGGAGCATTACGGAAGGCACCGGCCCAGCCGATCATGTCGGTCTGGCCGGCATGGGCCGAGAAGCCGCCGATGGTGTGCACCTTCGCCTTGACCGCCAGCTCCTGGCCCAGCACCCGCACCCGCTCGGCGCCGTCTACGATCTGCCGGCCCAGGGTGCCGGCGGCCTGGAAGCCGACGATCACCAGGCGGGTAGTGGGCTTCTCCAGGTTGTAGCGGAAATGGTGGATGATGCGCCCACCGGTGCACATGCCGGCCCCGGCGATGATGATGGCCCCGCCGTGGATGCGGTTGATGGCCATGGACTCCTCCACGGTGCGGGTCATGCGCAGGATCGGCAGGTACTGGCTGGTATCGCCGCTGGCGGCGATGTTGAGCACCTTGAGGTCCTCAGCATCCAGCGCCTTCCGCGCCCGGTGGTAGAGCTCGGTGACCTTGATGGCCATGGGGCTGTCGAGGAACACCATCTGCTGGCGCAGCCGCCCCTCGTGGTAGAGCACGCTCAGGTGGTAGAGGATCTCCTGGGTGCGCCCCACCGCGAAGGAGGGTATCAGCACGTTGCCGCCCGCCTCGTGGGCCTCCTCCAGCACCTGGGCGAACTCCTCCAGGGTGTCGTCCAGGGGGCGGTGGTCACGATCGCCGTAGGTGCTCTCCACCAGCACCACGTCGGCCTCATAGAGCTTCTCGGGATCCTTCATCAGCACCGAGCTGGGGTTGCCCAGATCGCCGGAGAAGACCAGGCGCTTCTCCTGGCCGCCGGAGGGGATCGCAAGCTCGACGATGGCCGAGCCGAGAATATGGCCGGCGTCGCGGAATACCAGGCGGGTGCCGCCGGGCAGGTCCACCGGCTGGCCGTAGGGGTGGGATTCGCAGAGCGCCAGAGTGCGCTCCACGTCCTCGAGCTCGTAGAGCGGTTCCACCAGCGGTTTGCCGTGGCGCTTGCGCCACTTGTTCTCCCACTCCACGTCCTTGGCCATGATGAAGGCGGAGTCCTGAAGCATGATCTCCAGCAGATCGCGGGTGCCCCGGGTGCAGTGGATAGGGCCGCTGAACCCCTCTCGCACCAGCTTGGGCAGCAGGCCGGAGTGGTCCAGGTGGCCGTGGGAGAGCACCACCGCGTCAAGCTCACGGGCCAGCCTGCCGAAGGGTTTGGCGTTGGCCTCGTCCGCATCGCTGCCGCCCTGGTGGAGCCCGCACTCCAGCAGCAGCTTCTTCGGGCTGCCGTTGCCGTCCACCTCGATCAGGTAGCGAGAGCCGGTGACTTCCTTCACCGCACCCAGGAAGGTTAGTGTCGACATGGTGTTGCGCTCCTTTTCCAGCGGACATGTGCGGCTTGTATGCCTTTACTTGCAGCATACTGGATCGCGGCGAAGGGCGCGCATCAGATCATGACAATATGTCATATCCTTCCGCATTGGCTGTCATAACGACCGCGCCCCGCACCGTTGTCACGGCGCGGGGCGCGAAGTGCCCGGCGGCCAGGGCCACCGGGCGCTCGGGTCAGTAGCGGCTCAGCGATAGACGGGGAAGCTGGCGCAGACGGCCTCGACCTTGCCCTTCACCTCGGCCTCGATGGCGGCGCTGTCCTCGCCCTTCGCCATGACGTCGAGGATGTCGCAGATCCAGCCGGCGAGGTCCTTGCACTCGCCCTCGCCGAAGCCGCGGGTGGTCACCGCCGGGGTGCCGATGCGCAGGCCGGAGGTCACGAAGGGGCTCTGGGGGTCGCCCGGCACGGCGTTCTTGTTGACGGTGATGTGGGCGCGGCCCAGGGCGGCGTCCGCGTCCTTGCCGGTCAGGCCCTGCTTGATCAGCGAGAGCAGGAAGAGATGGTCCTCGGTGCCGCCGGAGACGATATCGAAGCCGCGCTCGATGAAGACGCCGGCCATGGCCTGAGCGTTCTTCACCACCTGCTGCTGGTAGGTCTTGAACTCGGGGTCCATGGCCTCCTTGAAGCAGATCGCCTTGGCGGCGATGACGTGCTCCAGGGGACCACCCTGGCCGCCCGGGAAGACCGCGGACTGCAGCTTCTTCTCGATCGCCTCGTCATTCTCGGCGGAGAGGATCAGGCCGCCGCGGGGACCGCGCAGGGTCTTGTGGGTGGTGGTGGTGACCACGTGGGCGTGGGGCAGCGGGGTCGGGTAGACGCCAGCGGCGACCAGGCCGGCCACGTGGGCCATGTCCACCAGCAGGTAGGCGCCCACCTCGTCGGCGATCTCGCGGAACTTCGCCCAGTCGATGATCTGGGAGTAGGCGGAGAAGCCGGCGATGATCATCTTCGGCTGGTGCTCACGGGCCAGCTTCGCGACCTCGGCATAGTCGATGCGGCCGCTCTCGTCGATCCCGTACTGCACGGCGTTGTAGTGCTTGCCGGAGAAGTTGGGCTTGGCGCCGTGGGTCAGGTGGCCGCCGGCGTCGAGGCTCATGCCCAGGATGGTGTCGCCCGGCTTGACCAGCGCCTGGAAGACGGCACCGTTGGCCTGGGAGCCCGAGTGGGGCTGGACGTTGGCATAGCTGGCGCCGAACAACTCCTTGGCGTAGTCGATGGCCAGCTGCTCGACGATGTCGACGTACTCGCACCCGCCGTAGTAGCGCTTGCCGGGATAGCCTTCCGCGTACTTGTTGGTGAGCTGGCTGCCCTGGGCTTCCATCACCCTTGGGCTTGCGTAGTTCTCGGAGGCGATCAGCTCGATGTGCGCTTCCTGGCGCGCGACTTCCTTCTGCATCGCGTCGAACAGCACGTCATCGAAACCGGCAATCGTCATGTCGCGGCTGAACATGGGCGGGGGACCTCGCATCAAGGTGGAAACTGAGGGCGATATGATACCCCACCCCATGTCCGCTTTCACATGAAAGGCGATCATCCTTAACTGCACGTTTTTCATGCCGCTCCGGGGGACCTGCCCGGAGCGTCGCCTCAGCGCGTCTCCACCCGCATATCGAGACGCTCCGGCAGCGCCAGGGGGTCGTCGGCCAGGCTCTCCAGCCGGCTCTCGCCAGGCAGCGTGACTGAGACCTCGAGCTCCTCGGCGCTGCCCTCCATCAGCGCCACCAGCCCGGTCAGCACCGCCTGCACCTGAGGGCCGAACATCATCCCGAAGCCCTGGGCCTGGATGCGGGCCTGCTCCAGGTACTGGGACTCGCCGACCCCCTGCATGGCGGCCCCCAGGGTCACCAGCCGCGGAAAGAGCCCGTCGTCGCTCAGCATCAGGCGCAGCTCGCCGCCCAGCAGCGTGGCGGCCTGAAGCCGGGCGTCGTCGGCCAGCAGCTCCGCCGGCGTCAGTCCCTCCGGCAGCCGCAGCGGCAGCGTGACCTCGTGGGCCAGGCCCAGGGCGTCCTCCACCTCGATGCGCCCCTCGCTGCCGAAGCGGGTATGGTCGTCGCGCTCCTCCCAGTCGACGTCGAAGCCGGCATCCAGGCGCAGCCGCCCGCTGCCGTCGGTGAGCACGTTGCTCATCATGCGCAGCTGGGTGCGCTCATCGGCCGGGGCCTGGTCGATCATCCGCGCCAGGTCGAGCTCCAGGGCCTCGAGCCAGAGCCCGCCGCTGCCGTCCTCCAGGTCGGCATCCAGGCGCAGGCTCTCCAGGGTGGCGGCCGGCGCCTCGTCCAGGCTCAGACTCAGCCCGGAGAGGGTCAGGCGGCTCAGCCACTGCTCGAGCAGCGCCTCATCGTCGTCGGGCGGCACCGCCCGCCCCGGGTCGCTCACCGCCAGGCGCTCGAGCTCCAGCACCGCCGGCTCGTCCAGGAAGGCCTCCAGGCGGATGCCCTCCAGGGTGACCTCGTCGGGGCGGTCGTAGTCGCCGCGGACGATATAGCGGTCGATCAAGAGTCGCTCGCCGTCATGGCTCTCGAAGCGCAGATCCTCGGCGGTGAGCCGGCTGCGCAGCAGCGCCGAGGAGATCTCGCCGATCTCCAGGCTGCCCTCGCCGGCGAAGAGGGCCAAGAGGTCGGCCTCCAGTCGCTCCGGATCGGCCAGAGCGGGGGGCGCCGCGGCGAGGGTCAGGGCAAGGGTCAGCGGCAGGGCCAGCCGAGCCGCGGCGGGGGAGAAGCGAGACATGGGATCACCTCCTGTGTGATCGAAGCGTTCGGGGAAAACCGTGACAACAGGCACAGCATAGCGGCTATTGGCCCGGGAGGCTGGCCTCAGCCCGCCGAGGCGAGGCGCGCCTCGAGCCGCTCGTTGACCGCCTCCAGCACCGCCAGGCGGGCGCGGCGCTTGTCGTCGCAGGCGATCAGGGCCCACTCGGCACCGGGCAGGTGCGTCCGGGCGAACATCTCGTCGATGGCGCGCTGGTAGTCATCCCAGCGCTCGCGGTTGCGCCAGTCCTCGTCGGTGAGCTTGTGGCGCTTGTGGGGCGTAGCGGCGCGGGCCTCGAAGCGTCGGAGCTGCTCGTCCTTGTGGATGGCGAGGAAGAGCTTGACCACCACCCCGCCGTGGGCCAGCAGCTGCTGCTCGAAGTGGGCGATCTCGCCGTAGGCCCGCTGCCACTGGGCCACGCCGGCCAGCCCCTCGACCCGCTCCACCAGCACCCGCCCGTACCAGCTGCGATCGAACAGGGCGATGCGCCCGTCCTCCGGCAGCCGGCGCCAGAAGCGCCAGGCCCAGGGCAGCGCCAGCTCCTCGTCGCTGGGCGCGCCGATGCGGTGGACCCGGTACTGGCGGG
>ERZ1032852.262-NODE-262-length-13962-cov-8.823254_pt1 | contig 13962 bp, 13 predicted proteins | sample MGYA00516689_ERZ1032852 | MGnify/ENA primary metagenome ERZ1032852 (study PRJEB33719, sample SAMN04262499) | wastewater metagenome | biome: rural village; feature: composting latrine chamber; material: composting feces with ash | place: El Salvador | collected...
GCCGGTAGAAATGGGTAGGGTAGGGGAATTATGTTAAATAAGTCATATTTTGATGATATTATATACTATATACTTGTCTTTTATGACTATAAAATTAAGTTTTAGTTCATCCGATGTATGACTGTTACCATATGTATATCCTCTCTTGAATTAGAAATGTTTACTAATCTGTCAACATTTCTAATCAACAAAAGTATTCGCATTGATCGTTCATTTGTAAATAATATTATGTACATTTGTGAATCATTTAAAGTCAATCGCATGAAGGATCGAATCAAGCTTATCATGGATCGGGAGAATCTTACCCCTGCAAGGTTTGCCGATCGACTGCAGATTAACCGAGCCGTTATTTCGCATATACTCACCGGCCGGAATAATCCCAGCCTAGACGTGGTGACCCGTATATTGAGCGAAATGGATTACATCAATCCCGAATGGCTGCTTAATGGAAAAGGAGCGATCTATAAAGCCGGGGTGGACGCGGAGGCCTTGTCGAAAGAGCCGGACTTATTTCACCAGGGCGACAGAAAACCCCACGAGACGTACACGAACACGGAAAAACCGAGCGGAACAGCCCTTCCCGCTCCCGAAAACAGGCTCCAAACAACAGACAGCAAAGAGGTTACGGTATCAAAAACACCTGTCAAAGAAATCGCTCAGATAATTGTTTACTATACCGATCAAACGTTCGAGACCTTTCGTCGGTAACGGATGACACCTGTTTCTTAAAACAGCTTGATAAAAAAGTTAAACAATCGAAAGATTCCGGCGTATATCGTGCGATTGTTTATATCTTTGGTTTTTTCAGTTTCATTCATGGGTATAGCTGAAGGCTACCCGTGAAGCACCGTTTGCCTCGCTCCATCGCGGCATATTGAAGTAAAAACACTCGAAAAAACTTGTAAGATGAAAGAAAGTTCCTCGCGTACGTCCAACACGACCTTGCCGCTTACAAAACACTTCTCGAATACCTCAACCTCCTCAGTCGACACGCCCAAGCCGGCTCTTCGTTTAATCGATGCGATGGTGCTGATCATCGGCATCGTGATCGGGGCCGGGATCTTCCGGACACCTTCCGTGGTTGCCGCCAATGTTCCCGATACTTTCTGGTTTTTTGGCATGTGGGTATTGGGAGGACTCATCTCTCTCACGGGAGCACTCTGTTATTCGGAACTCAGCAGCACCTTCCCCAATGCCGGGGGCGACTATCACTTTTTAAAGATCGCTTACGGGAAGCGGTTCTCGTTTCTTTTCGCGTGGGCACGCGTCACCGTAACCCAAACTGGCTCTATCGCCTTACTCGCCTACATAACCGGTGATTACTTGTCGCAAATAGTACCGCTGGGCGGGTACTCTTCTACCTTCTACGCGGCAGGCATCGTGCTCTTGCTGACCCTCTTCAACGTGCTGGGAATACAATTTGGTACCGGCATTCAGAAAATTTTATCGCTGTTACAGTTCATCGGTATACTGGCTATCGTGCTGGCCGGTTTTTTGGTGGAGCCCGCTGCCCCCCTTCTCCCGGTCGAGGCGTCCGCGGCATCCGGGCTGTCACTTAACTCTTCCGTCAGCCTTGCCCTCATCTTCGTGCTGCTCACTTTCGGGGGATGGAACGAAGCAGCCTACATCTCCTCCGAGCTACGAACGGGCAGTCGAAACATGGCGCTCGTGCTCGTTTTCAGTATACTCTTGATCACGATAATTTACCTGCTTATCAATATGGCATTTCTCAAGGTACTGGGTTTGCAAGGGATGGCCGCCTCCGAAGCAGTGGGAGTAGACATGATGCGTGCCACGTTAGGCGAGAAAGGGGTCGTACTAATCGGGGTACTGGTCTCTCTTTCCGCGCTGACCTCCCTGAATACCACCATCTTCACCGGAGCACGTTCCAACTACGCGCTCGGGAAGGATTTCCGTACGCTGGGGTTCTTGGGAAAATGGAACGGGGAACGATCGGCACCGGTCAACTCGCTCCTGCTTCAAGGTGCCATCGCGACTGCTCTGATTATATTTGGAGCGTTCACCCGCAACGGGTTTGAATCGATGGTCGACTTCACCGCGCCTGTCTTCTGGTTTTTCTTTTTATGTACCGGGGTGAGCCTTTTTATACTCAGAAAAAAAATGCCTCGTGTGCCCCGGCCGTTCAAGGTGCCGCTCTATCCCGTGATACCCGCCTTGTTTGTAGGTTTTTGCGCCTACATGCTCTACTCGAGCCTGTCGGTTACCGGCGTGGGAGCGTTGGTGGGAGTGGCCGTACTGTTGACAGGGGGGATATTCCTGCTCTTCACGCGGGACAAAGCCCGATGACTACGAGAGGATGCACCCGGGGGAGATTCGCTCCTGGCTGCCCGCGAACGTGCCGAAGGAAAGGATACATACTCACGAACCAACCCGGCAAAACAATTGTTAGAGAGAAAGGATTCTCTGTATCACTCTAAATAAAACAACGTATGCAAACTATCAAGTACCTAATCGCTTTATCTTTCCTCTTGGGAAGCCTACAATTGAACGCGCAACAAGTAGTGCTGGACGTTCCTTACGTGCCTACCCCTGTGAAGGTGGTAGAAGGCATGCTGGAGTTAGCTAACGTGGGCAAAAACGACGTGGTTTATGACCTTGGATGTGGTGATGGCCGGATCATTATCACCGCGGCTAAGAAGTACGGTGCCACCGGCATCGGAGTAGACCTCAACCCCGAGCGGATCAAAGAAGCCAACGAGAACGCGATCGAGGCAGGGGTAGAAGACAAGGTTACCTTCCACGAGGGCGATCTTTTCGAGTTCGATTTCAGCAAGGCCAATGTATTGACACTCTACCTCTTGCCTGACGTGAACCTGAAACTCAAACCCAAAATTTTAGCCGAGATGAAACCGGGAAGCCGCGTGGTGTCCCACGCCTTCGACATGGGCAACTGGGAGCCCGATAAACGGATCAACGTCGACGGGAAAACCGTTTACCTCTGGATCATACCCGAACGGGAGGAGTAAAACCTACCCTCGCTTTTGCTTGTGATGTTAACGCGTACCGCACGTTAAGCAAACGAGCACCGGGTAGCATTGACGAGTAATAACCGTGTCGGTAATCAACGCGAAGGTACCCGTAAGGGGTCAAATTTTAATCCCGCTTTGCCGGTATTGAATTATGATGTACTTTTGTAGTTGAAAACAACATCCGATGCAAATAACAGATTTCACGGTTCGTTCCAACGCGGCGTTGAACGATCAAAACCACCTTATAAAAGTCACGCCCTCCAATAACGAGGTTATACCCGAGTTATCTCCCGGCCAATTCGTGCAGATCTTGGTCGAGAATTCGCCCAACGTGTTCCTGCGCCGACCCATCTCGATAAACTACGCGGATCGCGAGAAAAACGAGTTGTGGCTCTTGATCCAACGCGTGGGAGAAGGCACCCGCAAGATATGCGAGGCACGTCCCGGCGATACAATGAACTTGATTTACCCGTTGGGGAACTCGTTCACCCTCCCCAAAGAAGCGGGACGCTTCCTCCTTATTGGAGGAGGAGTGGGCACCGCACCCCTTCTGTTTCTTGGAAAGGAGCTCCATAAACGACAGCTCCATGCCGATTTCCTGTTGGGGGGACGTTCAGAAAAAGATATCTTGCAGCGTGACCTGTTTGAACAATACGGGACGCTCTACTGCACCACCGAAGATGGCTCCCTGGGGGAGAAAGGGTTCGTGACCCATCACTCCCTGTTGAACAAGGAAAAGCATGATTTTATCTTCACTTGTGGGCCCAAGCCCATGATGGTGGCGGTAGCCCGCCATGCCCGGGAGAGAGGCATCCCGTGCGAAGCATCCCTCGAGAACCTGATGGCGTGCGGCTTCGGGGCGTGCCTCTGTTGCATCGAAAGAACCACGCGGGGAAACATCTGCACGTGCACCGAAGGCCCCGTCTTTAACACGAATATGCTCACATGGCTAGATTAGAAGTACAGATAGGAGATCTCACGCTGAAGAACCCCGTAACCACTGCCTCCGGCACGTTCGGATACGGTACGGAGTACATTGATTTTATGGACTTGGGGAAACTGGGAGGCATCTTCGTGAAAGGCACCACCCTGGAGCCTCGACAAGGAAACGATTACCCTCGAATGGCCGAAACCCCGGCGGGCATGCTTAACTCGGTAGGCCTTCAAAACAAGGGGGTCGACTATTTCGTGGAGCACCTCTACCCGGTAATCAAGGAATACGACACCCACATGATGGTGAACGTGTCGGGGTCCACCGTGGAAGATTACGTGGCCTGCGCCGAGAAGCTGGCCGACTTGGATAAGATGCCCGCCATCGAGCTGAATATCTCTTGCCCCAACGTGAAGGAGGGAGGAATGGCGTTCGGCACCTCCTGCCGTTCCGCGGCGGAAGTCACGCGTGCGGTGCGCGATGTATTTCCAAAGACACTGATCGTGAAACTGTCCCCGAACGTGACCGATATCACCGAGATTGCCCGGGCGGTAGAGGGCGAAGGAGCCGATTCGCTTTCGCTGGTGAACACCTTTCTGGGTATGGCCATCGACGTGGAACAGCGACGCCCCATGCTATCCACCATCACAGGCGGGTTATCGGGCCCCTGTATCAAGCCCCTCGCCGTACGCATGGTGTGGCAAGTATTTCAAGCCGTGAAGGTACCTATCATCGGGATGGGAGGAATTTGCAACTGGCAGGATGCCATCGAGTTTATTCTCGCGGGATCCGCGGCAATTCAAGTGGGCACCTATAACTTTATCGACCCGGCGGCACCGGTGAAAATTTTGGAGGGCATCAATGACTACCTGGATCGGCATGGCTTCGATTCGGTGAATGACCTCGTGGGACAGATGCAAATCTAATCCTCCAGCCCCCCAGACGGAGCGGAAACAGTTCCCCGACAAAAGCACCCATAATAAATTTGATTATTAATCAGAAAATTATCGATCATTAATATTTTATTACAGGCTATCACCTATCATATTGCGCTTTAACCTCGCTTTTTGTTTGACAAAATGAAAAAATGATATTACCTTTGTAGCTTTAATAAAGTATTATATAACGTATATTCCATGTCGAAATTAGAGATTCCGGTCGGTTACGTGCCGCTGCTTAATTTAAAACAGACCGAATTAGGAATTAAAAGCATCAAGGACTTTTTCCAGGTCAACCTCTCATCAGAACTACGTTTGCGCCGTGTCACGGCCCCCTTGTTCGTGGAGAGTGGCACCGGCATTAACGACGACCTGAACGGGGTGGAGCGGCCGGTACGTTTTCCCATCAAGGACATGGGCGACAAGCACGCCGAAATCGTGCATTCGCTGGCAAAATGGAAACGGCTCACCTTGGCTGATTACGAGATCGAAGAAGGGTTCGGTATCTATACCGATATGAACGCGATACGGGCCGACGAGGAGCTGGATAACCTGCATTCTCTTTACGTGGACCAGTGGGATTGGGAGCTGGCAATTAGCGATAGCGACCGGAACATCGATTTCTTGAAACAGGTAGTCCGCCGCATCTACGCGGCCATGCTTCGTACCGAGTACCTGGTATACGAGCTGTTCCCCTCCATCAAGCCGCAGCTCCCGGCAGAGATCACCTTTATTCATTCCGAAGAGTTACTGCAGAAGTACCCCGGGATGGACGCGAAGCAGCGGGAAGACGCGATCACTAAAGCGTACGGTGCCGTCTTCGTGATGGGCATCGGTGCTCCGTTATCGAATGGGGAACCACACGATGGACGCGCACCCGATTACGACGACTGGAGTACCCCCAATAGCAACGGCTACCTCGGGCTGAATGGCGACCTCCTGATATGGAACCCGGTACTAAAAAAAGCGGTCGAGATCAGCTCCATGGGCATCCGGGTAGACGCTACAGCCTTGGAGCGGCAACTAAAGGCAAGAAACAAGGAGGACCGGCTCTCGCTCTACTTCCACCAACGCCTCATGAATAACGAGCTCCCGCCGGCGGTGGGAGGCGGCATCGGGCAGTCGCGCCTCTGCATGCACTACCTGCGCAAAGCACACATCGGGGAGATTCAAGCCAGCCTTTGGCCGTGCGAGATGAAGGAAGAAGCTAAACGGAAGGGCGTTTTATTGATCTGATTCTGATTCCTGGCAAAATTCTCGTGAAGATTCCTTACTTTAGCGGTTTATAATCTCAATATACGTGGTATGAACGTGAAAATAGAGGAGAGCTGGAAAGCTCACCTGCAACAGGAATTTCAAAAACCTTACTTCGGTGTGTTGACCGACTTCGTTCGAAACGAATACTCGAAGCGGACTATTTATCCCCCCCCGAAATTGATCTTCAACGCGTTTGATTGTTGCCCCTTCAACGAGGTGAAGGTGGTGATCGTGGGACAAGATCCGTATCACCAGCCGGGACAAGCCCACGGGCTATGCTTCTCCGTGAACGACGGGGTACCGCTCCCTCCCTCGCTCGTGAATATCTACAAAGAAATAGAGACCGATTTAGGAACTCCGTCTCCCTCCTCGGGGAACTTGGAGCGATGGGCCAAGCAAGGCGTGCTGTTACTTAACGCCACCTTAACCGTGCAGGCAAACCGCGCGGGCTCGCACCAGGGAAAAGGATGGGAAGAATTCACCGACGCGGTCATCCATCAGCTGGCGACTCAACGCGAGCACTTGGTGTTTATCCTTTGGGGGGCTTACGCCCAGCGAAAAGGAGATTCCGTTGACGCGAATAGACATCTTATCCTTAAGTCACCTCACCCTTCGCCGCTTTCTGCTCACCGTGGATTCTTTGGAAACAAGCACTTTAGCAAAGCCAACAGTTATTTGGCCGCCCATGGCAAAGCCCCGATTGATTGGTAACAATTCCTACCTTTTTGCACGTAAAAACCCGACACGCGATACCGGGTGCCGGGCTTATATTGGATGAAATTATACTTTTATCCCACGCTTCCCTCGAGGCTAATCTCGAGTAGTTTCTGGGCTTCCACCGCGAACTCCATCGGCAGTTTGTTTACCACCTCTTTCACGTAGCCGTTCACGATAAGCCCGATGGCCTCCTCTTCTCCCAGGCCGCGCTGGTTGCAATAGAAGATCTGGTCTTCGCTGATCTTCGAAGTAGTCGCCTCGTGCTCCAGTACCGCCGTCGGGTTATATATCTCGGTGTACGGGAACGTGTGAGCCCCGCAATAGTCGGTCAGCAGCAAGCTGTCGCACTGCGAGTGGTTACGCGCATTTTCCGCTTTCTTGGTCACTTTCACCAATCCCCGGTAGCTGTTTTGGCTGCTCCCCGCGGAGATTCCTTTCGAGACGATACGGCTGCGGGTATTTTTCCCGAGGTGTATCATCTTGGTGCCCGTGTCGGCCTGTTGAAAGTTATTGGTCACGGCAACCGAGTAGAATTCGCCCACCGAGTAATCGCCAGCCAAGATACAGGAAGGGTACTTCCACGTGATGGCCGAGCCTGTCTCCACCTGCGTCCACGAGATCTTGGAGTGGTTTCCTTTACAGATCCCCCGCTTGGTCACGAAGTTATACACACCGCCTCTTCCTTGCTTATCGCCCGGGTACCAGTTTTGCACGGTGGAGTATTTCACTTCGGCACCTTCGAGGGCAACGATCTCCACGATGGCCGCGTGCAGTTGGTTTTCGTCACGCATCGGCGCGGTACATCCTTCCAGGTAACTCACGTAGGAGTTATCGTCGGCCACGATCAGGGTACGTTCAAACTGCCCCGTGTTGGCCGTGTTGATCCGGAAGTAGGTAGAAAGCTCCATCGGGCAACGCACTCCCTTGGGAATATAGACGAACGAGCCGTCGCTGAACACGGCCGAGTTGAGGGCCGCGAAATAATTGTCCTTGTAGGGCACCACGGAGGCCATGTATTTTCTTACCAGATCGGGATGGTTCTTCACCGCGTCGCTAAACGAGCAGAAGATGATTCCCTTCTCGGCCAGCACTTCCTTAAACGTGGTCTTGATGGAGACGCTGTCCATCACCGCGTCGACCGCTACCCCCGTGAGCATCTTCTGCTCATCGAGCGGGATACCTAACCGATCAAACGTCTTCAGTAACTCCGGGTCTACCTCGTCGAGGCTTCCGGGCTTCTTTTTCTTCGTGGGATCGGCGTAATAAATAATGTCTTGGTAATCGATTTCTGGGAACTTGAGGTGTGCCCAGTCGGGAGTTTCCATCGTCAACCAGTGACGATATGCCTTCAAACGAAATTCCAACAACCATTCGGGTTCTTCCTTCTTGGAAGAAATCAACCGGATAACATCCTCGTTTAATCCTTTCTCGATCACTTCTGTCTCCACGTCAGTGGCAAAACCATACTTGTATTCCTGCGTGGTTAACTCGGTCAATATCTGATCTTGATCTATTTCTTGCATAATTGTACTTGTTTCGTGGTCGTTTGACCTGTTGAATTCCGGCCATAACACCGGCGGAATAGTAACAACCATCGAGTGGCTTTTGTTTTTACAAAGATACACCTTTTTCTTCAATCGGCATGAATGACCTATGACACTGAACAATCACGGGGGCGTAAATGTTAAATCGGGGAACTCAATTAATAAAAACAAGAAATATGAAAAAAATGATTTTTTTCCTGTCGGCACTTTTTGTCGCAACAGGTTTAATGGCGCAATCACATTATAAAGTAGATCCCGCCCACACCTCTGTCAACTTCAAGGTTAAGCACATGGGTATCACGTTCGTGAGCGGCAAGTTCGAGAAATTTGATGGAGGCATCATCGGCAACCTCGATAACTTCGAGTCAGCAAGGGTCTTCTTCAATGTAGAGACCGCGAGCGTCAATACCAGCGTGTCCATGAGAGACGATCACCTCCGGAGTGCCGACTTTTTTGAAGTCGAAAAGTTCCCCACGATGACTTTCGAAAGCAGCAGCATCGAGAAGGTAGATAACGAAAAGTACAAGCTGAACGGCAAGCTACAAATCAAGGACGTGACGAAGGATGTTACTTTTGATGTCACCTACGGCGGGGTAGTGAAAGGCGACGATGGTACGGAAACCCTGGGTTTCATTGCCAAGAACACGATCAACCGCTTAGACTATAACGTGGCGTATGATCCCGACGGGGCAGGAGTTGGCAAAGACGTTGCCATCACGTTGTTCCTCGAGTTCAAGAGCGCGCAGTAACAAACGCGCAGAAGCAGGTACATGATTTCAAGAAATTGAGCACGTTCGCGACAAGCAAACGTGCTTTTTTAGTTTATGGGCGGGAACCCGTGTTTATCTCTCTTTGGTTTACTAATTCAGCGCCTCGGCTCCCTTTAGATAGCGATGCACGATTCCGCCGGGAATAAGGATATCGTCCATTTCGGCGTAGGGCACCATCACGTTGATCACCCCCATGGAGTACGGCGCGATCTCGTACTGGTTGTAGGAGTAATGGATGCCCTCCTCGTTCAGCCAGAAATTGTTGTTCGGCATGATGTCTTCAATGGCGAAGAATCCCCGCATCAAGAGAGAATCAGGAGCCTCCGCCTCGTACGTCGTCATTAACTGCTGCACGATCTTTTCCGTTAACGGACGGAAATAGCCCGGCACGAACAGGTCCTCTTCCGAGAGCGTTACCAGGTTGTTCAGGTCGATATTGGTGTACGTGATCCGGTACGAGCCGTGCGCTCCCCCTTCGTAGTCGCTATACTCCACGGCATAGCTCACCAGCGAGTCGCTTTGGAACAGGATCTTGTTCTCGTGCTTCATCCAGTACCAGTACCACGATGGCGTCTTGCCCTCCAACCGGGATTTATCTTCGTAGAACATGTTCGAGATCCCCCGGTATCGGTCGGTATAGGCGTCCAAGTGGTAATCCATCGCTTCCTGGGGCGTCATCGAGTCGTACCCCACGTTCTCGAAAAAGGTACCCTGAAAAATCTGCTGCAACCGGGCCAGGCTCTCGGCATCCTTGAACTTGGCCGGGTAGGTATAAGAAACCGTCACGTCGGCATACGGCAGCGTGGTGTCGTTTTCCAACAAAAGCGGCACATGTTGCCGCACGACGATGCTATCGAACATGATCGCGGTAGTTTCTCGCGCGCCGAACCCTTTACAGGAAGGGAGCAATCCCCATCCTATTACCAGGAGGGCGATGATAAAAGGCATGTATTTAGCTGCTCGTTTCATAGGGTATGGGATTACTGTATGATTTGTTGTATGGCCCCCAGCTCGGGATAAAAATAAACCCGTACGGGTTGTTTCTGGTTCTCGAACATCCGCTTCACCAGAACGTCTTGTGAACCGTACTGCACCACGTCTACCTCCATCTCTTTTCGTACGTCGTTCCGGAATTCAATCATCAATCGGGCTTTCCCCGGCACGTTATAGACGATTCCTTCGCTGAGCTTTTCTTCCAGCCGCTTCATATCCCGTTCGGAAAGCTGCATCTCCACCTTTGGCGTCTTGCTTTGGAGTGTCAGGAGAATGGGTTCCCCCGCGAGGTTGTCGGCATCTACCGGCCCCAGCTTTTCCGAGAAACGGGCAATTACCCGCTGTTGGATATCGGCATCACCGGGGATAACCGTGTAGGTAGTTGTCAAGTACTCCGTCTCCACGCTCCCCGCGAACAGTTCCGTGAGGGCCTTCTCTTGCGCGTCAATCTCGTCCATCACCACCTTGTAGGCATTCCCGTCGGGTGGCATGCTTTCGGCTTCGCCCGACAGGATATCGCTTCGGCTCCGGCGCAGGTCGAATACCTGCCGTGCCACCAGCTCGGCTTGCTTCGCGGTAGAACCGGCCATCAATGTCTCTTGCGACAGGTAGCGTCGCGGGTTCACCGAAGGGCGGGTTCCCTCGGGCAGCGATTTAACCGCCGGGGTTTCACTCTCCGGCTCGGCATTGATCGTGGCAATCAGCCCATCTTCCCGGAGGTAGACAAACGGTTCCACCGTCCTTCCCCGGAACTCTACCATGTAGGAGTTCTCCAAATCGGGTATCCCTTTATTGGAAACGGTGATATCTTCCAGCGTGTAAACCACCTTATCTTCCGTGATAGGGTTGTTTATCCCTAGGTAGCGTTGCGCGTAGGGGTAGAACTCGCCCCGGTGGTAGGTGGTCTTCTTCACCAGCAGGTCAATCTCGAACGATGTTTTCGGTAAGGAGTAGATGACACCGTAGTTATTGGCTTTGATGGCATTCACCCGGGTCGTTTTCTGCGCGGTCGCACAGGAGACGATGGTGAGCATCAGCAAAACGATTAAATAGGTCACTCGCGTCATGATTCGGTTATTTTTTGTTAGTGAGCTGCCTGGAACTGCTCCAGGAAGCGCGTATCGTTCTCCGAGAACATCCTGAGATCCTTCACCCGGTACTTCAGGTTGGTGATTCGTTCAATTCCCATCCCGAGGGCATAGCCGGTATATTCGTTGCTGTCGATCCCGCAATTTTCCAGAACATTAGGATCCACCATACCACATCCCAAGATCTCGACCCACCCGGTATGTTTACAGAAGGGGCACCCCTTGCCTCCACAGATGTTACAAGAGATATCCATCTCGGCACTTGGCTCGGTGAACGGGAAGTAGGAGGGGCGCAGCCGGATCTTGGTCTCCTCGCCAAACATCTCCTTCGCGAAGAAGAGAAGCGCCTGCTTCAGGTCGGCAAACGACACGTTCTTATCGATATAGAGCGCCTCCACCTGGTGGAAGAAGCAGTGCGCACGGTACGAGATCGCCTCGTTGCGGTACACGCGGCCAGGGCATATGATGCGGATGGGAGGCGATGTTTTCTCCATTACCCGGGTCTGCACCGAGGAGGTATGGGTACGCAGCACGATCTGCGGGTCGTTCTGGATAAAGAAAGTGTCCTGCATATCGCGTGCGGGGTGATCGTCGGCGAAGTTGAGCGACGAGAAGACATGCCAATCGTCCTCCACCTCCGGCCCCTCGGCAATCGAGAAGCCCAGCCGCTTGAAGATATCGTTGATCTCCTCTTTCACGATGGAGATGGGGTGGCGCGTACCCAAGGGCACGGGATAAGCCGTACGGGACAGGTCGATCCCGCTGTCGGGTCCGCCGCTCCCTTCAAACCCTACCTTCAGGGCTTTAATTTTTTCGGCAGCCTTTGTTTTTAACTCGTTCACCCGCATACCCACCTCCCGTTTTTGATCGGCAGGCACGTTCCTGAAGTCGTCCATCAGCGCGTTGATCGCTCCTTTTTTACCCAAGAATTTTATTCGTGCAGCTTCCAACGCTTCGGGGTCGCAAACGGCCAATTGCTCTATCTCTTGTAGGAGAGCATCTATCTTTTCAATCATATAGCACATCCTAAATATGTTCGTGGTACAAAAATACAATTTTTTAGCGAACTATGCGCGTTCAGCAGCTATTTCAAAAGATTTACCGGCGGATGAGGAAAGGATACCCGTTAATTTTGTACTTTTGCTGGCGAGACACGCTTGGCGCCATCGTTTGGGATACCCGGCAAGCCGCTATTTGTTTTTTCTTGAATAATGATCAAACCAGTACGCGTATACATCGAGAGCGAGAGGCTCCTCCGGCCCGGTTCACGGGTTTTGGTAGGGTTAAGCGGCGGCATGGATTCCATGGCACTCATCGACGTGCTGGCACGCTTGGGGTATCATTGCATCGCGGCCCATTGCAACTTTCACCTCCGCGGGGCAGAGTCCGACCGGGACGCCCGCTTCGTGAGGGAATGGTGCGAGAACGCCGGGATACCGTTGGTTTCTGTCGATTTCAATACCCGCCGCCACGCCGCGGACAACAAGCTATCGATCGAGATGGCCGCCCGCGAGTTACGTTACGATTGGTTCGAGGCAGTCCGTCGGAAGCAGGAGGCGGAAGCAGTTGCCGTGGCCCATCATCGGGACGACTCCGTGGAGACGGTGCTGCTGAACCTGATCAGGGGTACCGGTATCAAGGGGATGAGTGGCATTGCTGCTCGTAACCGTCACGTGGTACGCCCGCTGTTACCCGTGAGCCGGTCGGAAATCGAGGAGTACGTGGCGAAGCGAAATATCCCGCACGTGGTCGACAGCACCAATCAAGAGGATATCTATGTGCGAAATGCCATCCGCCTGAACATCATCCCGGCCCTGGAGGCGATCAACCCCAAGGTGAAAGAGGCGATTCATCGCACCTCCCTCCACTTGGCCGAAGCCGAGAAGGTATACGACCGATCCATCCGGGAGAGCATCGACACGTTATTTCGAGGCAACCGGATCGATATTCGCCGGCTGCGCGAGACCGCCTCGCCGCGTGCCGTCCTGTTCGAGATCCTCTCCCCCCTGGGGTTTGATCCTTCCACCATCCGCGCTATTCACCGGAGCATGGAGGGCGAGCCCGGGAGACAATTTCACGCGGGGCCCTACCGGTTGATCAAGGACCGGGAGTTCTTTATCCTGGATCAGCCGGGAGAAAGGTCAACGGAGCCTGCCGAATACCTCGTGGAGGAAGGGATCAATGAGATCCGGTTGCCTCTGCACCTCACTCTCCGCGTGGAGAATATGCCGGTGGAGATCCGGAAAGAGCGCCGTTGTCTCTACATGGATGCCGACAAGGTAGCGTTCCCCCTTTTGCTGCGCAAGTGGCGGCAGGGAGATTGGTTTATCCCCTTCGGCATGAAAGGGCGGAAAAAGCTGAGCGACTTCTTCACCGATATAAAGCTCAGTATCAAAGAAAAAGAGGAAGCATGGGTGCTCCTGTCCGGCGATGATATCGCGTGGGTGGTAGGGGAACGGGCCGACGACCGGTTCCGGGTTACCGGCGAAACCAAGCGGGTACTCATGATTGAACAGGTATCAAATCGGTAACTTTCCTGTTTTTTCGCTCGTTTGGTGCAACTTTTTCGCGCCAATTACGTCTTATATATAGAACAAGTGCCCGCCATGCAATTGCAGGGGCTAAAAAAATAAATTAATTCAAGTTTCGCTTGTGGCGCATTTACAGCTAAATATCTCTACTTCCACTATTTAGTGACCCGTTGCCGATTTATAGGCTATCTGATAAATAACTC
>ERZ1032852.265-NODE-265-length-13770-cov-8.075392_pt1 | contig 13770 bp, 14 predicted proteins | sample MGYA00516689_ERZ1032852 | MGnify/ENA primary metagenome ERZ1032852 (study PRJEB33719, sample SAMN04262499) | wastewater metagenome | biome: rural village; feature: composting latrine chamber; material: composting feces with ash | place: El Salvador | collected...
CCTGGTGCGCCAAGTGTTGGCCGACTGGCGTAAACCCGATAGAAGCATCTGGGAGCAAATTTCCTCCAATTTCAGTGAGATTTTTCCACGCTCAACATAGCCAAAACACGTTTGCCGTGAGCCTCAGAAATCGAGGGGGGATAACGAAAGAGATTCTTTCATTATACTAAAAGATATCGTATTCCGCGTTGAAAGATATTGTTCTCGAAAGCGATCGGTATGGTACCCGCTCAGGATTACATGACTACCTCATTCATGAAATGAGGGATTGTCCGGTAATTTTTAGTAACTTTACGGCTTTAGTATTTTGCCGACATGATGAAGCCAAACAATCATCAGAGAGCACCTTACCCGTGATCAACTATGTTACAGGAACTTTTTTGCGAAATCGCCGGGCACCAATTCTCGGTGGAGACCCCGGACAAGGAGTTGACAGCAACGCTCCTCCCCTCTTTCCGACCCTTCTGGATTGAAAAGGACGCGGCTCTCGGGGAATACGTTGGAAGCGGGGAGATCGACGAAATTAGAGAAACCGACGAAACTAGGGGGACCTACAAAACCGGGGAGGCCGGCAATAACAGCACTCCTTCAACAAGTATCAGCAACGAACTGCTTTTCCGGTTTTCAGGGAACAAGGATATTTCCGTCCCTGAAACAGAACCGGTGGAAACGATGGATTTTGAAGGAACCAAGTTTCATGTTTACCGCACGGAAGAAGGTACCACGATCTCGATGAGAATCGAAGACAAGATTCATTACATGTTTGCTTCAAAGGACCGCGAGGTTTTCAACAGCGACATGACACTCGCGAAACGGGAGGAGAGCCAGTTCCTGCTATATCTCTTACGGGCTGCTTACGGCATGGCGGCCATTCATCACCAAACAATCAAGATACACGCGTCGGTAACCGAGAAGGAGGGCAAGGCGCTCATCTTCCTGGGCAAGAGCGGCACGGGTAAAAGCACGCATAGCCGCCTATGGAACCGCTCTTGAGGAATCCGGGGGATATTGACCTGTTACTCTACCGGGAAGGGGATTACAAAAGATCCATCGAGTGGATCGCGGGCAAAGGAATAAAGATGGAGATTGGCGACCATATCCATTACAAGTTCGACATGGACGGCATCAGCATCGAAAATCATTGCCGCGTCACTTACTTCGATCACGGGAAATACGACCGCCTGTTCGCGGCATGGGAAGAAGAGGTGTCGAAAAAAGAGGATTTCACTTCGGTAGAGATAGACGGCATCACCGTACGACAGCTTCCAACGGAGATGAACGCTTTTTTTATCTTCCAGCATATGTTTCGCCACTTCGTGCACCTCGGGGTGGGTTTTCGCCAGTATTGCGACTGGTTACTCTTTCTATCAAAATACCGGGACAAGATCAATCCCGTTTCCTTTACACGTTTAGCGGAGTCGTACGCGCTACTCTACCCCATGCAGGTATTTGCCCGTGCTGCCGTGAAATACCTGGATATGCCCGAGTCAATCTTCCCTTTTTCCATGATAACCGATGATAAATACGCCGATAGGGTAATGGAAGATATTTTCGATAGCGGCAACTTTGGCTTTCATAAAACAGGGAAGCAACGACCTGAAGAGAAGATGCGAGGAATGTGGTTCTCCTACACGTCCACCATACGAAGATCGATACGATTTGGCCCGTTATCGCCCGAGCACAGTAGAATATTACCGGTAACGAAACTGGTTAGAAGGATGAAAATCGGTTTCAAATGAAGGCTGCCCTCGATTTTCTGCGTTTCGCCTCCAAAGGAGTCCGCTCGAGGATCGCGATGATCCTGTTGATCGGCTTGGCCGAGGTGGCTTTCTCGCTCGCCTTTGTCTGGTTCTCCAAAGCGATTATTGATATCGCGACGGGCGACCGGGAGGGGCACTTGGCCCATTACGCTATCCTACTGGTCGTCCTTATCATCCTGCAGATTCTCTTCCGGTTATGGGATATCCGGTTGCGAAGGATGACGGAAGTACGCTTGGGAAACTCGATACGCCACAGCATCTTTTCTCGCCTGCTCTACTCTCGCTGGCAAGAACTATCGTCGATGCACAGCGGCGATATGCTCACCCGCGTCATTAAAGATACGGATGATGTCATTAACGTGTTGGTGACCGCGCTCCCGCTGGCCATCGTGGCAGCCACGCAGTTCGCGGGGGCCCTCGTCATCCTCTATATCTTGGATCCCGCGCTGGCTATCATCTTGGGTGTAGCCATGCCGGTGCTTGCCTTGTTCAGCAAACTCTATTACAACCGCATGCGAAAATACACGCTCGAGGTGAAGGAGAGCGAGAGCATGATTACCTCGTTGATGGAAGAGAGCCTGCTGAACCAGGTGGTGATTCGCACGTTCGAGCAGCAGGAAAACGAGCTGAACAGGTTAAACAGGTTGCAATCGAAGTTACACGGGAGCGTGCACAAGCGGACCAACGTCTCTATCTTTGCCAACATGGCCATGGGGGTAACGTTTAACGGCGGGTACATCACCGCTTTCTTGTGGAGCGCTTACGGGCTCGCGAACCACACCGTCACGTTTGGCGCCGTGACCGCTTACCTGCAGCTGGTGAACAGGATCCAGCGCCCGCTGTTTGATTTAATCAGGCTGCTACCCTCTATCGTGTCGGCCAAGGCCGCGATCGAGCGGTTGATCAGCCTTACCGGGTTCAAGCTGGAGAATACCGACGAGCGAATTCTCCTCGAGGGCGAGGTAACGCTCGAGATAAAGAACGTGACGTTCGCCTACTCCCCGGGATCGAAGCCGGTGCTCTCCGATTTCTCGATGGAGGTAAAGCCGGGTACAATGGTCGCGGTGACGGGAGAAACGGGAGTGGGTAAAACCACGCTGTTGCGGCTCCTGTTGGCACTGGTCCGCCCCGATTCAGGAAGCATTACCATCGAAGACCGGTCCGGAGCGGTAGAAGTTTCGGAGCGTACCCGGGCTAACTTCGTGTACGTGCCCCAGGGGGGCTCGCTCTTTAGCGGTACCATACGCGAGAACTTGTTATTGGGCGATGACGAGGCGAGTGACGAGGAGTTAAAACGAGTATTACAGGTTGCTTCCGCGGGTTTCGTGTTTGACCTTCCGGACGGGCTGGATACCTTGTTGGGCGAAAACGGCGCGGGGTTATCGGAAGGCCAAGCACAACGGGTGGCCATTGCCCGCTCGTTGCTTCGCCCGGGAAAGATCCTGCTTTTGGACGAAGCCACCTCGGCACTCGATCCGGAAACAAGCCGTCGTTTCCTGGAGAACCTGAAAAAAGAGATCGGCGATCGTACCGTCCTGTTCATAACCCATCAAAACGAAGTGGCGGCATTCTGTGATTCCCGGTACCGGTTAACCTCGCCAGACACTCTTTGATCGCCCGCCGGACATCATCATCCGGCCCCCATACCATACCCGTACCCGTATTTTCGTTGATACTCGAGAGTATCATTCACCACCAGTAACATGTTGTCAAGCTTACCGGCCTGCATGAGCTCGTTAGCGAACCGGAGGTTCGATTTACTGGAATAGTTAACACGGCACACGTACACGGCGGCATCCGAGATACGATTCATGATAAGCGTATCGGTCACCGGGGCCACGGGAGCCGTATCCACGAAAATATAATCATAGTCGCCGCGCAGCTCTTCAAACGCTTTATCCAAAGTAGGTCGAGTAAGTAATTCCGCGGGGTTGGGAGGGATGGGGCCGGCAGGCAACACGTCGAGATTAGGATGTATGCCCGAGGGGACAATCAGTTGATGAATATCTTTCTCGAAGCCGGAAAGGTAGAGTGTCATTCCTTCTTTCACCGAGAGCCCCATGTACTCGTTTAGCCGGGGGCTGCGCAAGTCCATCCCCACGAGTAACACCTTCTTGTCGAGTAGCACGGTGCTTATCGCGCAATTAATAGCAACAAACGTTTTTCCCTCTCCCGGCACCGTGGAAGTAAAAAGAACCACCTTTTTGTCGTTACCCAGCGTGAAGATCAGGTTGGTGCGAAGCATTCGAAACGCTTCATCCATCTCCCCTGCCGCGTCTTTTTTTACCGCCACCCGCTCTTTCGTTTTCGCCCGGGGGATCTCCGCTAAAACCGGCACCCTGCATATCAAATCTATATCCGACCGGCCATGTATCTTGTACTGTAGCACGTCAATCAAGTACATGATAGCGGCAGGCACCAGAAGGCCCAGCAGAAGCGCGGCCAACAAGATGATGTAAGTCCGGGGTGACACCTTGCCCCCTACCATTGCCTCGTCCAGCACCCGGGCGCTGTTCGCGGTTGCCTCCATGGCCAACGCGTTCTCTTCCCTCTTTTGCAGGAGGGTGATAAAAAGCCTCGACTTGATATGCTGTTCGCGCGCGAGCTCCATGAACTCCCGCTCTTGGGTGGGGATACTGCTGATACGTCCTCCATACATGCTCACCTGGTTGCGTGCATCGCGCCGTTGTATAGTCAATCCTTGCAAGACGCTGTTGATTGAAGCGTGAATATTACTTCGCAAGCCTTCTACCTGCTCGTTTAGTCTAACCAAGGCCGGGTTATCGGCCGTCATGCTTCGCGTAAGCCGCTCGCGCTCGAGTAATAACCGGTTGTATTCGCTTGCCGTGGCAACCAGCATCGGGTCTGTCACCCCGATATTTCCCGGGATAGTTTTATCTCTATTCGCGGGGTTGTTAAGGTAGTCGCGCAGGGAGTTCACTATATTAATCTGGGTCTCCACTTCCACCAGCTGCTGCTCGTACCGGTCACCCACTTGCATGTCGCGGCGCATGTCGGTCTCGATATCTGTCAGGCCCCGGCTTTGCTTGAATTGCTCCACCCCTTGCTCCACCTCGGTCAGCTCCTCGTTAATAATGTGGATGCGCTCGTTAATGAAATCTGGGTATTCAACATTTCACTCGAGTAGAGACTCGCTTCTCCCTGATCCTCGACGCCGTGGGCAAAAGCTCTTTCAAGGAATGCAAGCCCTTGTTAATTGATAAAGGCATTTACGTTTCCACTGAACTGGGTAAAAACGGGGAGAACATTTGGCACGCGCTCACCACCCCACTTCTCGGGGGCAAGAAAGTGCTATTTTCTATCCCCACGATCAGCAAAGCGGACGTCATTTTCCTGAAAACCTTGGTCGAGAACCGGGAGTTCAAACCCGTCATCGACCGTGAATACCGTTTAGAGGAGATCGTGGAAGCCTACCGGTACGTGGAAACGGGACAAAAAACGGGCAACGTCATTTTAAAGATCTAACCCACTTCACGAGAGATTTTTATCCTCAGATTCAACGCGTGCATAATACGGTAAAAAAAGCCCACGCTCGGGTTGACAACACCGTTTTCTATTTTCGAGATATAGGATTTGTCCACGCTAAGCATTTTAGCCAGTTCCGCCTGCGTGATCTTTTCACTTTTCCGCGCATCCAGAATTACCTGTCCGGTATAAAAGGCATAAGCCTTTTCATCAAACCCGGCGCGCTCCGTTGTCCCCTGTTTGCCGTATTTTGCTTCGAGAACAGCACTATAATCTCTTATTTCATTGTCGTTTTCTTTCATAATAGGCTGCTTTAATTTTTAATGCCTTTTCTATTTCTCCCTTCGGGGTTTTTCGTGTTTTCTTTTGAAAACCATTAAAAAGAACAACAATTCTATCTTGATCAAAAATAAAAAACACGCGAAAGATCTTACCACTATACATGACCCGCAATTCAAACAAATCATCTTGAATGTATTTTATAAATTTCACTGGCAACTTATCCTGGGTCTCCAGTAAACTCAATACATATTCAACTTTTTCGAGTTCTTTTCTTGTTAACGTTTGAATGAATCGTTCGAAATACCCCCGTATGTGAGAATTCTTCGTTGCATGCTCCAAATATACGAAAAAGTTGATATATATTGCAACATTAGAGGTGATTTATAAGAAAAACGAACACCATTTTGAATCATTATTAATGTTCGCGAAGAAGGAGAGACCGTGTTTCTTGTTACCGACCAGAGAAAGCAACAGAGAAATATTCAAGTAAGGGTAGGAATCCCCCGGTCGGGTTTGTCAAACAATACTCTTCCGGTAACATGCAAGAGGTATTGAGTGAATTTGGCGTAAGCTGGGAAGAGGCAAATGACCAGGTTCCCAATGAAATGAGTGTTATCGTTAAACCAAGGGAAGCGGTTAATTTTTCAAGGAACCTATTGGTACGACGTGTACACCGTCTTCGCGACGATAAGCATATTGTCCCACCCCCGTGAGAACCATTAAGAAAGATGGAGATTTCATTTTTGCAGTATCTATCTTGTCGGCCAACTGCCCGAGGGTCTTGGCACCACTTTCTATTAAACTATCCCCTCCCAGTTTTACCTCGATCAACCCGTAGCTTCCATCGCGTAAATGCAAAACCGCGTCACACTCTAAGCCATTTTTATCACGATAATGATATACATGCCCGTCAAGCGCGTCAGCATAAATTCGAAGATCCCGCGCGGCCATGGTCTCAAAGAACAGACCAAGGGTGTTCAGGTCTCCGATTAGATCTTCGGGACCTACTCCAAGAGCTGCAGTGGCTATTGACGGATCTACAAAATAACGGGTGTCAGAAGTACGTATGGCTGTTTTAGACCTGAGGTTAGGACTCCACGCCGGCATATCTTCAATTACAAATATTTTCTCGAGAGCTGAAATATAGGAGCTAATGGTGTCCGCGCTCATGCTTCCCGCCGAGTGATTCTCCAAGTCCTCGTGGATTGTCCTGATAGACACTTGTTGCCCTTGATGACGAGCATAAGAACGTAACAGCCTTCGGGTAAACTCTGGATTCCTACTCACGTTATCTACTCTAGAGATATCGCTGTTCACTACTGCATCCACGTAATTCATAGCTTGTCGCAAAGCGGCTTTGGGTTCTAAAACGAGAGAACCCGGCCACCCTCCTCGGCATATAAGGTAAGCTAATTCTCTTAACGAGATATCGCGTGCAACGGAAGCTCCCGCCTCTCCTTGAAATAAAGCATCCAGGCTTACACTGCCGGTTGATTCTCCGGACTCCCACAGGCTCATGGGTCTCATTGTTACCCAGGCAAACCTACCAACACCTGAGTGAGTTATCTCCGACATATCCGGTGGAACACTTGACCCGGTAAAAATAAGCTGTCCCGGTAAGCGTCTACGACTCACTTCAAATCGTGCTGCATCCCATAATTTAGGCGCCAACTGCCACTCATCGATTAAACGCGGCGTATCTCCTTTGAAAATAATTTCAGGATCTGTCTCTGCCAATAGTAAATTAGCATCACGTGTCTTTGGAGCATCCATGTATAACACGCTTTTGGCCTGTTGCTCTGCCGTGGTGGTCTTCCCACACCACTTTGGGCCTTGAATTAATACCACTCCCGATGCTTGAAGTTGTTCTTCCAGCAGTTGGTCTGCAATTCTTGGCATGTAAGTAACCGACTCTTCCATGTTGTCTTCACACTTGTTGAATAGTACAGGTACAAATATAGTATATTTTTCTTGTTTATCAATATATTACAGGTGACTATTCGGCAAATTGGCTGAATTTTATTCGGAAAGATGGCTAAATTTTATTTGGCAAGTTGGCTGGAATTCATTTCCGTTATTGTACACCACCATTACAGGGGAATATAAGAAGGCCGGTGCGTGACAACCTTTCCGGTGATCCAACGCGAATATTAGGTTGACAAGCAATACTCACACGACTTCTGAAAATTCTTTTGCTAACTGGTGAAAACCATTAATTATTATTTCTCGTTGCGCGGGGCGTGGCTTGCGGTAACCGGTTGCATAATGTCCTAATTGCCGTTCATTTATGCCCGTCACGCGTGATAGGGCCGAACGCGTTAGAATACCATCGAAATGTTGTAACAATGCCGAAATCGCGAGTTTATAATCAAACTCGTAGTTCCCTTTCACGACCCAGTCCGGCAAATCGTCGCCGTCATCAATACAACCTAGGATATGAAAGTCAAATGCATTTTCAAATTCCTGTTTCACCTCCTCCAGCGTTTTTCTCGTGACGCATTATACAATTTGGGAATCCAATTCCAATATTGTATACGTGATATTATGATTGAAAGAACAGCAGCAAAAGAACTCGCTTTATTGGCATCCCAATACCGGGCAGTAGCGGTGGTTGGACCGCGGCAATCAGGGAAAATACGCTTGCTAAGAAAACGAGCGTGTTCGGGGATGGAAGAAACTTCGATATTAACTTCTCACGAGTACGTGGGAACGTGGTCCTTCGCTAGTCCATGGCCGTGACTTGGCCGTGTTTCGGTCGTACCTCGGTCGTACCTCGGTCGTACCTCGGTCGTACCTCGGTCGTACCTTCGCTGGTGCAATTCCATAGTATCTCCATACCATCCCCATATCATCTCCATATGTATATGGAGTTGCAGCGGCTCATTATAAGCCAAGTACTTGACATTCTCACGGGAATGTAGTAATATTGCATTATCTAAAAATTAATAACCATGGGAAGAATAGATCTTTCAAAATTAAGCGGCTTTTCTGGCAAGATCGGGCCAATAATTGCTTACGTGACAAGAGACGGCAAGCAGGTATTCAGGACCTACAGCAAGCCGCGCAACCCGAAAACGCCCAAGCAGCAGGCAAACCGCGCGAGGTTCGCGTTGGTTAACAAAGAGCTGTCTCCCCTGCTCATCGCCATCAAGCGGGGCTACCCCGGTATTCATAATGCCTACAGGACCTTGATTGGCAAAGCATGCCGGGAAGCGGTCGCGGGTGACTATCCCAACTTCTACATCGACTTCAGCAAGATTCAAATTGCCGCCGGCCCCCTGCAATTACCCTCGGACGCGAATGTCCGGATCGATCCCGTCACGCGCGAGGCCACCTTCACGTGGGATACCCGGCTATCCTTGCCACTCGAGAGGGGAAGCGATAACGACAAGGTATACATCGTCTGTTTCAATAACGGTAAACCCGCGGTAGCTCGAACGGTTCAGGGTGGCACTCGTGCCGCGGGCAAAGCAATCATTGAACTTCCCAAGGAATGGCAGCCGGCCAATATTCACTTCTGGCTCTACCTCGGTTCTCACGACTGGAAGTACAACTCCAATAGTATGTATCTTAAATTAGAATAAATTTATCTAGACGAACAATATACCACACTTGATAACAATACGCTGAAAGCAAATGTTACTATTTCGAGAGGAAAGAACGGCTGATACCAAACCAATATGGATTTTTACGAAAATCTTAGTTTCGGTCTTTTCGGTGTTACAGGTATTAACCGCAAACAGCTAAGCCATTATTTGACCGGTCACCGCCAACCCTCACCCAAAACCGTGAAAAAAATAGAAGAAACTTTACAAGCTTTCGGGAAAGAACTAAGTCAGGTGAATTTCGTTTGATTAATACCCGGGTATCCAGAACGCTTATTTATAGTTTCTCGATCTCTTCAGCGGAAAGGCCGGTAGTTTCCACGATGATGCCATCGGTACGTAGTTTTCCTTCCAGGGGAAAGTTCAGGAAGACGCATTCGTTGCACCCAGTCATCGGCATAACGTACAAACTTGTGTCCACGTCTTTCAAGCTCCCAGTCCAACTCATTTAGAAGCACGTTTCCAAGAAGCGGACTAAGGGGGCCACCCTGGGATACCCCTTCAAGTATCTCATCAAAGCGTTCTCCCTGTACAACACCTGCATTAAGATATTTGTGAATGAGTGATATAACTCTACCGTCCTTTATCGTGCGGGATAATATCTCGATTAGTTTGTTGTGCCCTACAGTGTCAAAGAATCTCTCCAAGTCAATATCAACTGCATGGATATATCCCCCGGTCATATATTCCTGACACTTTTGGAGTGCCCCGTGAGCTGACCGATTGGGTCTGAACCCATGGCTGTGGTCAGAGAACTGGGGCTCGTAAATACGGGTTAGTTGCTGAGTTATGCCTTGTTGGATGACCCTGTCTACTACCGTGGGGATACCCCACTGTCGCTGTTTCCCGTTTTCTTTGGGTATTAATACCCGTCATGTCGGATTGGGATGGTATCGCGCCTCCAGAATAGATTCTATTAGCATATCCTTGTGACTGACAAGATAATCTTTTAAAGACTCTACCTCCATCTTGTCAACACCTGACGCACCCTTATTGATCTTTACTCGTTTGTAAGCAGCATTCAGGTTTGCAGGTGAAAGAATAGCTTCAAGAAGTCCATTCTCTTGACGGTTTTCTGGGTCGGTGAGGTTGTTTTCAGTTATCCATAGGAAAGTCCGCCCTCCCACGTGGCCGTCAGATGCCGTCCTATTATTCCGCGGGTAGGTCTCTTGTTTGTTAGAGATTTTCTGCTGTCTTCCTTTCATATTACGGTAACATTCACTTACTACTCATCAATTAAGGTTCTGCCCTTCCCATGTTGTGAGGTGATATATGGTACTATGGCATCTGCTGACTTCTCACGGCAAGCTTTACACCGCTATGGTGCATCGAATAAGTCATCTTCACCAGGCGTCCGTGAGACCTCCCGTGGTAAGGTAAGTAACTTTCATCCCATTTCCCCGCCGCATTTACACTCCATGTCTGTATAGTCTTTGGACTTTGACTTGTTTAGCAGCCTTATCCCAAGGGATATGCCTACGTGCGATTCGTGTTCTTCGGGACGGGATTTTGCCGTCGGCTTCCTTCAGATTCTACCTCACGATAGACACCCTTGCTTGTAACTAATGGTTGGCGACTATCAACCCCCATAGTGGACGGTAGTGTTACATTTAGTGTGTCTCTAGTCTATTGCTTTATCAGTCTTATAACAAATTTATTTCTTTTTTTTAATTTCACCTAATCCATGACATGTATTTTTTAATTCCGATACTTGCACAAGGATTACATGCGCAGCATGCAACTTGCTTGTCCTTGTGCAAGTAAGAGGAATTAAGGACCTTTGTCATGGGTTGGCGGGAAATACCTTCACTCACCGGGGAACAACGTCTTGTCCCTGTCAATACCGGGTAATTCCCTGTTATAAGCATCCTTGTCCATCGCCACTTTACCGATGAGTACCAGTACCGACTCCTCATTGGGCATTGCCCCTCGCATCTTCAATACGCGCCGGAAGTCCTTGTTAAGCCGCTCTATCCAATTTGTGGTGTAGACCATTGACTGGATACGGGGGTGGAATTGCAGATAGGTGAAGTAATATTTGTAGGAAATATCCTCCCCCATCCTTTTGATGCTCCTGTAATCCTTTCCCCATTTTTGGCAAAGTGCCGTCCAGTTTTGCCAGGCTTCGCACTTGGTGTAGTCTTTCTGGCCCGTACGGAACACTTCGCGTAAATCCTCCGCCAGCTCCATTTTGTCACCATGGCGCACTTTGGAGAGCATGTTGCGCTTCAAATGGGTGACGCACCGCTGCAGCAGGGTCTTCGGATAAACGACCGACAGGGCCGAGTCCAGGCCTGTCAGCCCGTCGCTTACCAGCAGTCCTATATGACCTGCCCCACGACTTTGGACATCCCGGAAGATATCTTCCCAGCCCGCGGCACTCTCCGTGGGGCGGTTGTAAATACCCAGCACCTCACGCTTCTTGTCCTCTTTCACCCCCAGGACCACATAGAAAGCCTCAGTGGCTACTGAACGTTTACGGTGGATCTTGATATGGATGGCATCCACCAATACAATCGGGTAATAACCCTCCAACGGACGGTTCAGCCACTCCTGCACATCGGAGCGCAAGTAGTCAATCATGCGCGAAATGCTGGCTTTGCTGTAATGCTCACCGTAAATCTCACCGAAGATCTCGCCGACCTGCCCCTGGGTCAAACCCCTGCAATAAAGGCTGCCGGCCAAACGTTCGCACTCCAGTTCCTGGTCACGCAACAATGCAAGAATCTTTGGATGGAAGTTGCCGTAACGGTCACGTGGAATCCTGAATTCCAGAACACGGCCATGCCCGAAACTGCGACCCTGACGGTAACCATTCCCTTTGTTACCTTTTGACTGGTCTAAAAACTCGCGACGCTCTGCCAGCATCATACTCTCAAGCATGATTTCCATTAAATCGTGTAACCCGTTTTCGCGCTCTGAATGTTTGGCCATTACGGAAGAAAGCTGTTCCTTTGATAGTAACATAGTCTTTGAATTTTATTGTTTGTTATGGTTATTTGCAAAACTAATAAAGTTTTTAGACTATGTTCTTTTTTTACAGGTACAGACACACTTTTTGGAACAGTATCTAGTGGACTTCCACCACCAAGTTAAATACCATGCACGGCATACTAAAAAAAGGCTGTCTCAAGTTGTGTTATGAGACAGCCTCTTCAATGGATAATATTAGGTCGTAAAATTTACACGGAGGGAACGGTTATCACTGGATTATTAGTAGATTCACTGATTCCTTCGTTTGTATTTACTTCATCTTCGGGCAAAAGCCATAATAAAATTGGAGCTTCAGCGGGGAGGTTGTATCTGAGAGCCTCTGGAAAATTTGTGCCTCTTCTTTCTAATGGCTTTTTCAATCTCTTCATATCAAACAATGAAAAACCTTCACCCCATAACTCAACTCTTCTTTGCATCCATATCTCATCTTGAAGTCCTATCGCGTCTGTGGCTGAAGCAGAATACGCAGGGTCGCGATAAGTTTTAACAAAATCCTCCAAAACTTGCTTTCCAGAACCAAAGTCTCCTCCCATAGCTAATGCTTCAGCCCGGATAAGAATCATTTCTTCTACTCGCATCAAAGGAAAGTCAGAAGCATTGGTTGGGTTGTTATAAATATTTTGGTAAGGACCAAACTTCACGTTTAAATAATCATCATTCCAGCCAAACCAATCTACAACTCCATACTCAACCCCGTTGTAAACAGTGGTCCAAGTCATATCAACGTTGGGAGCAATAAAATCAACTATAATTTGTTCACCTTCTTCATCCTCACCGTAAACTGCTTTTGCCCACCATCCTTTTCTAACATCTGTCTCGGAAATAGCCTCCCATACGTTATTGTTCATATATCTGCCTGCATATCCGGGGGCATACCCATTACCGGTCAATGAACACATATGCGAAGGAAAGTTTATAATACCTGTTTGGACTATATCATTTGTTTCTGACACATCAATACCCCAAATCCATGAAGAAGCAGCAATATCATTAAAGGAAGGCTTCGAAACCGCTTCTAGTGAGTAAGGAGTGAAACCGTTCATCGCGTTTGAAGCATCAGAAGCAGCTTCTGACCAACTTTCCATATTCAAATGTGCACGTGCTCGCAGCCCATATGCAACATTTTGATTAATTACTTCTTTTCCAGACCTAGAAAATCCTTCTAGTAGCTCAACCGCCTGATCAAGATCGCTTAAAATCAGGTCGTAAACTTGTTGAACTGTAGCTCGAGGGTTATTGGCCGCCTCCTCCGTGGTAGTTTCTTCAGTAACGATTGGCACGGCTAAGTCATTTTCGTGCCCTTTATATGTAAACTGGTAAATCTGCACCAAGTTTAGATATGAAAAAGCACGTGAGGCTTGTGCCTGTCCCTTGTATGCCTTAAGCAATGGATCGGTAATCTCTTCTGGCAATGTAGCTAAAATATCATTGGATGTTTTGATATTACTATAAAACAAATCCCATAAGAAATATGTACTGGAACTAGGAGCCGTTCTATCAGTGAACCTTTGTGTATTCCTGAACCAATTATAACCAGAGTTCTCAGAAGGCATATCCATTCCTGATGCATCATACATCATACATGCTGAAGCAAAACCAAAATCAAAGTGAACGGTACTACCGTACCAGTCTCCAATTGCATC
>ERZ1032852.266-NODE-266-length-13729-cov-9.025084_pt1 | contig 13729 bp, 12 predicted proteins | sample MGYA00516689_ERZ1032852 | MGnify/ENA primary metagenome ERZ1032852 (study PRJEB33719, sample SAMN04262499) | wastewater metagenome | biome: rural village; feature: composting latrine chamber; material: composting feces with ash | place: El Salvador | collected...
AAAACAAACAAACCCCAACCAACCAAAACCAAGTCACAGAACTCGGCTAACGGTCAGCAGTTAGGCGCCCACCCAGTAGAAGATCCGCGACACGGCCAGCAGAAACAGCCGAGGAGCGCTCCGTCTCCACCCATTTACGTCCCCTGCCCCTGGACACTTTCGCTGGCTGCTCCTGGAGGAACCCCTCAATCGCCCGGGCAACCGCCCTCGCCTGGTACGGGACGCAAACGCCTGCGCCGAGTCGTTCCACATCGTGGCCGGCGGACCCTTCGCCGGCATACAGGACGGGCGTTCCGACGCTTAAGGCCGCCAGTACCTTAGTGGGATAAGCGAACGAGTATCCATTTTCTGGCGCAAGGGAGACCAATGCGGCTTCTGCTCCCGCTAGGAGCTGAGCCACCTCCCTGGGGCTGCGTTGAGTCAGTTGAAGAACAGTGTCGTTTCCGCGCTGCGCAGCAACTTCCGCCCCAATCTCAGCAATTTCGCTCCATTGCGTTCCCTGGCCCAAAAACACCAGCTGAAAATCCTGTTCCAAAAGCACAGGATCCTTCGCAGCTGCTGCGAAAATCGATGCTCCTTGCCACTCCGAAGCTGTGCCGGCGTACAGAAAGTATGGGGCGGCAATCCCAAGATCCCGAAGCTCACCCTCGGTCAGCGGCGCAGTCTCCGAAGAATACATGTCTGTGTCGATTCCGTTTGGAACGACGTGGACGGACGAAGCCCCCAGGTTCTCAACTCTCGAAGCAACCCCCGGGGAGACCGCGATGACGCACGTAGCTCCGCCAACAGCAAACCGCTCCAAGGCCCGCAATGCTCGCACCACGAACGCGTTGCCACCCGCTGATGCGAGCGCAGCTGACCACACATCGGCTGCGTACCAGACGTAAGGGACGCGACGCAACGCGCAGGCAGCGCGCGCAACAGCGCCCGTTGTCGGGGGTGGCTCCACCAGAACCACGTCAGGCTTTGGGCCCAGCAGCAATCGGAAGAACAGCGGCACGTCAAATGACAGGTAGTGGAGATAGCCTCGGATGTACCCTGACCGGTCCCTGAGTGCAGGCCAGCGCAATACGCGCGGGGAGGTTTGGCAGCCATGAAACACGGCCTTTGTCCACCTCGCCGATTTGGGCGGTGTTGTTGTCAGTACCCGCACGCTAGCCCTGCGCTGGACCAGCTCTTTCACCAAACCCTCCAAGCGGGCAGAGGCCGCGCCAGGCTCTGGCCAAAAGATCCGGGTGGCAACAGTGACTCTAGGCCTAGTGTTGTTTCGCGCTGCCTTCCGCAAAGCTACTCACTCCTGTTTACCAATTTGTTGAGAGGTTTCTTCAGTGAGGAGGCCCGCGAGTACTGCCTGTTGCCGGAACTCAGGAACGCGAAGCAACACCTCTTCGAAGCTTCCCTTCGCGACAAGCTCACCATCGGCCAAGTAGAACAGTTGGTCCACGTAGCGGATTGAGGCGAGCCGGTGCGCGACTGAGATAACAGTGAGGTCGCCCCCCAGCTCCGCCACCTCCCTCAGGATCTCAGCTTCGGTTTTGGTGTCAAGTGCACTAGTCGCCTCGTCCAAGATCAGCACGCTCGGATTCGAATAGAGCGCCCTAGCAATACCTAGCCTTTGTCTTTGACCACCACTGAGGGCCTTGCCTCCCTCGGCAACATCCGAATCCATACCACGCGGCCGCGAAGCGATGGCCTCCCACAGTCTCGCTTTCCGCAGGCAGAGTTCAACCTGCGCCCGGTCGAAGTTATCTCCCCAGGTCAGTGTCACAGTGGGTGTACGACGCCCCAACGGTCCCCCGTCCCGCACCGGGTCGAGCCTCCAGTTTGGGAAGTGTGACGTCCTTGTTCTTGTCTCCAGACGCGGCTCCTGCCACCGAAGGAAGCCAGGCGCCCCTGGTTGTCAGGGGTTGAGCCACAACGTTCGCGGCATCCAAAATCGTTCTGTCGTTGCGCCATGCGGTACGCAACGTCATCGTGCGCTTTGGTACGCCCTTTTCTTTGTTGAACATCGAGTGGAAGTCAGACAGCGAAGCGGCAGACGCACCGCGCCACCCGTAAATCGCTTGGTTGGGGTCTCCCACCGCAGTGACTGGGTGGTCATCAAAGAGCGCCGAGAGAAATTCCATTTGCGCCACTGACGTGTCTTGGAACTCATCTAAGAACACCACCTGGTGACGCGCGCGCAACGCGGCCCGAGCCTCCGGGACTTCCTTAACCACACGAATTGCTGAGAGCACCTGCTGCGTGTAATCCATTCTCCCTTGCACACGCATTTCTTCGTCAAACACTTCGATAATGTCGATGAGTTGCAACCGTTTTCGGAGGGCTTCTTCCCCGTTTCTATGAAATGCCGTATACGAACGTTTCCCCTCATCAGCGGCTTCTTTGAACCGTCCGAGGAGGCGTCTTATTCCCCGACGCGCCTCATCCATTGTCATTGCCTGGTTCGCAATGTCCTGACGTAGTTCCAGTGCCTTATCGACCGTCGATGCCAACGTAAACGACTCAGTGAGCTCCCCCGGCCATTGCGAGACGACGCTGCTCATCAACTCCCAGGCCGCCGCTTCCCCCATGTGCACCGCTTGTGGATCAATGCCGATATGAGCGCCAAATTCACGCACCACACCAAGGGCGAACGCGTTGTACGTCATTGACTCAGCGCTACCGCCAAGGACTAGGGCAGCTTGGTGACCCGTCCCTTCTGGACCCGTATCACCCGTTACCCTGCGAAGGGACTCCAAGCGTTCCCGTAGCCTTTGCTCAAGTTCCCCGGCAGCCTTCCGCGTGAACGTCAAACCCAGAATCGCATCCGCAGGTACACCGAAGTGTGATGCCATGAAAGTAGCGCGGAGCGACAGCGTTTCAGTCTTCCCAGAGCCTGCTCCCGCGACCACCAGCAACGGAGCAGGTCGCTTCGTCCCACCGACATCCACCATCGGCGGGTAAGTCGCTATCTGAGCCTGCTCGGGAGTGGGGCGCCGCAGGTTCAAGGTGCTCACCAACTCCGTCAGCGCCTCCGACAAGACTTTTTCGTCGGTCAGATCTCTACACATCCCGCTCCCCTTTCTTGCCGTCAACTGCCGGGCACGCCTTCGTGAACTCGCACATGCCACAGTGCCAACCTGCCTCCGCTCTGAACGTTGCCCCGGATGCGTCTTCTGCCGCTTGCGAAAGGACTTCCAAGTGTTCTTCGATTGCCTCTTCACTGAGAGCCTCTTGCATGGTGAGGGCCGGAGGCTTCTCCGCCGCGACCTGCAGGAGACCTGCCCCCGCCGACTTGTATCCCAAGGCCTGGAGCGCACTTTGGTAAGCGCGAAGTTGAGGATTCTTCTCCACCTGTGGCCTGGATAGTGGTCTTCCTGATTTGATATCGATGATGCGCGCACTCCCATCGGGCTCAATTTCAAGACGGTCGATACGCCCCCTAACCACTCCCGGACCGACTTGAAATTCAAAAGACTCTTCGACCTCTACGGGCCCCTTCCACGTAGTCAGATGCTCCGCCAAACGATCGACCATGTTCTCCGCGCGGGTCTTCCAGAATCGCCCCCAGTGTGTGTCATCAGACAGGCCTAGTGATGGCCAGCGCTCATCTAGTTCCTGGTGTAGCACCCCCGATGGACCCCGTGGATGCGCCTCAGCAATCGCGTGAATCAGTGTGCCAAGCGCAGCGGGAGTGAAGCCTTCTGCCTCTTCCCCGGTGGCTTGGTCTTGTCCGCGAGAGAAACGGAAAAACCATCTCAGTTGGCACTCATCCATCAGCTCAAGTGCGGAGGGGCTCAACGCTATTGGGCCGGCATCAATCACAGGCGCGTCCGTGCTGACACTACCAACCCCGGTCCAAGTCTCCGGGCTTGCCCCTGGAACTCCCTCAAGGGATAGGAGCGCAAGAACCCTGGCTGCTTCCTTTCGCTTTGAGCTCGAGGACGAAGGGGAGACCAAACGTCGTCTCAACGCAGCAACTAGAGAGGCCAGATCCAAGTCTTGCTCAGGATCACGTAACCGCGGAAAACCTTCTTCGTCCCGAAGTGCAGCAACAATCCCAGTCTCCGAGAGCGCAGTCAGAAAGGGGCTGGGTCCCTGGTCTTCAGATTCAACCGCAAAGAAATGCAGGGCCATCTTTGCACGGGTGACTGCCGATAGGAAGAGCTGGGCGTCGTTGCGTGTGCGTTCAATCCGGGCCTGGCGATAGTTTGACGCGAGTCCAACGTCAAGGTCGGGTAGATAGTCGCGGATCGGGGTTTCCCCGCCCCACCCGCGAGAAGTTGCGTCATCCACTATGAGACGCAAACGACTCAACTGCGCCATCGAGTCCACCGCTGTTGAGGGCCAAGAACCCAGTTGAGGTCCCACGACGCAGACAACGTCCCATTCGGAGCCAGCCGCCTGACTAACGGTGGCAATCGAGACGCCTGGTTCGGCCAAGCCTCCCTTGACCAGAGAGTCGGTGGATACGCTCTGGCCAAGAGTTTCAACCGCAAACTCAAAGGCAGTGTCTTCCCGGTCGGAGTCAGCAAAGACTTCCAGTTTTTCCTGCTGCCAAAGGTCCGCCTTACGGAACAGGGCAATCACAGAATCCAGAGCATCCGCTGCGATCTCCCGCGACACAGCCTTTCTTGGACTGGGATCGGTCGCCCTGCGCCGCAACGTCTGTTCGATGTCCGCAGCATCCCAAAGCATCCACAGCCCCGTCTGTGCGGGTGAAGCAGCGGCATCCTTTCTTGCTCTCCAAATCTTCCGCGCGTTCCGCACCGCCCGTAAGACGTCTCCACGTGATTTGTCATCCGGTACGTCGAATTGCTCGAATTCTTCTTCAGGAATCTCCAAGAGATCTAACGTGCCCGCCTGGATCATTCGCCCGCTGGAATCAGAGGCGCGCAGTGCTCTTATTAATCGGAACAGTGCCATCGGGTCCGCATTAACCAGAGGGGAAGAAACCAAATCCGCAGCCGCTTGTTGCAGTTCTTCTCTATCTACCGAAGCCGGCTCAGAAACAAACTCAGACATCTCCAAAGAGTCTGGACCCGGGAGGCCCTGCTCTAAGCCACCAAGCGCCAAAACCTCCAACAACGCCGCACACATCGGTGCTTTGGCTAACTGGACCGGCCTGTTCAACGGCGCCAACGGCACCCCCAGCTGCATTAAGCGTCTACGCAACGGCTCAATGACGCTTGCGCCCCTCACTACAACCGCCATGTTCTCCCAGGGAACCCCATCTTCAAGATGGTGTCGACGAAGCGTCTGCGCGATGAGTGTGTCCCGTTTGGTTTCCGTCGCCACAAGTGAGGCTTCAACTCCGGGAGCAGAGCCATAAGCACTTCCGTCAACTCCCGACTTAGCGACTTCGGCGGGTTGCAACCACGAACCCACTTGGTATCCGGCTGCCGCTACCCCCTGATCCGCTCTCAAATTGGTTGTCAGGTGCACGGAACGAAGCTGAAGAAGTTGCGCGATTTCGTTGCCCAGGTCAGGACGACCCCCGCGAAAATCTGCGGTTGCCGAAAGAGGCGATGAGAGAAGCACAACCTGCTCCGCCCGCTTCGCTGCTTCAATAATCAAAGGGGTCGCTGACGCCGGCATGTCCTGTACGTCGTCAACGATCAACACGCGAGGAACGGGTAGCGGTGCCGTAATGCCGGCCGAGTCTGCCTCGCCTTCCCACACAGAGAGAACGTGAGCCGCGATCCGGGGTAAACGGGCGCTGTCAACATGCGGAGTGTTTGCCCCAAAAGGTGTCTGTCCCGGTCCCGCGTACTCCAAGTATGCCTCAGCCGCCAAACGCCAAAGAGGTCGGTCAAACTGATCTCCCAACCAAGCCAGGTCTTCTGCTTCCAGCCCCACTTCCCCGCTGCGGGCGATCACGTTTCGTATTTCCATTCGCATAGCGGGACTTGCCATCACCGCGTTGCCATAGACCGGTTCCCAACGATCACTAGCCTTCTGCAAGAAGCCTTGCAACCAAGCATCCTCCCGAGCACCAGACGTGAAGGGAAGACGCGGTAGTGGGGTTTCCCGCTCCACGCGCCACAGTCCATCCACCAAATGAGCATAAGAATTGAGCGACCGGATCAGCCTGTGACTCCCCGGCGCCCGGAACAGACCGTCATTTCCGGAAGGAAGTTGCCGCGCAATTTCCAGGTCCATTGATGCCGCCCGACGGCGATCTGGGGTTATCACCAACACAGGAGCCCAAAAGTCATCTCTAACCTCGCCCAAAGCCGCAATAGCGAGTTCCCGCGCCAACGTTGTTTTCCCAGCGCCCGGCACACCGTCAACAAGGAGGCTCTCCCCAGCAAGAAGCCTGTCTTTGGTTGTTTCCCAAAGATTCAAACCTTCCCGCAGACCCCCCGATTGGTCAGTTGGTGTCTTCCCGCTCAACGGTCAACTCCTCATCTTCTGCCCTGATACTCCTTGCATTAGGGTTCATCCGCGGCCTTAGCAGGCCGACGCTGCTGGTCCCGCCGCCATCATCCCCTCGAGTATCACCCACCCCTCCGACAGAATGCTGCACGGCTACGATTCCTGTGTGGAGCTAGGATGGAAACAACAAATCAACGACGTCCCCTGATGGAGAAAACTGTGAAACTGACCTTTAATTTTCGCGCGGGCACCACACCCCTCACCTTGGATTTGAAGGGTGACGTTGAGGAAGCCCTCGCAAAAATCAAGAAGGCTATAGAAGACGACACGGTCCTCGATTTGACCGACGCCGAAGGAGAAAGGGTCCTAATCCCCGCCAACGCGATCGCCTATGTGACGGTGCCTTCGCGGGCACCCGCGCCCGTCGGATTCGGCAGGATGTAACCGAATAGAAAGACCCACCCGGCATCCCTTTTTGGGAAATAAGCCAGGTGGGTCATTTGCTATGTGAGGACTACTCTTGGTCCCATGTAGCCGAGCAGAGCTCGTCCAATTCGTTCTGGGCTTCCTCCAGCTGGTTGAGGAGCGCCTCTTCTTTTTCAAGGACCTCATCGGTGACGTCCGTAGCCTCGACTTCAGATTCCTCTATTTCCCCGTCCTCTGTCACCTCAACCGATTCGGCAACGTCTGTGTGGTCGGAGATAAGTTGAACCATCTCTTTCATCGTGGCGACGTACTTGTCCCAAGGTTCCTTTACCTCACGGTTCTTGACGTCCTTGGAAATGTCTTCAAGGCCCTCGACAAGGGGATCCAGTGAGTCAGAAGTATCCGTCTGGGTCAGCGTCATCAGCCCATCGCCGATTACCCCACACGCCTCTTCAACGGTCTGGTCTGTTCCTGATGAGCACGCAGCCAAGGCGAGCGTGCCGACCAGAGCGGAAGCAGCTACAGCCGCTTTTAGTGACTTCATCAAAATTCCTAACTGATTGCTCTTATAGACACATTCGCATCTACGGTTTCAGGTTGACGCCTTCCATGCGCTTTCGGTGCTCTTCCGTCGCATAGTCAACGACGGCGTCAACCGTATCAGGATCAATCGCCAGCTCTGGATAAGTGAAAAGGGTCGCCCTCACCAATCCGAAGGCCTCACCCGCAACGCGCCGCCCCCACAGGGAAAGGCGGGACGCCAGCTGGGGGTCTTCTGCGGTCAGAGGTGCCAAGTGCTTGCGAACCCAGGCTCCGTGTCCAACATCCCAGTTCAAAAGTGGGTCCTCGAAGATCTGATGGCGCTGAGAAAGCTCCTTGATTACGTCGGAGAAGATGCCAATCACGATGTAGGACTTGACGGAGCGCTCCCACCAGTTCGATGGTCGCGTACGGTGATCTAGCTCATCGAAAAGGCCCGCGTATTGGCCCGCGGCTTCAACAACCGAAAACCCCGTGACCTGCCCATATTTATCTATCTCTTTGAACTTTGTAAACGCTTCGTCAGCCATGGTTGCAAGGTCAACATGGAACTTGGTGCTTGGCGCCTGGTCCCCGTCCTTGGCAAGTCGAGTCATTGCCGCTAAGGCACAGTAGGCGACCAAACCGATCGCTGGAGGGACGTAAGGCGTTTCGGCCTCCACCACCTCATCCACTTCGAATTCCGCTGTTTCGTCACTTGTCATGGTGTTAACCCTATCTCTCCTGGGTTCTATCTTCCCCACATCCACGGCTACACTCGCTAGAGAGGTTGCCCGGTCGTAGGTTGAAGACGGGTACTTGGGGAGTGGCTCCCCACAATGGATTTTGGACGATCGGCTGCCTGCTAGTTAGTAAGTTATCTGGAAGGTAAGAGTGAGTCCATCAAACACTGCGGCATCAGAAGCGCCGCAAAGAAACGAAGAGAAAACATTCGCAGACTTTGGTGTCAGCAAAAGAATCACAGACGCGCTGGACGCCACGGGAATCACCCACCCATTCCCCATTCAGGCACTGACGCTGCCTGTCGCTCTTGAACGGCGCGACATCATCGGCCAAGCAAAAACTGGGACAGGCAAGACTCTGGGGTTTGGCATCCCAGTTCTTGAAAATGTTGTCGGACCTAAGAGCCCAGAGTTTGAAAAGCTGCCGGCTCCCGGCGCGCCGCAAGCCCTGATCATTCTGCCAACCCGTGAACTCTGTAAGCAGGTGGCCGATGATCTACGGGTGGCAGGCAAGAACTCCTCTGCCCGCATCATCGACATTTACGGTGGGGTCGGTTTCGAGCCGCAAGTGAAAGCACTTGAACGCGGCGTCGAAATTGTCGTGGGCACCCCGGGCAGGCTCATCGACTTGATGAACCGTCGTGTCCTGGACCTGAGCCACGTCCAAACCGTTGTCCTGGATGAAGCAGATGAAATGCTGGACCTCGGTTTCCTCCCGGATGTCGACAAATTGTTGTCTGCGGTCCCCTCTAACCGGCACTCAATGCTCTTTTCAGCAACGATGCCCGGCGCTGTTGTTGCTTTGGCCCGACGCTTCATGCGTCAGCCCACCCACATTCGCGCCCAGGATCCCGAAGACGACGGCGCCACGGTGCGCGAGGTGAAGCAGTTTGCGTATCGCACGCACGCAATGAATAAGGTCGAGGTGCTCTCGAGGATCCTGCAAGCCGAGGGCCGCGGCCGAACCATCGTGTTTGTGAAAACCAAGCGCACGGCCGCACGTCTAACCGAAGACCTCGAAGAACGCGGTTTTGCCGTTGGCTCTCTGCATGGCGACCTTGGACAGGGCGCGAGGGAGCAGGCGCTGCGTGCCCTGCGAAACGGGAAAATTGACGTACTGGTAGCCACCGATGTGGCTGCCCGAGGAATAGACGTCACCGACGTCACCCACGTGGTCAATTATCAGAGCCCCGAAGACGACAAGGTCTACCTGCACCGAATCGGTAGGACTGCCCGTGCGGGTGCCTCGGGCACGGCCATCACATTCGTTGACTGGGACGACATGCCCCGGTGGGGACTGATATCGCGCACCCTCGACCTAGACCTCCCCGAGCCGGTGGAGACGTACCACACCTCGGAACACCTGTTCACGGACCTGGGGATCCCAACGGACGCGACGGGTAGACTCCCCCGTTCTCAACGCACGCGCGCAGGTTTGGACGCGGAGAAATTGGAAGATTTGGGGGGATCCTCGTCCCGCAGTCACCAAGGGAGCGGCGATCGACGTGGCCAGCGCAGCGGAGGCGGCCGCTCACGGAACCGGGGAGGAAGCGGCTCCGGTGGAAAGTCCCGAAATAACCGTTCAGAGGACAACCAACAGGGAACCTCGAACGCGAAGGGCCGGCCGGCTACCCGCAAGCGCCGCCCTCGTCAAAGGACCCGCGTTAACCGATCCGATAATCAGTAATCATTTGGAAGATCGCGTTGACCGCCAGCTGGGTGGCAATCGCACCAAGTAGTACACCCGCGATTTTGGTGAGAACGACTACGCCGTTCTTGCCAAGAACTCGCGCTAGGACAATGGAAAACCTCAGCGTCAAGTAGATCACCACGTGCATGAGCACAACGGCGAGCATGACGGCAACCCACCCTGGAAGCGTGTTCTTTCCCTGGTTAACCGCGACCATGACGGCGACGATGGCGCCCGGCCCTGCCAGTAGAGGGGTGCCAAGAGGAACCATCGCTACGTTCGCGTCCTCAGATCCGGACCCTCCGGCCCCCAGGTCACCGCTACCCATGAGAAGTTCCATTGCGACCAGAAATAGCAGAACCCCACCCGAGAGCTGCAGCGCTTCGATAGAAATCTGGAGTGCACGCAGAATGGAGTTCCCAAGCACGGCGAACCCGATAATCACGAAGAACGACGTGATTGTCGCCTGAATGGCCGCCTTGTTCTGCGCGGGCCTGCTGAGCCGCCCTGTCAGGGCGAGGAACACCGGGATCGACCCCGGCGGATCCATGATCACGAATAGTGTGGTGAAAGTGGTGGCCAAAAGTGGAAGCGAGATTATTGTTTCGATACTCACGGGCGAATCACCTCTGTCACTGCCTGCTCTTCTATCTGCGCCAGGGTGCGAGGACTGATGAGGTTCTCCCCCAACCTGTTTGGTTTTCCTGTCCCGTGGTAGTCGGACCCTCCGGTCATTGGAAGATTAAACAACCGTGCGAGCCGTTCAACTTCGACCCTGTCTTCTGGTGAGTGGTCACGATGGTCTCTTTCTAAACCAAAGAGACCCGCATCGACCATCTCTGCGATGACGTCATCGGGTATCGGCAAGCCACGTTTGGTGGCGCGAGGGTGAGCAAACACCGGCACTCCCCCTGCCGCCCTGATGATGCGCACGGCCTCTTCTGGAGCAACCGAGAATTGTTTCTCCCAGTACGGTCCGCGTGGATGAAGGGCCCATTCGAAGGCTACTGACCGGTCCTGGAAGTACCCCAAAGCAGTCAGTTCGTCTGCCAGGTGCGGTCGTCCCAGAGGAGCGCCTGCTGCCCGCGCCACGACGGCGTCCCACTTCAGTAGCGGATAGTCGACCGAGAGGTTCTCTGTCATTCGCTTCAGCCGGGTGGAGCGAGAGATCCTGGTTGCCTCGAACAACTCATTAAGCGCTTCGTTGCGCGGGTCGGGGAGCATGGCGAGCACGTGCACTGGCCGCCCCTCCCACTGGGCGGAGACCTCCACCCCGCGGATCAGTCCCACGCCGACCAGGGATGCGCTGTCGGCTGCCTCGTCCCACCCCGCAATCGTGTCGTGATCAGTGATTCCAACCAGGGAGAGCCCGGAATCTTTCGCAGCACGCACCAGTTCGGTCGGGGTGTCCGTACCGTCGGAGTGAAGCGTGTGCGCATGGGGGTCAATTCGAGTCATTAGCCCATACTAAACGCCATGCTGGGTCACGCCAGCCACCCTCGGGCTTCCTCGAGCCAGTTGGATTAGACTGGCACCCGGTGGGATGATGGCGCCATGAACGACAAGAAAACACCAGATGAAGACCAGCCGCTTGAAAGCCGCGGCGACAATCGCTCCCACCGCCCTTCAGGCCAAGCTTTCCGAAACTTTATGGCCAGCAGTTGGGGGGAGCGGATTCCGATCGAAGTGGAAGTTTCAGAAGCGAAAGACTACCTGCCAGCGCGCCACGCCAAGGTGGGAGAAGCATTCAAGGGGGAACGCCTGGTGATCCCCGCGGGAACCTTCAAGGTCCGAAGCAACGACACGGATTACCGTTTCCGCCCTCACTCAGCTTTTGCACACCTGACGGGGCTGGGCGCTGAGATGGAGCCTGACGCGGTCCTGGTTTTGCACCCGCTGACAACGAAGAAGGGTGCAGAGAGCCAAGAAACGCATGAGGCCATTTTGTACTTCAAACCTCGCGCCTCCCGCACCTCGGAAGAGTTTTACGCAGATTCCCGCTACGGCGAGTTCTGGGTTGGCGCCCGCCCCTCCCTCGAAGAGATGGAAGCGATCACCGGAATCAAGTGCGCTCACATCGACACTTTGCGTGACGCGTTGGCGAAGGACGCAGGGAACGTGCAACTGCGAATCGTGCCGCAGGTCGACACCAACGTGCAGGAGATGGTGAACGAGGTGCGCCAGCAGGCTGGCCTCGACCCCGACGCCACTGACCTGGACAACGGTTTGGCGGAAATGCTCTCCGAACTTCGCCTCTCGAAAGATGAGTACGAGGTGGAGCAGATGCAGAAAGCCATTGATGCCACAAAGGACGGGTTTGAAGCGGTGATCAGGTCGTTTCCACGCGTGGCGGGGCACCCCCGCGGGGAACGAGTCATCGATGGCGCCTTCCACGCTGTTGCCCGCGAGCGCGGCAACGGGCTCGGCTATGAAACCATTGCGGCTAGCGGCAACCACGCCAATACGTTGCACTGGATAGACAACACGGGAGAGGTCCCGGAAGGGTCATTGATCCTCCTGGATGCCGGGATCGAAGTTGACTCCTTGTACACCGCTGACATCACCCGCACCCTGCCGATCGATGGGAAGTTCACGGAGGTCCAGGCAAAGATTTATCAGGCGGTGCTGGACGCTGCTGAGGCAGCCTTGGCAGCCGCGGCGAAGCCAGGGGCGCGTTTCCGGAATTTGCACGAGGCGGCCCAGGAAGTCCTCGCTTCCCGCCTCGAAGAGTGGGGCTTACTCCCCGTCACAGCTGAGGAATCGCTCAAGCCTGACGGCCAGCACCACCGGCGGTGGATGCCCCACGGAACTAGCCACCACCTGGGGATTGACGTGCATGATTGTGCACAGGCCCGCAGGGAGATGTACCAGGAAGCCAAGTTGCAGCCGGGAATGATCTTCACAATCGAGCCGGGGCTTTACTTCCGCGCTGACGACCTTGCGGTGCCCGCGGAATTCCGGGGCATTGGGGTCCGCATTGAAGACGACATTGTGATTGAGCCGGACGGCACCCCACGTCGGTTGAGCGAGGACATTCCCCGCACCATCGAAGGTGTGGAAGCCTGGATCGCTGAGGTTCAAGCGCAGGCGTAGCAACACGCCCAGTAGCGGGGATGGCCTAATGACAGGGAAGGCCTAGCAACAGAGAAGCCGGAGACCATGCGCCTCCGGCTTCTCTGTTTCACTGTTCTTTTGACCTCACCGCTCTTCTGACGAGTCCTCCTTGTCTGGGGCGGCCAATGGGACTTCGGTTTCGGAGTCTCTGGGCGTGTTCGTATCCGAGGGCGCGTCGCCGCCCGAAGCGCGTTGATCACTGCCCCACTTTTCTTGCGGTGCATCACTGAGCCGGACACCGAACTGGGGCGGCTTGCTGGAGATACGTTCCCTGCGGGCTCGGGTCCGTTCAGCCTCTTCCAGCCGAGCGGGGCGACGCACCACCGCAGAGGACACGTTACCTTCTGCGTTTGCCAATACCCCGAATGCTTTCTGTGGATCTTGCGATACAAGGATGGTGTAGTGCGCCGCAACCAGAGAATTGCGGGACGCGTAAGATCTGCGATTGCGGCTGAGTCCCCAAGTTATCGCTGCTAGCAGAACTCCACCCAAAACCCCCACTGCGATCGCGATGACAACCAGGAGCATCCCCGAGTCAGGAAGCAGCAGTATTGCGAAGAGACCCATGAGCAGCCCCCAGGTGAGGCCCTGTCCTGCCCCGCCAAGAGCGACACGAGCAGGCGTAAGTTTTCCAACCACCCGCTCCACCATGTGCAGGTCAGAACCAACAACGGTCACGGAATTCAGGGGAAACCCAGCCTCAGACAACTTGTCAACGGCTTTGGTGGCGTCAGCATACCGTTTGAAGGCAGCAACTTCCGTGCCCGTTGGCATCTCGACTGTGAACGACTGGCGCGGTACGTTTGCTGACATTCTTCGGTCCTCCGTGTCTCCTTCAACCAGCCTACGGGGTTGTGGGTGATCTAAGACAAGCAAG